>OLOS01001271.1_pt1 | contig 21528 bp, 19 predicted proteins | sample 1672631 | NCBI WGS metagenome assembly OLOS01 (sample SAMEA3136707, study PRJEB25190) | human gut metagenome | biome: human gut; feature: human-associated habitat; material: faeces | place: Austria | collected 2013 | reverse complement strand
GGTAGAACACTAGCCTTCCAAGCTAGATACGTGGGTTCGATTCCCATCACCTGCTCTCAAGGAGAAGCCTTATGAGGCTTCTTTTTTTGCGTGGAAAATGTTCCCAAAGTCGGCAGGACGGTTTGTGATAAAAATAACAGAGACAAGAAGGAATTGTTAACAAGTTTCAAACAATTAATTTGAAAAGGAATAATTGTTACATTGATTGAAACAAAGTTTCGTTATATAATGGATTTATTGACAATTTAGTTTCATTTCCTATAATTAAAAGTGAGGACGGGATACGATGAAGAATGTATTGGTAAGACTGCAGGAGTACAGGGTACAGGCCAACGGGGCGGAAAAGGATCTGGTCCGGTACCTGTTGGAAAAGCCGGAGGAAGCATCCAAGCTCAGCATCCATGTGCTGGCTGAGAGGACCTATACCTCGGCGGCCACAATCATCCGTCTGTGCAAGAAGCTGGGGTTTAGCGGCTATAAGGAATTCAGCAGCTCCCTGAATTACGAGATTGCGCTACGCAGCCAGGCCCGTAAGGATATCAGCACGGAAATCAGCCGGGACGACGGACTGAAGGATATTGTGGATAAGGTCACGTACAGAAGCATACAGGCGTTGGAGGACACGCGCAAATTAGTGGATCTGGACGAACTGCAAAGCTGTGTGGACATCCTTGAGAGGGCCAGGACCATAGGGCTGTTTGGAATCGGCTCCTCGCTCCTTGCTGCCAGGGATATGTATCTTAAGTTCCTCAGGCTTAATAAGCCCTGTATCTGCAATGATGACTGGCATTCCCAGCTTGTGTGCGCAAGGAACCTGACAAAGGAGGACGTGGCCGTCATATTCAGCTACTCAGGCCTGACCAAGGAAATGCTGACCTGCGCCAAGGTGCTGAAGGAACAGGATGTCCCGATCATCACGGTGACCCGGTTTGCTGAGAATGAACTGACCCGCCTGGCTGACTGCAAACTGTACGTGTCGGCCAAGGAACTGCTGGTGAGGACCGCGGCAACCGCGTCCAGGATATCCCAGCTGAACATCATCGACATACTGTTTACCGCATATGTGAAGAATAATTATGAGAGGAATATATCCAGGCTCAAAAGCAATGTAATAACAAAGGATATCATATAAGGAATCCGGCTGTATTTAAGGAAAACGACTATATTAAGGAAGGAAGGGACTATCATGGAACTCTTAACCTATAACCAGGCATATGAAGCCCAGGTGGTGGGACTCTGGAACCAGGAGCTTTTCGCAGACCCCATAACCGTACATAAATTCCGCCAGCAGGCGCTTTTGGACGACAACTTTGATTCGGACCTGTGCTATGTGGCGCTGGAGGATGGGAAGACAGTGGGATTCCTGCTGGCCACCAAAAGAAAATTCCCCTATCTGGAGCGGGGGACGGAACCTGAGCGCGGATGGATCAATGTTATGTTTGTGTCCGGGGAATACCAGGGAAAAGGAATCGGCACAAAGCTCCTTATGAGGGCGGAGGCGGATTTAAAGGCAAGGGGGGCCAGGAACATAACCCTGGCGGCCTACAGCCCGAGTTACTTTTTCCCGGGCGTGGATACGGAGAATTATGCGGGGGGAGCGGCATTTTTTGAAAAGCACGGTTATGTGAAGGGTAAGACCAGCTATTCCATGTGCAAGGACCTGCACGGCTACCGCCTGTCGGATGAGACAAAGGAACGGCTGAAAAAGGCCAATGAGGCGGGATTTGATTTTAAGATGTTTTCATATGAATACGCGGTGGACCTGCTGAATTTTGCCCGTGATGAATTCGGGGGCGGATGGAAGCGCAACTGCCTGCTGACCATGCAGCATGACCGGGCAGAGGACTGTATCCTGCTGGTACTTGATAAAGAGGATAAGATATGCGGATTCTGTACCAGGATGATTGATGAAAATCCCATGCGTTTCGGGCCGATTGGAACAGCGGAGCGCGTGAGGAACCAGGGGCTTGGCAGCATCCTTTTTGACCTGGCCCAGCTGGAGATGGAGAAGAGGGGAATCTACCACCTGTATTTTGTGTCCACGGATGACCCGGGCCGCAGGTTCTATGAACGCCACGGGGTCCATGTGTTCAGGACATTTAAAGATTACCGCAAGGATATATAAGGGAGGGAACAGGAAATGGAAATAGCAAAACGCGTGGTAAGTATCGGCGCCCATTCACTGGATGCGGAGCTGCTTGGAGGACCTTTGATCTTAAAATATGCAAAGCAGGGCAGCCACTGCACCCTGATCCACGTGACTCAGGGCAGGCTGGAGGACCCAGGTGCGACGGAGGAGGAGAAACAGGCATATCTTAAGTCGCTTCTGGACCAGAACCAGAGGGCGGCCAAGGCCCTGGGCGGCGATACCATATGGCTGGGATATGTGTCAAGCAGCATGCCCTCCCTGGAGGACTTTGCCAGGAGGCTGGAAGGATATTTTGAAGAGGAAAAGGTGGAGCTGGTCATCACCCACTGGCGCGGTTCCATGCATCCGAGACATATCAATACCCATGACGCGGTGACCTTGGCCGTGAAGCATCTCAGGAAAAAGGGAAATCCCATCCGGCTGGTGTACGGCGAGACCTTTGAGGACCTGCAGGGCTTTATCCCCCAGGCGTATTACAGCCTCAGCAGCGGGGAGACGGAGCAGTGGTTTGAGGCCCTTAAGGAGTATCAGGTATTTAAGGGGGAAATCAACGATTTCCCGTATATTCCTTACTATACCACCAACCTTAAGGTAAGGGGAATTGAATCAGGAAACGACTGCAATACAGTGGGCTACATGTATGCAAGCCAGATAGAGGAACGCTTATGGTAGGACTGAAGGGGAAGGATAAGGAAGTATTATCCGGTTTAAAGACAGAGAGCAGGAACCCCAGGACACTGGACCTGGACCTTATGAGTGTGGGGGAACTCCTGACCGTGATGAACGAAGAGGATAAAAATGTCATTGAGGCCGTAAAGCAGGTACTGCCCCAGATCCAGGAAACCGTGGAGGCTGTCATCCGCGCGCTGAACCAGGGGGGGAGGCTGGTTTACGCCGGGGCAGGGACCAGCGGCAGGCTGGGAATCCTGGATGCAGTGGAGTGCCTGCCCACATTTTCCACCACGGACGAGGTGGTGGGAATCATTGCAGGAGGTGAGAAAGCCTTTGTCCGCGCCCAGGAGGGAGCGGAGGATTCCAAGGAGGAAGCCAGGAAGGACCTGGAACAGCTCCATGTGGATGGGCGGGATGTGGTGGTGGCCCTTTCTGCTTCCGGGCGTACCCCGTACTGTATCGGCGCATTGGAATATGCCAGGGAAGCGGGCGCGTGCTGCGTGGGGCTTTCCTGCAACCGCCCGGCAGAGCTTTCAGCCTATTCGGACATTGCCATCGAGGTGGACGCGGGGCCGGAAATCCTCACAGGATCCACAAGGCTTAAGGCGGGTACGGCGGAGAAGATGATCCTGAACATGATTTCCACTGCATCCATGGTGGGAATCGGAAAAGTATATGGAAACCTTATGGTGGATATGCGGGCCACGAACCTGAAACTGGTGGAGCGGGCCAAACGGATTGTATCCATGGCATGCGGCTGCACGGAGGAGGCGGCACAGGCAGCCCTTTCAGAGGCAGATGGAGGGATTAAAGCCGCCATTGTCATGATCCTGGCAGGGGTAACCGCCGAAGAAGCAAAGGAACGTCTGGAAATCCACAAAGGATTTGTCAGGAAATGTTTGGATGGTGCGCGCGGCCGTGCCTGAAAGGAGGAACTGCAATGGCAGATTTGTATGTAAGAATTGACGACAGGCTGATACATGGACAGACCATCGTGGCATGGTGCCCCACGCTGCAGATTAAGGAAATCGTGGCAGTGGATGATGTGAGCGCCAAGAATCCCATGCTCAAGACCATCATGACCATGGGCGTGCCGGGCACCTACAAAACACACATTGTCACGACCCAGGAGGCCAGGGAGATACTGAAAACCCCGGGAAACGGGAACCGGCTGATGATTGTGAAGCAGCCCGAAGTCCTGACAGCCCTTAAGGAGGAGATAAGAGGGGCCAAGGCAATCATGCTGGGGAACCTGGCTAAAAAGGAGGATTCCAGGCATAAGCTGGACGGGGCCACGGGGATATTCTACCTCAGCGACCAGGATGTGGAAATACTGGATGGGTTTGCAAATGACGGACTGGAGGTGTTTTTCCACCAGCTGCCCACCTCATCCAGAACAACGTGGGAAGCATTTAAGAAAACAATTTAACGTATAGGAGGGGAAGAAATGAGTGTCTTACAGATTATAGCAATTTCACTGTTTGTGTATCTGGGTTCCATTGGCTCCATTGTAGGTAATACCATTGGATGGTATACCCTGGGACGGCCGCTGGTTGCATCCTTTGTGGTGGGCGTGATCATGGGGGACCTGCAGACAGCCATGATTGTGGGCATTGCCCTGCAGATCATGTACATGGGTAATGTGACGCCGGGCGGCGCAGTGGCCTGGGATTTATCCTATGCCACCTACATAGGCACGGCCGGGGCGCTGGTATTCGGAAAAGGCATGGAAAGCACACAGGTAATCGGCCTGGCCGTGGTGTTCGCAGGAATCGGCGGTCTGGTGGGACAGATGGTGTGGAACCTGTCCTACGCCCTGAACCTGCCCTTAAACCGCCTTGCCAACAAATACGCCGAGGCAGGGGAAACAGGAAAGATGTATATCCCCAATGTTGTATGCGGACAGCTCATTGGCCTGGCCTGCCGTTTTATCCCGGCCGTGATCCTTCTCACCACCATGACGGCCGCATCGGCACAGGCTGACTTTGCATCCATGATACCGGGCTGGCTTACGACCCTGCTCAGCACCTTTGGGGGCATGATGGCTGCCCTTGGAATGGGGATTATCATCTCATTCCTGTTAAAAAAGCAGTGGCAGATCTGCATTTTCCTGCTGGGCTTCGTACTGGTGACGTACTTTAACTTAAACACCATGGCAGTGGCTGTCATCGCGACCCTGCTGGCAGTGATTTACTATGTGTTTCAGATTGAGCAAAAGGAGGCAAGGGCATGAGCAGGCAGTTAAGCAAAAAAACATTGGATAAATCCTTCTGGAACTGGTTTTTCTGGAACGGCTGCTCCCAGCAGGCGGAGAGTATGCTGGGCATGGCCTTTGGCCAGGCAATGGCGCCGGTTGTGGATGAACTGTACGACAGCAAAGAGGAAAAGGCCGAGGCCCTGAAGCGCCATGTGACCCTTTTTAACACAGAGGCCCAGGTAGGCTCCATCTGTAACGGCATCGTGTGCGGCATGGAGGAAGCCAATGCCAATGGCCAGTGCACGCCGGATGTGATCAACACCGTCAAGGTGGCCCTTATAGGTCCCACCTCCGCCATCGGCGATTCACTGTGGGTGGCCACCATCATCCCCATCCTCCTGACCATATGTATGTCCATCTCACAGGGACTGGACAGTTCCATGGCATGGGTGGGCGCGGCCATCTACCTGCTGGCTTATCCGGTGCTGACCTGCATCCTGTCCAGGAAATTATTCTACTTTGGATATAAGTCGGGCCTGGAGGGCATGTCCGGGTTCATGGCAACCGGGAAGATGGATATCCTGACTAATTCCATGAACTTCATGGGACTTCTGGTGGTCGGCGCCCTGACTGCATCCTTTGTCAGCTGTTCCATCCCATTCCAGATTGTGAAGGACGTGTTTGACGCCGCTACCGGGGAGGTGCTGGCAGGACAGGTGATTTTTAACGCAGACGCCACAATCAACAACATTTTCCCGCGTCTGGTGCCCTTAGGGCTGACCCTGGGCGTGTATTGGCTGTATGCCAAGAAGAAGTGGTCACCCCTTAAGCTGATGGGACTGATCCTTGTCCTGGCAGCCATACTGACCGGAATCGGGTATATGAGCGGGTTCTACGCATAGACGGCGGGACTGGATGTTCAGACACGCTCCAGGGCAGGTGCCTGAAAAGGGGAGAAGACAATAGATATCAGGAGGAATTAAGGTGACAGGTATTGTGATAACCGGCCATGGACAGTATGCACAGGGCGTGATGAGCGCCATCCAGCTGGTGGCCGGGGTGCCGGAACAGGTAGAGGTTGTTAATTTTACAAAAGGAGAGGGCATAGAGGAGCTTAAATCCCACATGATCCAGGCCATCAATGCCCTTGAATCGGATGACGTGCTTCTGATGACGGACATCCTGGGCGGCTCGCCCTTTAACGTGGCGGTGCAGCTTTTGACAGAACCGATGGGCAAGAACCTCAAGGTGGTGGCGGGAGCCAACATGGCATCCATTGTCCAGGCCCTGTTCATACGGGAAAATGTTCCATTTGAGCAGCTGCCCGCTGAGGTTATCCAGGCTGGGAAAGAGGGAATCGTGGATGTGTCTGCCATGATGGAAGGAACGATGTAGGGGAGCGTCGGACGTCCGGCAGGATAATCCACGAAAAAACCAGGGAAAAAAATTAAAAAAGTGCTTGCAATCTTACAGAACCTATGGTAAACTATGACTCGTTGACAACGGTAGACGGACAAAGTGTGGCATCATGGTAAGTTGTCAGCGAGCATGAGTCTGTAGCTCAGTTGGATAGAGCAACGGCCTTCTAAGCCGTGGGTCGGGGGTTCGAATCCCTTCAGGCTCATTGAGCGCAAGCTCTGAAAAGCGAATAATAATATTATGGTGGGTATGGCGAAGTTGGTTATCGCGCCAGATTGTGGCTCTGGAGGCCGAGGGTTCGAATCCCTCTACTCACCCTTCCCTTATTGGGAATTTTTTTTTATCCGGATTTATTGGGCCGTCGCCAAGCGGTAAGGCACAGGACTTTGACTCCTGCACTCGAGGGTTCGAATCCCGCCGGCCCAGCTCCATTCAAGACAGGCGCGCCAGAGGGCGGCCCGGTCAGCAGCCGTATCCCTATGGTATGGCTGCTTTTTTTCTTTTATTTTTCCATAGAATCCTAATGAAAATTTCAGAATCCCATCACAAAATACTCACAAATTCCCTGTATGCTGGATAAATATGGCAGTGATAAGGCTGCGTGAAGGACATGCGGATCATAAGGGCATGTTAAGGGCATGCCGGAGAAAAGAAAATGATAGGGAGGCAGGGGCGAGGGATGACCAATGAGCAATATTACGATTTAATCAAGCCCTATGAGGATGCAAGGCGTGTGCTGAATACCCGTCTGGAGGTTTTGAATCACAGCCTGTATAAAGAAAAGAATGTTTCCGGCCCCATCCATAATATCCAGAGCCGGCTTAAGGAAAAGAGGAGCATTGAGGATAAGCTCAGGCGTCTTGGATTTACGGACAGCATTGCCAATGCCCGGAACGAGCTTCAGGACATTGCAGGCATACGCGTCATCTGTTATTTTGTGGATGATATCTATAACATGGTAAATATCCTGAAACGCCAGACGGATCTTGTGGAGATTAAGGAAAAGGACTACATACTATCACCCAAGCCCAATGGTTACAGGAGCCTGCACCTGGTTTTAGGCATACCGGTGTACTGTCTGGACACCATGGAGTATTTTCCGGTGGAAGTGCAGTTTAGGACCATGGCCATGGACTTCTGGGCCAGTATGGAGCATCGGGTGTGCTATAAAAAACAGCCGGAGAACAAGGACAGGCTGGAAGCGGAATTCTGCCGTTACGCACATATATTGGAAGAGATTGAAAATGAATTTGAAACGCACAATGAAAGGAAGTAGGTGGTCTTAGGACAACCATCCATCAGGCTATCAGGCCGGCATCCGCGGAATTTATCTTCGGATGCCGTTTTTTTGCGCCTTCTGTACATAATAATAGCAAGATAAAGAACAGGAAGGCAGAAATGATATGCAGAAAATATGGATATGCGGTGCAAATGGAAGGGTTGGGCGCAAGCTGACAGGGCTTTTAAGGTCAGAACCGGTGGAGCTTCTCCTGACGGATGTGGATTCCGTGGATATCACGGTTTCAGGGGATGTGATGGAGTATGCAGGAATGAACCGGCCCCATTTCATCATTAACTGCGCAGGGCTTACGGACCTGGCCCGGTGCCAGCGGGAACCGGAGCTTGCGTTTAAGGTAAATGCACTGGGGGCAAGGAATCTCAGCGTGGCCGCCAGGATGGGAAAGGCCAGGCTGGTACAGTTTTCCACGGATGACGTGTTTGACGGGGACAGCCGGGAGCCATATACGGAATTTGATACCCCCGGTCCACAGACCATATATGGGAAATCAAAGCTGGCAGGGGAGAACTTTGTACGGGAATTCTGCAGCAGGCATATCATCATCAGGAGTTCCTGGATATTCGGGGCGGGAAGCCCTTATCTGGGGCAGATCCTAAGGAGGGCGGAACAGGGACAGGTCATACATGCGGCCGCAGACCAGTACGCAGCGCCCACAGGGGCGGAGGAGCTGGCGGAAAAGACAGTGGAACTGATGTACCACGGGGAGGACGGCCTTTATCATGTGACGGGACAGGGAAGCTGCAGCCGTTATGAATTTGCCAGGGAGGCAGTGCGCCTGTCAGGGACCGGCGCCCCGGTGATGCAGGCCAGGGGCGGGGATGATGACCTGAATGCCCTGCGGCCTTCCTACAGCGTACTGGATAACATGATGCTGCGGATTTCCGGCATTGCCCTGCTTCCTGACTGGAAGGTCATGCTGGAAGCGTATATGGAGCAGTGGAGACGCAGGCGTCAGGATCCAGATATGGCTGGTATGGATTGGAGGCAGGGGAGATGAGGACGTTATGGAGGAAGGATGACGGGAGGAAGGATAGGGGAATGGGGAAGAATGGGGCGGAAGAAGGCGGGATGGGGAAGCCGGGGCTTACCACGGCAATTTTCATCGGACTTCTTATGGGAGCGGCTGCCGGAATCCTGTTCCACTATGTGGTACCGGCAGGGCCTTTCAGGGACGGCCTGATGATAGACGGCATTTTCTATGTGATTGGAAATGGGTTCCTGCGTCTCATGCAGATGCTGGTGGTTCCGCTGGTGTTCTGCTCCCTGGTCTGCGGCAGCATGGCCATGGGGGATACCGGGAAGCTGGGACGGATAGGGGTGAAGACGCTGGGCTTTTATCTGGTCACCACCGCCCTTGCCATAACAGCTGCCATCCTTACCGCCAATGTAATCAATCCGGGCCAGGGGCTTGACATGTCGTCCATCGAGGCGGCGGATGTGTCCATTGCAGAGCGGGCCGGGCTGGCGGACACCCTGCTGGATATCATCCCCACCAATCCAATCCATGCCCTGGCAAGCGGGGACATGTTGTCCATCATCCTGTTTGCGCTGTTAGTGGGGGTCATTCTGGCAGGACTTGGGGAAAGCGCTGAGACAGTGGGGAACTTTTTCGGACAGTTCAATGATGTGATGATGCAGATGACCGTAATGGTCATGAAGCTGGCGCCATACGGCGTGTTCTGCCTCACGGCCAGGACATTTTCAGGGATTGGTTTTGATGCGTTCGTCCCTCTTCTCAAATATATGGCAGGCGTCCTCCTTGCACTGGTCATACAGTGTGTGGTGGTTTATATGGTCATACTCAGGATATTTACAGGCTTAAGTCCAAGGGTGTTCCTGAAAAAGTTCCTTCCGGTCATGGGATTTGCCTTCTCCACAGCCACCTCCAATGCAACCATCCCCATGTCGATTGAAACCCTTCACAGGAAAATGGGGGTGTCCAAGCGGGTATCCTCATTCACCATTCCCTTGGGGGCCACCATCAATATGGACGGCACGGCCATCATGCAGGGTGTGGCCGTGGTGTTTGCGGCCCAGGCATTCGGAATCCATCTGTCTGTGGCAGACTATCTGACCGTCATACTCACTGCCACCCTGGCCTCCATCGGTACCGCAGGCGTGCCTGGGGTGGGACTTATCACCCTTTCCATGGTATTTGCATCCGTAGGGCTGCCGGTGGAGGCCATAGCGCTTATCATGGGGATTGACCGTATCCTGGATATGAGCAGGACGGCTGTCAATATAACAGGGGACGCGGTATGTACCACCATTGTGGCCAGCCAGGACGGTTCGCTGGACCGCGGTGTGTTCTACGGCACGGAGATGATGCAGGAGGGGGAGTAAAGATGTCCTTGACGTTCCCTGCTGTGGATTTTATACTGGTATTAGAGCGTGTTTGAAAATTGTTCTAGGGCTGTTGTACGGCATATCAGAGAATACACAGGAGGGAACCATGAGTTTATTTGGACTTGAATTTAAGAGCAGGGAAGAACGGGAGCGGGATGAGCGTGACTATCTGTACCGAATCTTTCCCGGAGGGGACGAGCAGAAGAAAGCGGTTGAGAAGGAGCTGGCTTCCAAGCTGCCCTGGGTGGAAATCCGTGGGTTGATGCTCTATTATATCCTTATGCGTGATGCTATGACAGGGCGGGATGGAGTGGGGTTTGAGGATGCGGTGGCTAAGGTGTCCAAACGCCAGCGCATGATTAAGGTCACGCCGGAGATACTTAAAGTGGTGCGGGCTGTCCTGGACGAGAACGGCTGATACCGTTGCAAAGGAGGTTCCCTGGGGCGGGAGAAAAGACGGGATGCGGTATGTGACACCGGACAATCCCGTTGCATCCTTTCGTTCCTAATGAAGGCGGACGGAACCGGCCGGGCGGTTCAGGAACCATGCGGCCGGTTTTCGATTAATAGGATTAGGCTTATGGGATTAGGATTACAGACAACACAGATTACAGACAACAAAAAACCTCACAGGTTCACCTGCGAGGCTTTTTTCATGCGCCAGAGAAGATTCGAACTCCCGACACTACGGTCCGTAGCCGTATGCTCTATCCAGCTGAGCTACTGACGCATGCTACTGCTTGTTTATCTCTAACAGCGCAAGAGCTATTATATCCCCTTTGGAGATAAATGTCAATGGTTTTTGGAAAAAAATTTTATAGTCCATTGTAATAAACATTTAATACAAATGACAGATATTGATATCTGCATTATGCTATATTATGACTATAGGATATGGCGCGATGAATGGTCTGTTTGGAGGAGGTGGATGCAATGCGTATAACTGGTTTAATGGCAATGCTGTCCTTATCTGTGGTTCTTACCGCAGGATGTAAGGCATCTGTTACTGATGGAACGGAGCCTGATGTGACAATCAGCGGGGAAGACAGGGGAGGCAAGGAAACGGGGGCGGCAGAGGAAACGGAGGCGGCAGAGGATACAGGGGCAACAGAGGAAACGGAGGCGGCAGAGGATACAGGGGCAACAGAGGAAAACGGCGATGGCAGTATGGACGCGGCTGTCTGGTTTTTGGATACAGACATAGAGTGGACCCAGGCAAAAGAAACGGAATTGCCCGAACGGCTGCGTGGGAACTATATACGGCTGGACAAACCACTGCGGTTTATCCCGGTTTCGGAATCAGGATACTTGGCACAGGTGCGTGAATTCATGAAAGCATATGATGGATCCCTGCCTGTATATTTTAGCGCCCATAATGAGGCCGTCATGATGAAACTCCAGGAAGAGGGGATAATTGATGCCTACTATGAAATAAAGGAGCTTGACCCGAAACAGCAGGAAACCGGACCGCAGACCTTTGCTGTGTATAAGGATTCCCTTGAATTCTGGGGCAGTTACCTTGCTATGGTCTTACCGGCCTCATCTTCCAATCAAAGCAGCGATTACGGGCAGCTGCCGGAAGTAATCATGTCATCCGGCATGCTGACTGATTTCATCCGTAAACCGGATATGACAAAGTATGTTGATTCCGTGGACCGCCGCTGCTTTACATTTACAGGCGGCAATGAGGAATGGGATTTTGAGTACCAGGTGGATGGCTCCATTACACTTTACAATATGGATGGCCGTCTGAGTTCAGAGAGTGAATGCCGGTATGAAGTGACCGCATCTTACAAAAAGGGCCTGGATGTATTGAATCAGACGAAAAAACTTGCTATTTCTTATGAAACTTCCGTGGGAGGCGGGTCCCTCAGCGATGCCATACCATACAGGGACACGGTATTTAAGCTCCGCGGCGCAAGCAGGGGCGGGGCGATTGTGCAGGGGGATGAAGTAATCCGGGTAACTGTGACCATGGATGATAAAACAGAAACCTTTGACTTGGTAAATGAAGAACTGCAACAAAAACATTGAAAAGAGATATCCCCTATGGTATTATTATTTTCATAAGTCAATTAATTCGGAAGAGGATGCAATGACGCAGAAAAAAGTTGTACTGCGTCTTTTTGTGTATGAGGCCGAACAAAAAGGAGGAGCATCTATGAAAAGAAAATTAAGCCTGGTACTTGCACTGATGATGGCTGCCGGTCTGGGACTGTCCGGCTGCGGCGGTCAGGGCGGCAGCACGCCAGCAACCCAGCCGGGAGCGGCAGAGAGCAGCGCTTCAGGAGACGCCCAGGGAGCGGGTGCAGGACAGAGCGTGGGCGATACCGGCATTGACACAACGGGTTTCCTTTACGTTGCACTGAATGCGGATATCCAGACAGCGGACATGCAGAAGACATCCAAGGATTATCAGATTCCCATTAATATCTATGACAGTCTCTGTGAAATCAAGGTTGCGGATGACGGGACATCCTCCATTGAACCGTGTCTGGCAGAGAAGTGGGATATCAGTGATGACGGCATGGAATACACCTTTTACCTGAGAAAAGGCGTGAAGTTCCATAATGGCGAGGAACTGAAGGCCAGTGATGTGAAATATACATTCGAGCGCATGCTTACGGTACAGGGAGGGACCAACTCCGAATTCCTGGACCAGATAAAAGGCTCCTCAGAGCTGTTTGAGGGAACCGCAACTGAGCTGGAAGGCTTTGAAATCCTGGATGACTACACATTTAAGCTGACCCTTAAGGAACCGTATTCCGGTTTCCTGGCCTGCATCTCCACCCCGGCCGTATGCATTTACAATGAAAAGGCCACCGAGGAAGCAGGGGACCAGTTCGGCCTTGACCCGGCCCTGACCGTTGGCACCGGCCCCTTTAAGTTTGCCAGCTGGACTTACAATGACCAGCTTGTACTTGTGAGGAACGATGATTATTTCCAGGGAGCCAGCCAGCTTCCGGGCGTTGTAATCAAGATCGTGCCTGATACCGAGACACAGACCATGATGTTTGAGAGCGGCCAGCTGGATCTTCTGGACATGGACTATATGACAGAGCAGATTGACCGTTTCCAGGAGACATATCCGGACCAGATGGTTTCCGGACCGCGTCTTGGAACAACCTACTTTACCATGAACCAGAAGATAGAACCGTTTAACAACCTGCAGGTCAGGAAAGCAGTCCAGATGGCAATTGACCGCCAGGTAATCCTGGACACACTTTACGGCGGCAAGGGCCAGCTGGAGAATGGTATCTTCCCGCACGGCCTGATTGGCTTTAACCCGGATATGCCTGAAATCAAATATGACCCCGAAGGTGCCAAGGCCCTGCTTGCAGAGGCAGGATACCCGGAGGGATTCACCATGGAGATTGCGGCTGATATGTCGGCTTCCGACACCATGACCATGGCCCTTGAGATCATCAAGGAGCAGCTGGCCCAGGTGGGAATCAATGCGGAGATTAAGAATTATGATGAGTCCACATGGCTGGAGACAAGGAAATCCGGCGAGCTTGGTTCCTTCATTTCCACATGGACGGCTGATTACAATGACCCGGATAACTTTATCTACACCTTCTTCGGCAATGTGGAGAAAACCACGGCCCGTTCCCTGAACTATCCGGATACAGCCGTGATGGAGCGCGTGGCAAAGGCCAGGACCATCCTGGATAACGATGAGCGCATGAAGGAATACAATGCCCTGGAGGAGAAAATCATATCAGAGGATGCTGCATGGGTTCCCATGTTTTCCAGACTCCACCTCTTCGCTGTTTCCAAGCGCGTGCAGAACTTTAAGGTTGCCTGGAACGGCCTCAGCGACAATGATTTCTATCCGCTGTCCATTTCAGAATAAATTACGGCTGCCTTGACGGGGCCATACATATGATATTAGTCCGGCGTCCGCCGGACTGCCTGGGTGCCGCATATACTGCGGCACCTTTGGCAGATGTGCGGAGTGCCCTCAGAAACCTCTTTGCCTGTCAAGGTGGTTTCTGAGAGTACTCCCAGAAGGAAGAAGGGGGTAATCCAGTGCTTAAAAAATGTCTGAAACGAATCCTGATATCCATACCGGTCCTTATAGGCGTTGTCCTGATTATTTTCATCATGCTGAGGATCATACCCGGCAATCCGGTCACTACCATGCTGGGCGAGCATGTGAACCAGGCCATCATTGACAAGGTCAGCCGGGAAATGGGTCTGGACCAGCCGCTGTATATCCAGTTTTTCCGGTATGTGGGCAATGCCCTTAAGGGGGATTTTGGCACCTCCTACCGGCTGAACCGGAATGTGACAGGAATCATACTGGAAGCATTTCCTAACACGGTCAAGCTTTCCGTGTGCGCGGCCGTGGTGGCCTGGATCATCGGAATCACTGCCGGGATCGTGGCGGCCGTGAAACAGAACAGGCTGTTGGACCGCCTGTTCATGGGATGCGCCCTGCTGGGGGTTTCCATGCCTGTATTCATGACCGCGCTTGTGCTTCAGTACGTATTTGCATTCAAGCTTAAACTGTTTCCGGTATCCGGATATGATTCCCTGGCCGCCATGGTGCTGCCGGCCATTGTCCTTGGGTGGAACTCGGCGGGAAGCATTGCCCGCATGACGCGTTCTAACCTGGTGGAGGCCATGCAGGGGGATTACATACGCACGGCCAGGGCCAAGGGACTCAGGGAATGGGGCGTCATTGTCCATCACGCCCTTAAGAATGCCATGCTGCCCGTGGTCACCATGATGGCGCTCCAGGTTTCCAGCATGCTTTCAGGAGCCGTGCTGACTGAGAGCGTGTTCGGGATTCCGGGAATCGGACGTCTGGCGGTGAATGCCATTGAGACAAGGGACATGCCTCTTTTGCAGGGCACGGTCATCTTTACAACCATTCTTGTAATTGCAGGAAACCTGGTAGCGGATATGCTGTATTCGGTACTGGATCCGAGAATCAGGGAGGGCGCATGATGAATGAGGAAAAAATAACAACAATCAATTCCCTGGATGTGGAGTCACAGATAGGGGAATCCGAGACACTGCTGGACCAGATGAAGACCATGGTCCGCCAGAATAAACTGGCTGCATTTGCGGCAATTGTAATCATCGTGATTGCGCTGGCCGCCATATTCGCACCGCTGGCAGCGCCCTATGACCCATACGCCCAGACACTGACCGACCGGCTTCAGGCGCCCGGCGCGGCCCACCTTCTGGGAACGGACGAGCTGGGACGGGACCTGTTCAGCCGGATTATATACGGAGCAAGGGTATCCCTGCTTGTAGGGCTTGTCCCCACGCTGATTTCCATGGCAATCGGAACCGTCCTGGGGCTGCTGGCCGGTTTTTACGGCGGCAGGGTTGACTTTGCAATCATGCGCCTGGCAGATGTGATGCTTGCATTTCCCTCCCTGCTTCTGGCGCTGGTCATTACCTATACCATAGGCGGCGGCCTTGTGAGTATTTTCGCGGCGCTGATCCTGGTGAACTGGGCAGGGACGGCCCGGATTGTCCGCTCCCAGACCCTTTCCCTGAAAGAGGCAGAGTATGTGGAGGCGGCCCGTTCCATCGGCGTGAAGAAGTGGAGGATCATGTTCCGGCACATCCTTCCTAACTGCCTGCCGTCCCTGATTGTGCTGTTTACCCTTAACATACCGGCGGCCATACTGACGGAGTCTTCCTTAAGCTTCCTTGGGGCAGGGCTGCAGCCGCCGTCAGCCAGCTGGGGACTTGCGGTTGTCCGCGGCAAGAAGTACCTTTTCTCCGAACCGTGGCTTTCCATTGCGCCCAGCGTGGCAATCATGATTGTGGTCATGGCATTTAACTTCCTTGGCGACGGCCTCAGGGATGTGCTTGACCCGTATTTAAAAGAACAATAGGAGGCAGGCGGATGAACAGGGAAAATGCTTTGAAACAAGAAAATGCTTTGACCGGGGACAATGCCCCGGCAGGGAACAATGTACTGACAATTGAGAACCTGCAGTCCTATTTTTTCACAGCCAGGGGTACGGTCCCGGCGGTGGACGATGTGACCATCGAGGTGCCTGCGGGCAAGATAATCGGCCTGGTAGGCGAGTCCGGGTGCGGAAAGAGCATGACGGCCATGTCCGTGATGGGGCTTCTGCGCCACCCCGGCAAGGTGGTGGGAGGAAGGATTACCCTGGACGGCAGGGACATTACCTATCTGAATCCAAAGGAGAGGGCCAGGGTGCGCGGCAATGAGATATCCATGATCTTCCAGGAACCCATGACCTCCCTGAATCCCGTGTATCCGGTGGGAAGGCAGGTCCAGGAAGCCATCCTTCTGCACCAGAAGGTATCAAAGGCCGAGGCCAGCCGTCAGGTGATTGAGATATTTAAGGAGGTGGGGATCCCGGAGCCGGAGAAGCGTTACCATTCCTATCCCCATCAGCTTTCCGGCGGCCTGCGCCAGCGTGTGATGATAGGAATGGCCATGGTCTGTAAGCCCAAGGTCATGATTGCAGACGAGCCGACCACGGCCCTGGACGTCACCATAGAGGCGCAGATACTGCGTCTGATGAAACGCCTGCGGGACGAACAGGGAACATCCATTATCCTGATAACCCACAATATGGGAGTGGTGGCAGAAGTGTGTGATTACGTCTACGTCATGTACGCGGGCAAGGTAATGGAGCAGGCAGAGGTATTCGACCTGTTTGAGAACACCAGCCACCCCTATACCCAGGGACTGTTAAAGTCCATACCCAAACTGGATAGCAGGGAGGAGCGGCTCTATACCATAGAAGGTGTGGTACCCAACCTCCTGCATCTGCCGGCAGGCTGCAATTTCTGCAACCGCTGTAAAAAGGCGGAGGCGCGGTGCATGGAGGAAAAGCCCGGACTGTACGGGATTGGGACAGATGAAAACGGCATGAGCCACAAGGTACGGTGTTTCCTTTATGAAGATAGGGGGCAGAAGGACACGGCCCCTGAATCATGCGGCCTGGATGGACAGGCAGGCTCATCCTGCGGGGAGGTGGCGGAAGATGGCAGATAAGAAAATACTTCTGGAGGCCAGGGACCTTGTAAAGGAATTTGCCCTTGAAGGCGGCAAAAAAGGAAAAAATGTGGTGCACGCGGTATCCGGCGTGAACCTAAAGATATACGAAGGCGAGACGCTGGCCCTGGTAGGCGAGTCTGGATGCGGTAAAAGCACATTGGGGCGCACCCTGATTAAACTCATAGAGGCCACATCCGGTACTGTTGAATTTGACGGGACAGACATCACCAGGATGAAGGACAGGGAATTTACGGAAATCCGGCGTCAGATGCAGATCATATTCCAGGATCCATATGCATCCTTAAACCCCCGTATGAACGTAAGGGAAATCATCTCAGAACCCCTTACCACCCACGGCCTTGCCAGGACAAAGGACGAGATTGACAGCCAGGTCAAGGAGCTGATGGATGAGGTGGGAATCCCAAGGGAGTTCATCAACCGGTACCCCCACCAGTTCTCAGGCGGACAGCGCCAGAGAATCGGCATTGCAAGGGCCATAGCCCTGCATCCCAGGCTGATCATATGCGACGAGCCGGTATCCGCCCTGGACGTATCCATCCAGTCCCAGGTATTAAACCTGTTAAAAGACCTGCAGGAGCAGTACCAGCTGACCTACCTGTTCATTTCCCATGACCTGAGTGTGGTGAAGTTCATATCCGACCGGGTCTGCGTCATGTTCCTGGGCATGGTCTGCGAGATAGGGGACACCCATGAACTTTACGACCATCCCCTGCATCCATACACCCATTTCCTGCTCAACGCCATACCAAAAGCAGACCCCAGGCTTCGCAGCGATGAAAAGGAACTCCTGACAGGCGAAATCCCCAGCCCCGTAAACCCTCCCTCCGGCTGCCGCTTCCACACAAGATGCCCATACGCAAAAGACATCTGCAGCCAAACCGTGCCAGAAGGAAAAACAATCGGGGAACGCCAGGTATTCTGCCACTTTCCGCTGGTATAAAGGAAATAAGTATGGCATAGGATGGCTGGAAGTAGAACAGATATGGAATAAGGCTGATACAGCGTAGAGTAGATACAGAATAAGACAGATTCAAAACAGAACAGAATCCAAATTAAAAGAAAATCCCAACAGACAGAATGCCGCAGTCCCACATAAACATCAATCAAGTTTTGTGGACCCGCGGCATTTTGATATTTCTGATACATTCCAATAATTGAAGTAAACCCTCTGACAGTCAGACACATCCAATAAAATCAAAGCCGGAATCACGAAACAATCAGAAAAGCCTAAGCCTGTCAACCATCCCACCAGTACAGATTGAATGGATGCAGGCGCGAGGAAACGTAGTGGGTGAGCGGAAGGGGGCTGGGGGCGGTGGATGCATCTACAGGTGCGTGTAGTTCTTGGGCTGTGGGAAGCGGCGTTAAGAGGCTGGCGCCCTTTGTCTGAGCCCAGTAACTAAAATCAAGGAAAAGAGCAGCAGCGAGTTAGGGCAGAAGCCTCTTGTTTTTAGCCGGTTCCCAGAGTCCTAGGTCGTGTTTGAAAATTCATTCCCGCCATCTGCACGCCCCACTTCGCGGCATATTTGGTCCCAATTCGGTCAACGTAGCCCGCTACGCCTCCCTCATCGGGACCAAATCTCCCACAAAGTGGAACGCACAGCTGACGGAAAGCAATTTTCAAACACGACCTAGAACTACTAACACCGCAGCCGTATCCACCGCCCCCAGCCCCCTTCCGCTCACGGACGCCACCACCTCCCCGTCCGCACCAAAAAATGCCTCCGCACCCTAAAATCCTTCCATCACCTAAACACCCCAATACAATACCCAATCACCACCCAAAGCACGGACAGAATCCACAGCGGCACAAATGAGAATTTCACATAATCCGCCAACTCCGTGCCATCGGCCAGGTCGCAGGCCAGATAGATCTGAGGCTGGGCAACCGGGGAAATCATGGCGCCCATGTTCATGAGAAGTGTAAGCACCACTATTTCATTGGGAACGCCGAATTTGCTGCTTACCCCGGCAACAATGGGGACCAGGGCATACTGCCATATATCATTGGTGAAGATAAGCATGAGCGGGGTGGAAAACAGTGCAATGATAAGATATACCCATGGTCCCATGGTACCGGGGATGATACGGATAAGGAAATCCACCATGGCATCCATCATTCCGCTTTCAGACAGCACCCCGACCACTACTCCGGACAGGAATACGGCGCAGGCAGTGGAATACATTTCCTGGGAATATTTCTTTAACAGGCTTCCCTGGAGTTTCAGGTCAGGGTAGTTGACGCTGAGGGCCACAATCAGGCCAATGGCAAATACAAAGTAGTCCGGGCAGGGCACGACGCTGAGTCCGATTATAAGAAGGATTGTCCAGACCAGGTTGAACCAGAACAATTTAGGCCGTTTCAGTTCTGAAGCTTCCATCACCGTCCGGGTGTCCACGTCCGCGCTTACCTGCCCTGCGCCTTTCTTCATCTGCAGCCGTGCAAGGATTACGGCAAGGACAATGCAGAGCGCGATGTAAATCAGCATCATGGGAAGCATTTTCATGAAAATGTAGTTCTGCGGACTTTCGATTCCCTCTAAGAGCGTGGCCGCCCTTAAGGTCCTGCCGTTCCATGGCGTAACGAACAGGGCGCACATGGTGGCGGAACACAGCAGCAGAAGGACCTTGGGGTCAATCTTCAGCTTTTTGTAAAGGGGCAGCATCATGGGGATGGTAACCAGATAAGTGGAGGTGACGCTTCCGTCAATTTCCGTAATCAGGGACACCAGCACGGTGATGATACAGATTACGGTGACGCTGAGCCTGGTGTGTTTCAACAGGAATTCAACCATGATGTCGAACAGTCCTGCTTCCGACATGACGGAGAAGTATGGCAGGGAAAAGAAGATGATGAACATCAGGTCCCTGGTTTTTCCCAGGCCGGAATTGATATAGCCGCATATCTCCGGGACACTGGCGCCGATTAAAAAGGCGCCAATGATGGGAATGATTGTAAATGCAAACAAGGTGCTGACTTTCTTCTTTAAGAGCAGCGTGGTGATTAATATCATCATCGCGAAGCCTATAATTGCGGTATAACTCATGTTTCATTATCCTCCCATTATTTGTTTTCTGCCGCAGGAGCGGCCTGCTGTCAGGAGCGGCCTGCCCTATGCCGGGGCAGCATGCCTGTTTCAAGCCTATCTTACAAGGCAGGGCTTTTTGGAATCATATTTCCATCCTGGTATCAGGTACTGCATGGCCATTGCATCATCCCTGTCATGGTTTGGCATGGAATGATAAAGCCGGTTTGCCTCCATCACCTTCTCCATATCCAGGGTGACGCCCAGACCAGGCCGGTCAGGAACCTCCAGATAACCGTCCCGGATGGCAGGCGTATCCTTTAACAGGTTCTGCCCGTCCTGCCAGATCCAGTGGGTATCCAGGGCGGTGGGGGAACCGGGGGCGGCGGCGGCCACATGGGCAAAGGTGGTAAGGGTTATGTCAAAATGGTTGTTGGAATGGCTTCCCCAGGTAAGTCCCCAGTCATTTAAAAGCGCCGCCATGCGCAGGCTTCCTTCAAGTCCCCAGAAATGCGGGTCTGCCAGCACGATGTCCACGGATTTTAACGCGGCTGCGTGGTAAAACTGTCTCCAGTTGGTGGCAATCATATTGGTGGCAACCGGAATATGGGTTGCATTCTTGAATTCAGCCATGATCTCACGGCTGGAGAATCCTGCCTCAGGTCCGCAGGGATCCTCCACATAGGACAGGATATGGCCCATGTCCCGGCACAGTCCGATGGCCTCCTGAAGGCTCCATGCCCCGTTGGGGTCTATGTTGATGCGTCCGTTTGGAAACTGTTTCTTTAAGGCGCGTATGGTCTCCATCTCATATTCACCGGAGAATACGCCGCCTTTCAGTTTGAAGTTGCGGTATCCGTATTTTTCCTGAAGGCAGCAGGCCTGTTCCACAATCTGTTCATGGCTGACCATCTCCCTGCGTCTCATCCGGAACCAGGAATCGCTGCTGTTGGATTCATCTATGTAAGGAAGGCTGGTTTTGCCTTTATCTGAGACATAGAACAGGTATCCCAGCACTTCCACCTGGCTGCGCTGCTTTCCTTCAGCCAGAAGCTCGCACACAGGAACACCCAGGTGCTGTCCAAGCAGGTCTAGCAGAGCGCATTCAATGGCCCATTCTGCCTGGACCACGAACTTGAGTTTGCTGATGTCCAGGGTCTGTATCCCTTCCCCGTCATCCCCAGGCGCTTTCCTGCCTCCCCGGTGGATGGTTCCAAGAATGGAGCGGTATTTACCGACTTCCTGCCCCACTACCAGGGGGATGTAGCTGGTCAGGCATTCACAGGTGTATTCCCCGCCATGTATTTCTCCAATACCCGTATGGCCGGAGTTGTCCTTTAGGATTACGATATTTCTCGTGAAATAGGGTGCGTGTGCCCCGCTTAAGGTCATTTC
>OLOS01001270.1_pt1 | contig 21550 bp, 22 predicted proteins | sample 1672631 | NCBI WGS metagenome assembly OLOS01 (sample SAMEA3136707, study PRJEB25190) | human gut metagenome | biome: human gut; feature: human-associated habitat; material: faeces | place: Austria | collected 2013 | reverse complement strand
CAAACCATCCGAGAATTGAAGCCGATTCAGCAGGAATACGAGAGCATCCACTGGAACGGCAGGCGAGAGAAGTTTAAGGCCGAACATGGCGACGAATTGAACCGCCTGCAAAAAGCGATCTGGATGCGCGAAAAGCTCATGAAGTCGCTGGGGCTTGCGTCTCCTCTCGATAAGGAGCAGCGCGCGGCGCTGAAAACAGAACGCGCACGGCTTGAAGCGGAGCGCGAAGCCCTTCTTCCCAAACTTGAAGAAGTCAAGGCTGAATTAGCAGAGCTGAACCGCATCCGATACTGGACACGCAAGGCTATTCCCGACGCGCTGCCGCGCGTGTCGGATGGGAGGGTTTCGGTTGAGGATGCGGTGGAAACGGCGGTCAATCGGAAAGAATTGGAGCAGGTTATAAATGATGCTGAAAAGAACGCCCTCCGACAATCGGATGATCCACTTCAAACAAATAAATCTGCACCAATTCATTTCCTGGCGATTTAAGAAAAATCCATTCCTCTCTCATCTTGACTCCCTCCCTCAAACCCCGTATAATAAACGAGAAAAATCTATACCGCGCAGGGTGTTTGAAGCCATTCAAATGAAAAGGGAAGCCGGTTCAAATCCGGCGCAACAGCCATTACTGTATTCGGTATGCGTGTGCCATGAGCCATTGAAAGCGATTTCGAGAAGGCGGCGCACGTGAAGCCGTCAGCCAGGAGACCTGCCCTGCGGAGATGAAACCGATTCTCGGGCAGTTGGAGAAGGCAGGTCAAGCGTTTGTTTGCTATGCGTCCATCTTTGTCCGAGATGGGCGCTTTTCATTTATTTTGAGAAAAACTGCGAGGAAGTTTATGAAAAAGATGATTGCGCTGCTTTTGAGCCTTTTTGCCGTTCAAACCGCGTTAGCGGAGCTGCCCGTCGTCACAGAAAAGCTTGATCTGGAAGCCGCGAAAAACTTTGCCGTGGACAGGCTGGAAGGCGGTTATTCACTGATTACCGTGCAGAACGGCGGGCGCTTTCTGCTGATTCCGGCGGGTATGGATGCACCGGATGGTCTGGATGCGGACATCATGCTGCTGTACATGCCGCTTGACAACCTGTTCGTGGCTTCCACCTCGACGGTGGCACTGATGGATGAAATCGGCGCGCTCTCCGCCGTGACGCAGACGACCTATGACGTGGAAGACTGGTATCTGCCAAGCGTGAAACAAGCGGTTCAGGATGGACAAATCGCATACATCGGTCACTATAAGCAGCCGGATTTCGAGCGTATTGCCTTGAACCCGCCGAAGCTGGCCGTTTTCTCCACGATGATCGAGGGCACGCCGGATGTGCGGGAAAAGCTGGACGAGCTAGGCATTCCTTTGCTGGTGGACAGCTCTGCATTGGAGGAAACTCCGCTGGGGCGCATGGAGTGGATGAAGCTCTACGGCGTTCTGCTGGGGCGTGAGAACGAGGCGAGCACCGCGTTTGACGCGCAGAAGCAGAAAATCGAATCGCTTGAGCCGATGCAGGAGAACGTGACCGTCGCCATGTTCTACATCACCTCCAAGGGCGCGCTGTATGTGCGCAACAATGGTGATTATATGGTCAAAATGCTTGAGCTGGCTGGCGGGCGGTATGCGCCGGAAGGACTGGGTACCGGCGAATCCGGCACGCGGCAGATGGAGATGGAAGCCTTTTATCTCGCGGCGGGCGATGCGGACTGCATCCTCTATATTGGTCAGCTCGGCGGCAGGCCGAAGACACTTTCGCAGCTGATTGAGCGAAACACGCTGCTGGCCGATTTCAAAGCGGTGCAAAATGGACGCGTCTATTGCACCGGCGCAGATTATTTTCAGCAGGCCGGACGGCTGGGCGACCTCATCGAGGACATGAACCGCATGCTTTCGGGTGACGACGCGGCACTAAACCATATCATGAAGCTGGAGTGAGGAACGGGTGAAAAAAACGCGGTGCGCGCTGTGCTATGCGGTGCTCGCAGTCTGCTTTGCGCTGCTGTTGGCGGTCAGTGTGGGCACGGGCAGCGCGGCACTGTCCCCGCATGAAATCCTGCGGATTCTGCTGCTGAGAGAGGGCGCGGGCACAGCGGCCTACAACGTGCTGCTCAAAATCCGCCTGCCGCGCGTGCTGGCGGCGGCGGTGATGGGCGGCACGTTGAGCGTGTCGGGCTTTCTGCTGCAAACGTTTTTCCGCAATCCGATTGCCGGGCCGTATGTGCTGGGCGTGTCCTCCGGCGCAAAGTTGGCTGTCGGTGCGGTGATGATCTTCGGCATGAAGCTCTGGGGTCGCGTGCCGTTCGGCGCGGTGATGACCGCGGCATTTGTCGGGGCAATGCTCTGCGCGAGCTTTGTGATGATCGTCTCCCGAAAGATTCACAGCATGGCGATGCTGCTGGTCGTCGGCATGATGATTGGCAACGTCTGTTCGGCGGCGACGGATTTCTTCGTCACCTTCGCCAAAGAAAGCGATATTGCGAACCTCACCAGCTGGTCGATGGGCAGCTTTTCTGCCGTGTCGTGGGGAAATCTGCGCATCTGCTTGGCGGTGATTGCCGTCTGCCTGCTGCTGTGCCTGCTGCTGGCGAAGCCCATCGGCGCATATCAGTTCGGCGAACATTACGCGGCGAGCATGGGTGTGAACGTCCGCCGTTTCCGTGCGGCGCTGATCGGACTTTCCTGTCTGCTGGCCGCGTGCGTGACGGCGCTTGTCGGTCCGATTTCCTTTGTCGGCATTGCCGTGCCGTATATGACAAAAAAGCTGCTCGGCACGGCCAAACCGCTGGCTGTTCTGCCCGGCTGTTTCCTGCTGGGCGGCGTATTCTGTATGGCATGCGACTGGATCGCCCGAACGGCGTTTTCGCCAACGGAGCTGGCCATCAGCACGGTAACGGCGTTTTTCGGCGCGCCGGTCGTTATCGTGATGGCACTCAAGCGGGGAGGCGGACACCGGTGAAACCGACTTTGGAGCTGGACAACCTTTCGGTCGGTTACGGCAGACGTGTATTGTTGAAAGACCTCTGCGCGTCGATTCTGCCGGGGCAGATTTTGACGCTCATCGGTCCAAACGGCGCGGGCAAATCGACCATTCTCAAGACGATTTCGCATCACCTCGCGTGTATGGGCGGCGTGGTGCGCATCGGCGGCGAAAATATCGAGCGGATGGACAGCTGCGAGCTGGCAAAGCGGCTTTCCGTCGTGCTGACCGAGCGCGTCCGTCCGGAACTGATGACCTGTTACGACGTGGCGGCTTCCGGGCGTTATCCCTATACCGGCCGTTTCGGGATGCTGACTGCGCTGGACAGAGACGTGATTGCGCAGAGTCTCGCATTGGTGCGCGTCAAAGAACTGGCGGACAAGCCGTTCGCCCGCGTCAGCGACGGTCAGCGTCAGCGGGTGATGATTGCCCGTGCGCTCTGCCAGCAGCCGCGCGTGCTGGTGCTCGACGAGCCGACCTCCTTTCTGGATATTCGATATAAAATCGAATTGTCCGCCATTCTGCTTCATCTCGCGCGGGAGCAGGGCGTGACCATCGTGATGAGCCTGCACGAAATTGACCTCGCTGCACGGGTATCCGACCTCGTGATGGGCATCGGCACGCACGGCGTGGAGATGTTCGGCGCGCCCGAAGCAGTCTTTACGGAAGAAAACATCACGCAGCTGTACGGCATTTCGTCTGGTGTTTATGACGCGCTTTCCGGATCAATGGAGCTTCCCCGTGCGGAAGGTGCGCCATACGCGTTTGTCCTCGGCGGCATGGGGAAGGCGACAACCGTCTACCGCCGCCTGACGCGGGAAGGAACACCGTTTGCAACGGGTATTCTGGCGGAAAACGATATGGATATCCCTGCCGCGCGCCATCTGGCCGCCCGCATACTGACGACAGCGCCGTTCGCGCCGCCGAGTGAAGCCGTGTTGACGGAAGCCCGGCAAATGCTGCTGAATTGCGGCGCGCTGCTTATTCCCGATGGATTGGAAGCCCATGCATGGGACGATGAACTGATTTGTTTTGCTCAAGAACATTGTGTGGAGGTGCGCCATGCTTGATATCATCAGCGTCGGTCCGGGTGAGGCCGTTCTGCTCACCGACGACGCGAAGCAGGCGATTGATCGTGCGGATGCGGTCTGGTGCGCGGCACGCCATGCCGTGCTCGTGCCGCCCGAAAAGGCAAGGCCGCTTTCGCCGCTGGAAGGTGCAATTGAACAGATGCGTCTATCCAGCGACGCAGGACAGCGTGCCGCCGTGCTGGTTTCCGGCGACGCGGGACTGTACAGCCTGCTGGAAATGCTCAAACGGAAAATCGGCGGCGAATATCTGCGTGTGCATCCGGGCGTCAGCGCCTTGCAGCTCTTTGCCGCGCGGCTGGGCGTTTCGTGGCAGGACGCGAAAATCCTCTCCGCGCATGGCCGAGCACTTTCGGAAAGCGCGCTGTGCCACGCCGTGCGGACGCATCGGCAGACGTTTTGCTTTCTCGACGCGGCGCACAATCCTGCGTGGGTGAGGGAGAGCCTGAACCTCGGCGGGCTGGAAAATGTGCGGCTGTTTGTCGGCGAACGGCTCTCCTATCCCGACGAGCGGACGGAGGCCTATGACCCGGATGCGACGTATGACCCGCTCTGCATGGCTTATATCGAAAACGACGCGCCGGAGAGCGGCCTGCCGCCTGTTGGTCTGTCGGATGAGGCGTTCATTTGCGGCAAAACCCCGATGACTAAGCGGGATGTGCGTGCGCTCGTCGTGTCGGCGCTGCATTTGAAACCGAACGGCGTCGTTTGGGATATTGGCGCGGGGACGGGCAGCGTCAGCGTTGAATGCGCGCGTCAGTGCCCGCTGGGCGAGGTTTATGCCGTTGAAATGAAGGACGAAGCGCTCGACCTCATCCGCCGGAACGCCGAAAGATTTCACGCGCTCAACCTGCGCGTCGTTCCCGGCCGCGCGCTGGAGGTGCTGTCGGCGCTGCCCGCGCCGGACGCGGTTTTCCTCGGCGGGACGACCGGCGCGGCAGAAGCTATCGTGGAGCTTTTGCACGGACTTCAACGCCCGATTCGGCTGGTCGCAACCGCCGTCACGATGGAAAGCGCGCAGGCGCTTCTGCGCCTGATGCGGCCGATGGTGGATTTTGAGGCGCGGCAGGTCGCCGTTTCGGCGCTCGAATCGGTCGGACGCTATACGATGTTCAAAGCGGAAAACCCGGTTTTCATTTTCAGCGCTAACGTCACTTAAAAACAGCGCGAAGCGAAACGGGAGGTTCCGAGCAGGGTTTGGGGCGGCGCCCCAAAAAGGAGTTCCTATGATTTATTTTATCGGCGCGGGGCCGGGCGCAACCGATCTCATCACCGTGCGCGGCATGCGCCTGCTGCAAAAGGCGGACGTGGTGATCTACGCGGGTTCGCTCGCCAACCCCGAACTTCTGGATTATTGCAGACCCGAAACGACCATTTATAACAGCGCGTCCATGACGCTGGAGCAGACCGTCGCGGCGATGCGGGATGCGCCCGAGGGGGCAACCGTCGTGCGGCTGCACACGGGTGACCCGTGCCTGTACGGTGCGATTGCCGAGCAGATGCGCGAATTAGATAAACTTGGGTTGGCCTATGAGGTCGTGCCCGGCGTCAGCTCGTTCTGCGGCGCGGCGGCGGCCATCCCGGCGGAGTACACCCCCGCCGAGGTCAGCCAGACGCTCATCATCACGCGCATGGCGGGCAGAACGCCCGTGCCCGAGCAGGAGAACCTGCGCGCGCTGGCGTCGCATCGGGCGAGCATGACGCTGTTCCTGAGCGTCTCGATGCTCAAGGACGTATGCGCCGAATTGACGGCGGGCGGCTACCCGGAAGATACGCCCGTCGCCGTCGTCTACAAAGCGACGTGGCCGGAGCAGGAGGTCGTGCGCGGCACGCTCGCGGATATCGCGGAAAAGGCGGCGCACATCAAAAAGACCGCGCTGATTCTCGTCGGCGATTTTCTGCGGGAGAGCGACAAGCGCTCCAAGCTCTACGATCCGGCGTTCGCCCACGCCTGTCGGGAGGCCGAAACGCCATGAACATCCGCGCCATTGCTTTTACTGAAAAGGGGCAGGGCTGGCAGGAAAAGCTCGGCTTCCCCGTGACGCGCGGCGTGCCTGTGATGCAGTGGGCGCGGGAGGCGTTTGCCGATGCGGACGCGCTGCTGTTCATCGGCGCATGCGGCATTGCGGTGCGTGCGATTGCGCCGCTCTGCCGGGATAAGGCGGCCGACCCCGCAGTGCTTGTCATGGATGAAATGGGAAGGCACATCATCCCCATCCTATCCGGGCACATCGGCGGCGCAAACGACCTCGCGCTGTTGCTGGCGGAACGGACGGGCGCGGAGCCCGTGCTGACGACTGCGACGGATGTGCGCGGTGTTCCGGCCATCGACAGTTGGGCGATGAAAAACGACTGCGCGATTGAAAACAAGGCGGCGATTCAGGCGGTTTCCGCTGCCGCGCTGGCGGGAAAATCGGTCGGCGTGGCGATTACGGAACGGGAGATCCGCCCGCCGTTTCCCGTGACGCTCTTTTTAAGGCCGCGGACGCTGACACTGGGCGTGGGCTGCAAGCGCGGCACGGACGCAGCACATCTGGAGGACTGCTTCCGCGCGTTTCTGCATGAAAACGGCGTGTCGCCGCTGTCCGTCCGGGCGGTTGCGACGATTGACGTGAAAAAGGACGAGGCTGCGATTCTCGCGCTCTGCGAAAAATATCGCTTTCCGCTGCAAACGTATTCGGCGGCGGAGCTGAACGCCGTGCCGGGTGTGTTTGCCCATTCGGATTTTGTAATGAAAACGGTGGGCTGCGGCTGCGTGTGCGAGCGCGCGGCGGTGATGACCGGCGGGCGGCTGCTCGTGGGCAAAACGGCGATGCAGGGCGTGACGCTCGCGCTGGCCGGGGAGGAAAACGTATGATTCAGGTCGTGGGCATCGGGCCGGGGAGACGCGAGGGGCGCACGATTGCGGCGGACGACGCATTGCGCCGTGCGGAGGTGATCGTGGGCTACACGACGTATGTCGAGCTGGTTCGGAATGAGTTTGCCGAAAAGCGGTTTGTGACGACGGGCATGCGCGGCGAAAAGGAACGGTGTGTACAGGCTCTTTTGCTTTCGCGGGAAGGCAGGCGCGTGGCGCTGATCTGCTCGGGCGACGCGCAGGTTTACGGCATGGCGTCGCTCCTGCTGGGCATGGCGGAAGAGGGCGACGAGATCGAGGTTGTGCCGGGGGTGACGGCGGCGCTCAGCGCGGCGGCGGTGCTCGGCTCGCCCCTCTGCGGGGATTTTGCCGTCGTCAGCCTCTCCGATCAACTGACTCCGTGGGCGACGATTGCGCGGCGGCGGCGGGTGGCTTTCCGATTGCGCTGTATAACCCGTGCAGTCGCCACAGGCCGGATCACCTCGCCCGCGCCTGCGCGATTCTGATGGAGACGCTGCCCGCTTCGACTGTCTGCGGCTATGTGCAGAACATCGGGCGCGACGGGCAGAAGAGCCGTGTGCTGACGCTGGGCGAACTGGTGCATGAGTCGCTGGATATGTTCACGACGGTGCTCATCGGTAACGCGGAAACACAGGAGCGCTTTGGGCGGATGCTCACGCCGCGGGGGTATCGCCTGTGAAGGCGCTTCGCGAGGGCTTCACGACGGGGAGCTGCGCGGCGGCGGCAGCGCTGGCGAGCTGTCTCTGGCAGAGGGACGGCGCATGCCCCGAGCGCGTAGGGATCGTCGTTCCGGCGGGCAAAACGTTTGCGCCGGAGATCATCGCGCACGGCGGCTATGTCTGCGGGGTCATCAAGGACGGCGGCGACGACCCGGATATCACCACCGGGAGTGAGGTCCGCGCACGCGTTCGGCTGATGGAGAGCGACGGCGGCATCCGCTTTTTGGCGGGCGACGGCGTGGGGACGATCACCCTGCCGGGCATGAAGCTGCCCGTCGGCGAGGCGGCGATCAACCCCGTGCCGCGGCGGATGATCGAGCAGGCGGTTCGGCAGGTTTTCCCCGCGCGCGCGGCGGAGGTGACAGTCAGCATCCCCGGCGGCGAGGAACTGGCGAAAAGGACGTTCAACCCCCGGCTGGGCGTGGTCGGAGGGCTGTCCGTGCTGGGGACGACGGGCGTTGTGCGCCCGATGAGCGAGGAAGCACTGAAGGAGACGATCCGGCTGGAATTATCCGTCCGCAAAAGTCAGGGCGCGGAAGAAATCGGGCTGGTTTTCGGCAGTCAGGGCGAGCGCGCGGCCAACGCGCTCTTTCCCTGCATGCAGGCGGTGCAGATGAGCAACTTTGTCGGCTTTGCGCTGGATTGCGCGGCGGAATTGGGCTTTGCGCGCGCCACGCTGCTGGGGCAGCCGGGGAAGCTGGTCAAGGTTTCCGGCGGCAGCATGCAGACGCACAGCCAATACGGCGACGGACGGCGCGAAACGCTGATCGCGCATCTGGCGCTGATGGGCGCGCCGGTTGAGCTGCTGGAATTCGTGCGTCAGAGTGTGACGCTCGACGGATGCATCTCCCCGATTTACGACACGGGGTTTGACGCGGTTTGGACGCATCTGGCCGACGCGGCGGCGGCTTATGCGGCAGCGCGCACTCACGGGGAAATGCGCGTGGACGCGGTGATGCTGGATGCGAAGGGGCAGATTTTGGGAAGGAGTACAAGCCTATGAAACCAATGGAGATCGAGCAGGCGAGCATGGCGATCATCGAGCGCGAGTTGCAGGTGGCGCTTGACCCGGAGATCAAGCCCATTGTCAAGCGCGTGATTCACGCGACGGCGGATTTTTCCTTTGCGGAATCGATGGTCTTCACGCCGGGGGTTGTCCCCTATGCGCGGGAACTGCTGGCGCGCGGCGCAATGATCGTCACCGACACGCAGATGGCGCTTTCCGGCATCAGCAAACCGGCGCTCAAGAAGCTGGGCTGTCAGGCGGTCTGCTTCATGGCGGATGAAGATATCGCGCGGGAGGCGAAGGCGCGGGAGACGACGCGGGCGCGCGTTTCGATGGAGCGCGCGCTGGCCATTCCCGGCTCGAAGCTGCTGGTCTGCGGCAATGCGCCGACGTTTTTGGAGCCGCTGGAAAACCACGCGGATTTGAAGAATACGGTCGTCATCGGCGTGCCGGTCGGCTTTGTGCATGTGGTGGAGGCGAAGGAGATGCTGCTTAAAACTGGCCTGCCTTGCATTGTGGCGCGCGGGCGGCGCGGCGGCAGCAACGTGGCGGCGGCAATCGTCAACGCGCTGCTCTACGGCATGGAGGGCGTTCGGGCATGAGAATCCTGTTGGCGGGCACGAGCAGCGGCTGCGGCAAGACGACGGCGAGCCTTTTGCTGATGGCGGCACTCAGGGAGCGCGGGCTGGACGTCGCGCCCTGCAAGGTCGGGCCGGATTACATCGACACGGGCTTTCACGAGCTGGTCTGCGGCAGGCCGAGCCACAACCTCGACAGCTTTTTGATCGAGCCGAGGGATCTGCCGACACTGCTCAGCCGCCCGGCGGATATCACGGTCATCGAGGGCGTGATGGGCTATTACGACGGCATGGATGCGACGAGCTGCCGCCAATCCACATGGGAGATGGCGCGGCTGACGCGGACGCCCGTGCTGCTGGTGGTGGACGCTTCCGGTTCGGCGGCAAGCGCGGCGGCGACGGTCAAGGGCTTTATGACGCTCCGGGAAGACAGCGGCATCGCGGGCGTGCTGGTCAACCGGGTTTCCGGCGCGCATCACTACGAATTGGTGCGCGACGCGGTGGCGCATTACACCGGCCTGCCGTGCGTGGGCTACATCGAAAAGCATGTGAATCTGGCGCTCAAGAGCCGCCATCTGGGGCTTGTGCCTGCCGAGGAGGTCGAGGACGCGCTGCCCCGGATTCAGGAGGCGGCGCGGCAGGTCGCGGACACGCTTGATCTTCCGATGATTCTGGAATTGGCAAGGCGTGCGCCGGTTCTGCCCGTCGCGCCGAGGAAATATCCCCGGATGGACGGCTTTCGCATGGGGCTTGCGCGGGATAAGGCGTTCAGCTTTTACTACCGCGCCAATCTCGATGCGCTGGAAGGGGCGGGCGTGGAGCTTGTGCCGTTTTCCCCGCTTGAGGACGGCGAACTGCCGAAGGGGCTGGACGGGCTGTATCTGGGCGGCGGATTTCCGGAGGTATTCAAGGTGCGGCTGTCGGCCAATATGTCCATGCGCCAAAGCATCCGCACGGCACTGGAAAGCGGCCTGCCCTGCTATGCGGAGTGCGGCGGCATGATGTATTTATCCGAAAGCATCGACAGCGCGGAGATGGTCGGCTTTCTGCCGCAGGTTTGCCGCATGACGGATAGATTGCAGCGCTTCGGCTATGTGCTCGTCGCGGATTTGAAGACGGGAAGGACGTATCCCGCCCATGAGTTTCACCATGCGGCGACGGAAGCGGCAGGCGAAGCGGCGTATGATTTTGAAATCCGCAAGGCGAGCCGACCGGAATTGTGCTGGCCGGGCGGGATGCACAAGGGGAACACAACGGCAGGGTTTGCGCATCTGCATTTTCTGTCGCACCCCGAATGGATGGAGAGGCTGTGGCGATGAAAACGATCATCTTCGGCGGCACGACCGAAGGCCGAGAGCAGGCTGCGCTGGCACTTGCGCGCGGGGAAAACGTACTGGTCAGCGTGACGAGCGAATACGCGCGGCAGTTTCTGCCGGAAGGCGCAGCTTGTCACATCGGCGCGCTGGATGAAGCGGCCATGAAGGCGTGGATCGCGGCGGAAAGGCCGGAGCGCGTCATCGACGCGACGCATCCCTTCGCCGTCCGTGCGACACAGACCATCCGCGCCTGTGCCGACGCGCTGCATATCCCCTACGTGCGCATCGAGCGCGCGGCGGACAGGCGCGAGGATTGGCGCGACGCGGTGACGTGGGCAGGCAATTCTGAGGAGGCGGCGGCGCTGGCCGCGCTCTGCGCGGGAAACATCCTGCTGACGACGGGAAGCCACACCCTGAGCGTCTATGCCAAGGTCATTGAGCCGGAAAGGCTGTTCGTCCGCGTCCTGCCGACGCATCAGGCACTCGATCTCTGCGCGGCGGCAGGCATGGTGCAGAGCCACGTCATCGCGATGCAGGGGCCGTTTTCGCGGGATTTCAACGCGGCGCTCTACGATCAGCTCCGCATCCGCACGATGGTGTCAAAGGATTCCGGGCAGCCGGGGGGCGTGGCGGATAAGGTTCTGCCCGCGCTGGAACGCGGGATCGACGTGGTGATGATTGAACGACCGAAGGAGGATAAACGGTGAAAAAAGCGTTGGTCATTGTGAGTTTTGGCACGACGTATGAAAGGGCACGGCGGAGCATCGACGCGGTGGAGCGCGCACTGGCGCAGGCTGCGGAGGGCTATGACGTTTTCCGCGCGTATACGAGCAGCATCGTCCGCAAGGTGTTGAAATCGCGCGGCGAAATTGTGCCGTCGCTTGAGGAAGCATTGGAAAAACTGGCGAACGAAAGCTATGACACGGTGTTTGTTCAGCCGACGCACCTGCTCTGCGGCAACGAATACGACGAAAAAATCCGCGCACCGTATATGCGCTATGTGGGGCGATTCCTGCGTGGCGGTATCGGTAAACCGCTGATTGCGAATAACGATGACCTGCTTAAGCTGGCTGAGATTTTGGCGGCTCTCAAGCCTGATGATGCGGACGCGCTTCTGCTCATGGGGCACGGCACGACGCATTTCGCAAACATGGTCTATCCCGCGATGCAGACGGCACTTCGGCTGCAAGGCCATCCCAATGTCGTCGTCGGAACGGTCGAGGGCTGGCCGACGCTGGAAAACGCCATCGACGAGCTGCGTGCGCTGGGCGCAAAGCACATCGAGCTGCGCCCGATGATGCTTGTCGCGGGCGACCACGCACAAAACGATATGGCGGGCGATGATGCGGATAGCTGGAAAAGCCATCTGACCGCCGCCGGATTCGACGTGCATTGCACGGTGGAAGGGCTGGGCGAGCTGGAAGATGTGCAGAGGCTGTATGTGGAGCATTTGAAGGCGGAACTGAAATAAAACAATAAGAAAAACCACGCACTTCCTGCATGATGAACGGGGAATGCGTGGTGAACTCCTTCCGTCACGACTTCGTCGTGCCACCTCCCTCGATGAGGGAGGTTTTATTTATATATGACGTTATTTCGGCGTAAAAGGCTCCCTCTAAGAGGGAGCTGCAGCTTGTTGACATAAGCAAACCTGGCTTGGATAGCATAATCAAGAAATTCAGCTATTCTTTCATTTGCGGAAAGGGCTATTCTCCCCCTTCGTGGGGAGAACAGCTTTTTGTCTACAGTCTGAGGCTCCCTCTAAGAGGGAGCTGACGCGCGTTAGCGCGACTGAAGGAGTTAGTGCGTCCCCCAAACGACGGTCAAACCCTTTTCACGGAAGGCTGCCGCCATTTTCGCCATGCCGGGGCATGCGGTTTCCTCCGTGCGTCCGCCGCACAGACCGATATGGACGATCTCCACGCTCTCGCTGACAAAGCGCTCCAGCTTCTCCACGAAGCCCGCATCCTGCATCGGGTCGCCGTCCTTGACGCAGCGGGAACAGCGCATGAACGCCATCAGCCGAAGCTCCTCGCCTGCGTAACGCTCAAAGGACTTGCGGCGGTCGTAAAAGGCGTTCAAACAGGCACAGCCCGCGCAGACCGTATTGGAATTTTCGCAGGCGACGATTGCGATTCGTTTCATTTCGTATTCCTTTCTTTGAGCAGATGCCCGTCTTCCATCTTCACAATCTCGTCACAGAATTGCTCGGCAAGCGCCGTGCTGTGCGTGATGAACAGATAGGCGGTCTGATGCTGCTGCTGATAGCGGCGCAGGAAGTCGATCATCTGCGCCTGCGTAATCACGTCCAGCATGCTGGTCGGCTCGTCGAGCAGGATCATCTCCGGCTCAAGCACGGTGACACGTGCCAGCGCAGCACGCTGCAATTCGCCGCCGGAAAGTTCGCCGGGATAGCGGGCAAGATGCTCGGCGTGCAGGCCGAACAGCTCGATAACGGAGAGAATCGCCCCGTCGTCAAACGGTTTGCCCATCAACTTGAATGGTTCAACCAGGCTCTGTCGAAGCGTGAGCTGGGGATTGAACGAAACCTCCGGGTGCTGAAAGAGAATCTGAATCCTGCGGCGTGCCTGCCCTCGAATGGGATAGCTAAGCAGCTTGCCATGGAAAAACAGCTCGCCGGAATCGGGCCTCAGCAAGCCGACCATCATTTGTCCCAGCGTGGATTTGCCGCTGCCGCTCTGCCCAAGCAGACCGAGCGTTTTGCCCTTTTGCAGGGAAATCGACGCGCCGTCCACCGCGGTGAACCACGTCTTATCCGCGCTGCGGAAGTGCTTGGTCAGCGAAACAGCCTCCATGATGGTTTCACACATACTGCCAACACCTCACTTTGTGGCCGTCCACGTCCGCCATCGGCGGCATTTTGGCACATTTTTCGCTGCAATTCGGGCAGCGCATTCGATATTTGCAGCCGGTCACGCGCGTATCGTCGTGCGCGGGGGCATAGCCGGGGCGGAAATGCAGCCCGTTTTCCGGCATGGCGGCGAGCATATCGCGCGTATAGGGATGCAGCGGATGGGCGTACAGCTCGTCCGCGTCGGCGACCTCGATGAGATTCGCCGCATACATCACGCCGATGTGATTGGCGACGGCGCGCGCAAAGCTCAGGTCGTGCGTGACGCAGACCATCGTCTGCCCGTCCAGCTCGTTCAGCGTGTCAGCGACCAGACGGATGCGTGCTTCGTCCAGCCCTTTGGTCGGCTCGTCAAAGAGCAGAAGCTCCGCGTCGGCACTGATGCCCATCGCAATCAGCGCACGCTGGCGCATGCCGCCGCTCAGGGTGTAGGGGTATTGCCGTGCCAGTTCTTCTTCACGCCCCAGATGAAAGCGGCGCATCAGCTCCACCGCGCGGGCAATCGCCCGTTTTTTATTCATGCCGCGATGCGCTATCAGCGGTTCGCCAACCTGAAATCCAACGGAAAGCAGCGGGTTCATGCCGTTGCCGCTTCCCTGCGGCACATAGGAGATTTGACCGCCGCGAACGCCATCCATCTGCTTGGGCGAAAGGGCGAACAAGCTTTGCCCGTGAAAGCACACGTCGCCGCTGACGACTGCACTTGCCGGAAGCAGGCGCAGCACGGAGAGCAAAAGGATGCTCTTGCCGCTTCCCGTTTCGCCGATGATGCAGAGTTTATCGCTGGGAAAGACAGAGAGGGAGACCTGTTCAACCGCCTGTACGGCACTGCCGTTGGCAAAGCGGACGGAAACGTTTTGAATATCCAAAATCGCATTTTCCACAGGAATCACTCCCTTCTCTGCCTGCCATAGTAGCCCACGAGCATGAAGCCCATCACCGCGACGCTGATGCAGATGATCGGCGGCAGATACCACCAGATCTGTTTGCGCAGAATGCTGTTGCGGAAGAAGGCAAAATGCAGGATGTTGCCCCAGCTCTTTTGACCGTATGTTCCCAGACCGAGAAAGCTCAATCCGGATTCCGTCGTCATCGCGCCGGAGACGGAAAGCGCCATGCGCGTGAGCAGGATATCCTTGAGGTTGGGCAAAATGTGGCGCACCATGATGACCGGCGCGGAAACGCCCATCGCCTTTTCAATCTTGATATAGGGCAGTTCGCAGATCTGCTTGACGCGCGTGCGCAGGATGCGTGCCGTGCCCGTCCATGCGGTGATGCTGATCGCCAGAATCAGGCTGAACATGCCGCTCTTGAGGTAGGCAATCAGCAGCATCGTCAGCGGCAGGGACGGAACTGCCATCGCAACGTCGATCACAGCGCAGATGGTTTTATCCGCCGTACCGCCGTAGTATCCGGCGATAAGTGCCAAAGCTGTGCCGATCAGCGAAACCAGCAGTGCGGAAAACACGCCGAGCAGCAGCGACACGCGTGTGCCGTAAACCATCTCGCTGAAAATATCCTGCCCCAAATCGTTCGTCCCCAGCAGATGCTCCGCGCTGGGCTTGAAATACGCCGTGCCCAGTTCAGAGGGGTCATACGGCGCGATGAAATCCGCGAAAATCGCAATCAGGCAGAACGCCAAAATGATGCACCAGCCTGCGATAGCGGCGGGGTTATGCTTTTTACGCACGCTCTGCCGCCTCCTCCCGAATGCGCGGGTCGATCGCCGCGGCGACGATATCGCCCAGCAGGTTGCTGAGCACGACGCAGAGCGCCGAAAGCAGGAAGCAGAACTGCGCGGTCGCAAAGTCGCGGCAGGATACGGCGTTGTACATCATCTGTCCCATGCCCTTCCAGCCGAAGACGACCTCGACCACCATCGCGCCGGAGAGCAGCCCGCCCAGCTGCATGCACAGCGATGTGGAATACGGCACGAGCGCGTTTTTAAGCACATGGCGAAAGAGCACCTTGTTTTGACCGATGCCCTTGGCGCGTGCGGTGAGGATGTATTCCTCCTGCCGAATCTGGGAGACGGTGCTTTTCATCAGCATGAAATCACCCGACGTGCGGAACAGAATCAAAATGCACAGCGGCAGAATCATGTGCTGGACGATGCTCGCCGTCCGCGCCGCGCCGGAAAGACCGGGCGAAACCATGCCGTTGATCGGCACCCACTTGAGCTTGTAGGCGAACGCGATGAGCAGCAGCAGACTCAGGCAGTTTGAAGGAATGGTATTCAGAAACAGGAAAAACGGCGTGGCGATGCGGTCAAACAGACCGCCGGGGCGGATGCCCGCGTGAATGCCGAGCACCGCGCCGAGAATGCAGGAGATGATGAGCGTCGGAACGGAGAGCAGCAGCGTCCAATACGCGGCGGAACGGAAATTTTCGATGACGGGCTTCTGGTTGGTATAGGAAAGACCGAAATCCAGCGTCAGCACGCTTTTCATGTAGCGCGCGTACTGCGTCGGCAGATCGTCGTTCAGACCGAATTTCTCCGTGACCTGTTCCAGATAGGCAGGGTTGTTATCCAGCAGGTAATAGTATTCCTCTTCGCCAATCAGAAAGATGATCGGGTCGCCCGGCATGGTATGCACCAGCGTGAAGCTGATGGTGATAATCAGCCAGATCGTCGCAATGGCGATGAGGGTTTTCTTGAGGATGTGTTTGAACAAAAGGAAATCACTCCCGTTATAGCAGAAAAGGGCTGACAAGCCCCAAGATCAAGGATTTGTCAGTCCCCAAATTCAGATATGCTTACTTCGCCGTCAGGTCAAACCAGGTTCTGGCATTGATGACGCCCCAGCTCTGCCAGTTATCCCAGCCTTCAATCTTGTCGGTGCGATACGGGAAGAAGCCCGTCTGCCACGCGAAGGTCAGACCGAACATCTCCTCGTCGGCGAGGTGCTGGAGGTTGCGGCTGTTTTCGATATACTGCTCGTCGTTGATGGCCTCGGTCATCGCGTAGTAGTATTCCTTCAGACGCGGATCATGGCAGCTGCCCCAGTGCCAGCCGGAATCGCCGTCGCGCAGCTCGGCGAGCATGTAGCGGAACGGCGTGGAATAGAGCATGCCAGAGGTGGTAAAGGTGATGGAGATGTCGTATTCCTCCTTGGTCACCTTATCTTCCCAAATCTCGCTGTTAGCGATGGCTTCCTCGTCGATGTGGCAGTTCACGCCGACATTCTGGAGGGACTTGCAGACGATTTCGCCCAGACGGGAGCGGACTTCCATGCTGCGGGAATACTGCGGAATGACGGCCAGATCCATCTTGCCGCCGTCCGGCAGTTCGCGCCAGCCGTCGCCGTCCGCATCGACATAGCCCGCCGCATCCAGCATGGATTTCGCGGTCTCCGCGTTGTACTCCAGCATCGCGATGGAATCGTCAAAGCCCTTGAAGGACGGACCAAGCACGCCGCGGTTGGCAGGCTTGCCGTATTCGCCGTTGATGGCGGTCGCCGCGGTCGGGTAGTCGATGGCGTAGGCAATCGCCTGACGGAAATTCACGTCGTCGCCCGGTGTGCGGCTGCATCCGAACAGCATCTGATAGCTGCCAGCGAACGGGCTTTCGCCCATGTCGAGTCCGTCCATACCGGTGAAGCTGTCGATCAGTGTTGCTTCAATCGGGTTGGCGTAGTTGTAATACGCGTCGCACTCGCCGCTTGCCAGCGCCATCATCAGGCTCGCCTGATCCGCGTAGGTCTGCACGGTCACCTTGTCCACGGTGATTTCGCCGAGGAACGCGTTCTCCGGCACGGCCTCATAGTAAGAGGTCTGGGAATCCACATCGTAGCCCACCAGCTTGTACGGGCCGCAGCCAATGGCAGCGTCCTCGCCGGTGTAGTGGGAATAATCCTCGATGCCTTCCCAGATGTGCTTGGCATAGATGCATGCCGTGTTCATGCAGGAGGTGTTGAGGTAATAATACACGTCCGGCTGGGAGAAGGTCAGGCGCGCCGCGTTTTCGCCGGTGATCTCCACGCTGACCAGATTGGACAGACCGCCGACCTTCTTCACGTCGCGCTGGAACTCGAAGGTGAAGATGATATCCTCGTCGGTCACGGGCTGACCATCATGCCAGATCGCGCCCTTATGCCAGGTGAAATCCAGCACCTTACCGTCTTCCGAAATCTCGTAGCTGGTGAAAAAATAGGGCTGCAAATCGCCGTTCGCGTCGCGATAGACGTAGTTGCCCTGCGTCAGACCGTTGTAATTCATGCGACCGAATGCGTCGCTTTGGGTGGTCATGTTGAAGGTGTTGTTGGCTGCCGTCGTGCCGACGATGAGGTTTTCGACGTGCTTTTTGCCCTCGGCCATGGCGCAGGAGAGCGAGAACACAAACACCAGCATAAGCAGCAGGGAGACAAGTTTCTTCATTCGGATTATTCCTCCTTTTATTTGGTGCGCAAGACGACAAAAAGCACTGCATCGACAATCTTTTTCGGTCGGCACAGTGCTTTGAGCGCGCCAAACAAACCCGACGCCGTCAGGAGAAACGGGATATTTGGGTACAGAAAAAACAGCTCTTCCGAGACCGGGAAGACCCTTGATTGTCGCAAAAAGTATGTATTCTGACTCAGGCTTCATAGCAGACGCTCTCGCCTTCCCAGAGCTTACACCCCAGTGACTGACCCAAAGGGTCGTGAGAGCCGCTCAGCCAATACAGCAGCGGTCCTGTGCGGGATTCTCACCCGGCTTCCCATGCGCAAAGGCATGATGCTTTTCGCTACGCTATGCAGTTTGAGGCTTACGCCATAAGGAATTATAGGGGGATTTGAGGCGGTTGTCAAGGCGATATGCTCGATGAATATATACAAAAAATTTTTTGAACAGAAGAATAAGAGCGCAAAACATCGAAAAAATTCCTTGACAAAAACAGTTACTGTAGCAGGCGATGATATTGATCTTCGGCAAAACAAATTGAGATCTTTACACATAAGTAAAAGTACAAAATATAAATATAGGAGATCTGCGCTATACCTCAAACGAGTGAATAAGAAGTCTCGTATTAGGAACAGATACACAACTGTATATGAAGAAGGCCCTGGCGGTAAAGGTGATGGAGGAAATCCGCCAATTATTAGTACAGATATCAAGGAGTGAGTGAATGTCTTTGATTAAGGAAATTGTTAATAATCTTCCCTATCTCTTAATCTATTATGTACTTGGATTTTGCACGATATTTGCGTATCGAAGGTTTAGATCGGCGCGTTCTTTTGCGATGAGTGAGACTGTTCATTTAGGGGCTTGTGTAGTTATAAGTTACATAATCAATTTGTTTCTGGAGGTAGTTTGGCCTACCTCCGAGAGTGCTGGGCTTGAAGTGACCGGATTAAAGTGCATTTTGGCGATTATTGTCGGAGTAGGAGTTGCTTTTGCTTTAGTAAAACTGAGAGGATGGAGAAAGGCACGGCAGCCATATGCAGATAAACTGAAGAGTAGTTTGTCAGATACAGTTTTTGAGGCTTCTGAACTTTCTGATGATGTATATGTTACGGTTTATGGAGAAAAAAGCGAGTGTCGGGCAGATTAGTGTTGTATGGTGATGAGAAAGATCCATGGATTGCGTTAGATTATTATCAAGTATTTGAAGAGGGGAGAGGACGGATTGATATCTGGCATAACTATACGACATATACCAGATACATAATTCCATTTGCCGAAATTAAGGCAATATTAATCCAATATAAAGCGGATGACCATACATATACGACTGAAAGATTTCGTGAATTGCAGAGAAAAAAGTAGATAATCCTATGAAAAAAGATTGTAAACATCATCTAAGATTATTCCAAATTCTATGTAAACTCTAAAAGCTAGTGTAAAAATGAAAGTGAGTAGAAGGACGGCAGGCAGGTTTTCCTGTTTGCCGTCTTGACTGCCACGAAACAGCTTTGCGAAATTTGTTCTGTAAATGTAGGCCTTTCGTGATTCGACCAAGATTAGGTAAGACTGTTAGGAAAAACGAAGGTGCGGTGTTTTCTTCAATAGGCTATTGTTTATGGACGAAATAACCAGACTTACATGAAATTGAGATAATGGTAAAATAATTCTTGACAAAATTCTTTCCAGAATTAATTTCTGAGCTTCGTTATGTAGTATGATGATCACCTTCCATGATTCCGTTATACCACTTTTTCGGAAAAAATAAAGAATCACGATATTATTGAAAATCGCTATAGATTCAACACTTTTCGCGTATTGCTCTGGCCATTGCCTCCAATCGAAAATATGCATAGGTAAAGAATTCCTGAAAGCAGGCGCACCAGCGATTTAAGCCAGTTTGCGGATTGCGTTCTCGTTTGCAACCGTTGCGGCATAAGGGATACCAGCGGCAATGTTTGCATGCTTCCGGAACAAAACGTGATTCTTCGATAAAGCGTCGTTTTTTTTCGGAATTAACAAGACGATTGAAGGAAACTTCTGATATATTTCCAAGATTCCATTTATCTAGAACGTAAAAGTCACATGGATATACGCTGCCGTCAGCTTCAATGAGAAGATACTGTCCACATTCCCCAAACATGGCACAACTTTCTGGAGGAAGTCCAAGCAGGATGCTGAGATAATTGTCAAAACAACGAATGCTGACTGGTCGACCGGCCTGAAACGCCTCGAAATATAGATCAAAGCATGTCTTTAAAAAGTGCAGATAACTCTGTTCTGTGAGAGAATAGTTCGTCTTATGCCCGTCAAAATCATCCAAGCAGGCGATAAATTGTAAATAGCGATAGGGGGCAAGGTTTTCAAATACATCGCGTGCTCGCTGTGCTACATATTTGTTCACTACGCATAGTATATTGAATTCCACACCTGCATGGGTGAGACGATTCAAGTTTGCGCAGACTCGATCGAAAGTTGGTAAACCAGATTGATCTAGGCGCAAATGATCATGCGCAAAGCGATCCCCATCGAGCGAAACGCCAAGGAGAAAGTTTTCACGTGCGAAAAAGGAGATCATTTCATCTGAAAGTGCGTAAGCATTGGTCTGTACAGCATTGAAAACTGGAAGGTTTCGTACATTGTAAATCTGTTCAAAACGTATAAATGCTTCGAAGAAAGGTAGTCCGGCTAAAGTTGGTTCTCCGCCTTGAAAGAAGAAAGATACTTGGTTATCTGCATAACGAAATACACGTTGTACTAATATTTCTAATGTTTGTTCGGACATATGTGGATATACATGGGTTTTGCGGTGGGACATGACATCAGAATAGAAACAATAGGCGCAATGCATGTTGCAAGCACCCGAAACGGGCTTGACCATGATGGATAGGGCAGACATAATATCCTTGTATGATAAATACGGAAGCGAAAATCATACTTTCCTTTCATTTTTGTTGGCCAGCGACTAAGATACATTCAGATGCTGTGGACTACTTATTAATTCCTGTAGTTCAACTACTTTACAATGTGTTGGGGCATTGTGCAGGAAAACTGGTTCGCGTTATCTTCAAAATGCTGACCGATAACGTTACCTTCTGTCTTTCCTGATCCTTGTTAATTCTTCTTTTCAAAAAGCCCACACTAAAGGGTTTGTTTAAGTTACCCTTTTGACTGCTTCTTGGCTTTTTTATTCGCTATTTGGGGCTTGACTTTTCATAGCTAGTCTCCTCGTGGAATTTGCGATGATTGATATTGCTGCGGAGGAATTATTGTGGAAGAGAAATCTCACCCGACAGCAACCGAGAGAAAATGGGGGCAATTGCGCTCAGGTAACTGATGCGTTCACTCAAAGAAGAGGGAAGAACTTCTACTTTGTGCACACTACGGATAAGAGAACTCGCGTTAACAGAGATGCGTAACCGTTCAAAACAATAATTGTTCAAATAGGCACCACTATGGCCGATGAAGATAGCTTCTGGATTAAAAATATTGACGAGGCTAGTCAGCCCGATGCTTAGATCGTCGAGAAAACGCTCGGCTACAGGCGGTAGCTCTACTGCTTCAAACAATTGTAAAAAGTCCTTCCAAGTCTTGCAGCCAGATATATTTAATGCTGATGGGACACTCGTATATAGTTCTAGACAGCCTTTGTTTCCGCAAGGACACAGAGGGCCATCCCGATTAATAGACATATGTCCGTGTCAGCACACAGGAAGAACAGCAAGTAGGCAGTTTTGAGATGCAAA
>OLOS01001269.1_pt1 | contig 21552 bp, 31 predicted proteins | sample 1672631 | NCBI WGS metagenome assembly OLOS01 (sample SAMEA3136707, study PRJEB25190) | human gut metagenome | biome: human gut; feature: human-associated habitat; material: faeces | place: Austria | collected 2013 | reverse complement strand
ATATCAGGTTTCTGTTCTCCAACTTTCCATAATTACCTACTATGCATAACCAACGTTATGTGAAGCTTCACATAAAGTAGGCAAAACGATGACGGCCGTCAATCTCTCTGCGTGCTTGGCACAGCGTGGCTACCGTGTGCTACTGATCGATGCAGACCCGCAAGGCTATGCTACACTCAATTATGATGTGGCTGCATCTCCGTCCTTACTTGAGGTGCTATGTGGGCAGGCGACTTGCACAGAGATCGTGCAGACAACGCGCTTTGGTGTAGATGTGCTGCCGTCTGATCGAACATTGGGCGTGATAGAAGAAGATTTAATCCGTCAGAAAATGAACGGTATGCCTTACCTAAGCACATTAGAAAAAGTACTGGAAGATCTTCCGGATTATGATTTTGTTATCATCGACGTCCTCCGCAGGGTGGCAGGCTGATGGATATTGTACACTATTATGCGGATGCGATCATCATGCCGATATTTGTCGAAGACTATGGCATCCATGCGCTGACGCTCAAAGCGGAGGCTATCGCAGATATTCGCCGCACGATAAATCCAAATTTGAAAATTCTTGGCGGGCTTATCATGATGGATGAGCGGCGCGGCTTGCGCAGTGTATTCCGCGAAGTCCTTTTGGGACAGGATTTGTTGCCAATGTTCAGCGTGACGATCCGTCGTAATGTGGCGCTGATCCGCGCTGTAAATGCGCGAGAGCCGATTTGCGTTTTTGATAAGCGGAGCAACGGAAATATAGATTATCAGAATTTGACCGATGAGTTTTTCAGAAAGGTTGGTGTGTAAGCATGAAAAAGCTGAATTTGTAGTATCAACGCCGGGTTAAATGGTTTGAAAGCGGCAATAGATAACGCCGCACAGAACGGCAGATTTGAGCTGATTGATACGGCGCTAATCGATTTTGCGGCGAAAAACTCTTACGCAGCCGATGATAATGAGAAATCCTACAAAGAGCTTGCGGCGAATATCGATGAAGTCGGTTTGCTCACACCGTTGGGTGTAATCGTAAACGGAAACCGTTACACGCTGTTCTCCGGTGAACGTCGTTTTAGGGCAATCACTACGTATCTGCTCTTTGATATTGTCAATATCAGTTGACAGATAAAACTCAAAGAGTAGCCGCATCATGCAGCCATTGCCTGAGCAGCATAGAATCTGCTGCGCTTCACCATGGGTGGTAAGCCGCCATTAGCGGAGCAAATACAGCGATTGTTCCAATAGCTCATAAAGTATCTCCAAACTAGCGATTTCAGCTGCTCCACGGTCAACTGTTCCGGATCGTAGCGGTCATATAATAGTTCTGTTTTCATCTTTGCCCACATGCTTTCGCAGCGGGCATTGTCATGGCAGCGCCCGCCTGCACTATTCATGCTTTGCCGGATACCATACCGTGTGATTGCTCTGCGGTATAGATCGCTTGTATACTGAGCACCGCGGTCAGAATGAATAATTGCACCGTGCAAAGCCGGATAAGAAGCCATTGCGTTGTCCAATGTCTGAACGCACAGTTCTGCCTTCATGTTTGTACTCATAGCAATTCCCAAAACACTCAGATCGAAGCAGTCAAATATGACGGAAGTGTAGAGCTTTCCATCTTTTGCTTTAATCTCTGTAATATCCGTAATGCATTTTTTAAGAGACTCATCGGAACGAAAGTCTCTTTTCAGCAGGTTGTCTGATTTCATTGCCTGTCGGTCAGCTTTTGTGATTCCATTGGGCTTGCGTTTTGGATGATGAGTTAATCCGATCTTTTTCATGATACGATATACCGTCTTTTCTCCCGGAATCTCTACGCCATCCGGCTTTTTCAGCTGTAAAGCCTGATACATCCGCATACGTCCATATGTATCGTTGCATTGATCCTCACTGCAAATTTCCCGCATGATTTCGGCAAGCCGTTGGTATTTCCACGGTCGATTTCTGCTTACCAGATACCGATAGAACCCTTGCCGGCTTACACCCAGCATTTTGCAGCAAAATGCAATTCTTCCTTTCCTCTTGCCGTCTTCTGTTTTTACGGCGATGAATTTCATTCGCTGCCCTTTGCTGACTTCCGACGGCTGGCGGCGAAAAAAGCGCTGGCTTCTGCTAGAAATTCATTTTCTTCCTTTAGCCGCCGTATTTCTTTCTCCTGCTGCTTTACCTGCTTGCGCAGGGTATTCAATTCTTCGGCCAGCCTCATTGCGGTTTGCAGTGTATGCGCTCCGCTTCCGATGTCCAAGCGCCCCTCTTTGGCAGCCTTGACCCATCCGTACAGCGTATCTACCGGTATCCCCAATTCGACCGCTGCTTTCGAGGATCCTATTTCATTCGATAGCTTTACGGCCTGCACCTTATATTCCGTGTTGTATTTTCGTTGATTCCGAGCCATCTTTCGTTGCTTCCTGTTTGTCCTTTTCTATATATTGGCCCTTTGAGTTCCCTATGTCAACTTTTATTGTACAACACCAAAATTTCAGAACTGCAATAAGGAAGGGTTGCTTTTCTGTTGAAGTCGTATTATAATAACTGTAACAGCTTCTACATTTTGCGGAAGGAAGGGCAAACAATCGTCCAAAATGGAAGTTTTACTTTCTGAAAAGTAAAGTATCTCAAAGATATGATAATAATCCCGTTTAATCTCCAGACGAAGGAAGTTAGAAAAGAAACTGGCGGTTTACTGTCAGGTGGGCGGCATGGTATGCTTGAATTCTGTTATAGCGGCGGAGCTGAATTTTCATGTGCTGGGCATCGGATTTGGCGACGAGGTGGTCGTACCAGCTTATACCTATACGTTTTCCGCTTCTGTGGCGGCAACGGTTGTTATGGTCAATTTTGTTCGGAGCATTCTCTGGAAACGGACTACGATAAGGCAGATACCGCCCATGCCTTCGATGCATCTCAGAAGGGAAAGCCTGTCGGAGCATTGGCGGATTTTTCCTCCTTCTCTTTCCATGCGGTGAAGAACTTTACCACTGCCGAGGGCGGTGCGCTGACCTGGAATCCCATCCCCGGTATTTCCGATGAGGATATCTACCATCAGCTTCAGCTCCTGTCTCTCCATGGTCAATCCAAGGATGCTCTAGCAAAAACCCAGTTGGGTGCCTGGGAGCATGATGTTGTAGGTCCTTGGTATAAGTGCAACATGACGGATGTGGCTGCGGCCATGGGTCTTGCCCAGATGAAGCGCTATCAGGGTATGCTGGAGCGCAGAAAAGAGATTATCGGCAGATACGACTGGGCATTCCATTCGCTGGGAGTGGAGGCACTGCCCCATTATACCCCTGTGCATCAGTCCTCCGGCCACCTATATATCACCAGAGTGCCGGGGATTACTGCCCAGCAGCGCAGCGACATCATCATTGAGATGGCACGCCGGGGCATCACCTGCAATGTACACTACAAGCCACTGCCTATGCATACGGCTTACAAGAATCTGGGCTTTGATATTCAGAATTTCCCCAATGCCTATGCCCAGTTCGCCAACGAGATCACCCTGCCTCTGCATACCTGCCTGACGGATGAGCAGGTGGAGTACATTATCCAGAATTATACGGACATTCTGAGGGAATATCTGAAATGATGGTAAAAAAGTGGGAGAATCTGCCCCGGGAATTGCAGATTGCGGAGGTTCGACCCTACTATGAGATCATGCGAAAAAAGCAGGGAAGCCTGCTGGCCAAGCTGATATTCGATGTGGTGGTGTCCGCTCTGATGCTGGTGATCCTGTCGCCGGTGTTTCTGGTGCTGGCCATTGCCATCAAGCTGGATTCCCCCGGACCGGTTTTCTACCGGCAGGGGCGGGTGACCCAGTACGGCAAGGTGTTCCGGATATTCAAATTCCGCTCTATGGTGAGCAATGCCGACAAGATCGGTGCTCAGGTCACTGTGGGCAACGACAGCCGCATTACCTAGGTGATCCGCAGCTGCCGTCTGGATGAGGTCTGCCAGCTGATCGACATTTTTCGGGGAACCATGACCTTTGTAGGCACCCGTCTGGAGGTACCCAAGTATGTGACGGCCTATACCCCGGAGATGATGGCGACGCTGCTGCTGCCTGCCGGTGTTACCAGTGAGGCCAGCATCCGCTACAAGGACGAAAGCGCCTTCCTGGACGCAGCTGAGAATGTGGATCAGGTCTATATCCGGCAGGTGCTCCCGAGAAAAATGCAGTACAATCTGGATGCCATCCGCAGCTTCGGCTTCTGATCGGACATCAGAACCATGCTCCGTACCGTCAAGGCAGTGCTGGGCAAGCCGGAGCAGACCCGGGTCTCGGCGTGATGTGACAGATAGGTGGGGAAAGGAAGGAAAATTTGGAGAATCATAAGTTTATATCTGTGATCATCCCGGTTTATAACGAGGAAAAATATATTGACGGCTGCATTGCATCCATGCTGGAGCAGGACTATCCCAAGGAATCCATGGAGTGGTTCTTTGTGGACGGTATGTCTCAGGATGCCACCCGGCAGATCCTTGCACAGTATCAGAGCCGCTATCCGGCACTGATTCATGTGCTGGAAAATCCCAATAAAACGGTTCCCTATGCCATGGATGCAGGCATTCAGGCATCGAAGGGGGAATATATCATCCGGTTGGACGCCCATGCCGAGTATGCTCAGGATTACTTCTCCAAGTGTGTGGAGCTTCTGGATCGTACCGGGGCAGACAACGTAGGCGGCGTGATGCAGACCAAGTCGAGAACCCCCATGGGCGGTGTCATTGCAAAGATGCTCTCGTCCAAGTTCGGCGTGGGGGATGCCCAGTTCCGTACCAACGGAAGCGATGGCTATGTGGATACCGTTCCCTTCGGCGCATTCCGTCGGGAAATTTTTGAAAAGGTCGGTCTTTACGACCAGCGTCTTACCAGAAATCAGGATAGCGAGTTGAACTACCGGATCATTCACAACGGCGGCAAGATTTACCTGAGCCACGAGATTCGGCTGGCATACTACTGCCGGGATACGGTGATGGGCATTGTGAAGATGGCGCTGCTGAACGGAAAGTGGAATATCATCACCTCCAAGCTGTGCCCCGGATCTATGCGGCTGCGCCATTTTGTTCCCTGCCTGTTTGTGCTATCGCTGATTGGGCTGCCCATTCTGGGTGTTCTGTGGCATCCTGTCTGGTGGCTGCTGGCAGCGGAGCTGGCGGCGTATCTTGCGCTGGACTGCCTGTTCTCCGGCAAGGCGGCAGGCTCTGTGGGGGAATTTTTCAAGCTGCTGGGGCTGTTCCCTCTGTTTCACATCAGCTATGGCTGGGGATCGGTGGTCGGGATCTGCAAGGTGCTGACCAAGCGGTTCTAAGCTGGATATTTGAACACATATTTCGTATTTTCTTCAGAAAAGAGGATAAAACATGAAACTTTATGAGCGGATTATAAACAAGCAGGAAAAGCTATCCTTGGTGGGACTGGGCTATGTGGGCATGCCCATCGCCGTCGCCTTTGCCCGCAAGAGTCTGAATGTGATCGGTTTTGACCTGAACAAGAACAAGATCGATCTGTATAACCGGGGCATCGACCCCACCCACGAGGTGGGCGATGAGGCCATCAAGACCTCCACGGTGGAGTTCACCGCTGATCCCACCAAGCTTAGAGAGGCCAAGTTCCACATTGTGGCAGTCCCCACGCCGGTAAATCTGGATCACACCCCGGATCTGGCTCCGGTAATCGGCGCCTCCGAGCTGCTGGGTAGAAACCTGACCAAGGGCTCCATTGTTGTGTACGAGTCCACCGTTTATCCCGGTGTCACCGAGGATGTATGTATTCCCATTCTGGAGCGGGAATCCGGCCTGAAGTGCGGTGTGGACTTCAAGGTGGGCTACTCTCCCGAGCGTATCAACCCCGGCGATAAGGTGCATCGTCTGGAGAACATCCGCAAGATCGTCTCCGGTATGGATGCAGATGCCCTGGACGAGATCAAGCATGTCTATGATCAGGTCATCGAGGTGGGTACTTACCCCGTTTCCTCCATCAAAACTGCCGAGGCCATCAAGGTAGTGGAGAACAGCCAGCGGGACATCAACATTGCCTTCATGAATGAGCTGGCCATGGTGTTTGACCGCATGGGCATCGATACCAACGAAGTGGTGGACGGCATGAATACCAAGTGGAATGCTCTGGGCTTCCGTCCCGGTTTGGTAGGCGGCCACTGCATTGGTGTTGACCCCTACTACTTCACCTATGAGGCCGAGAAGCTGGGCTATCACAGCCAGATCATCCTCTCCGGCAGAAAGGTGAATGACGGCATGGGCGCTTTTGTTGCCGATGCCACCATCAAGGAGCTGATCAAGGCCGGCAAGGCCCCCAAGAACTGCAAGATCGCCATTTTCGGCCTGACCTTCAAGGAAAATTGCCCCGACATCCGCAACAGCAAGGTGGATGACATTATCAAGCGCCTGAAGGAGTACGACATCCAGCCTGTGGTGGTGGATCCCTGGGCAGATGCAGCCGAGGCAAAGAGAGAATACCATGTGGAGCTGGTGACGCTGAATCAGGTGAAGGATGCAGACTGCATCATTCTGGCAGTTGCCCACAACCAGTTCAAGACCCTGACGCTGGATGAGCTGAAGAAGATGTTCCGCAGCGAGGAGGACAGCAAGAAGGTCCTCATCGATGTCAAGGGACTGCACAGCGTCGAGGCGCTGAATGCCTCCGGCATGAGCTGGTGGAGACTGTAATCGGCGCGTGCTGAAATTTGCCGTTGGGGCAATAATTGGAGCGGTTTAATGAATATTCTGCATATTAACCGAAATTATTTGACTTCACCGCTGCATCAGGTGATGATGAATCATCTGGATGCAACCGGGGTGCAGAGCACCGTCTTTGCCCCTACGGACGACAAGAATCTGTCCTTGATCGATCCCAACCCCAATGTGGTGGTCAGCGAATGCTTTACCCAAGGGGATCGGTTCTTCTTCGGGAAAAAGCAAAAGAAGATCCGTGCCGCTGTAGAACGGGAGGTGGATGTGGCTCAGTTCGACCTGATCCATGCCTATACCCTGTTTACAGACGGAAACTGCGCCATGGAGCTGTCTGCAAAGTACCATATTCCCTATGTGGTGGCAGTGCGGAACACGGATGTGAATGACTTTTTCAAAAAATTCCCCTGGCTTCGGAAGCGAGGGGTGGAGATCATGATGAATGCCGCCATGGTGGTGTTCCTGTCCACCGGGTATCGGGATCAGGTTTTTGACCGCTATGTGCCCCGGAAACTGAGGGAGAAGCTGGCAAGAAAAACCCGGATCATTCCCAACGGCATCGATGATTTCTGGTTGGAGGCTCCCCGGGAGGATCTTCTCGGGCAGCATTTGCAGCGTCTGGCACAGAAGAAGCTCCGGGTGATCTATGCAGGGCGGATTGACCGCAACAAGAACATTCCTGCCACAGTTCAGGCTTTGCAGAGCATGATCGCCGATGGCTGGGATGTGGAATTCACTGTGGTGGGCAAGGTCGCCGACGAAAAGGAATTCCGTAAGATCAGTCAGGCACCCTTTGTCCGCTATATTCCCCCTCAGCCGAGGGAGAGTCTGGAACCCCTTTATCAGTCCCACGATATTTTTGTGATGCCCTCCTTCACAGAGACCTTTGGGCTGGTGTATGCCGAGGCCATGAGCCGGGGAATTCCGGTGGTCTACTCTCAGGGGCAGGGCTTTGACGGCCAGTTTCCCGAGGGAACCGTGGGATTCCACGTAGATCCCCATAGCGTGCCCCGGATTCGCAGCGCCATCGAGGCAGTTATTGAGAATTATGCTCCCATTGCCCGGGAATGCCCTAGATTGGCACAGAGCTTCTGCTGGGGGCACATTGTCGCCCGGTATGAGCTGATCTACGGGGAGCTTCTGACGGGGGAGGCATAATGAAGATATTGATCGTTTGCCACTATGGCCTGTACAGCGATTTTGGCAATTCTTTTGTCCATCCTCAGGCGGTGGAGTATGCCCGGCTGGGGCATGAGGTAAGGGCACTGATCCCCATTGCCTGGGGCAAGGCGGATTGGAGCGGAAGCCGGCGGGCATCTACTCCCCGGACGGAGGACGGTGTGCAGATTTTACCTCTACGGTATGTCTCCCTGTCCGGCTACGGCGAAAAGAGCTTCAATGCCCACAGTGCCATCAGAGCGCTGAGCCGTGAGGCGAAATCGCTGTTGGGGGATTTTCACCCGGACGTGATCCATGCCCATACACTGGGCTTCGACAGCACCTTGGGCGGCTGGCTGAAGCGACGCTATGGCTGCCCCTTGGTGGTCACCACCCATGGATCGGATACCTCCGTGCCCTGGCAGCAGGGACGGCTGGATTCGCTGAAGGGCTTCTGCGATGATGCCGACCGGGTGGTTGGTGTCAGCTCGGCGCTGACCCGCATGCTGGCCGATACCGGCACGGATACCCCACTGATGGAGATTTTGAACGGGTTCAGATCCCGCTTTCTTCCGGAACAGCCGGAAAAAGTCCCCAATTCCTTTATTCAGGTGGGGCATTTGTTGAAGCAGAAGCATTTTGATACCACCATCTGCGCCTTTGTAAAGATCCGTGGTACTTGCCCGGATGCCACTTTGACCGTCATCGGTCAGGGGCCGGAACGTTCTACCCTGGAGCAGCTGAGCCAATCCCTTGGGTTGGGGGACAGCGTCCGGTTTCTGGGGCAGATCCCCAACCGGGAGGTTCTGGCGGAGATGGGGCGTCATCAGTATTTTGTGATGCCCAGTGTCCGTGAGGGTTTCGGTATCGTATATTTGGAGGCTATGGCCAACGGGTGCATTACCATTGGGACCCAAAACGAGGGGATCGCTGATCTGATCCGTGACGGGTACAATGGTTTTCTTGTTCCGCCGGAGGATCCGGATGCCATTTGCCGGGTGGTGGACTGGTGCCATTGCCATCCTGCGCAGACGCAGGAACTTATCCGCCAGGGCGTGGAGGATGCCCGGGGGTTGACCTGGGAGAAAAATGCCCGCCGTTATCAGGCACTGTTTGAGGAGGTATGCTTGTGAAGGTGCAGGAGAATTTGATTCGATTTGTGCTGAATCCGCTGGGAAGGCTGATGGAAAAGCTGCCGGGAAAGCTAAAAACCGCCCTGTTTTATTTTGGCGGAGCTGTGCTCTTTTTCCTCTATTTTTTCAATGCCTCCACCTACCGGTTTTCCCGGTATCTGGTGGTGTTTGCCGGAGGCTGTCTGGCTGTGGGGATAATGGTTCTTTCCACCATGCCGGGATCCTTCCGCCGAATAAAACCGGATCGGCTGCTGAGCAACTGCTGGTTTGCAGCGGGAGCCTTTATGCTGATTTCCGGTATCCTGTACAACTCTGATAATTTTTCTGATGCCATCATGTTCTTGGTGGTTTACCCTCTGGTATGGTATGTGTGGTGCCAGAAACCGATTTCGGAAATTTTCCGTCTGCTCAGCAGACTGTGTATCCATTCCTTTGAGGTATTTCTTCTTGTCAGCGCCATGTTCTTTCCGATACATCAGGCTCAGTATCCGGGCCTGATGAACAATGTGAACGAGGCTGCCGCATATCTGTCACTGGTGTTTGCGGTTTTGATGGTTGAGCTGCTGGAAACTCCGGGCTACACCTTGCGTTATTGGGGAAACCTGGCCCTGAGTGGTGTGGCAACAACACTGGTGTTCTATACCAACTCCCGCACCGGGCAGCTGGCCTGCATCGTTGTTTTCGTGGTGGTCACCGGGCTGCACCTGTATAACAACCGACCCTGTTGGGGGAAAATTGTCCTGCGCCGGGTGCTTCCCGTGGCCATTTCATTCTTGATTTTTCTTCCCACTACGGTTTACGGCCTTCAGGGGATTCGCTGGGTGGAGCAGAAGGCTACTCAAACCATCACCAAGTGGATCCAGGTAGAGGATCCGGATTTTCCCGAAGAGAATACATCGGAGCCCGAAGAGAATACATCGGAGGATGATCCGCAAACCCATGGTGTGCAGGGCTTCTTCGAGAAAAATGAGGAAAAAACCTCATCTGATGGCAAAAATCTGGATCAAATTTCCACCGGTCGGCTGGAGATCTGGAGAGTTTTTGCAGGTCATGTCCGCCTTTTTGGCACCGATGAGGAAGTGCGGTTCTTCGTGCCGAGCCGGAATGATTACTATGTAACATCCCACAATACACCCTTGGAGTTTGCGGTATATTCCGGCGTTTTCTGCGGAATTCTGTACTTTCTGTTCAATCTGCTTGCAGGATTGAAGGCGATGGGATATGCCGTGAAGCAGACAAAAGAGAATGGCTACAAACTGCTGCCCATTGCTGTGACAATAGCATTTGGCGTTTGCTCTATGCTCGGCTCACTGAAAACTCCCTTTACTTATATGATTACGGTGTACTATTTCTTTGTTCAGGCGCCGCTGGTATTCAGCGTGAAGTCTGAACAGCAGGCAGAAAATGCCAAATAAAATCCGGTAGGAGGGGCATAATGCCGCTATTTTCAATCATTATCCCGGTCTACAATGCAGAAAAATATTTGCGGGCAGCCTTGGACAGTGTGCTTGCTCAAAAGGGCGCATCCTATGAGATTGTTCTGGTGGAGAATGGCTCTGAGGATGGAACCTCCGGTATTTGCAGGGAGTATGCAGCCCGGTATGACTTTATCCGGGTTTTCTCCATCGAAAACCATGGAGCTGCCCATGCCAGAAATTTTGGTATGGACTGCGTCACCGGGGAATATATCCTGTTTATGGATGGTGACGACCTGTGGAAGCCGGGCATGCTGTCTACTCTGGGAGGCATGACGGCGGATGCACCGGATATGATCCTGTTTGGCTCGGAAAAATTCGGAGAAGGAACGCCGGTGCAGCCAAAACCCAGCTGCCGCTTTCCCCGGGGTGAATCCGGGGAAACATGGCTTAGAGAAACCCTGGCCGCCGGAGCCGTTCCGCCTCCGTATATGTGGTGCTATGTGTACAAACGCTCCTTCTTGCAGGAGCATGGCCTGCGGATTGAAGAAGAACTGGTATGCAGCGAGGACTTTGACTTTAACATGCGTGCGATCCCTCTGGCAAAATCCATTCTTGGCACCGGGGAGATTTTTTATCGCTGGCGTCAGGTTCCCACAAGCCTGTCCCATACGCTCACCGCAGCCAAGCTGATGAACAACCTCACCACCAAGGCTCAGGTATATGACCGCTATCCCTGCGGTGCATTGGCAAATCTCTATATGGACAGTGCGGTGTTGCTGAGCAGGATCCCCCGGGATCAGGCAGGTGGGTGTGCAGCATTTTTGAAGGAGCACCGCCGAATCGAAAAGGCCTGCACCCAAAGACCTTTGAAGCTGGCATCCGGGCTGTTTTCTCTGCTGGGAGTGTCCGCCGGGGCCAGAGTTTACGGGCGCCTGCGTCAAATCAAACAGGGCATCAAGCCCTGATTTACGGGCATGGCTGTCCGGTTACCAATGGAAGGAGCGTATATGGCTCGATTATCCAATTCCTTTCGAAATTTAACCTATTCTTTCGCCGGATATTTCCTGAAAACACTGGTTCAGTTTGTGAGCCGCACGGTGTTTATCCAAGTGCTGGGTCGGGAATATCTTGGCCTTGGAGGATTGTTTACCAATATTCTGATGATGCTGTCTCTGGCGGAGCTGGGCTTTGGCGAAGCGATCACCTTTAGCCTCTATGGCCCCTTGCCCGGGAAGACCAGAAGGCCATCCGTGGGCTGATGCAGATGTTCCGCCGGATTTACACTCTGGTGGGAGCCTTTGTGCTTGCGGCGGGACTGTCGCTGACTCCGTTTTTGCAGTATTTCGTCAAGGATCTCCCCGATATCCCCGGTATCCGGCTGATTTATGTTTTGTTTGTGCTGAACTCGGCACTTTCCTACCTAAATACCTACAAGCGTACGCTGATCATTGCGGATCAGAAGCAGTACATTGTTTCCGGATATACTTATGGTTGTGCCATTGCCCTGAATGTGGTGCAAACCATTGGTCTGTTGATCACTGGGAATTATTTCCTGTATATTTCCCTGATGATTGTCTTTACCTTGGCGGAGAATTTGCTGCTCACCAAGAAAGCTAATGACCTGTACCCTTTCCTCCAAATTCAGGAAAAGGAGAAGCTGTCGAAGGATCTGACTGCTCCCATTCAGCGCAATATCCGTGCGATGCTGTACCACAAAGTGGGGTATGTTCTGGTCAACGGAACGGACAACCTGCTGATGGCACGGTTGGTGGATCTGGCTTCGGTGGGCATCTATTCCAACTACCTGATGATCACTTCCACCCTGGAATCTGCGGTGAAGATCGTATTCAGTGCCATCAGTGCCAGCGTGGGCAATGTGGGCGTGACGGAGTCTGACGAGAAAAAGCTCCAGATATTCAATCGAATCAATTTCGTCTCCATGTGGGTATTCGGATTCTGTGCGGTGTGCCTGATGTGCCTGCTGACACCCTTTATCACCGTGTGGGTAGGGGAGAGCTATTGCTTCCCTGTTACGGTGGAGCTTGTGATCTGTCTGAAATTCTTGCTGTATGGCCTGCGTCAACCGGTCAATGTGACCAAGAGTGCATTCGGCCTGTATTGGCAGGATCGGTATAAGCCCATCGCCGAGGCCGGCACCAATCTGGTGGTTTCCATTGTGTTGGGTATTCGCTTGGGTGTGCTGGGCATTCTGCTGGGTACCGTGATCAGCTCGCTGGCTACCAATTTGTGGATCGAGCCTCTGGTGCTGTACCGGGATGGACTCCATGCTCCGGTGAGACTGTACTTCAAGGAGTATGGTGTGTTCATGGCAGTGACGGCTGTGGCTGGAGGATTGACTTACTGGTTGTGCAATCTGGTAGGATTGGGAGGTATTGCAGGACTTTTGATTAAAATGATAATTTGCATTGTGGTGCCGAATCTGATTTATCTGGTCTGCTTTTTTCGAAAGAAGGAATTTTCTTATTTTTGCGAAACCATCCGACAGTTTGTTGCAAGGATATGACAGTCTTGTGGCGTCTGGAAAAAGAATTGTAACGAGCCTGCCTGCTTTGCCATCGTCAAAGACACCCGTCGTATAGCTACATAAAAGGAGATAGTATGAATATCCGAAAAGTATTGTGTAGAGTAGCATATGAGCTGCTAGGAAAGCACTTGCCGGTTTCACACAATATCGGCGGTAAGATTGCGTCGAGAATTAGATACCAAATGGTCAGAGGATATATATCCAGCTGCGGAAGTGATGTTAATTTTGAACACGGAGCAGATATTTCATCGACGCTGAAGATTGGTAATCATTCCGGAGTCGGAGTAAATACCCATGTTCCGGAGCATGTTACCATTGGCGACAATGTTATGATGGGACCGTATTGCCTTATTTACACAAGAAATCATAAACATCAAATAACACCGGAGGTACCATTTAGAAAACAGGGATACGAGGAGTTTAAACCCGTCACCATTGGAAACAATGTATGGATCGGAGCGAGGGTGATTATTCTGCCCGGCGTAACTATTGCAGATAATACCGTAGTTGCTGCTGGGGCTGTGGTTACAAAATCTTTCCCTGCAGGAAGCATTATTGGTGGAAATCCCGTAAGGGCGATTAAGTCGAACAGTTAGGCTAGCTGAGCTGGGGACATTGAGCTTTATAAAGGGGTGCGGGCAAAGCTTTGGGCTATTATAGAATTTGATCCAATCTTTTGTCTGCACCCCCATTATATATTTGATTGTTATCCTTGAAAAACACCAGTTTTTAGTATAAAAATGCGCATCTTGTACGCAACCCGTGGAAAACCGGCATCCTATACAATCAATGAGAACAAATTTGCTACTTTTGAAAGACAGAGAGAATCGTGATATGCATCACCTTGGCCTCCGAAGCCCTTGGCTTCGGGGCTTTTTCTGTCTTTTGTCGCCTCGGCATTGGCATCGGCGAACTGTTGTTGTGCACCAGCGAAAGACTTATCGAGGAGCAAATCAGACGACACCATCAGAGTGCCGGGCTGAACCTCAAAACAGAATCAGAGGCGATGTGGTCGCCCGACACCATATGCGTGCCTTTCGGCGACACACAGGACGCCGCGTACCTCGCGCAGGTATGCCGCAACGAAGGCGTGCCCGTCATTCCATTCGAGGACAAGACCGACACGGGCTATAATACATCCAGTTCGCCTCCAACTGGTGTTGTACAATAAAAGTTGACATAGAGAACTCAATATGTATCGGTTAGAGCTGCAGCGCTTAGCCCAGCCTTGCAAATGTGTGAGCATAAGGGCGACTTCTGGAATTACCGGCACGCTGCGAATTCCGTTTTCGGTTTTGCTTTTTTCAACGCGCAAAACCTTGGCTTTTTTATCCCAGTCCTGCCAGCGTAGGTTTTGCAGCTCTCCGCGCCGCAGGCCGGTCAACAGAAAGGTTTGCAGAATGAACTGATCTCGAATCGTGAGCTGCTTTGCAGCTTCTTCAAACGCTTGCTGTTCTTCGCGCGAGAGCCCGTTGACGACTTTTTCCGAAGCTTTTTTGGGGACGGTGACGCCGCTGATCGGGTTTTCTGTACACTGGTGGTTTTTGATTGCGGTTTGATAGGCCAAGTTATAAAGCGACTTGATATGCCGTAAAGATGATTTTGCGTATTTCTTTGATAGGTCATTCAAGGCTTTTTGAAACGTGACCGGCAGCAGCTCGGTGAGCAGCGTGTTTTCGATTTCCGGGAAACGCCGCGATAACCTCTTTCGGGCATCCCGATAGATTTCGAGCGTTTTCGAGGCATATTCCGGCACGGCGTATACCTCATACCAAACATCCAGCCATTCTCCGATGGTGCAGACTTTTCTTTCCATTGTAAACCTCTCCTGTTAGATAAAAATTCCCGTTAGGGTTAATTCAGTTTAGCAGTGAAAGGAAAGAAAAACAAAAACCGGCAATGTTGCCGGTTTTGTTCTAAGACAATTTGTTGCATAGGCTTATTCGTATTTCACGTTATTGAGCTCGATGAGTTTTCGTGTTGGGCAATAGGAAACGCAGAGGTAGAACGTGCCGGTTTCAATGGTTTTATTGGTCTTTTCAGGGTCGGTCATGCTGTTCATCGGCTGTTCTACGAATGGGAAATGAATGACTTCTGTTGTGCCGGGTTTTAGGCGGAAGACGGCGTTACCTTCGAGCTGCGGGGTCAGAAGATTCCAAATTTCAAAATCGACCGGCATGGTCATAGCGCCGCATTGCAGCTCGTAGCGGTTCAGATAAATGAGACCGTCTGTGTTATTGGTGTTTGTCAAGGTGACTTCCACGTCGTACACGTATTTGGGCACGGAAGCACCTATGGAGGTGAAGGATTCTTCATCCACTGTGCCGCCGAGTGATTCGTAATAGGTGCGGTAATCCCGTACGGTGGCATTGTTTACGCGGATGATATAGCCGTCCGGATTTTCTGCGGCGACGTCGAAAAAGTTGAGGCCGATCTCCACATCGTTGCCGGTTTTGTAGTATTCGCTCATGGGTCTATAGGGCACGTTATTGGCATTTGCGAAGGAGACTCCCCAGACGGCGAGCAAGGCGGCTGCAAGGCACGCAGAAAGTGCGATTTTCACACACTTTTTCATATGCTTTCCTCCAGTTTCAATTTTTCAGAAAGCTCCTTTGCTGTGTACTGTGCTGTCAGTTTACCGTTATCTAAGCAATACACAACGTCCGCAACGGATCGCAGCAGAGAAAAATCATGGCAGGAAACGATTACTGCTGCGCCGCGTTCCCTTTCACTTAAAATAATATCATGCACAAGTTTTACGCCGGAATCGTCCAACGCGTTGGTTGGCTCGTCCAGTACCAAGATGTCCGGCTTTTCCATGATCGCAGCTGCGATGCCAAGCCGCTGTTTCATGCCGAGCGAGTATTTTTTGTATTTTTTATTGGCATTTTCGGATAGGCCGACCGTTTCCAGAACCTCACGGATGCGTACCACATCGACTAAACCGCGAATGGAGGAAAGCATCTCAAGATTCTCATAGCCAGAATAATTGCCGAGAAACGCCGGGTTTTCGATCAAAACACCGATGCTTTCCGGGAAAGTGATCTCACGGCCGATCACCTTGCCGTCAATACGCACTTCTCCGCTTGTGGGATAGATGAGGCCCGCTATGAGACGCATCAGCATTGTTTTGCCAGAGCCGTTTACACCTTTCAGCCCGGATACAACGCCCGGAGCAAAAGATATGGATATGTCATCGACAACGGTGCTGCCGTGAATTTTTTTCGTTACATGGTCAAGTACGATTTCTGCCATTATGTTTCCTCCTTGCCGAGTATATTGTGCCTTCTGAACAGCATATGGCCGAGCGCTGCGCTCAATACAGTGAGCACGGTGGCGTACAAAACGCCAACTGTTGGCGACACGCCGTTTTCCATGACTTGTTCGCTGCGCAGAACCATGGCGTAGTTTCCGAGTAAAGCGGGAGACGTATAATACGCCGAGGCCAACAAGTAAACGAGAGAGCAAATGTAACTGAAAACGGGCTTCATGAATAAGGAAAGCGTCATTTGTACCATGCTGAGTGCGATTGCCACCATGGGCGGTAATATAAAAAGCTCGAGTGTCAGCGACCATTCCACAGATGGTATGCGCACCTCTCCGGCATCTAAGAACAAATCTATATACGGCGAAATCTCAAAAGAAAATTGCAGGTCGCCGCAGAGCGCAAACAGAAGCATGACGACCCAGAGAAGCAGGAAAAAGGTGAGCACTGAAAGCGCGTTCCAAGCACATTTTGAAAACCACCATGCGTTGCGGCTTGCAGAGTGTAGCATAGTGTGCTGTCCAAAGCCGCGCATGTCTTCATCGGTATAACGCAGCGTGCCGTATAAGATCAGAGCGAACAGGAGCACCCACAGAGCCGGAAAACGGAAGGAATCGTAGATGCTGGGCACATATTTTCGCATACCGGCAAAAACATAGGCGGCAAAATCGCCGAGTGTGAAATTTTGTTTTGGCTGAAATACGGCGCATCGGTACAGAAAATCGACGCCGATGCACAGAAAAAATACCAAGGCTAGCAGATAATGCTTCCAAGCGGAGAGAATACCGTTTTTCAGATCGTAACGCAGGAACTTAATAAATTTCGTCATAACGACCTCGCAAAAGGATCGTTCCCACAGAGAACAGCAGGAAAAGGGCGGCTTCACCGAAAATGACACGGCTGTCTTCCAAAAGCAGCGGTGCAGTCGTGTGCAGGAAGCTCATGGGAACGGTTTCGACCGACCAAGCACTGGTCTGGCTTGCAATGCTGTTTTCAACGTATTGTAAACCGAGAAACAGCAAAAACGGCGTAAACAGCAGTGCCACACGGTTGTGAATATAAAACGATACAGCAAAACTGAGCAGCGCAAACAAGCCGCAGAAAAGTGCCGTTAAAAGTACGAACAGGGTGAGGTACAGCAGAGGATAGGTATAGTAAAGGTCAGCCCAAAGATCGCCGAAGCCGATGTGCGTATAAACGACGTAGTTGACCTCCGGCTGAAAGACCGGCAGTGTTGCGCTGATGAGTGCGATATTGATCAAGAGAGGGATCAATGCCGTCAATGTGCCGGAGAGGAACGTCGCAATCATTTTTGCGGTGATATACCGTGTTTTGTGTATGCGTGTGGCGACATTTTTTAAATACCCGGTTTTGCGCTCTAAGAAAAACGACCACGCGTATGGCAATGCTGCTGCGACCGGCAAGAGCGTATAGAATACCGAGTATGCAAGGGACAAGTTTTCACCACCGACCCATGCGTTATAAAAGCTTAAAAGAGACATCATGGGGTTATCGACGAGTTTTCCGTTTTCAGTAAAGCGTTCACCGACTAAGCCGTATAAAACCGCGCTGTTGTTTTGGTACATATACACAGCGCTCAAGACGGCAAACAGCGTCATGATGGAGACAGATAGTACAAAGAGACGATTTTTGAGCGCTTTTTTAAGCTCTAACCGCAGCAGTCTTTTCACGAATCTCCCTCCTGTTCAGAAAGTGTAAAATACTGCACGGTTGGATATTCTACAAGATCGTCTTTACCGACGCACAGGTAAATGCAGTGATCTCGCACGTAGTTTTTGGTGCACAGAATGCCGATTTGAAATTCCATGGTTTCTCCCGATTCCAAAGCGGGCAGATACCAATAACGCCTTGCAGCTTCCGGGTCGTCAAGCGGAGGGTGTGCGCTTTGGTAAACATTCTCTGCGTAGCCGGAACCGTCTTGAAGCAATTCATCCGCGGAGGCGTTGTTGACGGATTCATCGCGATCCGTTTCCGCCGGGATCAGATCGCAATAAATGGGGTAATCGCCGAATTCTTCGGGATATTCCCCAGACCCGTTATAGTTTACGGACATGTCGATGAGATAAAATCCGCAGCGAGAGATCACGTCGTCGTAATACTCGTCGTCGCTGATTGACAATTCCTCACGCGAGATACCGGAATCTGCAAAGCTTTCGTAGTAGGTATAGCCTTTTAATGTGTACTCTACGCCATCCAAATACGGAATGCGGGACGGGAAGCTTTCGCCGATATCTTTTATTTCGATTTTGTCTTTCGTCGCGTCGGAGGGAATATATGCCGTTGTGCCAGTGCTGGAATCTTCTATCACATCCATACCGCTGGGCACAGATTCGTTGTTTTGCAGCTTTTCCGCCGTTTCATTCACTTTATCGTGCAGCGCGTCGTCGATCGCTTTATAGTTGCAGGCGGAAAGAGAAAAAACAAGCGACAAGAGCAGGAGCATAGTAAAAAAAATTTTCATAATCGTGTACCTAATAACAGAGTAATGCCCAGCCGAAAATTCGTCTGAGCACTACCCACAGAGTTATCAACTGTTGTAATCTATGCAATCACTTTCTGCAACACTGTCAGGGCTCCAGACGGCACTTACATAACTGGCGGCATAACCGCAGCCTTTTCCGCCTACACGTGCCCATGCAGAAGAACCGTATGTTTCACGTACATCTTGCCTGACGTATCCTTTGGTTCCCTTAGTTATGTACGCAATGGAACGCTTTGTACTGGTGCCTGCATAATACGTTGTGCAGTCTGTCCAAGACGAGGTGTTTTTAGCACTGGCACCCCATATTGTAGCAATCCACTGACGGGGGCCAGAAACATCTTTTCCTGAATAGCGGATATATGAACTGGTCGTGTTGTCTTTTTTCTGAGCGGTACTGTCAATAGAGACAGAAGTTGTGCTGGATACCTGAACTGTGAAGTAATTGTCGTTTGTGTGGGCCGAAACCGAGAAAGGAATAGCAGACACAAGCATTGCAGTAACAGCTAAGACAGCGGCAATACGTTTTTTGATCATGAATTATTCCCCCTAAAAGAGTTTTATCATAAAGAATGTACCGGCCGGCAATTCATTACGTCTACCTGTTTGACAAATTGCACATAATTATATTATATATCGAGCTAAATAGGTGCATGTCGAACTATCTGACATTAAATTAGCACATATATATTTATTTGTCAATATATTATTTTATTTTTAAATATTGAAATTTAGAATAAGTTTTGCTATAATTTTGCTAAGAGAGGATGAAGATTATGGCTGTGGATATTTTTAAAAATGGATCCGTTGAGCTTCTTGTGCTGCTGCTATTGCGGGAGCAAGATGCGCACGGGTATCAGCTTGCACAGCTTATGGAAGAAAAGAGCGATGGCCTTTTAACGGTTAAAACAGCTTCTTTGTATCCGATTTTATATAGACTGGTTGATACCGGGTACATTTCCTGCAAAGAAACGCATGTGGATAGTTCGAGAGATGGGACAGTGCGACGTTCTGCCCGTGTACGTATCATATATCACCTTGAAGCTCCGGGAGAATTGAGGCTGCAAGAGCTGATGCACGAGCATAAAATGTTTATTCAGGGATTTAATGCAATTCTTTCCCGAACGAAAGGTGAATGAAATAATGGCAAAAACGAGTGTTGAATGGTATTTAGATGCTGTGGATAGGGCATTGATCTGTTCAAGAAAAGTGAAGAAGAGAGTGATCTCTCAGCTTTCTGATGACATTTGCGGTTTGGAGGAAGAATATGGGCATGAATTGAGCCGAGAAGAAATCGAAGCACAGTTCGGTTCCCCTGAAGAAGCGGCAAAAGGCCTTTTAAAGGTAACGGAAATTAGGAAAAAGGTTTCGGCAAAGAGAATAATTGTGATTTTCCTTGTCGTTATGTGCGCAGTAATAATCGGGTATGTTGGTTATGAGTTTATCCAGGAACGCAAATTTGCGGACGGATATGCGGTTGAAACGCCGGTATACAATATTGAAGAAGTGCCAAGCGAAGTTACCAATCCACCGGAAGATGCTAAGGTGTATTGAATATTTTGGAGGTAGTAGTTATGAAAAAATCAGCAACAAAAGTTATGGCCAGTCTGTTCTGTGTAGTACTTCTGTTCTCGTGCTTAACATTTCAAGTAAGCGCGCAGACCGTTCGTGATGTTGAGTATTTTGATGATGGTTCGTATGTGGTAACGGAGTTAACAGTGAATACTGACAACCCATTTGCGCGCACCGGCAAAAGTGGCTCAAAAACCAGTACTTACTATGGTTCGAACAATAAAGCTTATTTTGCTGTAACACTGACGGGACAATTTAACTATACTTATGGTTCGAGTGCAAAAGCAACCGGGGCCAGCACGTCTGTTACGGTCTACGATAGTTCGGCTTCGTATGTAACAAAAAGTGCTACATATAGCGGCGCAACAGCGACTGGTACGGGAACTGTTAAAGTCAATGCGACTTCCCGAACGCTTACGGTGAAAATTACTTGTGATAAGTACGGGAATCTTTCGTGAGCATATTGTAGTTTAAAGCATCTTCTGGAATGGTACTGTTCAATATCTAATTTATTAAAAAATGAGAGCTGTTTCGATATAGAAACAGCTCTGCCTATTTATAGTGCTATTGATAGGAGTGAAATTTTATGACAAAATCAAAATTTGAAACCGAAAAAGAAAAGTGGATAAAACGCGGTGAGATAAAAACATACAATATGACTGAACTTTTGACCTATGACGAGAAGCAAACAGAAGACCATTTGTCCGGTGCAGAAGTGCATGCTTATGCAGCGTACACGTCTCGCCTGCATGTGATGCTGTATACGGTGCAAACGGTTTGGAATATCTTACCAAACGGAGACACGGGAGATGTTATTCGAGAAAACTATAAATTGCTGCTTGCATTTTGAAGAATTGAACTGATACGGAAAACCGGCAATGTTGCCGGTTTTTTCTGTGTGAATATAAAACTTGCCAGATAAAAGAATTTCTGGTAGAATTTAAAAGAACCGTGATAGCGGTTCGGGTGCTGCCATAACGGTGGACGGTTCAGCCCTCAGATACACTTCGGTGTACCGTGTGAGGGAACATTTCTTGAATATGAAAAAATCCCTCAATCCAACACGGAGAGAGGGATGACGCTTATGAAGCTCGAGCTGACCTTTAGTAACCTGTGCCAGTTGGCGCTGGTCATCATTGCGCTGATCGAACTATTTCGTAAACGCGAACATAAAAAGAAGTGAGCCGCCCCATGCCAAGGTATCGGCTCAACTTCTTTAAGCTATACTGAGGGCTAACCGTTCATCGGCAGCACTCTTTGTATTTTCA
>OLOS01001267.1_pt1 | contig 21583 bp, 18 predicted proteins | sample 1672631 | NCBI WGS metagenome assembly OLOS01 (sample SAMEA3136707, study PRJEB25190) | human gut metagenome | biome: human gut; feature: human-associated habitat; material: faeces | place: Austria | collected 2013 | reverse complement strand
TATTATAATTTAATTAAATATTCAATTAAGTTGTTAAAGAATTATATTGACAGCGCTTACATTTCGAATTAGTATAAAAGCAGATAAAAGAAAAGGAGGGAAAGTAATGATTAAGAAAGCGTATCCGATAGCCTTTGAAATAGCTGGACCGTCTGCAATGTTCGCACGACCAGATACTGGTTCTTCACCAGTCTCTTATGCCGTGCCAACCAAGTCAGCGCTGAAAAGCATGTTTGAATGTGTCGTCATGTCAAAGAATGCTCATTTTGAGCCGCAGCGAGTTGAGATCTGTTCACCGATTATTTATCACAAGTATGTGAACAATTATCAAGGCCCATTGAAAAAGAGCGGAACTGTAAATTATCAGATCTTTGCTACGGTATTAGAAAATGTCTGTTACAAGGTGTACGGTGTGATTAAAGCATATAGTGCACCTCAACATAAATATAACGCACAGCATCAGCTGCAAGAAGTATTTATGCGGCGTTTAAAGTCTGGACAATTCTATTCAACGGCATTTTTAGGATGGAAGGAATTTACACCAAGCTATTTTGGGCCTTTAAGAGAGTCAACGAAAGCGGATAAAACCCTGAATCTCGTCATCCCATCAATGTTAATTTCGATGTATGATCGACCAACAGATGGTCATGTTTCACCATCATTTGTTCAAATGATTGAAGTGCGGGAAGGTGTGGTCAGATATGATTAATGAGCTCTACGGATTAAGCTTAGCTTTGGAAAAGCATCATTTGCTGCAATCGACGACGCACCCTAATGTGACGCAAGTTGGGAAAAGTGATGTGATAATTGTGGAGGTTAATGCAAAAGGTGAGCCAAAAGGCCTGCGTTTTATTCAAAAAGCAAAGATGCCTGAACTTTGGAAGCATAGTAAGGGAAATCATAATAACTTTCCGGCAATTCGTATCCAAAAACCATTATTAGCTATATCTGAAAGTAAAAAGATTGATGAAGCAATTTGGAAAAAAGCAAAATTGACTGAAAAAATAAATCTTCTCTTATCACTTGATTTTAATGCCATGAATGCGAATTCAAATGAAATAATGATCTCAGAGTGGTCTTTGAATGAGTTAAAACCAGTCATCGAAAGTGATTTACCAGAGCTTGCTGCATTAAAAGATTTGCTTAATGCGTTTCCATCTGATCAAGCAAGCCAGCATGAATTTTTAAGCCATTTTTTACAGCTAATGCATGATAAAATTGTAGACTGTAATGATGAAATGATGCTTAACGGTTTAAAACTTGTATTGGTAGGTCAGAAAGAATCAAATGGCCGCTATAAATCAGGAATCATGACTTATTATGACGCGTATGGAATGCTTAAGTATGAGAATTATGTGTTCTCAAAGGATACACAAATAGCGTTGGTTCAATTATTAAACAGCTTTGAGAATCGTGAAGATGCGCAAGAGAAAGCAGCAATAAAATCACCATTAAGCGGTAAGCGGACAGTAGGTGTTGGTGCTAAATATCCTAACCCTAACCTGCCGCTGCTTGGCCTTACCTACTTATACTCTAAAAAAGCTGATACCCCATGTCTTTCTCGTTATCATTTAACGGGTGCAAAAGCATATCAAGCAGGTAAATCGGAAATTAATAAAATCAATGATGCAATCTCCTTTTTAACGCAGCCAGATAATGAGAATAAGACTTGGCGTGCTGTCAGCGACAGTAATAGCGATAAGCAAAATTTGCTGCTAGCTTATATACCTGATGAACCTAAAAATGATGCTTTTTTGGCAAAAATACTAAGTAATCCATTCAGTTATGAAGATAATACAGAATTTTCAAGGGTACGCGCTGAAAGTGCTTATAAAGCTATTTGTGAGAAAGTTCTTAAGGATATGGAGGGTATTTTAAATAGAAATAAGGAGGCCAAGGTTTGTTTGATACTTTTAGGAACATTAGATCCAGGCCGCAAACAGGTTATTTATGAAAGTGCTTTTAGCGTTGAACAATTAACTGAAAATATGCGATTATGGGACAGCGCTTTAAAGAACTACCCGCCTTATGAAATTAAGATTTGGAATAAAAAAGAAATAGCCAATTATGAATTCAATTGTCTTGGACCGGACACACTATGCCGATTATTCAAAACGAATTATAATCGGTCAGGTAAAAATAATACGCTGCCCCAGAGTGATGTCACTTTACAAGAGATATATAATCTCTATATGCCAAGCTCATTAGAAATAAGAAATGAAGAACTAATTGATCATTTCTTACAATTATCTGTAAATAAAGCTAAATATTTACTTGGCGATATTGGTCAACAGTTGACTTTAGATCATATTTTATCATCTTCAATGAAGACACAGGCTGAGAATGCCGCAGCATTTATGTCCCTTTATTCAGTTTTATTATATCTGAAAGGGATTAGAAAGGAGAATTACATGTTAGATGCACCGTTCAATATAGGTCAACTTTTGAAATTGGCTGATATGTTGCATAAAGAATACACAATACAGGTACGAAACAATGGCAGTAAAACTGCATCTTTACCGCCACAGTTAATGGGAAATGAGTTATTGCCAATTGTTTCGGAAAAACCTTTAGAAGGCTTAGTCAGACTGAAGGATCGTATCCGCATTTATCAAGCATGGGCTTATACGGCAGTGGGTGAAAACAGTCGTAAGGCAAAATGGATACTCGCTCGTTTTGAAGAGATCTGTTTGAAAATTGCTGAAAATGAAATACCTGAAAATTTTACAACTGCTCAGCAAGCTCAAGTTTTACTTGGTTATTTAGCAGTTATTCCTAATGAAAAAAAGAAAGAAGCCAATAATGGCAAGATGGAGGAAATTACAAATGAATGAATTTATTAATCGAGGCACGGGGCTTTTACTTATTGATGTGACAAATTCTAATCCTAATGGTGATCCTGATCGTGAAAGTGATCCAAGAATCAGACAAGATGGCTGTGGTGAAATATCACCGGTTTCTTTTAAGAGAAAACTTCGTGATTTAGTAGAAGCAAAGGATTCTCCGCTTTGGCAAGAACTCGCAGAAGAATTGGATTTACCTAAAGAAGGTTTTGATATTATGGAAAGTAAAAAGACAAGACGAGCTGATGTTAATAAGCTTTCTTTGCAAGAATTACTTGATAAATATTGGGATGTACGTGTATTTGGGTCTACTTTCTTAGAGAATGATAAAAATGAAAATGAATCATTTATTGCTTCGGGGGTAGTGCAATTTGGTTTAGGTGTTTCTTTAGATCCAATAAGAATTGAACGAATGACAACCACTAAGGTAATGCCAGTAGAAGAAGGTAAAAGCAAAGGGATGGCACCGCTTGCTTATCGTATCGTTTCATATGGCTTATATGCAATGCCTTTCTTTGTGAATGCTACGGCAGCGCATAAAACACAATGCACAAAAAAAGATATTGAATTACTTTTACGTTTAATTCCTCATGTATATAAAGAAACCGCTTCTTATATTCGCTCACAAGTTGATATTCGTTATGCTTTTTATGTAGAACATAATCGTGCACGGGGTACTTATAATGATTTTCGGATTATAGAAGCGTTAACACCAAAGCGTATAACGGGTATGAGTGCACCTGCAACTTCATGGCATGATTATGATGAAGCAGCGCTGATGCAAAGCCTTGATGAGTTAAATGTGAAACTTATTGGCAAAACAGCGCCAGTTATTGATTTGATGGAGCAATTATGAGCCTGCTTGCTAGAAGTGCAGGGGATAGAAATCAGGAACAAACGTATTCTGATCATATTCGAGAAGTCGTGGTAAAATCACTTGATAACTTACATGCCTTGACCTTCTATGTTGGTGAGGATAGAACAGAGCTTTATGAAGAGATTTTACGGAATGCTGCTGAGTATCACGATTTGGGAAAATTGAACGCTCAAAATCAAGAGGTCTTGCATGAGAAAAACAGAGCGAAAAAATTGCCAATTAATCATCGCGATGCAGGTTTGAAGTTTTTACTTGATAAAGATTCAGAAAGAATTGAGGCAACCTTAGTATATGCCCATCATCGGCCAGGATTGCCTGATCTTGTGAGAGAAGAAGTAAAGGACTCACCATTTCGTTTCACGGATTGTATGTCTGATAGTGAAGCTCATTTAGAAGAATATTTGCAAATGCATAATCAGGAATTAGGCAATTTTATATTGAAAAAAAAGAAAACAAAGAGATCAAAAACAAAGAGATCATCAATGGAATACAGAATGCTATTGAGTTGTCTTGTTGACGGTGATTATACAAGTGCTCAAGGGTATGTTGAACCACTAAGCGTTTCAAATCGCTGGAGTGAAAGAATTGGAAAGCTGGATCAGTATATTACGAATTTGTCAAATGAAAAAGAAAATAATCAGAGAAATCAAATGCGTAAAAATATGTATTATGCATGCAGAGATGCAGATCCGGACAATCCGATAGAATATTGTGGCAGTCCAGTTGGAACAGGAAAAACAACGGCGGTAATGGCACATATGTTAAAAGTTTCGGAAAAGTACAAGCTACGGCATATTATTGTAGTATTGCCGTATACCAATATCATTACTCAGACGGTAAAAACTTTAAGAGATGCCGTTGTTTTAGAGGATGAACAGGGTAAAGAGCAAGAAGTAGTAGCTGAATTGCATCATCAAGTAGATTTTGATAATTCTAAATACAAGTATTTAGCAACCACATGGCGAGCGCCAATAATCGTAACAACCGCAGTTGAATTTTTTGAAACACTTGCGAGTAATCAACCAGTTAAATTACGTAAATTACATCAGTTGACAGGCAGTGCGATAATTCTCGATGAATATCACACGATGCTTCCACTTAAATTAATGCTCCCCGCTTGGCAGTGGCTGAATGATTTAACATCTGAATGGGGATGTCGTATTTGTATGAGTTCAGCGACACCTATTGAATTCTGGAAGATTAAGAAATTCAAAAAAAAATCTAATCAGTCAGTATCATCTCTGCTGCCGCCTGAAATTAATAAGCAATTATCTGAATTTGAACGCAAGAGAGTCACTCATAACATTCTTAGTGAGAAACTATCTCTCTATAAGAGCGTCATGGAATTGAAAGAACATGTAGAGAAATTTTATGGCAGCAAAATAGTATTATTTAATACTATACAAAATGCTGCATATTTTGCAAATTATTTGAAAGCAAATGGTTGTGATGTATTACATTTGTCAACTGCGCTTAAACCTGAAGATCAAAAAGAGATTATCAAAGAAGTTAAGCATCGATTAGAGAATAAAGTTGAGTATCAAAATTGGTATCTTGTGGTTACAAGTGGTGTTGAGTGTGGATTAGATATCTCATTTCATTATGGTTTTTGTGAGTTAAACTCTTTACAGAATTTGCTTCAGTTGCTAGGAAGAATATGTCGGGAGAGTGACTTTGAAGATAGTTTTTTAGAAGTATTCAAAATAAGTGATGATCATTTTGTGCCTAATTCATCATTTGAGATATCAATTGAAATTTATGAAGAGATGATGAAGTTAGACGAATTAAAGGATTGTTCTGATAATGAGTTAGTGTCAATTGCATTTAAGGAAGAATGTAAAAAGAGTGATGAATTATCGGAGGAAATTTGTGATGGGGACCTTTCTTGTGAATTTGAAACAGTAGCATCAAAATTTAAAGTGATTGATGAAGATACAGTCACTGTTCTAGCTGATAAAAAGCTTGCAGAAAAAATACGATCAGGTAAATTTGTTTCAGCAATGGAACTTCAAATGGGTAGCGTTAATATGAGAAGAAGTGTTCAGAAGAAATTAGGACTGCGGGATGATGACATAATGTTTTTATCGGATAAGCAGTATGATAATTTTATTGGCTACATGAAAAGCTTAGTTTGATATTATTAAGTTATTGAGTGCGAATGTGAAGTGAACATGAATTTCCTGGGGGATTCGCACTTAAAATCGAGATGAAACATTCAAAAAGAATGAATATTTAAGATTGTTTTGAGTCATTGAAATTGAAAACTTAAAGAAAAAGCTTCTTTTTTAGTAAAATTATTACTTATTTGGTAATATTTTGCTGTCGAGAGTCGCAGGACTCTCGTGGATTGAAATGGATATCACATCAGTGGAAGAAGTAAAGGTGCTGGTCGAGAGTCGCAGGACTCTCGTGGATTGAAATGTAGGCTTAGCGGGTTGGCTTCGTGGCCGAGATAGTCGAGAGTCGCAGGACTCTCGTGGATTGAAATTGCTGATTGTGAGAAAATCATAAAGTCAGAAGCACAGGGTCGAGAGTCGCAGGACTCTTGTGGATTGAAATTGTTGTCAGTGCTAGAAGGAATGAGTGAATACTATGTCGAGAGTCGCAGGACTCTCGTGGATATTACAATACAACAAAAAAATACATCAGCACAGATGTATTTTATTTATGGTATGACAAGCAGTGCATAAATCTTGGTGATGCAAGTCCACTATGGAGCTTGAATCACAATCGTCAACCATTAGCCGTATATGTGGCGGATATATGGTGAGAACGATACATAACCTTATCGAGAGGGATCAGCGGAAAGTAGAGATACTCTCGTAGTAATAATGAATGGCAAGAAGCATGATACGTAAGCCGAATGATATGGAATACCTAGGCTTTGGTTTCTATAAGGACAACCTGACACAAAGTTACAAAGTAATAACATATGAAATATTCGGTTGTAAAACCAAAAGAGAAACTGAAACAACGTGCATTAAGAAGCTGGTGAGTTTAGATTATTGTTTATTAATGATAAAAACAGTTAATTACAGGAAGATAAATTATTGGTAAAATTAGGGGTAGAATTTCATAAAGTACAATCATGGGCATACTCAAGAAAGATTTACTCAAGATGTGCAAATAGTTTTCTGCAAGTGGCCATTCCAAATATAGCGTTAAAGAAAAGAGGTCTAGTATTATTACTAGACCAATATCAGTTGATACATATTCGATGGTGTGAGAGGACGATAATTGAAATAATTATTATCTCCTACTTGATTATATTTATTTATACAAATGAATCAAACCATTATCATTTAGATTTATTACGATAATCAGCAGCATTGGCATTAGGAAGATACCTAGAAAGCCAAATAATCGAGCGCCTAAGTACATACATAACAGCATCAGCAGTGGGTGCATGCCTAACTGTTTACCTACAATTTTTGGTTCTACCACATTACGAATTAAAGTAATAATTAGATAAACAATTAATAATCCCACCGCAAGCTTTGTTTGCTTCACAAAAAATACATAGATAATCCATGGAATCATGATGCCGCCTGTGCCGAATACGGGTAATAAATCAAAGAGTGCGATTAAGAATGCAATAATAATCGCGTTATCAATCTTAAGCAGACTTAAACCGATGGTTAATTCAATAAAAGTAAGCAGCATCAGTTTCATATAAGCAATTAGCATAGAGGAAGCTGACCCAGTGATATATGATTTTATACTCAACAGCAAATGTTTGGATTTATCACTTAGTTGCCGCATCAGAAAATTTGTGATTTTTCGATAATCAAAGCTGAAAAAGAAAGAGGATAAAATTGTGAAAAAGAAGCTAATGACTCCGTTAGGGACTGAACCAGCAAAATTGGTCAGCATATTTAAGAATCCCTTCGATGCTGATGTGATGATACTTGATAAGGTTTCATTAAAATTCATTAGTAAATTTTGTACGGTTTCCCATATATCTGGATGTACCTCACCTAATGTTGACTCAAGAGAGGCAAACGCGGCAGTTAATGATGGTTCAAACTGAGTCTGATATAGGTCAGGAATGCGGATGATAAAATCTTTAGCAAATCCATAACCCTTAAAGCAAAGGTAAGCTGCACAAGCACCAATGGTTGCATAGAAAAGTATAAATACAACAGCAGCGCATAATTTATTTGGTAAATGTGTTCTTTTTATCAACGAGCGAATCATTGGCTGCAGCATAAATGCAATTGTAAATCCCAGGATAAAGGGCATGATCCAATAGATAATATATCTTAAAAAAACATAAATTAAAAATAAAACGATGGCATAATAGAAGAAATGAATTATAAAAGCTCGCTGTTTTTCAAGATCCAAAATTATTCACCCCACTTTTCAAGCTTTTTCTTAATTACTTCAGCTGAATTACGAATGTTGCGCAGCCGCTCTGAGACAATCTGGTTAGGGAATGCTTTGCTCAGACGCAGTTCAGTATAAGGCTGATGTGCCTGCATAGCTTTGAATTTAGCATTAACACGTTCTAATACTTGCTTCAAACGTTCATCGGCATCTGTACTATCAAACATTGCTTGCAGCTGTACAGAAAGCGGTTCTTCATCATTATAGCTGAAATCATGGATAACCTGCCGCAATTCCAAAAGACAATCTTCAATTTCTGCAATATCTTTGTTCTTGCGTAACTGAGCTTTTATTGTATTAAACAGATCATAGGCGAATAATAAGAACAGAATGAGTGAAACCCATGCCTGATAATGCAATGGAATTAAATTAATTAAATCACTCACTTGTGGATGCAGAACATAGATTACAAATAAAGACATAATCCCAAATAAGGTTGAGTTTAGCAAACATACACGACCATTGATATTAAACTTGTAATGTGAATAATCCCACCATTTTTTATTAAATAGCTTTTCCATTACAAAGCTTGTGACATATTCAAGCAGACTGGTCAGCATCATGCCAAGAAAGAAGACTAATACAGGATTATTCAGATATCCGTCCAGAAGTACCGTAACTATCAAAGCACCAAATCCATAGATTGGACAATATGGGCCGTATAAGAAACCGCGGTTGATAAATTTCTTAGCTGGAACAGAGCAATAGATACACTCACAAATCCAACCTCCGAAACTGTAAATGAAAAAATATAGAAAATAATTTAAGAAATTACTCAAGAACTTCACCTTCTTTCAGAACGTTATCGAAGAATTGATCCAATAGCTGTAATCCTTTTAATACGCAGCTTTGATCCTCCTGGCTGAATGCCTCCCATGAAAGCTGGCACCGTTTTAGCATTAATGCTTCAATAGAATTAATGATAGCAGCACTTTTCTCGGTCAAGGCCAGCTGAACGACACGCTCATCATTGATACTGCGAATCTTCTTCAGCAATGCCTTCTGTTCTAATTTTTTACAATAGGCGGATACATTGCCAGCATCCAATGCCATGACTTTAGCAAGCTTTCCAACGGTAATTTGTCGAACTTGCTGAACTTGGCGTAATAATTGAAATTGTAGGAAAGTCAGGTTGTATTTTCCCAGATAAGGATTTAATAATTCTTGCTGAGATTCATTGATTTGACGGCTTAATGTTTCAATCATTGTATGATAGGATAAAAAATCCATAATTAACCTCCTTTATATGTATATTACATATTATATGATTCACATATAAGAAGGTCAATGGTTTCTTGTATAAACACATACTTTCGCATATTTGAACTTTGATCAATGGTGAGATAAAAGTAAATAAAAATACATTCACCTTGATGTATTTTTATTTTGAATGATGATATTTTGTTTTATACATTTGTTTCGAATTATCCACGAGAGTCCTGCGACTCTCGACACATGACTTTCTTCCTTTCTTTTGCTGTCCAATATTTCAATCCACGAGAGTCCTGCGACTCTCGACAAGACAGCAACAATGGCCATGAAGTCATTGATGAAATTTCAATCCACGAGAGTCCTGCGACTCTCGACTGATCTTTAAACTTATCCATAGTCATCTCCCGAATTTCAATCCACGAGAGTCCTGCGACTCTCGACAGCAAAATATTACCAAATTAGTAATGATTTTACTAAAAAAGAAGCTTTTCCTTTAAGCTTTTAATTCCAAAGATTCAAAACGATCTTAAATATTCATTCTTTCTGAATGCTTTGTCTCGATTTTAAGTGCGAATCCCCCAGGGAATTCATGTTCACTTCACATTCGCACTTATTGATTTTTTTAAAGACATGCTTTCACATGTCTTATATTGAATATTATACAATACCTTGTGCCTGCATGGCTTCCGCAACCTTTACGAAACCAGCAATATTTGCACCAGCAACATAATTACCTTCAGCGCCAAATTCACGGGCTGTCTCATCAACTGTCTTAAAGATTGAAGTCATGATTGATTTAAGCTTGTCATCAACTTCTTCAAAGGTCCAGCTGTAACGCATTGAATTTTGTGACATTTCTAAACCTGAACAGGCAACACCGCCGGCATTGCTGGCCTTACCTGGCGCGTAGAGTACGCCCTTTGACTGAAGCAGATGAATTGCATCAGGTGTTGTCGGCATATTTGCCCCCTCCGCAACTGCAAAACAGCCATTTTTAACTAATGTCTCAGCACTCTCCTTATTCAGTTCGTTCTGGGTAGCACATGGCAGAGCAATATCACAAGGAATTGTCCAAATAGCTGCGCAGCCCTCCAAATATTCTGCATTCGGATGAGTTTCTAAATATTCTTTGATCCGTCCGCGGCGAACTTCTTTTATATTCTTCACCAAGGCTAAATCAATACCATTAGCATCATGAATCACACCATTTGAATCAGACATAGCAACTACCTTAGCGCCTAACTGCGTAGCTTTTTCACACGCATAGATGGCAACATTGCCGCTGCCTGATACGAGTACCGTCTTACCTTCAAAACTTTTACCGTTTTGTTTCAGCATCGCATCAACGAAATAGCACAAGCCATAACCGGTAGCTTGAGTACGAGCCAATGAACCGCCCCATTTTAAACCTTTGCCGGTTAATGTACCGGTAAATTCATTTTGGATGCGTTTATACTGTCCAAACAGATAACCGATCTCTCTTGCTCCGACGCCGATATCTCCAGCTGGAACATCTGTATCAGGTCCAATATGACGATATAATTCGCTCATGAAGCTCTGACAGAAGCGCATTACTTCACCATCTGATTTACCTTTAGGATCAAAATCACTGCCGCCTTTACCGCCGCCGATTGGCAGGGTAGTAAGAGCATTTTTGAAAATCTGTTCAAAACCAAGGAATTTGATAATACTTAAATTCACCGATGGATGAAAGCGTAAACCGCCTTTATAGGGCCCGATAGCAGAATTAAACTGCACACGGAATCCGCGGTTAACCTGTACATTTCCCTGATCATCTACCCAAGGAACTCTAAACAATATCTGACGTTCAGGTTCTATTAAACGTTCCAGCAAACTATCTTTTAATAGCTCAGGGCGTTTTTCTTCGACTAATTCCAATGATTCCAGCACTTCTTCAACAGCTTGCAGAAATTCTGGATCATTAGGATTGTGGGTGATAAGCAATGCTTTGGCTTTTTCTATTTGTTTCATAACGATACCTCCGATATAATCATTATAAACAGTTTTTGAAGAATGAAAAGAAAAAAATTATTTTCTGACAAAATTCTATCATTTTCATGAAAAGTATTCATTAGAATAAAGCTGGTGATAAAAATGACAGCTTCTGAATTAAAAATCAATCAGCGGGCAATAATCAGTAAACTTCATTTAAAGCTTAGTGATCGCCGCCGCTGTTTTAATATGGGAATCTATGAGGGCGTCAGTATTACATTGATAAAGAAGGCTCCCTTTAAAGATCCCTATCTTTTTTCAGTCAACGGGAATGAAATCTGCATGCGGCAGCAAGACGCAAAAAGAATTGAAGTGATTCTTTCATGAATTATACCGTAGCCTTTGTAGGCAATCCCAATGTGGGGAAGAGCGCGTGGATCAATGCCCTCAGCAATGCGCATTTTCAGGTTGGCAATTGGCCGGGTGTAACGATTGAGCGCAAAGAGGCAGTGATTGATTTTGCTGGTGACAGCTATCATTTGATTGATCTGCCTGGTGTTTACAGCCTTGATGAACAGACTAATGAGGAAGCGGTAACCAGCCGCTTTCTTGCGGAAGAAAAGATAGACTGCATTGTAAATGTTGTTGATGCAAGCAATCTTTCCCGCAATCTGATGCTGACTGTAAAGCTTAGAGAACTGAATATCAGCATGGTTTTATTATTTAATTTCATGGATGAGGTAAAGAAGCAGAACATTGTAATTGATCAGGCGGCAATCAGTCATCGCTTAGGTTTGCCGATCTATGCCGGCAGTGCTTTTGATCATCAGCGTGAACCGCTAATGAAGCTGATCCAACAGGCATGCCGAAATCAGTCCTTTTACCATCCTTTATTAGATGCGGAAAGCGACCGTTATTTTGTTTACTTGTTTGATTTAATTCGTCAAGCGATGCCAGAGCTGGATGATCGTCAGGCAGCACAAGCGGTTTATGCGTGTTTTGAAGGTAAAGCACAAGTTTTGAAACAGCTGATGGATCGGGGGCTGAAACTTGAAAGCTTGAATCAGATGACCATGGAACGGCTAGAGAAAAATCAGATTGAAGCGGTTGCTTCCTGTATGCGTTATGTGAGTCAGCGTGATGAGAAACGTTATCACATGACACATAAAATTGACGCGGTGCTGCTGAATCGCTGGCTGTCCTATCCGTTGCTGATTTTATTCTTTGTTTTGTTATTAATGATAGTTTTTAATGGTTCACGCCCTTATATTGATTTTATAAATCAGTTTTTTAATGAATTTCTCGCTAATTATATTCGCTTTTATTTAGATTTTCTGCCTGTTTCAATTCTAGATTTAATAATCAGCGGTGTGCTCGGCGGAGTGGGCGGTGTTTTATCCTTTCTGCCATTGATGGCCTTATTGTTTTTCTTTCTCGGCATTTTGGAAGAGAGCGGATATATGGCCAGAGTAGCGTTTCTTTTAGATAAAGCCATGCGTGCCTTTCATCTTTCCGGCAAAGCCTTTTTGACATTGCTGATCGGTTTTGGCTGTAATGTGCCGGCGATTTATGCGACAAGAACACTGGATAATCAAAAACAGAAGGAATTGTGCGCGACTCTGATCCCTTTTATGAGCTGCAGTGCCAGACTGCCAGTATATATGCTTTTTGCATCGGCATTTTTTCCGGATCATACCGGCGCTGCCATCATCACTGTCATTGGCTTTGGTATTTTAATGGCATTGATTTTAGCACTGGTGGTAGCGCATTTTAAAGGCCATCAGGAAACGACGATATTTTTGCTTGAACTGCCGGTTTATCGTCTGCCGCGCTTATCGGTATTGCTGCAAAAGGTAGTGCGGGAAGTAAAGAGCTTCATTCATAAAGCATTCACGGCTGTCTTATTGACAATGATGCTGCTATGGGCGTTTAGTTATTTTCCTAACGGCGATGTGAAAACCTCCTACATCGCAGATTTCTCCCGTCATGCAGCTGTATTGTTTGAACCGCTTGGTTTTGGCACCAGCTGGGAAGCGGTCGCTTCTTTACCGGCGGGAATCAGCGCCAAGGAAAGTGTGGTAGGCTTTTTATCGCAATGCCTGCTTGATGAAGAACCTGAAAGGATTGAACCTGAAATTGGCCGTGATTTGAGGGAGCAGGGAAAGCTGCTGTTAGATGCTGTAAAAGAGAGTACAATGCAGTTGTTTACGGTTGAAAAGCAAGAGGGGAATAAGGCGCTGAATACATCGATTCAGCAATTATTCACTGATCGTTATGCACCGCTTAGAGCCTTTAGCTTTATGGTTTATATATGCTTAACAATTCCTTGTGTCATGGCAATGAACGCATTATATCAGGAATATGGCTGGAAGCTGCTGCTGCGTTCAATCATTATTATGCTGATTGTGCCATATGTTGTCTGTCTATTGCTTTTTCAGGGACTAAGTCTTTTGCTGTAAGGATTTTTGATTGAAACAAAGGTTTAGCTGTGATAAACTAAAACCAGTTGTTGACACTGGAGGTAAAATCATGGATTGGAATGAAGAAGCAAAGAAATTAGAAGTTTATCAGGAAGCCTTTAAATTGTTTAACGGCATACAGAGTAATGCGGCTAAGCTGTTGATGGAATGCCAAATGAATTATGCTGGTTTTCTTGATAACCATCCTGAATTTAAGCCATGTTTTGCTTATGCCGGTGCAAATATGTTTGTTGGCTTGTATCAGCATTTTTTGGAAAGCGCCGGTTATGTCGCTACGATTGACTGGAAAGCGACAGCAGGTCTGTGCGTTTATGCGCTGGCTCGCTGCGGTCTGCCGGAAGCTGAATACCGCAAGCTGGATTTAGACGGGTTAGCACCTTATGATACACAGGCAATTCTGGCTCGCATCGGCTTGCAGCTGACAGACAGTGATGTACGTCTGTTTCAGATTGCGCCGGAATTTGATGATGTCTTTGTGGCCGGCATCGCGCCTGCCAATGTCATACCGTCATTGATTCAAACCGCTGGTAAGGCTGGGGTTCATATTGTCTGCATTGACCAGGCTTATATCAATGAAAAGAAAATTGATCTTAATCAGGTCTGTGATAAGGCCGATCGTCTAGGCATTGATGCAATTTATCAAAAGGAAGAGAACAATGAAAAACATTATTTGTTTTCAGATGTCCGCTACTCAGAAACCGGCCGTATTCAATTTGAAAAAACACCTTTTGGTGAGCGCTTGAGTCCTGAATGGCTGCATGCGGTGCTGGCTGATCAGCCTGAACTGTTGAAGGCATATCATGAGGGCAAGGCGGAGATTGTCTTAAGCGTTGTCTATGATCCTAATGAAAAGCCTTTGATCTTTAATGATCCTTATTCACGTTTTCATCAATAACCACTGAACACTTCTCAAGCGGAAGTGTTTTTCTTTTATCGAAAGTTGGATGACAATCAATTAAGGGTATGCTACAATGCCATTAAGTCAGGTTTACGCAGGAGGCATTTATGATATCATATACATTAACCAAACAGCAGGCCCGAACTTTTTTGTTATTAAAGCATGGTCTGATCGGTGCTTACCGATTTAAAGGCAAAGATGGAATTATAGAATTTATCAAACAAGCTGGCTGCATACAATATGATCCGATTGACGTCTGCGGACGCAGCCCTGAATTAGTCTTATTATCAAGAATCAAGGGTTATAAAAAACAGATGCTTTATGATTTGCTTTATAAAGAACGCAGGCTAATTGATTATTTCGACAAAAATCTGGCAATCTTTTTAACTGAGGACTGGAACTATTTCTATTCTGAGCGTCAGCGGCATCGTGCTAAAAATTACGCACAGCCTGAGATTTTTGAAGCATGTGATAGAATAAAAGCTGAAATTGATCGGCGGGGAGCTGTTTGTGCCAATGATTTAAAGATGAATGAAAAGGTTGACTGGTATTGGAGTAAAACTTCACTGGCCAGAGCGGCCTTAGAACATCTGTATTTTATCGGTGATCTTTGTATACATCATAAGCGGGGCATTTTAAAATACTATGATTTAAGCAATCGCTGCCTGCCAATGTCATTGCTTAATGAACAGACACCATTTAATTCTGAGTATGAGCGTCATAAATGGCTGGTGCTGCGGCGGATTTATTCAGTGGGAATGATGTGGAATCGGGCCAGTGATGCCTGGCTTGGAATTTATGGCCTAAAGGCACCTGAACGCAGTCAAATCTTTAATGAACTTATAAAGGAAGATCAATTGATTGAACTGCGAATTCAGAATATGGAGACTTGCTACTGCGGGGCTGAGGATGCTGAATTAATTGAATATGTGCTGAAGTCACCGCGTTTGCGAAAACGCTGTGAATTTATCGCCCCCTTGGATAATCTGCTGTGGGATCGTAAGCTGATTCATGCGCTGTTTGATTTTGATTATAAATGGGAAATCTACACACCCCAATCAGAGCGCAAATATGGCTATTATGTACTGCCGATCCTTTATGGTATTGATTTTGTCGGCCGTATTGAAGCAGTTTATGATAAAGCAAAACAAGAGCTTACGGTTCATCACATCTGGCTTGAACCTAATGTTCATGAAACCCCAGCGCTTCAAGCAGCGATTCTAAAGCAAGTGAGCTTGCTGACACAGTTTAATCAGCAGATGGTAAAAGAATTATAAGTACGGTATTTAAATTTTCAAAAAGGGTACCCAATTCCTATGCTTTTATGGGCGCAGCTTTAGCATGGAAACAAATACACTGAGGTAAATAGATATGGAACAATATTTAAGAGAAACACCTTTATTGGATTTTTCAGCCGCCAATATACAGCGTTTAATAAATGATAAACTTTGGAAACAAGCTGATGAATATCATCGTATCAAGCTAATATATAACTATGTTCGTGATGAAATCTTATTTGGTTACAATATAGATGATGGTATTCCAGCGTCGAAAGTGTTGGCTGATGGATATGGACAATGTAATACAAAAGGCATTTTGTTCATGGCATTGCTCCGGGGTGTAAATATTCCATGTCGGGTACATGGGTTTATGATTGATAAGAAACTGCAAAAGGGTGCAATGACAGGTATTATATATCGAAGTGCTCCCCAAAATATTTTCCACAGTTGGGTAGAGGTCTGCTTGGATGGAATATGGTATGAATTAGAGGCATTTATATTAGACAAAGGGTATCTCTCACAATTACAAAACATTAATTCAACTTGTTCAGGTACATTTTGTGGGTATGGTGTAGCTGTTAAGGACTTTCATAATCCGATCATTGATTTTGAGCGAAATAATACCTACATTCAAAGTGAAGGTATAACTCAAGATTTTGGGATTTTTGATTGCCCAGATGATTTGCTTAAAAAACATCATCAAGAAATGTCGCCCTTTAAAGCTTTTCTATATAGAAATTTTGGCAGACACTTAATGAATCGCAACATCAGTAAAATAAGAAATGGTAAATGATAAATTCCAGTCTGTCAGGCTGAATTAGCTTCACCTTATTGGTATAAGGCGTTATAAACGAGGCAAATGATTTAAGCTCTATTTTAGCTTGCAGGCAACAAAATTAGTGTTTAATTTTGATCTAATAGTGTAAATATTGAAAGAATGCATAAATATCGACTTTTAAGGTTTTGTATATTCTATGTTTTTGCGCAACCAATGCGGTTTGATGCTTTTTGACACTCATGTGTTATGAGAATTTGAAGATAATTATTTTTTAGAGTAGTTTAACCAGTTTTTATTTTTAACTGTCCTACTTTAAAGGTGTGGTATTATTAAAGCCGTATTAAGTTATGTCCGTGAGCAATAATCAAAATGCGATTTGAGCAGAGTGCTCAATATGAATTAAGGAGTGGCCGATGAATATAAAAAAGATGATTGATAACAATTTTAGAGGTAATGTATATATTGTTCAAGACAAAGAGATTTTGTGTGAAAGCTCGACAGGTTTTGCTGATTTAGCAAATGAAGTTCCCAATTCATTAGAAACTAAATTTGCCAGTGCATCAGCAGGCAAGGTGTTTGTCGCAGTAGGCATATTACAATTAATTGATCAAGGAAAAATTAAGTTTGACGATACTTTAGGGAGGCTTCTTGATATTGAATTAAATAATATTGATGTTGATGTAACCGTAAAGCAATTGTTGAATCATACTTCAGGAGTTCCTGATTATTTTGACGAAACTGTTATGGAAGATTATGAAGCGTTATGGATAGATTATCCTAATTATAAAATTAGGCATAATAGCGATTTGCTTCCGCTTTTTATAGACAAACCCATGATGTATTCTAAAGGTGAAAAATTTCAATATAATAATTCAGGTTATGCATTGCTTGCTATGATAATTGAAAAAGTAACGGGAATGGATTTTGATCAATACCTAAAAATAAATGTTTTTGATGTGTGTGATATGAAATCAACAGGTTATTATGAATTGGACAGATTACCAGCAAAATGTGCATATAATTATATTTATTGTGCAGATACAAATGATTTCCGCACAAATATCTTTTCTGTTGATGTAAAGGGAACAGGAGCGGGCGGCGCTTTTATCACTGTAAAAGATATTATCAATTTTTGGCTTGGTTTATTAAACGAAAAGCTGATTTCAAAAGAATTAGTATCTGAGATGCTTAACAAACAAAGCGGAAACGGCATGGACACAGAAGAAGGCTTTTATGGCTATGGTGTATGGATTATTGATAATCCAAAGGGGAAGGATCTTGCGTATTTTCAAGGCTGTGACCCGGGAGTAAGCTTTCTTTCTGAATATAATCCCAACAATGGAATTATTTCTGTTTTGGTAAGCAACTATGGTGATAATGTTTGGCAAGAAATGCGAAAAGTTAGAGAAAAGCTTTATGAATAACCGTTTGTTTTAGGCAGTTAAGCAAGCAAAACCAAAATTTTACTTAAATTTCATTATTCTGTTATAATAATTTAAAGAACAATTTTTATAAATAGAATCAGTAAAAAATAAGAAAGCGGAGGAAAAAGTATGGGATTATTTAAACGATTCAAAAAGGCAGCACCTCAAATCGATACACAGCTGTATACAGAAGCTGAAGTAAACGAATTGGAAGCTTATATCAATCAGCATTTTGGCGAATTTGATCAGGTTTTTCATGAGCTTGTATCACCAGATATTCATGTCGATATAGCGATTATTCCGCCAAACGCTGATAGAAATTATTATCGGCTGATTACAATGGGAATGGGGGCACATCGGATGAATGTTCCTTCTGCCCTTGATGAATATGAATTAAATTATGCTGAACTGATGATTGATTTACCGCCGGATTGGCTTGTTCAGGATGATGATGAAAATAATTACTGGCCGATTCGCTGGCTGAAAATCTTGGCGCGCCTGCCAATCGATTCAGACACTTGGCTGGGTTATGGGCATACGATAGCAGCGGGTGAAAATCATGAAACCTTATCGGATAACAATCAGTTTGAGGGTGTAGGCTTGATCAACGCGATGGATGAAAACGGGAAAGAGGCTGTTTTAAGAATGAAAAATAAAAAACTGGTTCATTTTTACCGCATGATTCCGCTTTATGGCGCTGAAATGGATTTTAAACTGCAATGTGAAGATATTGAACCTTTACTGAAACGTTTTGATACAGCAGATCAATCGCATATTGTAAATATTCATCGCAAAAATTATGGACTGCTGTCTGCGAAATAAATTTTCAAATACATATAAAAATAAACAGCTGAGGATACACGTTCTCAGCTTTCATTTACTAATTTTCGTCAATTTAATTGGATAAAAGAAATCAGGAGCGCTTCATAGATATCACAGATAAGCCATGTTATCATTCTATCAAAATGTAATAAAGTGAAACCGTAACTTAGGATAATCAAATTTATCAATGCCAATTTCTTCACATATTATGTTAAAATAGAATTAAATAATTGTTGATGAAGATTGTCGAGGTGCAAATGATGAAAAAGAAACTATATGCGGGATTAGCTGGTTTGTTTTGTGTCTTTTATTCGTCGCTTTTCAATTGGCATATATGGCAGAAATTTATTCATGATTTCTTTTATAATACATTCCATATTGAACGATTTTTAGGACTGCGGATGGATTCGATTATTTTAATCCTGTATGCTGTTTTAATGTGTGTGTTTGGTGTTTTGGGATATGACAATAAATACATTAAGAAAAAATATGGTATTCCTGTGATCATTGCTTTTGGTTTCTTACTGTGTATATTGGCATATGCGAGATAAGGGGGAATCAGTGGGGGATTAGGATTATTCTATTAAGATAAGGAGCGCTGGTTATGAAAGTGAATGATTTTTCAAAACGTTTAGGTATCGGCAGCAGCAAGGTGCGTTATTATGACCGCATTGGTTTAATTAAGGGCGGCCGCTGCGAAGCGAATAATTATCGTGATTTTACTGATCTTGATGCGCTGAATATTTATCATGCTCAGATGCTGAGGAGCTTTGATATGAGCGTTCAGGAATCTTTGGCAGCTAAGCAGAAGGGGCTGACGCAGATCAGCGGCTGGGTTGAAGAACATGCGTTAGAGCTTGAAGAATTAATTCGACAGGAAGAGATGCGGCTTTTTCGTCTGCGGGAAATGCAGGACTATTTCACAATGATTCAAGAATCAAAGAGCTTGCTTACAGAGCATTTGCTTGATGATAATTATAATGTTTTTAATTTTGGCAGCTGTGCGAAACCAGATGCAGTTACCTTAAAGGCGATTGAACAGCTTGCGGAGGCAATGCCGTTTTCTTATATCGCAATTAAAGTATCAAAAGCGAGCTTGTTTGATGAACAGCAGCCATTGGCGGTCAGCATTGGGCTTGGTATTTTAGAGCGTAATCGTAAAAAGCTGGGTTTAGAGCTGCCATCTCAGATTGAGAAGACAAGAAGCCGTAAAATCTTGCAGATTTTGATTTTGAGCGCTGATCCTTTTCATCTGCAAAGGCATGAGCTGGCCCCTTTGCTTGAAGAGGTTAAACGCCGCGGGATTGCTGTGAGTGATGATATTGTTGGCAGAATTTATATCAGCTATCAGGAGAATGGCACTTTTATACATGGTATTGGCTTGAGCGTACCTATTGATAATGAAAAATAAATCATTCACAATTCCCTTGACCTGTTAGCTGCTAACAGGTTTAAAATACAATTATTCCAAAGGGAGGAATAGAAATGAAAAAGTTACTGCTTTCTGTAACACTGGCTTTAGGCATGGTTGTCAGCCTAGCCGGATGTTCCAACACAACAGGCAATGAAACGAAGGATAATACTTCGGTTTCAGGTGTGTTTACTGGTACTTCTACTGGTATGCAGGGTCCTGTTACGGTTGAAATGACAATCGAAGAAGGCAAGATTACCAAGGTTGAATTGACTGAATGTCATGAGACTGCTGGTCTTGCCGATGTTGCTCTTGAGCGTATTCCTGCACAGATCGTCGAGCATCAGACAACGACATTGGATACTGTGACAGGTGCTACACTGGCGAGCAACGCAATTATGCGGGCAGCGAATGAAGCTGCTAAAGCAGCTGGTTTAGATACTGATACACTGGCTGCCAATGCATATCACGCACAAGCAGGTGAAGATGAAAAATGGAGTGCTGACGTTGTTGTTGTCGGCGGCGGCGGTGCCGGTTTAAGTGCAGCCATTTCGGCGGCACAGCAGGGCGCTAAGGTTATCCTTGTTGAAAAAAGCTCATTCTTGGGCGGTGACACAATGATGGCCGGCGGTGCTTTCAATGCGGTTGATACAGTTGCTCAAGGTGAACGTGTATTATCTGAAGCACAAAAGCACACAATGGATTCTTATCTTGAATTATCAGCAAGTGATGAAGCTCTGCATTTTGATCAGTTCCCAGAATGGGCTGAAGTATTAGCACAGCTGCAAAGTGATATCAATGATTTCTTTATTGAACTTGGTACACTGGTTTCTAATGCCAATGCTACATTTGAAAACTGGCAAAAAGAAAACGCCGACCAGTGGCAGGCGTTACTTGATAAGTATCTGTAGAGTTTTTGCGACTTTGCAGGCAAGAAAACAGATTAATATATCTGGAATGATGGAAACCAAAAATCCGTTGGTTAAAGATAACCATAAAGGAATGCGGGTATTCATCAAGATGGGAAAGGAAAAATAGTAATAGATATTTCCTACTACATAAAAACTGATAAGTCCGGTGAGTCCGACAAGAAAGTATTCTTTCAGACTGACTGGACTTTTTCTTTTGTATACGATGGCACATATAGTACTGCAGGCAAGAAAACCTAACACAAAGCCAAAGGTTGGTTTCATGATATACTGCAGGCCTCCACCGCTGG
>OLOS01001252.1_pt1 | contig 21861 bp, 14 predicted proteins | sample 1672631 | NCBI WGS metagenome assembly OLOS01 (sample SAMEA3136707, study PRJEB25190) | human gut metagenome | biome: human gut; feature: human-associated habitat; material: faeces | place: Austria | collected 2013 | reverse complement strand
AATATATTGAAAAAATCCTTGATTTTCAAGGAAAAAAGACTTGACTAAATAGGGATGGAAGGTATGAAAGGAAGAGTAGAAAAAATAAGTTTATTTGCCATGTTAATTCTTGCAGCGGTCCTGTTGGTTTCTATACCTTGTGAGGCTGCTTCTTCTGCAAAGATTTCCAGGAAAAAGGCGAATCTGTTTGTGGGGGAAACGGTGCAATTGAAAGTTACCGGAGGTTCCGGAACGGTAAAATGGAAAACCAGTGACAGGAAAATTGCAACGGTAAGTAAAGATGGACTGGTAACTGCGAAAAAAACAGGATCCTGTAAGATTACAGCATCCAAAGGGAAAAAGAAATTGACCTGTACCATTCAGGTTACGGAGCTTCCGATGAGTTTTGCCACGATCAACGGCAAACGGGTAAAGGTTGGAAAAACGCTTAAATTTACATATTATCTTCAGTCTGCGAAACCGATTGGCATGATCAGTATCAAATATAAGTTTGATTATGATGGATTGAAGATCGTAAATGAGCAGGAGGCCGACCGTTATCCTAACTGGTTAAATAATGAGTATATTCCTCAATATATTGATAAAGACAAATCTGTTTGCGACCTTGCACATCTGGTAGGTGTTGATCCAAAGGATCCGTACAGTTTTGCGGACCTTTCCAGCAGCAGCAAAAAGGTGCTGGAAGTAATGAAGGTGAAAGCGCAAAAGAGCGGTAATTATACCATGGACGTAAATGTATATAGTGTTTCCAATGTAGCCGGTAAGAAGGTAACAGGATATAAAATTACGAAAACTGTGAAATAGATTTAGCATAGAATAAAAGATAAGCCTGAGCCTGACAGCTCAGGCTTATTTTTTACGATCTCCTGCCTGTAGATCGTTTCTCCCGTATTTAGAGCGATCCGTTATTCAGTGGCAGCAAAATTCTTACAGTAAACACCTGATTCTCAGCTGTAAATTCATATTGTCCGTTATAGGAATCCACAATCGCAGCAATACTCTTTGTTCCAAAACCATGATGGTCTTTGGAGGAACTGGGAATATCTTTATCATAGGTTACAGTTCCTGTAAATGGATTGCTTATCTGAATAAGCAGCGTGGAATTACGTTCAGCTAATTGAACCTGTATGGATTTGCCGGCTGCCTGTTCTGTGGCATACAGTGCATTTTCCAAAGCATTCGACAAAATGGCACAAAGCTTCGTGTCAGAAACAGGCAGATCCTTTGGCACAGAAGCCTGAATGTTTAAAGATATCTTTTTATCTGTGGCTTTTGCATTGTAAGTGGAGAGGACCAGATTAATAAGCTCATTTGCACAAAATCTTTTGGGGGTGATGGCTTCGATATCGGATTGAATCGTGTTAAGATAATCGGTTATCTTCTCTAAATCACCTGTGGAGGCAAGGGTTTGCAGATAGGTACAATGATGGCGTAAATCATGACGGTAAGTGATCGCCTGCGTCTGCATTGTACGCATATTGTTCAGATCAATAGCAGCATGTTCGAGCTGCAGATTTAAGGAATCTACCAGATGTTTTGCCTGTTCTTGTAATGCAAGTTCCCGGTAATAGTAAATGATAAATACAAAGTAAAAAAAACAGCATACGGATGGCATGAATTGCACTGCAATTTTGTTCAGGGAATAGAGCAGGTCGGTATATACTGTAGTGGTATAATCAAATATGTAGTAGCATAGTGGAACGATACCAAGCAGTAAAGCACTTTTTTTTGTCTGCTTCATAAAAAACCGTGCCAGATCTGCCATATAACGATATAGGATATAAAAGGTGAGGAGTGCGGATAATACATAAATGACAGTGTATACAATCTTATTGTTGGAAAATAAACTGAAAAATAATCCGCACCACTGTGAAATCTGACAGCAAAGGTAAGCGGTCAGGACGCTTACTATGGAATTAAGCAGCGTACATTTGTAAACCAGTATCAGAAAAAGAATCAGCGGCAAATGTGCCATGACGGGGTAGATCTGTCTTGAAAATGATTCATCAAAGCTACAGAAAATCATGATTTGCACAAGTCCGTCCAACGCGCAGAAAACAAGCAGAAAGAGCAGGTTTTTACGGTTTACGGGAATACCGGAAAAGCATGCACTGACAGCTGCACCAAAGAGAAAAGCGGTAATAAAGTATATTATATCACAAAGAAAAGTCATAAATACCATCTCCCTTTTATTTTCCAAATGAAACAGAACACACAAAATCGAGGAAATCTTTTGAAACTTTCGTATAATTATTTCTGGAAAGAGGAATCTTATTTCCGTCAATTAAGCAAATGTCGCTTTTGTCTATATATCGAATAAAGTTCATATTTACTACATAGGAGCGATGGGGACGTATAAAGTCCGAATGTGCTTCCAATATATTGATTAATTCTGTAAAAGTCATAACAGAGGATACCGTGGTATAATCTGCCAGATACAGGATGACAGACTTGTGCATGGCTTCTGCATATACAAGCTGAGAGAATAAGACTCTGGTATATTGTTTACCGCTGTAAATGATAAAACCGGCATTTTCTCCCGGCATGATAATATCCAGAATCGCAATGTCAAATCGTTCCCCACGATCAATGGCATCTAAGAGCGAAAAGCCGTTTTCAAAAGAGTGGAGATGTATGGGAGTTGGTTTCAATTCCTTGTATTTATTGAAAAGACAGGTTAATGTCTGAAGTTCCTTTTGATCGTCATCACAAATGGCAATATTTATCAAGAAAATCTACTCCTTTATCTTATGCAGGAACAATCGCAATCTCATATCTACTATAACGCAGAAGATCACTTTTGGGAATAGTATACCATAGTTGAAATTCGTATGTTCGACATTTCATGACCGGATTCTGACATCTCGTACCCGATTAAAATCAGACAAACAGATAAGTGGTAAAATGTCCATAATCGTTTGGAGAAATATTAAGACAAAGGGAGGATTTAGAATGAAAAAAAGATTATTGAGTTTTCTGTTAGTGGCTGCAATGATTTTTTCGTCAGGCGGACAAGCTATACCGGTCAGGGCAGCAGATTCCGGATCTGTTTCCGCCAAAGCGGTAGAATCGACAAGGATTGAGGCGGAAGATTGCCAGCATAATGTAACAGATTCGAATCTTATCGCTGTTATTGAAGATTCGAAGTTTTCATCTGGAAAGGCTGTCTGCCTAAAGGATAAATCCCAAAAGGGGCATATCATTTTTGACTATGAGGCGGAACAGGAAGGCACTTATTTTATGACGATTGCTTATGAGTCGGTGACCTCATCATCGTCGTATGCGTCGATTTATGTGCAGGTGAATGATTCTGACTGGATGCAGATCGATCCGGGTGCTAACAGTGAAGCAGCGGAGATGAAATATGTATCTTTGCAGGCAACCTTAAAGGAAGGGCATAATACGATAAAATGTACGGCAAATTACGATGCGTCTTATGGGCTGGAAGCCCGTCTCGACTATATGGATATACGATACCTTGCTGCCGAAACACATACAGGCGGAGCCGATTCCGGAACATTGTCAGATCTGGGGTTTCATCTGGACGGTGAGACATACAGAACCAATGATCTGGAGGCAGGAAGCCACACGATTTCAGCCATAGATGAGATGGTAAAGGAGTATTATCAGGGTGCAAGCAATTCAAGATACATCAGGAATCCGGATCGGGGTGATATCAACGTCAAATCATCAGGTGAGTCCTCATCCTCCGGTGACTATAAAGTATCTGCGAGTTTTGATGGAACAGGAGATGGAAAAAAGGATTATATTGCCCGTTTATCACTTGAGAATGGAAGAAATGGCGGAACAGTCCGGCTGTCTGTGGAAAAGATCGATGGTTCAGCTACGGTGTTTACGAATGTGGATACGGGCGGTTATATCCTGACGAAGGCAAAGTATAATGTTGAAAAATGGGAAGTTTTAGGTCTGATCAACCTGGCAGCCGGAGATTTTGACGGTGACGGCATAGATGAACTTGCCATCTATGCGCCAAACAATTCGGATAGTGTCGAATCTACAAAAGCCCCGTGGACACCGGCAAGGGAAGAGATCCGGATCTACGATATTGATGTGGAGAAGGACACGACACTGCGGGAACCCACCAAGATCATCGACATCACAGCGGGTACTGGGGAGTGGGGATATACCAGCTGCGGCGGCACCAAGAACTATTATAGTTTTCCATATCTTTCCATGACGGCAGATGATGTGAATGGCGACGGCATAGATGATCTGCTTACGGTAGCGAATTTTGCTAATGATTTCAGAGCGATGACATATAACTTCCGAAGCTATACCTGGAGCCAGGTGCTGGATGTGAACAGTTGTTTTGCGTCTGTTCTGGATGTATACGAGGGAAGTAAGAGTGAAATGCTCAAGCAGACGGTAAAGAAGAGACCGCTGATTGGCAAGACCGGAGATTCCGGGGCTTATGTGCTTAGAAATGCATCTGCTGTCGTGGGAGATATAACGGGAGCCGGCAGCAGGGAAATCATCCTTGCCGGTAATTACACAAGTGTTTCCTACAACAGTTCTACTACGACGAATACAACGGTTACAAGTACCAGAGCAGTAACGGTAAAGGAATCAAGCAATCAGCAGCGGGTAGGTGTGATCGTTGGCTTTACGGATTACAGCACGATGAAGAGGAATACCGCGGCTGCATCTTCTCTCTCGTATTCATGGACGCTGAGGGAAAGCGGAAGTCCAAAGCTCAAGTACAATAATAAAAACTACAAAAAGACAGGCAGGAACAAATCCAATTTTACAGCAGAGCCGGTGGCAGTGGCAGCGTTTGCCGCTTATGGTTCCGCTCTGCCGGATACGGTTTTTGTAGAGGGAGAGCTGTTTTCATACAACAATGAAGGAAAACTGGGCTATATTGATTATGTTTTGCCGGATGAGGGTGTGAATACGGATGGAAACTGCTGGATTTCGTATGCAGTAGCCGGCAATATATCGAACAGTGCGATTGGAGCAGAAAGCTTATGCTGTTTATTTGGAAGGGAATATGTTGTAGAGGAAAACTATGAAACGAATTATGTAGAATATGGGTATGGGTATTCACAGCTCGAGATTTACGGCACTGTATCAGGGGGAGATAAGGGATATAAAAAATCAGAATACAATAGTGGATCTAATAGACTCGGTATCGTTATGGCAGATATCGATGATGACGGCAGTTTTATCCGGTATGAGGAGGGAAATACGGATATTTATTATGGCGATGTGGAAGTGTATTCGGTATTGCAGGCAGCACCGGTCTGGAAGGAGCTGGGTGAGGACTATGCAGGAGGAGGCAACACCTCTTATTCCAAGAGTAAGGGCAGCGAGACGGGCGAAACCGATTCGGTATCCATCTCGGCTGGCGTTGTCATGGGCTTTGAACAGGATGTCAGCTTTCTGGGGCTGTTCCAGGTGGCTGGTATGGAGTTCGAGCATAAACTTTCCGCCTCAGTAGGATATGAGTCGGAAAAAACGACATCCAAGGAATTTTCTACGGCATATGACACCTCCGGACCGAATGACGTGGCTGTTCTGTTTACTGTGCCATATGTAAGATATAATTGTAAAATGTATTTACCGGGTTACTATATGGCGACACAGAATGAGTATGAGGCAAAGCGTGCTTTTCAGGAGGAGTTAGAGAAAAATATTCTGACGTATGTAGATATGGGTGCCGCGGTGGTCGGAGGTACATACAGTAAGCCGAATGATGGATACAATAATGCTTATACTACGGATGTGACATCATCAAATTATCAAAGCCAGATTGATCTGAATAATAACTATGTCGAGTGGCTGGAAATGACAGAAGCCAACATCGCTGAGCTTGGCGGCGGTGGAATTTATCACTGGGGTACACTCATAATGGGAGGCTGGCAGGATTATTATTACTGTATACCACAGACGCCGATGCTGACGACAGTAGATGTGTCCACATATGATAAGATTGCAGAAACAGAACCGAATCTGGAGCCGATTTACGGCAATATATTTGATGAGAACTATGTGGCAGGAGACCCGTCCACATATGCCAGAACAATAAGTGCCCTGAAGACGGATGGCAGTCCGGTGCTGGCAGGACAGACAAATGTTGGCAGCAGTGAAGATACCAATGGATTCATTACCAGCAGTCCCATCTCTTCATCCAGCAGTGCACCGAGTCAGACCATCTCGGTATCAAAAAGTGATGCAAAGACGGTAACTTATGGCGCATCCCTGGAAACGGAGATTTCAAGTAAAGTAGGCGGAGTAAAAGTAGGTGCAGCATTTACGGTAGAAACAGAAGGAAGCAACTGTTGGACTACCACAGAGGGCAATGAATACTCCGGCACAGTGCCAAATCTTCCAGGTGGTACAGGCAACGCTTATACCTATGGATGGAAGATGGTGGCATACAGCGCAAAGTTAAATGGAAAAACGGTTCCGGTAGTCGGATATCTGACAAGATTTGATCAGACACCGCCGCCTTCCGTTCCGACAGATATATCTGTGACAGGGCAGATAGACAGTTCCATTGATTTACAGTGGTCTGCGGGAAACAGACCGGCGGCATCTTACGAGGTGTATCGTGTGATGATATCCAATAATAAAGAATACTATACCAGGATCGGTACGGTTTCAGAAGATGATAATGGAATCTATTCTTTTACAGATGATGCAGATGGACAGGGACTTGATGCGAATACGGAATATCACTATGCAGTAAAGGCATTTTCTGAGACCGGAATCGTGAGTGCTTATTCAGAGCTTATATCTGCTACCACACTCCCGTCAGGCATGGATTTTAAAATAGAGCTTGCAGGGATTGACAGTGATACGACTTATTTTGCGGGAAAGGATATTCCACTTTCTGTAAATATTACCTCTGAGACAGAAAGCCGCTGCACGGTGTTGTCATATGAGTGGCAGTGTAATACCGGAAACGGATGGGTGACACTAAATGAAAATAGTGCTGTTTATACACTCCGGACCAGTACTTTGAAAAATGGATATCAGTATCGGTGTAAGTTGGAGGTGTTGATTGGAAGTACCACGAATGGTACAGTTTATGACTGGTATACCACTCCTGTAACACAACAGGCAAAACGGGTAGGAACGAAACTTGCTTTAGCGGCTTCTGATGAAGGAAGTGCGGATACGGAGCTGAAAGCATATGCCAAAAAAGGTACAACAGCACCAGTTTCTGCACAGGTAGTTCCGGAAGCGGAAAGTGATGTGCCCGCCAGCGGAAAAGTGACCTTCCGGGTTGATTATTATGATTCCGATCCTGAGGCAGAGACGGCTCCCGTGGTATCGCGCTCGGTTCCGGAACCGGTCAGTACTGTATCGTATGAGGTGGAGATCGATGAAAATGGAGCAGCAGCGACAGAGCTTGCATTTACGAATGTTGGCTACTATCTCATCAGTGCTGCCTATGATGGCAATATCAATTATGAAGGATCTTACACAGAAGATGCATTTACTTATCAGATCTATCCGGATAGCGAATATGATTTTTCAGAGGCCATCATAAAGATTGATTCGTCTTATACAGCAGGAAGTGAGGAGGTTCTTAGTTATGATTATACCGGGGAGCAGATTTGTCCGGTGGTATCTGTAGAACACAGCGATCTGGAAACTGTGTCCGAAGGTAATGAATATCAGGTTACCTATGGTACGAATACCGCTCCGGGTGAAAAGGCAGGAAGCATAACAATTACACCTCTGGGGTGCTTTGCAATGCAGCGTCCTGCAAAAGTTTTCTTTGATATCTGGAAGAATTTTAACCAGGCAGATGTAGCTTTTGCAGATGGCGAAGTGCTTTTTAATTCCGACGACTCAGTATATGTTGTAATGACAGATGATAGGTGTGAGCCGGATGTAAAGGTTACCTATATGGACGAAATTCTGACTGAGGGTAAAGATTACACAGTAGTCTATAAAAATAATACAAAGACAGGAGAAACTGCTACTGTTGAGATTACCGGTAAAGGAGATTTTACAAGCGAGACAAAGAATCTTACCTTTGCTATTCTGGAAAGACCGGTGGTAGATATATCCCGGTTTACAGATCAGGAGAAGGATGCTTCTTATATAGCAAGCACCAGCAAATTTGTTTCCTATGACCGGGAAAACAACATACTTACGATTCTTCCGACAGAAAAACCGATAGTGGTTACCGGAACGAACACAGAATTAACGATCAAGGCAGCCGACAAGGTTGAGAAGATGCTGTGGAAGGATGTCTATTTCCAGACTCTTGATTTGACAGAAGATAAGGGCAGCATCGAGATTATTCTGGAAGGTGAAAATAAGATTATTTCACAGAAGGAGAATCAGCCTGCTGTCAATATGGGTGAAGATGAGGAAAATTCACCTGTGGTTACATTTGCACAGATGCCTGTGGAAGAGGAAACAGATATAGAACAGGCATCACTTATCCTTACAGGAGGCGACAATGCGCCGGCAATGTACAATGAGAACGGCAGAGTCATCTTTGCGGATGCAGCATTTGAATTGAATGCAGGAAGTGGAGAGACGATCGCAGTTGTTGCAAGAAGTGTTGTGCTGAAAAATACGGAACCGATATCAAATGTAAATATCATTTATTCTGTGAAATCAATCGATGCCGGGGCATTGTTCTCGGAAACAGTAATCACAATCGGAGAAGGCGAAACCGCTTATGAATATACCGGAAGTCAGATTTGTCCGGATGTCTATGTGACATGTAAAGATGCGACATTGGTGAAGGATATGGATTACTCTGTATCCTATGGATCGAATACCGCAGTCGGAGTAAAAGGAGGTTCCATAACGGTTGAACCAAAGGGGATTTTTGCAGATCAGGAGTCAAGGACCGTATATTTCGACATTATAAAGGCGTTAACGACCATTACCACAAGCCGGGAAAGCTATACAGCGACAGTCGGCGATGCTGCATTTTCGCTGGGAGCACAGACAGCATCCGGAGAAACGTTAAGCTATTCCGGTTATGATGCAGATATCATCTCCGTAGACGAATATGGTAATGTAACACCGAAAAAAGAAGGAAGCACAAGTATTACCATTTCCATTACAGACTCTGAAAACTACCGTGCCGAAGAAAAAGTGGTTACAATTGAGATCAATGCAAAAGAGGAAGAAAATCCGGGCGAAGACCCAGGCGACAACCCGGGCGAAGACCCAGGCGACAACCCAGGCGACAACCCGGGCGGTAATACCAATGGTAATGACATCAATAATAATACCCCGGATCCGCTGCAACAGATCAAGGTAACAGTAATTACTATAACCGGAGAATCAAAGAAAATTGCTGCCGGAAAGAAATTAAGTCTTGCGCTTACTGTTGCACCGGAGAATGCTGCTAATTCCGCGGTTTCGTGGGAAAGCAGTAACACAAAGTATGCAACGGTTTCTCCAGGTGGCGTAGTTACTACCAAGAAAGCTGCAGCAGGCAAGAAAGTTATAATTACAGCGACCGCGCAGGATGGAAGTGGTATAAAGGCAAGTTACACCATCAGCATTGTAAAACATGCGGTAAAGAGTGTGAAGATCACATCAAAGACGAATAGCGTGAAAGCCGGCAAGACACTTCGATTAAAGACAAAGGTTACGACAACCGGCAAGACAGCATATAAAACACTTCTCTGGTCTTCAAGTAATACAAAATACGCAACCGTTTCCAGCAAGGGAGTGGTAAAAGCTTCGAAAAAAGCAAAAGGAAAAAAGGTTAAGATTACCGCAAGGGCAGTAGATGGAAGTGGCAAGAAGGCAAGTATAACAATTAAAATTAAGTAATGCTTTTGTTGCAGAGAAAATCGAAAGATATGATGTGAGAAGTGGCAGGCGTCATTAAGACGCCTGCCACTTTTTGGATTCAGATTAACCTCTGTTCTGCTGAGCAACCAGCTGATCGGCCCCGTATTTCTTACGGAGAGCAGGTTTTTCAATTTTGCCGGTGGCATTTCTTGGAACATCTGCAAAGATAATCTTCTTTGGTCTCTTATATCTCGGAAGTCCTTTGCAGAACTCTTCGATTTCTTCTTCTGTGCAGGTCATGCCTTTTTTAATCGAAATGATCGCACCTGTAATCTCACCAAGGCGTGGATCGGGGAGACCGATAACGGCAACGTCATTCACTTTTTCATAGGCACTCAGGAAGTTTTCAATCTGTACCGGATAAATATTTTCTCCACCACTGACGATGACATCCTTCTTGCGGTCTACCAGGAAGTAGAAGCCGTCCTCATCCTGCATAGCCATGTCACCGGTACGGAGCCATCCGTCTACGATCGTTTCTTCGGTAGCCTTCGGGTCATTGTAATAGCAGGTCATGACGCCGGGGCCTTTCACACAGAGTTCGCCAACCTCTCCAAAGGGAACCTCTTCCAGATTCTCATCTACGATCTTACATTTCCAGCGGTATCCGGGAACACCGATCGCACCTACCTTGTGAATGTTTTCTACGCCAAGGTGTACACATCCCGGACCGGTGGATTCGGAAAGTCCGTAGTTGGTATCATAGAGATGATTCGGGAAGTATTCTTTCCAGTGCTTGATCAGAGATGGCGGAACCGGCTGTGCACCAATGTGCATCAGTCTCCACTGGCTCAGTTCATAATCTTCAAGCTTCAGATCTCCTCTGTCCAGTGCATTCAGAATATCCTGTGCCCACGGAACCAGGAGCCATACGATGGTACATTTTTCCTTGGAAACCGCATCCAGGATGATTTCCGGAGTCGTACCTTTCAGAAGAACCGCCTTGCTTCCTGCGCAAAGGCTTCCCATCCAGTGGAATTTGGCACCGGTATGGTAAAGCGGCGGGATGCAAAGGAAGGTATCGCTTCTGTCGGTCAGATGATGCTTCTGCTCCATCTGGGCAGCCTGAGTCAGGCTTTCATGGTTATGTAAAATAGCTTTTGGAAATCCGGTGGTTCCGGAGGAGAAGTAGATCGCTGCATCATCCTCTTCTTCTAGGCGGATCAGTGGAGGCTGGCTGGAGCAGTCGGCAACCATTTCGTGATAGCTTTCTGCAAAGGTAGGACAGGTATCACCTACATAAATAAGAAGACGTCCCTTTGCCAGGTCATCTTCGATGGATTCAATACGTCCAATGAATTCAGGTCCAAAGAACAGGACATGAACTTCTGCCAGATTCGCGCAATATTTAATCTCTTCCGAATCAAAACGGAAGTTGAAGGGAACTGCGATGGCACCAGTTTTCAGGATTCCGAAGTAGATCGGCAGCCATTCCAGGCAGTTAAACATCAGGATCGCCACGCGGTCTCCTTTTTTGATTCCGCGATTAAGCAACATGTTTGCCACGCGGTTTGCTTTTTCATCAAAGACACTCCAGGTGATTTCTCTTCGGTATGGTTCAAAAGAAGTGGCCTGTACCAGACTGTATTCTCTCCAGCTGGTTCTCTTTGTGTCTTTCAGAGAGGGGTTTAATTCTACCAGAGCAACTTCATCCCCATATAATTTGTGATTTCGCTCAAGTAAATCAGTAACAGGCATAATATTTTTCCTTTCTGCTTCGTGCTTTAAGACTTTAAACCAAGATAGCATATCTGAGAGATAAAGTCAACAAGGAAAACCTGGGAGCAGTACAAGATTATAAGGTAACGTTTTAACCTTTTAAAGAAGTAAAAAATAATGGTTTACCATTTGGAGGAAAAATGATACAATAATACAATCAAAAAAAAATGCTCGTTTTGCGGAAAGAAGAGGTTTATATGAAAAAGAATTTTCAGAGAACCAGAAAAGAAGATATGTACAAGGCCATTCTTCAACTGGAAACGATCGAAGAATGTATGGACTTTTTTACAGATATCTGTGCCGAGACGGAACTTCGTTCCATCGAGCAGCGTTTCGATGTAGCGAGAATGCTTACGCAGGAAAAGGTTTATTCAGATATTATGAGTAAAACAAGTGCCAGTACAGCAACCATCAGTCGCGTAAACCGCGTATTGAACGGTGGAACAGGCATGCTGGAAAAAGCCTTGCATCGTTTGGAAGAGAGCGAAGCAAAGAAAGAAAGTGAAAGTTGAAAGGAGAATCAGTATACCTATGAAACAGTTAATGTTAGGTAACAAGGCCTTTGCCAGAGGTTTATACGAGGCAGGCTGCAGTGTTGTATCCAGTTATCCCGGAACTCCAAGTACGGAGGTTACTGAGGAAATTGCAAAGTATGATGAGGTTTATTGTGAGTGGGCGCCGAATGAAAAGGTTGCCATGGAAGTTGCTTTTGGAGCCTGTCTTGCAGGAAAAAGAAGCTTTTGCGGTATGAAGCATGTCGGTCTGAATGTGGCGGCTGACCCGCTTTATACCTGTTCCTATACCGGTGTGAATGCAGGTATGGTGATCTGTGTGGCGGATGATGCAGGAATGCATTCCTCTCAGAATGAGCAGGACTCCCGCCATCATGCCATCGCAGCCAAAGTACCTATGCTGGAGCCATCCGATTCCGGTGAAGCACTGGAATTTGTTAAGACCGCCTATGAGATTTCCGAAACCTTTGATACTCCGGTCATTATAAAAATGTGTACCCGGGTGGCTCATTCCCAGAGTGTGGTAGAGCCGGGCGAGCGCGTGGTTCCGGAACAGAAGCCGTACGAAAAAAATATTCAGAAATATGTAATGATGCCGGGAAATGCGATCCGCCGTCATCCATTCGTAGAAGAGCGTACCAGAAAACTGACAGAATATGCAGAGACCAGCCCGTTGAACCGTGTAGAGATGGGAGGAACCGCCCTTGGCATCATCACTTCCTCTACCAGCTATCAGTATGCGAAGGAGGTTTACGGTGAGAGTGCAAGCATTCTGAAGCTTGGTATGGTAAACCCGCTGCCGGTCAAACTGATCAGGGATTTTGCGGCAAAGGTTGAGAGACTCATCGTGATCGAAGAGCTGGATCCCATTATCGAAAATCACTGCAGACAGCTTGGGCTGGCCTTATCCGGAAAGGATCTGCTTCCCATCTGCGGCGAGTTCTCCCAGAATCTCATCGCTGAAAAGATTGACGGAAAATGTGCAGACTTTTGTTCCCTTGGAGAACAGCTTCCGGGAAGACCGCCTGTCATGTGTGCAGGATGTCCTCACAGAGGTTTATTCTATACACTCTCCAGAAATAAATGTACGGTTCTTGGAGATATCGGCTGTTATACCCTTGGAGCAGTAGCTCCCCTTGCAGCGATGGATCTGACCCTTTGTATGGGTGCATCCATCAGTTCCATCCACGGATTTAACAAAGCATGTGGCGAAGCAAGTGAAGGAAAGACGGTAGCCGTTATCGGTGATTCCACCTTTATGCATTCCGGTATGACCGGTCTGGCAAATGTTGCTTATAACCAGAGTAATTCTACCATTATTATCCTGGATAATTCCATTACCGGTATGACCGGACATCAGCAGAATCCTACCACCGGATACAATATCAAAGGTGACCCGGCAGGAAAGATCGATCTGGAGGCACTCTGCAGAGCGATGGGCTTCAATCGCGTGTCCGTTGTGGATCCATACAATCTGGAGGAATGTGACCGAGTATTGAAGGAAGAACTTGCAGCCACTGAGCCGTCTGTCATCATCAGCCGCCGTCCATGTGCGCTTCTTAAGTATGTAAAACATAAAGCACCGCTGAAGGTTGCGACAGATAACTGTGTAGGATGTAAATCCTGTATGCGTCTTGGATGTCCGGCAATCAGCGTAAAAGAGAAAAAAGCTGTGATCGATACCACACTGTGTGTGGGCTGTGGTGTCTGTCAGCAGCTGTGTAAGTTTGATGCATTACAGAGCGGGGAGGAATAAAGAAATGACAAAGAATGTAATGATTGTTGGTGTAGGCGGACAGGGCTCCCTTCTTGCCAGCAAGCTTTTGGGATATCTTCTTCTGAATGAAGGTTATGATGTAAAAGTATCTGAGGTACATGGTATGAGTCAGCGCGGCGGAAGCGTGGTTACATATGTAAGATTTGGTGAGAAGGTTTATTCACCCGTCATTGACAGAGGGGAAGCAGACTTTATTGTTTCCTTTGAAAAACTGGAAGCAGCGCGTTATATGGAATATCTGAAAAAAGACGGACGTATCGTGGTAAATACGCAGGAGATCGATCCGATGCCGGTCATCACAGGCGCGGCTGCTTATCCGGAAAACCTGATCGAAAAAATGGAGGCAAAGGGAATCGCAGTAGATGCCATGGATTGCCTTTCTCTCGCAGAGCAGGCCGGTTCCGCGAAAGCAGTCAATCTGGTTCTGATGGGAAGGCTTTCCAGATATTTTGACATTCCGGAAGAAAAGTGGCTGGGTGCCATTGAGAAATGTGTTCCCGCTAAATTTGTAGAAATGAACAAAAAAGCATTTGCCCTCGGAAAAGGTTAATGAAGATAAGATAAGGAGAAAGAGAAGAGATGAGCAGATATTTTCAACCAGAGATTGAATGTGCATCCAGAGAAGAGATACGCAGGATCCAGAGCGAGAGACTTGTAAAGCAGGTGCAGAACGTTTGGGACAATGTACCAATGTACAGAAAGAGAATGGAGGAAAAAGGACTGACTCCGGCAGACATCAAGTCTGTGGATGACCTTCCGAAATTACCTTTCATCGAAAAAGATGACTTGAGAGATGAATATCCATATGGATTGCTTGCACGACCGCTTTCAGAATGTGTCCGTATCCAGTCTACCAGCGGTACGACCGGAAGACGTGTCGTTGCTTTCTATACCCAGCATGACCTGGATCTCTGGGAAGAGTGCTGTGCCAGAGCGATCGTGGCTGCAGGAGGAACGAAAGAGGATGTCTGCCACGTAAGCTATGGTTATGGTCTGTTTACCGGAGGACCAGGATTAAACGGCGGATCTCACAAGGTGGGATGTCTGACACTTCCGATGTCTTCCGGAAATACGGAGAGGCAGATCCAGTTTATGACCGACCTTGGTTCTACGATCCTTTGCTGTACCCCATCCTATGCGGCTTATCTTGCAGAGAGCATCCATGAGAGGGGAGTCCGCGATCAGATCAAATTGAAAGCAGGTATCTTCGGAGCCGAGGCATGGACAGAGGAAATGCGTCATGATATCGAAGAGAAGCTTGGTATCAAAGCCTATGATATTTATGGCCTTACGGAGATTTCCGGACCGGGTGTTTCTTTCGAATGTGAGGAACAGACCGGTATGCATGTAAATGAAGACCATTTCATTCCTGAGATCATCAACCCGATTACCGGAGAGGTTCTTCCGGATGGCGAGAAAGGTGAGCTTGTATTTACCAGTATCTCCAAGGAAGCATTCCCTCTTATGAGATACCGTACCCGTGACATCTGCATCCTCAGCAGAGAGAAATGTTCCTGTGGAAGAACTCACGTGAAGATGACCAAGCCGCTTGGAAGAAGTGATGACATGCTCATCGTCAAGGGTGTAAACGTATTCCCGTCCCAGATCGAGACTGTTCTCATGAACCAGGGATATCCGGCGAACTATCAGATCATTGTTGACAGGGTAAACAACAGCGATACCATTGAGGTTCAGGTAGAAATGACGCCGGAGATGTTCTCTGATAACCTGAGTATTGTATCGGAAAAAGAGAAAGAGCTTGTGAATGGTCTGAAAGCGATGCTTGGTATCTATGCAAAGGTGAAGCTGGTTGCTCCCAAGACCATTGTAAGAAGCGAAGGCAAAGCAGTTCGTGTTATTGATAAACGAAACCTGTATCAGGGCTGATGAATAGGAGGATAGATTCGTGATGATTAAACAGATTTCCGTATTTCTTGAAAACAAGCCTGGAAAACTTGCTGAGTTTGCAGCAGTTCTTTCCGCACAGAAAATCAATCTCCGTGCGATTTCGGTAGCGGAAGCTGCTGATTTCGGGATTGTCCGTATCATTGTTGATGATGTTTTCAATGCTGTTACCATGTTGAAGAGTGAAAATTATATTTGCAAAATCACCGATGTTCTTGCCGTAGAGGTTCAGGATGAGCCCGGTATGCTTGCAAATATGATCGGCGTACTTGGAAGTGAAGGAATCAATATTGAGTACATGTATACCATTTTAGGAAAGAAATCAGATGTTGCGTACATGATCATCCGTACGAACGCGGATGCAGAGGCAGCAAAGATTCTGGAAGCAAAAGGATTTAAGATCGCAGCTTCGGAAGCGCTGAACTGAGAGAAAGAATTTAAGATCGCAGCTCCGGAAGCACTGAACTGAGAGAAAGAATTTTAAATCGCAGCTCTGGAAGTATTGAACTGAGCGACGGAGAGCCCGGAAGAGCTGGTTTTGCGAAACAAAAACCCGCTGAAGATTTCTTCAGCGGGTTTCTGCCGTTTTATCGTGTGCAGACAATTTATTGAATGCCTAACAATCTGCCGGCATTTTTGGATAGGATTAATTCTTTCTCCCGGTCGGTGAGAGCACTTTTTTTCAGAACATCTACACAGGTCTTCTGCTCTGCCCATGGGCAGTCGGTAGCAAAAAGGATCTTGTCCGCACCATGTCTGCGGATCATACGGATCAGCTGCGCTTCACTTACACGGGTGATGGAGTAGGCAGTGTCGAGATAGACGTTCCGGCCGCAGAGCTTTTCTTCTGCTTCGTCGTAATTCTCATTGCTTCCTAAATGTGCAAGAATCAGATTTTCCGGGGCGACATCTTCTAAAACATCCAGGATCATATCCGGAGTACAGAATTCATGATCCGGAGTATAGGGATCATAACCTGCGTGGGTGATGACCGGAAGCCCGATCTCGGATGCGGCATAGAGAAGGCGTTTCATACGGATGTCGTTAAATTCCACATTCTGATAGTTCGGATGGAGCTTGACTCCGGCAAAGCCTTCACGTTTTATTAGTGCCAGACGGCTTTTGAAGTCCGGATCGTCCGGATGAATGCCTGCCAGGGAAAGCAGCCGCTGCTCCTGCACGGATGCATACGTTTCATTGATAAAAGACGCAAAACGAAGGATGGAATCAAACTGTTTGATGTCGGTTACGACAGGAAGCACTACGCTGATGTCGATGCCGGCTTTTTTCATGGAAGCACGCAGGTCTTCTGCACAGCCATTGATGGTTGGATCCTGGTTGATGACTGCTGTCAGCCTGGAAATCGCACGTTCTGCAATTTTATCCGGAAATATATGGGTATGAAAATCAATAATCATGGGTGTTATCTCTTTTTCTAATAGTTACTTACGTTTATTTATAGGAATCAGCCAGTTTTCTAAACGCCTCAAGCGAGCGCTCGATTCTTTCAGTAGGTACACAGTAGGAGATACGTGCATGTCCCGGGCAGCCAAAACCGGTTCCCGGAACGATGAGGATGTCATACTGCTTTGCTCTCTCGCAGAAAGCGATGTCGTCTTCTTCCAGTGTCCTGGGGAAGATGTAGAAGGTTCCGTCCGGTTTGACTACTTCGAATCCAAGCTCGCGAAGTCCATCGTAAAGAAGATTGCGATTGGTCTCGTAGATGGAGATATCGGCAGTCATGTCTGCACACATGGCACAGACTCTCTGGAAAAGTCCGGGTGCATTTACATATCCCAGGGAACGGCCTGCGCCTGCAACTGCCGCATATACCAGTTCATGCTCTTCTACTTCATCCGGAACAAGGATATATCCCAGACGTTCCCCGGGAAGGGAGAGGGATTTGGACCAGGAGTAGCATACGAGTGTATTGCTGTAATATTCAGGCAGGTATGGGACTGCAATGCCATCGAATACGATCTCGCGGTAGGGTTCGTCTGCGATGAGATAGATCGGATGTCCGAGCTTGGCAGATTTTGCGTTCAGGATCCGGGCAAGTCTGGTGCAGGTCTCATGTGAATATACGACACCACACGGGTTGTTTGGAGAATTTACGATAACTGCTTTTGTCTTCTCGTTGATCGCAGCTTCAAATGCTTCAAAGTCGATCTGAAATGCTTTGGTATCGGCAGGAATCAGATTCATCTTTGCACCTGCGCCTTCGATGAATACTTTGTATTCCGGGAAGTATGGTGCAAATACGATCACTTCGTCATCTCTGTTGCAAAGACCATTCAGACAGCAGCAGAGTGCGGCAGCGGCTCCTACGGATACATAGAAATTATCCGGTCCGAAGGAGGTGCCAAAACGCCCGTTTACGGAATCTGCCAGCAGTTTTCTGACCTCTGCGTCTCCCTGTGCGCTGGTATATCCGTGAAGGATGACAGGATCGGTTTCCTGGATCAGTCTGATCGCGGTTTCATTGACTGCATCCGGGGATGGAACACTTGGATTTCCGATGGAAAAATCAAATACGTTCTCAGCACCGATTTCAGCAGCTCTTTGCTTTCCAAATTCGAAAAGTTCACGGATGATCGAGCGCTGGGTTCCCAGAGCAACCATTCTTTCATTTAAATTAGCCATGATGTTTACCTCTTTATTTCTGTGATTTAGCGTTTGGCATTATGATTGCGCATTAACGCATTACTGTACTAATGATAGAGCATAATTTTTTATCTGTCAATCAAAGATTGGTAACAGTTCAGGTGCATCGCGAAGCATGTTACTGGTCACGGAGTGAACAGTAGCCAGTTACCAAAAAAATACAAAGACGTAAGTAATGGAATTGACAAATGATGTACAGTATGATAGAATCAATTTACTTTAACGATTTAAAGCTCAGAACTTCTTTGCGTTAAAGAATATACACAGACTAAATGACGTTAGTCGTGAGAGAAGAGGAAAGGAACATGTTAAAAGTAATTCTACTCGTGGCATACTTTGCACTGATGGTTGGTATCGGTCTGTATTGCCGCAAAACAGCAACAGATGTCAATGGCTTCGTATTGGGCGGCCGTTCGGTAGGTCCATGGCTTACCGCCTTCGCATACGGTACTTCGTATTTTTCTGCTGTCGTATTTGTGGGATACGCAGGCCAGTTTGGATGGAAGTATGGTATCGCAGCCACCTGGGCGGGTATTGGAAATGCCGTTATTGGTTCTCTTCTTGCATGGGTAGTCCTTGGAAGAAGAACGAGAATCATGACACAGCATCTTGATTCAGCGACGATGCCGCAGTTTTTCGGACAGAGATTTAACAGTAAAGCACTGAAACTTTGTGCTTCCCTGATCATCTTCGTGTTCCTGATTCCCTATACAGCATCTCTCTACAATGGCCTTTCCAGACTTTTTGGAATGGCATTCAGCATTGATTATTCCGTATGCATCATCCTGATGGCAGTTCTTACCGCTATCTATGTAATTGCCGGTGGTTATATGGCTACCGCCATCAACGATTTTATTCAGGGTATCGTTATGCTGGTAGGTATTGTTGCAGTGATTGCAGCTGTTCTTGCAAGCAAAGGCGGATTCATGGAAGCCTACAGGGGTCTTGCACAGATTTCGGATGAAACGGTTTCTACCGCGCCCGGCGTATTTGCATCCTTCTTCGGGCCGGATCCTCTGAACCTGATGTTTGTAGTCATTCTTACCTCTCTGGGAACATGGGGACTTCCGCAGATGGTTCAGAAATTCTATGCGATCAAGGATGAGAGTGCGATCCAGAAAGGAACGATTATTTCCACACTGTTCGCTCTTGTTGTAGCCGGCGGATGTTATTTCCTTGGCGGTTTCGGACGTCTGTTCTCTGACAAGATCGATATTGCCGCAAATGGATTTGACTCTGTGATCCCTACCATGCTGGAGAGCTTAAGCCCGATGCTGATCGCGCTGGTAGTCATCCTTGTACTTTCCGCCTCGATGTCTACACTGTCTTCGCTGGTCATCGCATCCAGTTCCACACTGACGATCGACTTTATCAAAGATAATGTGGTAAAAGATATGGATGATAAGAAACAGGTTGCTGTGATTCGTGGGTTCATTGTAGTATTTATTGCAATCTCTGCAATCCTTGCACTGATTCAGTACAAGAGTTCCGTAACCTTTATTGCACAGCTGATGGGTGTATCCTGGGGAGCACTTGCAGGTTCCTTCCTGGCACCATTTTTGTATTCTCTGTACTGGAAGAAGACAACGGCAGCATCCTGCTGGGTATCCTTCATCTGGGGCTGCGGTCTCACATTTATCAACATGTTTGCAAGACCAGGTCTCCCGACGATCCTGCAGTCTCCGATCAACATGGGTGCAATCGCCATGCTTGGCGGTCTCATCATCGTTCCGGTTGTCAGCCTTGTTACCCCTAAGCCGGATAAAAAACTGGTAGAGGACGCATTTGCATGCTATAACAAAACAACGGTTGTTGCTCAGAAAACCGCACTTGGTAAATAATGGAAAAACCCCAAAGAATAGCCCTAAAGGGGATAAAAAAGCAATGTGACTGACGATTGTCATCACATTGCTTTTTTCAGTGTTTTTTGATATTATGTGGCAGAAACAGATGGGGTCTGAGATAAGATAAGGCTTCCGCCGTTACAGGTAGTGAGCGAAAGAAATGACGTAAAGTGTGGGATGCAGGAGGGAAAAGATTTTGAATAATACAAAACAGAAGAATGCGGATGCAGTCGGAAGAAGTTTTATAAAATATGTCTCCCAGAATATACTGGGGATGCTGGGGATATCGGCTTATGTCCTGGCAGATACCTTTTTTATATCCAGAGCAGAAGGCGCCGGGGGGATCACAGCACTGAATCTTGTACTGCCCATTTACAGTCTGATCTTCGGAATCGGATCCATGATGGGTGTCGGTTCAGCTATCCGCTTTCGTATTCTTCGGGAGAGACGGGAAAAGTGTGCCGATGATTATTTTTCGAATGCGCTGATGTTTGCGGTTCTGTTCGGACTGGTATTCATGATTCCGGGAGTCCTGGCACCGGGGAAGATCATGGCTGTTCTCGGTGGTGACGGGGAAATCGTGGCGATCGGAAAGCCATACACAAGGATCTTCCTCATGTTTGCACCGTTTTTTATGGGAAACTATATATGTAATGCCTTTGTGAGAAATGACGGGAATCCGTCTCTGGCCATGCAGGCAACACTTTTCAGCAGCCTGTTTAATATTGTTATGGATTATGTGCTGATGTTTCCTTTCGGACTCGGTATGGCCGGTGCCGCATGGGCAACCGCTTTTTCCCCGGTGGTGGGGATCCTGATCTGCTGCAGGCATTTCTTTTCGAAAAAGAGTACGGTGCGATTTGTCTGGCAGCTGCCTTCCCTGAGAAAACTGGCAGAATCCTGCAAGCTTGGAATGGCAGCATTTATCGGGGAGATGTCTTCCGGAGTGACCACTGCCTTATTCAATTTTCTGATCCTCGGACTGGCCGGAAATGATGGTGTTGCCGCATTCGGGATCGTGGCGAATACAGCGATTGTGGCAACGTCTGTTTTCAATGGATTGTCGCAGGGGGCACAGCCTCTTTTCAGCCGCTTCTATGGAAGGCAGGAAAGAAAACAGGTTGGAAAAGTGCTGAGATTAACGATAAGTACGGCAGTCCTTCTTGCACTGCTGGTACTGCTGGTGACAGGTCTTTGCACGGAACAGATTGTAAACATGTTTAACAGTGAACAGAATGCACAGATGGCAGAATATGCCACGAAGGGTATCCGGCTGTATTTTATCGGCTTTCTGTTTGCCGGATTCAACATTGCGGGTGCGGGTTATCTGAGTGCCGTCGAAGAAGCCGGGTGGGCCTTTGTGGTGTCGATCGTACGCGGTGTGGCAGCGATCAGCGTCAGTGCCTTTGTTCTGGCGCATTATTTTGGAATGGCGGGCATCTGGCTGGCCTTTCCGGTGGCAGAAGGGATCACCTCTTTGCTTATGGTGATCGCAGTGAGGAAAAGCAGAGGTTCAGGGAACATACAATAGAAAGAAATTTTTTTGTGCGATAAAAATCATATTTTCGACGTTATTTTTATGTAACAGTTCAGAGTCATGCAGATTTATAAATATTTGCCTTGGGGAGCTTGCTCA
>OLOS01001251.1_pt1 | contig 21880 bp, 21 predicted proteins | sample 1672631 | NCBI WGS metagenome assembly OLOS01 (sample SAMEA3136707, study PRJEB25190) | human gut metagenome | biome: human gut; feature: human-associated habitat; material: faeces | place: Austria | collected 2013 | reverse complement strand
TTCCACGCCTTTAAGTAGGTATCGTTGACGGTTTCCTTGCTGTCCTCCCAGTCGGCGAGGATATTGTAGGCGATCTTTGAAAGATACAGTCCATATTTCCGCTCGGTTTCGCTGATGGCGTTCTCGTCTCTTTGCCAGTATAAGGCAACAATCATCTCGTCCTGCATAGGCGAACCTCCTTTCTCGTCTGGTGTCAGGTTCCTTCACTATATATCCCGACAAAAATCGGATTTGGTTTCACGGTTTTCAAAATTTCCTCAAAAAAATTATAGCAGATTTTTGTGAACGCTTCTACCCATGCCGTTTACGCTGCTTTTCTTCGCCGCCTCGCTTGCCGCCCTGCGTCGTTCTTCACTATACGGAGCGGTCAGCCGAAAACTTAACCGCCCTTTCTCGATCTCAAAGGTCAGCCCGCCTTGCTCATCATCGTCGGTCTGGCGGCAACATTGCGGGTACTTTGCCGCAAATGCTGTCAGCCGCTTTTTGAGGTCGGTGTTGTGGGTCTGCACCTCAATGATGCGGCTATGCTCGTCAAAATAGATCACGGTTGTCTTTTGCTTCTTGGTAAGCCCTGTTCTCATAAAACCTCCTGATTTTCATGGATTTTTCCCAGCTCTTGAATTGGAAAAGTGCTGCGATTTTTCAATGGAAACGTCCCAAACGATGCGGGGTACATTTTGTCTTGTCCTATCGGCTGATTTGCCACTTTTTCAGCTCTTGACTGCATTTTCATGGTGTTCTGTTTGTGCGGCTTTTCAGCCACTCCACCAGCTCGTTTTTCATCACCAATTTGCGCCCGCCAATCCGCAAGGTTGGAAAATCCGGGCTGCTCAAAAGGTTGTATGCCCCCGCTTTGGAAATCTGCAACGCTTCGGCAAGCTGTTTTGCGTCCATCACATCGGGCATGGCTTCAAACGGTTCTCTGCTCATAAACTCTCCTTTCCCGTATGAAAAAGCAGCAGCTACCATTTCAGTAACTGCTGCCGCTTCTGCGTCTGTTTACTTGTCCAAATACTTCTGATACTCCGCTGTCACATAGTCCTCATAGGCTCCCGCAATTTTGGCGATCCGCTTGTGGACTGCGCTGGCGGTCTTGTAGCCAACCTTGTCTGCAATCTCCTGTTCAGTCAAGCCGTCCATGCGCAGCTTCAATATCTTTCGGTCTTTCTCGGTAATGCTCTGCTCGGCAAAGGCGGCGATCTGTATTTCGGAGATAACCTTCTGCTCAAACTCGCCGCGAGGATCAGCGACCTCAAAAATATCGCCGTCCTCGTTCTCCATCATCTCGTCAAGAGAAATCGGCTTGCCGGAACGGTTGTGATGCCACTTTCGCATGAAATCCGTCTTGACGGTGCTGCCAGCGGTTTCGTAGTCCTCCACGGTGCGGTTCTCCCAGATCGCGTCGATCATCGGCTGCCAGTTCTGCTCCGCAATCACCATGTCAGTGACATTACCGACCAGATTGCTGAACTGCTGATAGGTCAGCCACGGCACTTCCACGCCCTGCGGGATGCTGTAAAGGTTTTGGAAGCCAAGCCCGTTCTGCTCAAACTTCATTCGGATGTAGGGAATGATGCTGTACGACAAACGCCACAAAGGGAAATATCCTGCGTACTGCGTCCAGTTACCGGGGATGTCACGATAATTGCCCTTGCGGTCTTTCACTTGGAAAAACTGCCATGCGCTCCATGCGTAGCAGTCCCACGCAAGCAGCTTGAACATATCATCACATACGATGTGGTCATATTTGTCCGTCCGCAAGACCTCATACGGGCAGCGGGGCAGCTCATACGCTGGCTTCCATTTCTCCGCAAGCTCTCGCGGCAAGCTGTAAAACAGCGTCAGCCATGATTTGTCACTGTCCTGCGGTATCTCAATGATCTCACCGGGCAGCATCACAAGAAAACCTTTTGGGCCTTTTTGCTTGTCCATCAGCGTCACCTCCAATCGCTTTATATTCAGCCCCCTACTATATATGGCATGAGAACGGCTGAATTGTTCCAATGCTTCCAAACTTTTTTGAGATTTTTTGAAAAAATCTCGGAATGGATGGGATAGGATTGATTTAAGGCAATTATACCTGAAAGCTGTGAATAAATCTATTGCTTTTCGTGACGGCAAAAAAATAACGGGTATCCGGCTTTCACCAGATACCCGTTATTTCGTTGCCAATCCCGCCTGACAGATGCCATAATCGTAATTTTTAGAATTACTGTCTTATGAGCACCCTTGTAAGTAGCGGTGTTTTTTTATTTTCTGCACAAAATGTAGAAAAGATTATAACGACGGAAAGAGGAAGAAACGCATGAGAAAAACGCTCAAACGGAACCTGTCGTATGACGACAGGAACCACCTTTACTATGTCTCGCTCTACTGCGACGGCGAAGACGGCAGGCGCATGCGCCGCACGCGCACCTATCCCACGATGGAGCAGGCCGAGCAGGTCATCGCCGAGTACCGCCGCACGCAGCTGTTCGGCGGCATGAGCGCGCCCAGGGACGTTTTTGTGGAGGACTGGCTGTGCTGCTCAAACGACTGTATCGCGACTGGGAAAGGCGGCGGAAGCAGGACCCTAAAACCCCGAGGGCTACGTCGCCGTCAACGAGGCGGGAAAGCCCTATCAGCCGGACATTCTGTGCCAGCGCATCGCGCAGTTCATCGCCGCGCAGGGCCTCCCGCCGATCTCGCTCCACGGGCTGCGCCACAGCTTTGCGAGCGTCGCCAACAGATAGAATGTGCCGATGTTCAGCATCTCGAAGGCGCTGGGGCACAGCTCAACATCCGTGACGAGCGCGGTGTATATGCACCTTTTCGACGACGCGGTGGCGGACGTGGTCTCGCAGGTGGCGAGCGCCATCACAGGGGCGGAGCCGTGAGCGTCAGGGAAACAGAAACGGCAGCGCGGGCAGGGCAAGGAGCAGCGACAGCAGCGCTTGCAGCACCTTTCCCTTGAGATAATACCGCGCGGAGAGGGGAGTGGCCGCGAGCACGCTGAGCGTCTGACAGTGGACGCTCATCCCGCCCCAGCCGAGCAGCGCCGCGCAGGCGAGAAAGCCTGCGCGCGAGCAGGGGAGCGACAGCACGCCGCTCGTGAGCTCTAAAAATCCGAGCAGCAGCGCGCAGGGGAGCGATGAGGCGAAGGCCTCCGGCAGAAAGTGCAGCAACAGCCGCGCAAGCACCGTGAAAAACACGACGAACGCGCTCACATCGAGGCATCCCGTCAGCGCGTTCTGCACCGCCGCGGGAAAGGCTGTGGAAAGATGCTGCGCTTTCGCGCTTTTGTGCGGATGTGTTCCATGCGGCACCGGCGGCAACGCGCGGCAGGTGAGAAGACCTGCACAGAGCGCCGCGGCGACATGGATGAGATACAGCGCCGCGCCCGCGCGGCTGGACGAAAACACGCCCGCGCCGCACACGCCGAGCAGGAACCCTGGCCCTGCGTTGTTGCAGAAGGCGAGCAGCCGCTCGCCCTCGTCTCGCGACAGTGCACCGTTTTCCACAAGCTCGGCAGCTGTCCGTGCGCCGACAGGGTATCCGCCGCAGAGGCCCAGCGCCAGTGCGGCCGCGCCCGTACCCGAAAGACCGAACAGCGGCCGCATCAGCGGCGACAAAAGCGCAGAGAGCAGCTCCGACGCGCCGCAGGCGATGAGCAGCGACGAGAGCACGAAAAACGGAAACAGCGACGGGATAAGCGTCTGCGCGCAGAGCAGCATCGCGTCCCGCGCCGCCTGTGCGCTGACCTCCGGCAACAGCAGCAGTGCGGAAAAGCAGCACAGCACCGCCAGAAGCGGCAAACGGTCTCTTATTTTCATGCCATCACCTGACCTTCCAGACGAGTCTATGCGCGGGGCAAGCCGAACTTGCCCGCCTGGGACAGGCAAATCCGCGCGAAAGGGCGCATAGGCTTTGCCCAAAGGGGAGATGGACGATGGAACGAAACGAACGGCCGCAGCGCATGCTGGCGCGCATGGCAGAGCTCTTTGACCTGCCGGCGGACATCGTGGCGGGGCTGTGCCATGTGGAGATGCTGGGCGACCGGCAGCTCTTCCTGGAGGGACACAGCGGGATCTTATCCTACGGAACAGAGCAGATCGACGTGGGGGCGGGCTCGCTCATCCTGCGCGTACGCGGGCAGAATTTGACGCTGCGCAGCATGACCGACAGCGAGGTGCGCATCTTCGGCAAGATCGATGCCGTGGAATATGTGAGATGAGGGAGCTATGCTGAAAAAAGCCGTCAAGCTGCTGCGCGGCAGTGTATGCGTGCGCGCAAAGAGCGCGTACCCCGAGCGGATGCTGAACCTCTGCTCCGCGCGGGGCATCGAATTCTGGGACGTCAGGTGGATCGACGATACGGCGCTGTCGTTCTGCGTGGCACGCGGCGACCTGCGCGCGCTGCGCCGTGCCGCCGAGGGCTGCGGGGCGGAGGTATCTATCGAGCGCACGGCGGGCACGCCGTTTTTCTTCGCGCGCCTGCGCCGACGCCACGCACTGTTCGCCGGCGGCATTCTGTGTGCGGCGCTGCTGCTCGTCAACTCGCTTTTCATCTGGGATTTTGAGGTCACGGGCAACGAGACCGTCCCGACTGAGACGATTTTGCATGCCCTGCGCGAGCACGGCGTCCACCGCGGAACGTTCATCTATTCGTTCCGCTCGCAGGATATCTGCAACCGCGTGCTGCCGGAGCTCAAGGACCTCTGCTGGGTGGCGGTCAACGTGCGCGGCTGCAAGGCCTATGTGCAGGTGCGCGAGCGCGTGCGCGCACCCGAGCGGGTAAACGAGAGCGAGCCGACGAACGTCATCGCGGCAAAGCCGGGCCTTATCACCAAGGTCCGCGCGCTGGATGGGGAGAAAAGAGTCCTGCCCGGTACGAGCGTACAGCAGGGCCAGCTTTTGATCGCGGGCGTGGTGGACACGGGCGGCACAGAAAAGCCGAGCGTGACGACGCGCTTTTTAGCGGGCAAGGGCGAAGTCTGGGCACGGACATGGTACGACCTCACCGTCCGCGTGCCGCTCACGTATGAAAAGAAGGTTTACACCGGAAAAGAAAAGCGCAGCCATACCTTGATTTGGGGCGAGAATCGGTTGAAAATTGGTGCAAAAGGGAGTAGCATTTGCAATGTTGATTGTGATAAAATAAAGAATCAAACACAATGGACGCTTTTTGGCCTTTTTGCCCTGCCCGTCACATGGGAGACGGAAACGCTGCTGCCCTACGAATTGGAAGTAACACCACGTTCCCGCGCCGACGCGGAGGCGCAGGGAAAAGACGTGCTCGAAACGTATCTTGCCGCCCTCTTGGGGGAGACTGGCAGCGTGACGCAGCGGCGCTTTTCGACCGCTGTGGAGGGCGACACCCTCGTCGTGACGCTCTCCGCCGAGTGTGAGGAGCAGATCGGAAAAGAGGTGCCCATTGCCGTCAGTGAAGGATAACACCGTCAGCCGCGACCGGCCGGCGTCAACATTTTTTCAGGAGGAAACACAGCATGGAACAGCGCATCAGCATCGAACGCATGGAGCAGGCGGTCAATTTGTTCGGCTCATTCGATGAGAACGTGCGGCTGATCGAATCGGAATTCAAGGTCACCATTTCCAATCGCGAGGGCGAGCTGCGCGTGAACGGCGAGGTCGAGGACACGATGCTCGCCGTGAAGGCGCTTAATGCACTGCTCACGATCTCAAACCGCGGCGAACCCATCACCGAGCAGAATGTGCGCTACGTGATCTCGCTCGTGCGCGCGGGACAGGAGGACCGCATCAGCGAGCTGACGCAGGACGTCATCTGCATCAGCTCCAAGGGCCGCCCCATCAAGCCCAAGACCATCGGACAGAAAAAATACATCGAGTCCGTTTTGAAAAACACCATCACCATCGGCGTCGGCCCCGCAGGTACGGGCAAAACGTACCTCGCCGTCGCCGCGGCGGTCGCGGCGTTCCGCGAGCGCAAGGTGAACCGTATCATCCTGACGCGCCCCGCGGTCGAGGCGGGCGAGCGCCTCGGCTTCCTGCCGGGCGATCTGCAGAGCAAGGTCGACCCGTACCTGCGCCCGCTGTACGACGCGCTCTTCGACATGCTCGGCGCGGAGACATACCAGAAATATTTAGAGCGCGGCAATATCGAGGTCGCGCCGCTCGCCTATATGCGCGGCCGCACGCTGGACGACAGCTTTATCATTTTGGACGAGGCGCAGAACACGTCCTGCGAGCAGATGAAAATGTTTTTGACGCGCATGGGCTTTAATTCAAAAATGGTCATCACCGGCGACGTGACGCAGATCGACCTGCCGGCGGACAAGATGAGCGGCCTCAAGCAGGCCGTGCGCGTGCTCAAAGACGTGGAGGGCATCGGCATCTGCGAGCTCACGGACCAGGACGTGGTGCGCCACGTGATGGTCCAGCGTATCATCAAGGCCTACGCGGACTATGAGGCCGCGCGAAACGAAAAGAGGAAAAAGTGATGGCAAAGAGACATTATATTCCCATCACGTCGGACGTGCCCGGCGTGAGCGACAGCAAATGCGCCTTCATCCGCAAGGTCATCCGCACGGCGCTCGCCGCCGAGGGGGTGGACTTTCCCTGTGAGATCGACGTGCGGCTGACGGACGATGAGACCATCCACGAGATCAACCGCGAAATGCGCGAGGTCGATCGCGCGACGGACGTGCTGAGTTTCCCAATGTTCGAGCTTACCCCCGGCGAGCTGCCGGGTGAGGAGGACGCCGACCCCGGAACGGGCCTCGTCCCGCTCGGCGATATGGTCATCTCGCTCGAGCACGTCGCCGCGCAGGCGAAGGAATACGGCCACTCCAACCGCCGCGAGCTGGCGTACCTCGTGACGCACTCGGTGCTTCACCTTCTGGGCTACGACCATCTGGACGAAGGGCCGATGAAAGCGCAGATGCGGGAACATGAAGAGGCAATTATGAAATTGCTCGAACTCGAGCGGTGATAATTCCACACAGGTGCGGAGGGCAATGCCGCCTGTGGGCGGCAGGAGCACACCCCCCATTTTCTTTCCCGAGAAAGAAAACGGGCGGTGTGACCGTCCAAAAGAAAGGCGTTTAGATTGGCAGTCTCAGGTTTGAATAAGCCTTTTGCCTCCGGAATGGGAATGCCTGCGCGCGGCAAAGCCGCGTTTAGCATTGCTATACGACTTGCCTCTCTCCTATTATCCGCTGTTGCGCAGCGCGTGCAGCTCTTCGAGCTCCAATCCGGCAATGTCGGGGGTCAAGGGGTTCTCCCCTCGCCTTTCTCTGGGGGTTCCAAAGGGGGGTATTCTCTTTGGAAAGAGAATACCCCCTTTGCCCCGCGTCCCCACGGCAGTGGGACAGAACACCGCGCCCTTTGGGCATCCAAAAAGAGAATACAGCTTTCGCTGTATGAATAAAAAACGTTCAACGAACAAAAGAAAGTTGAGGATCACCTATCATGAACAAAACGAAAACCGCTATGATCACTGTCTGCGGACGGCCTAACGTCGGCAAATCCAGCCTGACGAACGCCCTTGTGGGCGAGAAGATCGCCATCGTGTCGAACAAGCCCCAGACCACGCGCAACCGCATTTACGGCGTGGTGAACCGCGGCGACACGCAGTACGTGCTGCTCGACACGCCTGGATTCCACAAGGCGCGCAACCGCCTGGGCGACTACATGGTCAAGGTCACGCGCGAATCCATCGCGGACGTGGACGCGGTGCTGCTGCTCGTTGAGCCAGTGGCGCACGTCGGCATCCCTGAGGCCGAGCTCATCGAAAAGATCAAGGCTTCTCATCTGCCGGCGATTTTGTGCATCAACAAGATCGACACTGTCGAGAAAAAGGACGACCTGCTCGCCGTCATCGCGGCCTACAGCGAGGCGTATGCGTTTGACGCCATTATCCCCATTTCCGCGCGCACGCACGAGGGGCTGGACGATCTGATGAACGAGCTCGGTAAGTACGCCTCTGAGGGGCCGCAGCTCTTCCCCGACGGCATGACGACTGACCAGCCCGACCGTCAGGTCGTGGGCGAGATCGTGCGCGAAAAGCTGCTGCGCAACCTCGATAAAGAGATCCCACACGGCACGGCCGTCGAGATCACGCGCTTTATTGAGCGCGACGACGAGGTCATCGAGGTCGACGCGACCATCTACTGCGAAAAGGCGAGCCACAAGGGTATCATCATCGGCAAAAACGGCGCGATGCTCAAGAAGATCTCGACCGAGGCCCGCCGCGACATCGAGCGCTTCATGGGCACGAAGGTCTACCTCGAGACTTGGGTCAAGGTCAAGGAAAACTGGCGCGACAATATGAACTATATCAGAAGCTTCGGCTACGACGAACAGTAAGCTGCGCAGAAGAGGGGAAACGCCGGTTTTCCTGCGAGCGTGAGCAAGCCGCTGCGTGCGCGGCGTCATTCGGAGCGTCAGCGGAGAATGCCATGGGGCGAATTCATTTCGCCCGTCAATGGCTTAATGGGTTCCCGCGCGGCGGCAGGCCGCGTGGGACAAACTGGCGCGACAATATGAACTATATCCGCTCGTTCGGCTACGACGAACAGTAAGAAGGAAAAACATGTCCGATAAGAAAGAAAAGAAGACCGATGACAGCGGCAATTGTATGATTTTTGGTATGCTGATCGGCATGAGCATCGGCTTTGCACTGGGGCAGCCGCTTTTTAACAACATGGCCGCCGGTATGGCGAGCGGTACGTGCATCGGTATGGCGATCGGCAGCTTCATTGACTGCATCAAAAAGCAGTAATAAATTTTCCCAGCCATAGTTCACGGGAGTTTTCCTCATGCTAAGCATGAGGTGAGGAATTTGCGAAACGGATATTTCGCGCTGTTTTTGAAAACCGGGGAGCCGATTTTTTATTTACTGGCAGTAAATGATACCCCTTGAGGGGTGAGGGATTTTCCCCCTGCACCGTGCAGGGGATGCGGGAAAGGGGGATATTCTCTTTCTCGAAAGAGAATTCTTCCTTTTTCGCACAGGTGCGAATGTCAATGCGGCACAAGTGCCGCGTGATGCGACCCCCCATTTTCTTTCCCGAGAAAGAAAACGGACGTCGCCCGTCCAAAAGAAAGGCGTTTCCCATTGCAAGCGAGCAGCTCGAAGAGCTGCAATGCTTGCCGATTGCACTTCCTGCGCGCGGCGTTGCCGCGGTTGAAGCTGCTATACGATTGGCCTCTGCTCCTATCGTCTGCTGTTGCGCAGCCGTTGGCGGCTCTGCTGCCTTACGGATGCGGCACACCCCTTGCGGGTGCCGCTCTGCCTGTCTCGTAGTAGTGCAGCCTAATTTCCGTTTACCGCCAGTCTCCACAATGCGGCGAGCGCAGCAATGCCGCATTTGGCACGCAGTCTGCCGCCGAGGTAGCGTCACACGCGCCTCACGATAGTAAGGCGCGGTTGCAAGACGTAACGAAACGTGGGGGATTCATGGCGAAGCCATGTACACCGCACCTGATTCCGCAGGCTGCGCAGCTCTTCGAGCTACAGACTGCCAATGTGCGGGGTCGAGGGGGGCTCTCCTCGTCTTTCTCTGGGGGTTCCAAAGGGGGTGTTCTCTTTGGAAAGAGAATACCCCCTTTGACTGGCAGCAGCGCCCACGCGCTGCATTCCCCCTCCGCGCAGTGCGCGGAAAAAACCATCCCACCTGCAAGGCAACCACCCTTTACACCCCTTGGTGTAAAACAATTTAGAGGAGTTTTATGTCAGAAAAACTCGTGACCAAAGGCATCGTCCTTCGCGCGACGGCGACGAAGGAGGCCGACTACATATTGAATATTCTGACCGACTCGCTCGGGCGGATCGCGGTCGTGGCGCGCGGGGCGCGGCGCAAGGGAAGCCGCATCGCCGCGGGCAGTGAGCTTCTGGCCTTTTCCGAGCTCGTACTCTATCAGCGCGGGAACTGGTACTACCTCGACGAGGCGTCGACGATCTCGCTGTTCGACGGTATCCGGCAGGACATTGAGCTACTGTCGCTCGCGTCGTATTTCGCCGAAATGACCGAGTGCGTCACGGCGGAGGACGAGCCCATGCCGGAGATCCTGTCGCTGCTGCTCAACTCGCTCTACGCGCTCGACACGCTGCAAAAACCGCAGAGCATCGTCAAGGCGGCGTTTGAGCTCAAGTTACTCGCTCTTTCGGGCTACGAGCCGCTGCTCGACGGCTGCGCCGTCTGCGGCACGCACAACCCGAAAGAGCCGGTGTTTGACGCGCAGCAGGGCGTGCTGCTGTGCAGGGAGTGCGCGGGCCGCAGCGGGGGCGGCCTTCTGCCGCTGGACGCGGGCTCGTTCGCGGCGATGCGCCATGTGCTGTTTTCCGAGCCGAAGCGGATGCTGTCGTTCTCCCTCTCGGGCGAGACGGAAAAGCGCTTTGCCGCAGCGTGCGAGGTGTTTGCGCAGGTGCAGCTTGACCGGCGATTCAAAACGCTGGACTTCTACAAAAGCATGAAAATTGACAACTAAACGAAATATCTGTCGAAAGAAATACGAATCGAAATCAAAATTTCGGAGAAAACTATGAGTGAACTGTTTGAAAAATCCATCCGCGTGCTGGAACTGCCGCGGCTATTGGAGATGCTCGAGCATCACGCGGTGAGCGCGGAGGCCAAGGCGCGGGCGCGACGGCTGACGCCATCGGATGATTTCGGCGAGGTCAACCGCCTGCTCGACGAGACGGACGCGGCGCGCAAGATGATCATGCTGCGCGGCAGCCCTGCCTTTGGCGGCGTGCGCGACGTGGGCGAAGCGCTCTCCCGCGCCGAGCGCGGAGGCATGCTCAACACGCGGGAGCTTCTCGACATCGCGGGGCTTCTCACGAATGTGCGCCGCGTGCAGGATTATTATAAGGAGGACGAGGAGGGGACGGTCATCGACAAGCTCTTCCTCTCCCTGCACCCGAACCGCTTCCTGGAGGAGAAGATCACGACCGCGATCCTCGACGAAAACGAGATCGCCGACGCGGCCTCGCCCGAGCTCGCGGAAATTCGCCGCCACAAGCGCGCGGCGGCGGCCAAGGGCCGCCAGATCCTGCAGCGCATCATTTCGTCCCCGAGCTACCGGAACGTTTTGCAGGACGCGCTGATCACGCAGCGCGGCGGGCGCTTCGTCGTGCCGGTGAAGGCCGAGTGCCGCGGCGAGCTGCCGGGCCTCGTGCACGACACGTCCTCGAGCGGCGCGACGATCTTCGTCGAGCCGATGGGCGTGGTGCAGGCCAACAACGAGCTCAAGGAGCTCGAAGCGAAAGAGGAGAAGGAGATCGACCGCATCCTCTACGCCCTCTCGGGCGAGGCGGCGAGCTTCAGCCGCGACATTCTGTGGGATTATGACATTCTCGTCCACCTCGACCTCATTTTCGCGCGCGGCGAGCTGAGCTACCGCATGAATGCCATGCGCCCCGAGCTCAAAAAGGACGGCAGCGTGTATCTGCGCCATGCGCGCCACCCGCTGCTCGACCCCGCGAAGGCCGTGCCCATCGACATTGAGCTCGGCCGCAGCTTCGATACGCTTGTCATTACAGGCCCGAACACCGGCGGCAAGACCGTAAGCTTAAAGACGCTTGGCCTCCTCTGCCTGATGACGCAGTGCGGCCTGCATATCCCCTGCGACGACCGCAGCGCCGTGAGCATCTTTTCCTCGGTGTTGGCCGACATCGGCGACGAGCAGAGCATCGAGCAGAGTTTGTCGACCTTCTCGGCGCATATGAAAAACATCGTGCAGATCTTGGACGAGGCGGACGAGCACTGCCTGATCCTCTTCGATGAGCTGGGCGCGGGCACCGACCCCGTTGAGGGTGCGGCACTGGCCATCGCCGTCATCGAGCAGGCGCGTTCACAGGGTGCGAAGATCGCTGCGACGACGCACTACGCCGAGCTCAAGACCTTCGCCATGACGACCGCGGGCGTGGAAAACGCGAGCTGCGAGTTCGACGTGGAAACGCTCTGCCCGACCTACAAGCTGCTCATCGGCATCCCCGGCAAGTCGAATGCCTTTGCGATCTCGAAGCGGCTGGGGCTTTCCGAGGCCGTCATTGAAAAAGCCAAGGCGCAGATGGACAGCGAGAGCATCCGCTTTGAAGACGTGCTGACGCAGCTGGAGCAGAAGAGGCAGCAGTTAGAGAAAGAAAAAGCCGAGGTCGACCGCCTTTACGCCCAGCGCGAGGAGGACGCGCGCAAGGCGCGCGAATTCCGCACGCAGATGGAGCGCGCAAAGGAGAACGCGAGAAGCCGCGGCGAAGCCGAGGCCAAGCGCCTTTTGGCTGAGGCCAAGTCCGTCGCGGACGACACGTTCCGCGAGCTCGACGCGCTGCGCAAGCAGCAGAAAAAGCTCGATGCCCAGCAGATGAACGCCCAGCGCGCCGAGATCATGCACAACATCAAGCAGGCGCGCGACGCTGCGGGCGTGCGCGACGAGAGCGCGGAGCCCATCCCCAAGCCCTCGCGGCCCATTGAGGTCGGCGACCTGGTCGAGATCCCCGGTACGCGCCGTCAGGCCGAGGTCACAGCTGTCAAGGACGGTACGCTGACGCTCAAGGCAGGCGTTTTGCAGATGAAGGTCAAAGCCGACGAGGTCCGCCTCATCGAGGCGGCGGAGCGCGCGGCGACTGCCAAAAAGCAGCCGCAGTTTGCTCCCTCGCAGCGCATTCTGCGCACGGCGTCCGCTGCGCGCGAACTCGATATCCGCGGCATGGAGACGCTGGAGGCTGAAAGCGTGCTCGATAACTACATTGACGCTGCCGTCATGGCGCATCTCGAGACCGTGACGATCATCCATGGCAAGGGCACGGGCGCGCTGCGCAAGGCGGTGCACGCGAGCCTCCGGCGCAACAAAGCCGTCAAGAGCTTCCGCCTTGGCAACTATGGCGAGGGCGAGTTGGGCGTCACTGTGGTCGAGTTGAAATAAATGCCCGCCCGGGGAAGCGCTTTGTCTGTGTTTATTGCCAAATCCGCGCCATTTCGCGCGAAATGGCATTGACGAATCGGCCCCCGATGGTATATGATACGATAAAGTCCGAAAGATTTTTTTGGAGAGGGAGTAGTAACGATGTATACTCAGAATGTTACGATCAACAATGAAGTAGGCCTGCATGCTCGTCCTGCCACGTTCTTCATTCAGAAGGCCAACGAGTTCAAGAGCGGCATCTGGCTGGAGAAGGATGAGCGTCGCGTGAACGCCAAGAGCTTGCTGGGCGTGCTGTCCCTCGGGATCGTCAAGGGCACGACCATCACGCTGCTGGCCGACGGCGCGGACGAAAAGGAAGCCGTGACCGCTCTGTGCGAGCTGGTTTCCAACAATTTCGGCGAATAACAAACAACCAGGAAAGGCGGCTTCCACAGGAAGCCGCCTTTTTCCATTTTACCGGCACCATTCGACCGGATATACTATTATATATTATAATGTAGAGATGAAAAGAAAGGAGGGAATGTCCCGTGACAAAGCAGGAGCTTTTGGACAAGGCAAACGACCTGCCGCTCGCGCCGGGAGTCTATCTGATGATGGACAAGACCGGCTGCGTCATTTACGTCGGCAAGGCGAAAAAACTCAAAAACCGCGTCAGCCAGTATTTTCAGGAGAATTCCTCCCACAATGAGAAAACGCGCCGCATGGTCTCACAGGTCGACCACTTTGACACGATCTTCGTCTCGACCGAGTTCGAGGCGCTGATTTTGGAAAACTCGCTCATCAAGCAGCACATGCCGCGCTACAATATCTTGTTAAAGGATGACAAGGGCTATCCCTTTGTGCGCCTCGGCACAGAGCACTATCCGCGTTTTACGATGGCCTCTAAGCCTGCGGACGACAACGCGCTGTACTTTGGCCCGTTTGGTGGACGAAACGAGACGCGCGCGGCCATCGACGCGATCTGTGCGGCATTCCGCCTGCCGACGTGCAGCCGCAAATTCCCGCGCGACATTGGAAAGGAGCGGCCCTGCCTCAACCATCACATGGGGCGCTGCGACGCGTTCTGCCGCGGCACGCCGGATGAGGACGAGTACATGCGCCGCATCGGGCAGGCCGAAGAACTGCTGAACGGCCACTACCGCCGCTTAACGCGCGCGCTGCGCGAGGAGATGGAGCAGGAGGCCGCAGATCTGCACTTTGAGCAGGCGGCGGCACTGCGCGACCGCATCCGTGCCATCGAGGTGCTGGGCAAGCGGCAGAAGGTCATTGCCGGCATCTGCGCCGACACCGATATCTGGGGCGTTTACCGCGGCGCGCTCAAGTGCGGCAGCGCTGTGCTGCACATCGAGGACGGCAGCGTGACGGGTCGCGACTTGAACCTCTTCGCCGCGCCGCAGGACGAGAGCGAGCAGATGATCTTGTCTGCACTGCTGCCGCAGTATTACCTCAATAAGAGCGTGCTGCCGCGCGAAATTCTGCTGCCCTGCGAGATCGAGGGCGCGGACGAGCTTGCGCAAATCCTGACCGAGCGCGCGGGGCACAAGGTGACGCTCCACGTCCCCCAGAGGGGCGAGAAGGCGGAACTCCTTGCCATGGCGCAGCGCAACGCGCGCGAGGATGTCGAGCGCGTGACGACCGCGCAGGAGCGCGAGAACCGCACGCTGACGCAGCTTGCGGGGATGCTCTCGCTCCCCGAGCCGCCCGAGCGCATGGAGTCCTACGATATCTCAAACACCGGCGCGAGCGACATCGTTGCGTCGATGGTCGTCTATGAGGGCGCAAAGCCCAAGAAGAGTGCCTACCGGAGATTCAAGATCAAGAGCCTGTCGGCCCACCCAGACGACTATGCCTCCATGGAGGAGGTGCTCACGCGCCGCATCCAGCGCTATCTGGACGGGGACGAGAAATTCAGCCCCCTGCCGGATGTCATGCTCATCGACGGCGGCATCACGCACGCGGGCGTCGCCGAGCGCGTGTGCGCGCAGATGCATGTGCGTGTGCCGATCTTCGGCATGGTCAAGGACGACCGCCACCGCACGCGCGCGCTCGTCACCGCACAGGGCCGCGAGATCGACCTGCACGCCGCGCCGAACGTCTTCGCCCTGATCGGTCAGATCCAGGAGGAGACGCACCGCTTTGCCATCACGTTCCACCACGAGAGCCATTCGAAGTCCTCGACCCGCTCGGCACTCGACGGGATTCCGGGCGTCGGCAAGGTGCGCGCTCAGGCGCTGCTCAAGACGTTCAAGAGCGTTAAGGCGATTCGGGAGGCGGACATTTTCGCCCTTGAACGTGTGCTGCCAAAAGACGCCGCCGCGTCCGTCTACCTTCATTTTCACGGCGAAACGGGCGAAAAGGAGGAGAAAATGTAACTTCCTCTGCGATCGCCCATTTGACGGGAAAAGCGAAAAAGAAGCGCGATTTTTGTGACCTTTGCCAACAAAAATCAAAAAATCAGGTTGACATAAATGAATTTCAATAAATGAATTTTCAAAAAGTCAAACTTGCATATTTTGGCATCGCGACACGCTGTTGAGGCGGCTTTTCGTCCCCTGCGCCCGGAAAGGGCACAGGGGGCGTTCCTTTGCTGTCCGAGGGGATAGAGCGTGCGGCGGAGAAGCAAAAAAGCCAGTGTTTGCAGGGCTTTCCGCGTTTTTGCCGCCTTGCGGGGCGGGAGCGGGACACACCCGGCCTGCTCCCAAGAGTTTTTTGCCCGCTCGGACGGGACAAAGAGCGTCGGCAGGTGCGCCGCCTCTTCGACGCCGAGATGGCGGCGAGGCGGGGGAGAGGGGTGACGATGGTTTACATAAATCGAGAAAAACACGAATTCGATGACTTAAATCGCAACTTTCGGAAGATGAAAATAAGAAAAATATCGAAAATTTTATAAAATACAGAACTTTTGGCGAACAAACGGCGGAAACTTGACAAATCCTTTTTCAGGCGGTATACTGCCAGCAAGTTTTGGAAAAGTTACATTTTGTAATCTTTTCCGGACGCAGCGCACTTCCTCAGCTGCGCGAAGCTGCGGCGGCTCACGCCGCGAAAAAAGGAGTATCCCATGCAGAAGTTTTTGAAAAATTTGTTCACAGCCCAGCGCTGCCGCAGAGCGATGTTCTTTCTGCTCTTCGCGGCTGTGATGCTGCTGAACAGTTCGCCCGAGCTGCGCGCGGACGCGCTGTACCTCATCGCCGACGGCGATACGGTCAGCGTGCTCGACGGCACAACGGACATCCCGCAGGAGCGCGTCATTGTCGCCGGCGCGCAGAGCGGTGACGCGGAAGTCACGCTCCCTGCCGGTGAAAAGGTGACGGTGACACACGGCGACGATATCGAGTACGCCACCACGAGAAACGGCGAGCGCGTCAGCGAGCTGCTACGCCGTTTGCAGATCTCGGTCAGCCCGCTTGAGATGGTGCTGGTCGACGTCACGGAGGAAGAGGTCGAGATCACCGTTGCCTCTGACTTCACCTACTATGAGACCGCCACTGAGGCGGCTCCCCACACCACGCTGACCTCCACGTCGTACCGCATCCCCAAGGGCGAGACGCAGGTCGTCCAGCAGGGCATCGACGGCACGCGCGACATCGTTTATGAGGTCGTGTATGCCGACGGCCAGTTCGTCTCCCGCCAGGCGGTGGAGGAGAAGAACGACACCTCCGTCGCGGAGATCACCTACACCGGCACGCTCGTCGACAAGGCGCAGAGCGGCGACACGGTCAAGTCCGTTGTCACCGAGAGCAACGGCAGCGGCTATCTTCTGATGAAGTCCGGCGATTCCGTCCACTTCTCCGGCTCGATGAAGGTCACCTGCACGGCCTATACCGCGGGCTACGGCGGCGTGGGCACCAGAACGGCCACGGGCACGACGGTCCACGTCGGCACCGTCGCAGTGGATAAGAAGGTCATTCCCCTCGGTACCAAGATGTTCATCGTCGGCTCGTCGGGCTACACCTACGGCAACGCTGTGGCTGAGGACACCGGCGTGCGCGGCGCGGCGATCGACCTCTATATGAACTCCTATCAGGAGTGCAAGCAGTTCGGCCGCCAGAAAAACTCGACGGTCTACTTCCTCGACTGAGCGGGGCGGTTTGTCGAATAGTACGATAAATGTATGTTCCGGATGCGTATGTTGCGCATCCGGAACATTTACTTTATTGCGGTGATGTGATACAATTACCGGCAGGAACTGAAAGGAGAACACAGGATGAAAGCCATTATCACGGTACTGGGAAAAGATCAGGTCGGTATTATCGCGGGCGTCAGCTCGCTGCTGGCAAAGTGGAACGTGAACGTTCTGGATATCAGCCAGACGATTTTGCAGGAAAATTTCACCATGGTCATGCTGGCGGATCTCGAAAATTGTTCCCTCTCTTTTACGAAACTGACGGAAAAGCTGAGCGTCCTCGGCGCGGAGATGGACATTGCGATCCGCATGCAGCGGGAGGACATCTTCAACGCAATGCACAAGATCTGAGCGGGGAGGGAAAGAATCATGCTAAGCCGCAATGATATTCTGGAAACGATCCGTATGATCGACCAGCAGCATCTGGATATCCGCACGATCACGATGGGCATCTCGCTCCTCTCCTGCGCGGACAGAAGCGCAGAGCGTGCGTGTGAAAAGATCTACGACAAGATCAGCCGCTATGCAGAGCGCCTGGTCGCAACGGGAGAAGAGATCGAGCGGGAATTCGGCATTCCCATCGTCAATAAGCGGGTTTCCGTCACACCCATCGCGCTGGTCGCCGCCGCGTCGGAGACGGAAGACTATGTCCCGTTTGCCAAGGCGCTTGACCGCGCGGCCAAAAATGTCGGTGTTAACTTTATTGGCGGTTTTTCGGCGCTTGTGCAAAAGGGCATGACGGACGCCGACCGGAAGCTGATCGCTGCGATCCCCGAGGCGCTGGCCTGTACGGACCTTGTGTGCTCGTCGGTCAACGTCGGCTCGTCCAAGGCGGGAATCAACATGGATGCTGTCGCCCTGATGGGGCAGACGGTGAAAAAGACGGCGGCGCTCACGGAAAAGCAGGGCGGCTTTGGCTGCGCCAAGCTTGTGATCTTCTGCAATGCGGTAGAGGATAATCCCTTCATGGCGGGCGCGTTCCACGGCGTGGGCGAGCCGGAGAAAGTGATCAACGTCGGCGTTTCCGGGCCGGGCGTTGTGTATCACGCGCTGCAAAGCGTCAAGGGCCAGCCGTTCGACGTGGTGGCGGAGACCGTGAAGAAAACGGCGTTCCGCATCACGCGCATGGGTCAGCTCGTCGCGCAGGAGGCGAGCCGCAGGCTCGATACGCCGTTTGGCATTGTCGATCTTTCCCTTGCGCCCACGCCCGCCGTCGGCGACAGCGTGGCCCGCATTCTGGAGGAAATGGGGCTTGAGGTCTGCGGCACGCACGGTACGACCGCCGCGCTCGCCCTGCTCAACGACGCGGTGAAAAAAGGCGGCGTGATGGCGTCCTCCTCGGTGGGCGGCTTATCCGGCGCATTTATCCCCGTCAGCGAGGACGAGGGCATGATCGCCGCGGCGTCGTCCGGCGCGCTGACGCTCGACAAGCTGGAGGCGATGACCTGCGTGTGCTCCGTAGGACTTGACATGATCGCGCTTCCGGGCGACACGAGCGCAGAGACCATTGCTGCCATCATCGCCGATGAGGCGGCCATCGGCATGATCAACACGAAGACGACTGCGGTGCGCGTCATCCCTGCGCCTGGCTGTAAGGTGGGCGACACGGTGGAGTTCGGCGGACTTCTCGGCTCGGCACCGGTGCAGGCGGTCCACCCTTATTCGAGCGCGGAGTTCATTGCGCGCGGCGGCAGAATTCCCGCGCCGCTGCACAGCCTGAAGAACTGAAAAAAGCGGACAGCCTTGACTGTCCGCTTTTTTATATAGAATTCGTCTTTTCAGAACAGCAGCTCATAGCCCATCTTGATGAAAAGAAGCGCCAGCACGACAAAGATCATGCCGCGCACGCGCTTGCTGCCGCCCCTCATGGCGTAGCGCGCGCCGCAGTAGGCGCCCAGCATATTGCAGGCCGCCGCGGGGAGCGCCAGCAGCCACCAGACCTTGCCGCTGAAGATGAACAGCACCGCCGAGGCGACGTTGGAGCAGAGGTTTGCGATCTTCGCGCAGCCCGACGCCGTGAGGAGGTCCATCGAAAGTGCCATCGTAAACGCCATGATCATAAACGTGCCCGTGCCCGGGCCGATGAGCCCGTCATAGCAGCCAAGACCCAAACCGATGAGCGCGGCGCGCGTCAGCTCCTGCTGCGGCGTGTACTCGCGCGCGGGTGCGTCATTTTCCTTGCCGAAGTCCTTTTTGAGCATCAGCAGGGTCGCCGCGCAGGGCAGCGCGACGAGCATCATGATCTTCAGAATGTCCTCGTTGATGAGCAGAGCGATCTTTGTGCCGATGGCCGCGCCGAGCAGCGCGCCGATCCCCGAGACGATGGCGGGACGCAGCAGGACCTTGCCGCCGCGAAAGTATTTGAACGAGGCGAGCGCCGTGCCGGTGCCATTGACGACCTTGTTTGTCCCCATTGCAAGATGCGCGGGGATACCGGCCATCAGATAGGCGGGAAGCGTAATAAGTCCGCCGCCGCCGGCGACGGAGTCGACAAAGCCGCCAAGAAAGATGAGCGGCAGAACAACAATCAGAATTTGCGGTGTGAGCTCCATGAAAGTCTCCCTCTTTTCCTGAGATTTCTGCATTTTATCACACGGGAAAAATTTTTACTACTCTTTTGCGCAAAATATGGTAGAATCATTTTACAATTTTTTACGCCCAGCGCGCAGAAAGGAACCACGCTATGGAACGCAATGACAAAGCTGCCATCGAGGCGCTCTTAAAGCGCCACGGTTTTCATTTTTCCAAGTCCATGGGGCAGAATTTTTTGATCGACCCCGCCATCCCCTATGAGATCGCCGAGAGCTCGCGCGCAAACGAGCAGAACGGCGTGCTCGAGATCGGCCCCGGCATCGGCGCACTGAGCCACGAGCTCTGCGAGCGCGCGAGCAAGGTGGTGGCCGTGGAGCTTGACAAGACGCTGCTGCCGATCCTGGACGAGACCATGGCGCGCTTTGACAACTTCGAGGTCGTGTCCGCCGATATTTTGAAAACCGATATCTCTGCGCTTGTGCGTGAGAAATTCGCGGGCCTCACACCCATCGTGTGCGCGAACCTGCCCTACAACATCACGACGCCTGCCATCACCGCGCTCATCGAGTCGAAGTGCTTTGAGAGCATCACGGTGCTCGTGCAGAAGGAGGTCGCCGAGCGCCTCTGCGCCGCGCCGGGCACGAGCGCCTACGGCGCGTTCTCCGTCTTCATGCAATACTACACGGAGCCGGAATACCTTTTCGCTGTGCCGCGCGAGTGCTTCGAGCCGCAGCCGAAGGTCACGTCCGCCGTGCTGCGCGCCGTCGTGCGCAGGGAGCCGCCGGTCGAGGTCGAGGACGAGAAGTTCTTCTTCCGCGTGGTGTACGCCGCGTTCGCCCTGCGGCGCAAGACGCTTGTCAACAGCCTGATGACGGCGTTCGGCAGCCAGCTCACAAAAGAGCAGGTCACGCAGGCGGTCACATCCTGCGGCTTAGAGGCCAATATCCGCGGCGAGCGGCTGGGGCTCAGTGAATTCGCCGCGCTGTCCGCCGAGATCGCCGCATTACTGTGACAGCACAGAAGCATCTATTCAAAAAATTGATAAACCATATGGTTGCTATTGATAAGACATTCTGCTACAATTTTCGGCAGAAAGGAGTCAAACTCAATAGCAGCCATTTTTCCTGTGCATCGGTTAGCTCCCTGCCGCCCCAAAGCGGCACAGCACACCACACAAGACGCGGTGCAAAATTTTTCTTTTTCATTACACCGTGAACATGCTACGAGGGAAAGAACAAATGACGAATTTGACGAACAACAAGGCCGTTTTGTCGTGGATCGACGAAATGACCGCCATCACCAAGCCGGACAAGATTGTCTGGATCACGGGGGAAGAGGAACAGCTCGGCGCGCTGCGCGAGCAGGCCGTCAAGGAGGGCATCCTCATCAAGCTCAACCCGGACAAGCTCCCGGGATGCTACCTGCACCGCACCGACCCCGACGACGTGGCGCGCGTGGAGGACCGCACGTTCATCTGCTGTGAAAAGGAAGAGGACGCAGGCCCCACGAACCACTGGGTAGAGCCCAAGGAAATGTACGAAAGGATGTACGCTCTGGCCGACGGCGCCTATAAGGGCCGCACCATGTACATCATCCCGTACTCCATGTCCATCATCGGCTCTCCGTTCGCCAAATACGGCTTTGAACTGACCGACTCCATTTACGTCGTGCTCAACATGCACATCATGACCCGCATCGGCAAGGCCGTGTGCGACGCGCTCGGCGACGATGAGGGCTTTATCAAGGGTCTGCACTGCCAGTGCAACCTCGACAAGGACAACAAGTACATCGTCCACTTCCCACAGGACAATACGATCATCTCGATGAACTCGAACTATGGCGGAAACGTGCTTCAGGGCAAGAAGTGCTTCGCGCTGCGCATCGCTTCGAACCTCGGCCGTCAGGAGGGCTGGATGGCCGAGCACATGCTGATCCTCGGCATCCAGAACCCGCGCGGCGAGATCAAGTACATCTCCGCCGCCTTCCCCTCCGCCTGCGGCAAGACGAACCTCGCCATGCTCATCCCGCCCGAGGGCCTGCAGCGCTGGGGCTGGCGCGTTTGGTGCGTGGGCGACGATATTGCGTGGCTGCGCGTCGGCAAGGACGGCAGACTCTGGGCCGTGAACCCCGAAAACGGCTTTTTCGGCGTTGCGCCCGGCACATCCATGAAGTCGAACCCCAACGCGCTCATTTCCACGCACAAGGACACGATCTTTACGAACGTCGCGCTTGACCTCAGCGACAACACCGTCTGGTGGGAGGGCCTCAACAAGACGCCGCCCGCGCGCGCCATCGACTGGCGCGGCCGTCCCTGGACGCCGCAGAGCCCCGAAAAGGC
>OLOS01001243.1_pt1 | contig 22032 bp, 15 predicted proteins | sample 1672631 | NCBI WGS metagenome assembly OLOS01 (sample SAMEA3136707, study PRJEB25190) | human gut metagenome | biome: human gut; feature: human-associated habitat; material: faeces | place: Austria | collected 2013 | reverse complement strand
TCGGTGCAGGCAGCCCAGCGGCACAAAGGTCAGTCCATGCTGTCGGGCATAGTCCATCACCGAAGTGTCATAGTAGCCGTACAGAGTCAGACCGTCCCCCACCCCTGCAAAGGCAGCAGCCGGGAACACCGCGTCCGTAGCGGTAACCGTCAGTTCTGTTAAATCCCGGCAATGGGCAAACCAGTTGGCGTCCATTTTCTCTATACCGCTGCCCAGGGTCACCCGGGTCAGGCCGGTGCAATTGGCAAAGCTGCTTTCCGGCAGGACGGTCACGCCGTCCTCCACCGTCACTTGCCGTATCTCTGCACCAAACAGTGCCCAGGGCGCCACATCGGCGGCAAAATCCGCCACCGGTCCGCTGCCGCTGATCGTAAGCGCCGCTGTGTCCAAATCATACTGCCAAGCAGTTTCCGCACCGCAGGCGCCGCTGTTCACCGGGTAAAAAGGAATAGCCGTGCCGCAGTAGGTCTCCAGCACAGAACCGGGCAAGCCATACACCGTCAGCGCCCGGCGCACAAAGCCGTCAGAAAAGGCAGTCCCCAGTCCGTGGGGCTCCACGGACACGGCGGCCGTGGCGTACACCGTACGCAAGGTATGATTCAGTAAGAACGCGCCGCCGGCGATCAGCACCGCCCGGCGCAGCACAAGGGTATCTTGATGAAACTGAGGCAACGCCATCCACAGAGTGCGCCCATTTTTGCCGTACAACAAGCCGTCTGCCGTAACGGTCAGCGCAGCAGAGGCGCTCTCCACCTGTTGCAGCTGCCAGGCAGACAGAAACGCCGCCGCATACACGGCAGTCACCCCATTGGGAATCGTAAAGTCCGTAGCCACCCGACCACCGGGGTAACAGATCAGCTCCGTGCCGTCCCCGCTGTACAGCACGCCCTCTGCCACCGTATAATCATCGCCGGTAACAGAGAACGCCGTCACCCGTCGCATATCCGCAAAGGCGTAACCGGTTACACCGGTGACGCCCTGGCCGATGAACACGCTGCTCACCGTATCCGCATAGGCGGCCCAGGGTGCAGCGCTGCTACTGTAAGCAGACAGCCGCCCGGCGCCGGTGATCTCCAGTTGCCCGGTGGCATAGCAGGTCCAGTTAACCCCACGGCCGCAGCTGCCGCTGCCCAGTACCTGCGGCTCCGCATAAGGCTCTGTATAAGTATCGCCGCACACGGCGCAGGTGTAGGTCAGGCTGCCCGGGTCCGTATCTGTGGGCCGCAAAATCTGACACACATAGTTATGCACACACCCCAGGGGTAAGAACGCCGCCCCTGCCGCAGCCGCAGCCCGGGGCGCAGGAGTGTTGCGCCAGCCCCGCACCGTCAGATCGCTGCAACCGGAAAAAGCGCCGGTGCCCACCTGCTCCACATTGCGGGGCAATGTGATGGTGTGCAGACCCTTGCAGTTTTCAAACACATAAGCCCCCAGCCGCTGCAAAGTCTCCGGCAGGGTAAACGCTGCACTTTGGCAGCCGGAAAAGGTAAAATTGCCCAGCCCGGTGACCGTATCCGCCACCGTAATCTGTTGTAGTTCTTCCGCCCACAGCGCCCAAGGCGTGGCTGCTGCACGGTCATAATCTGCGCCGTCACCGGTGCCGGTGAGGGCCAGCGTACCCTCCGGCAGGGTCAGGGTATAGGTTAGGTTGCCTTTGGTGCCGGTTTGAGTCAGGTTATCCAGCCGCAGCAGACCGTTGCCGTAAATGGGATCAAAGCCCGGGTCACCCAGATCCTCTGCACTCCCTTGCAGCAGCGCGTTCAGCTGATCCATGGTCAAATCCGGGTGCAGAGTCAGCAGCAGCGCACAGCAGGCCGCCCCATAGGGACAGGACAGAGAGGTGCCGGAGGCAGTTGTAGCAGCAGGTGCACCGCCGCTGTCCATGGTAGCCACGGTAATGTGGCTGCCGGGGGCGCAGTAATCCACCAGGTCGCCGTAATTGGAAAAACCCGCCACCGTCTTGTCCGCTGTCACTGCACTGACGGTAATGGCCTGGGGCAATGCCGAGGGATAGCGGTTGCTGATCTGTGCACCCACATTGCCGGCAGAGCAGCACACGGCCACGCCCAGCGCCGCAGCCTTGTCCATCATGGCTGCAAAGCCCGCCCGATTTTGACTGGTGCTCAGGCTCATATTCAGCACCCGTGCGCCCTTCGCCACAGCGTCCTCCATGGCGGCCAAAACCGCCGAGGCAGTGCAGGTGTCCGTACCGAAGCGCACCACTTTATAGGGCAATATTTTTACATTCTCATCTGTATTCCCGACCAGCACCGAGGCCACCGCCGTGGCGTGCCAATAAGTGGCGCCCCGCTGTCGGGTGTCATAAGCCGCATTGGCTCTACCGTCGCCGGACAGATCTATGCCGTCAGACACCAGCCGCCCTTGCAGCGCCGGGTGATCCAGCATAAAACCTGTATCAATTTGAGCGATGACTACCTGGTGACCCGGGATCTGCCGCCGGGTGCAAAAAGCGGTGGTACCCACCATCTTCCCCGCCCAGGGGCAAAGGTTGCCGGTCAGGTTCGTATCCGTCTCTAATTGGCACAGGCTGTCCGGCTCCGCCGTGGCGCCGTCCTGCGCCAACTGTGCCGCCGCCTTGCGGGCAGCCAACGGTGTGTCATATTGCAAAATCGCCAGGCCGTCCGTCACTGCCGCTGCCACAGCGCCGTAGTCCTTGCCGCCGTAGCCGGTAACTACCAGGCGGCACAGACCATAAGGATCACGCTCTAAATCCGCCTGCGCCACCGGGGCTTTCTCCAACAGAGCAGTATAGGCAGTCGCAAAGGTGCCGGAAGCGGCACCCGATTTTTGCATCACAGGCAGAGCCGCCCCCAGCATACTCACCAGGAGCGCCAGTACCAGCAGCAGCGCCGTGCCCCGCCGGGTGTATCTGTGACTCATGGGTTTCGTCTCCCGGCCAGCCAAAAAAACACCACGCAAAACACCACCAGCAAACAGGCCAGCACAAAGGCGATCCACTTGCCGATCAGCGGAATGGCACCAAAAAAGCCGATCCCCAGTACCAGCACCAAAAACAGAATCACAAATATCAGCACAATGGCGGCGATTTTTTTGTTATTCATCTGCATTCTCCTTCAGTATCTCTTGCTGAACCACGCGGGCAACACCCTCCCGATCATTGGATGGCGCCAAAAAGCGGGCAGCCGCCTTGGCCGCATCCGTACCGTTCTCCATGGCATACGACCAACCGCAGTAGCGCAGCATATCCACATCGTTACCGCTATCGCCAAAGCACATCACCTGGGCCGGGTCATAGTCCAGTTGCCTGCACAAGGCAGCCAATGCCGTGGCCTTGCTGGTGCCCACCTTGCCGGCCTCCACATTGCACCCGATGGAGGAGGTGATCTCCACATGACCCATGGTCTGCAAAAACGCGCGCAGTGCTCGGTTTTCTTCCATGGGTATAGTAAAGAGATTGAGCTTTTCCACCGTCATACCGACCAGTGCGTCTGCCACACTGTCCCGGTACACCACTTTTTCCAGCAGTTCGTCCACAAAGCTGTCCGGCACTCCGTCCAGCCGCGCCATGCCCTTGCGCCGGGCAGGCGCCACCGGCACCCCATCGGCATAGAATTCATAGTACACCGGGCGGCTGTCCAAATAAGCACAGATCTGCCGCGCGTCCGCCAGCTGCATCGGGTCACTGTGGATCCGCTTTTTGTTCTGCACATCCCACACACCGGCGCCGTTGCTAAATACAATATAATCTAAAAAAGGCAGTTGGGCCTGTACCGGCTCCGTCAGCGCCAAAGTGCAACCGGTGGCCAACGCCAGGCGCACACCCTGTTGGTGGCAGGCAGCCAACGCCTGGCGGGTGGTCTCGCCTACCCGCTGATGGTCCGGCAGCATTAAAGTGCCGTCCAGGTCCATTGCAATGAGTTTGATCTGCATACAAATTCCTTCCTTTGATGATCTTATCAAACCCATTGTAGCATATTTGCGCAGTGTTGACTACTTCCATTCTATGTAAAAATCCGGTTATTTTTATGCAGATTTCTGTACATTTTCATTGACGGCAGGTAGGTGGCTATGGTATCTTAGTATTGGAATATTCTGTTCTAAAAATAAAATACAGAGGGGGGACGGTCACATGAATCATACAAATCATGTGCCGAAAAAAGAATGGATGGCCTACTGCGTCGGCGCACTGGGTCAAGGCATGGTCTATGCCATTATGAGCAGCTATATCTCAGACTTTTACATCAGCGTGCTGAAGCTCACACCTTTATTCGTGCTGCTGCTGATGCTGCTGGCGCGGGTGTGGGACGCCATTAACGACCCGATCATGGGCTATATTATGGACCACGCCAATCCAAAGAACGGCAAAATGAAGCCGTATCTCATTTACACACCCATTCCCATTGCCATACTGACGGTGCTGCTGTTCTACGCACCCAACATCAGCGACACAGCCAAGATGATCTACGCCGCCGTGACCTATGTGGCCTGGGGTATGATCTACACCGCCTCGGATGTGCCCTTCTGGGCACTGCCCAATGCCTTAACGCCTAATGCAGACGAGCGGGGCGGCATTATCAGCAAGGCGCGCACCGCCAACGGCGTGGGCTCTGCCGTACCTACCGCTTTCTTTATGGTACTGGGCTTTATTCTGCCAAAGTTCAATTTGTCCGGCACGGAGCTGGAAAAGACGAAGTATATGTGCATTGCCCTGTTTTGCGCCATTGTGGGCAATCTGCTGTTTATCCGGGTATATTTTAAGACCAAGGAACGGGTGAACATTCCGATTCCGCCTAAGAAGGACAAAAGCCAGCCCTCTGCGCTGAAGCTGATCTTCACCTGCAAGCCCTTAATGCTCACAGCACTGATGGGTATTCTCTCCGCCGCCCGGTATATGTACCAGGCCGGCGCAGTGCACGCCGCCCGTTACAGCTTTTATATCGGCAAGGACCTGACCGGCCTGTCCGCCGCGGAGCAGGAGGCGGCACTGCAAGGCAATATCTCGCTGGTGAGTACCGTGTTCAGCGTGGCCAGCGCCGTGGGTATGTTCGGCGCCATGCTGCTGATGCCGGTGCTGTTTAAGAAATTCAACTACAAACAGATCATTATTGCCACCAGCCTGCTGGGCGCCGTATCCAGTCTGATTATGTGGTGCATCGGGTATCAGCATTTCTGGGCCTGCGTGCCGTTTTTGGTACTCAGCTGCGTGCCCTGCGGCGCCATCAATGTGTGTGCCTTTGCCATGATCGGCGACTGTTTGGACTACATGGAGTGGAAGACCGGCACCCGGCTCACCGGTATGGGCTCTGCCATTCAGAGCTTTGTCACCAAACTGGGGGCGGCGCTCTCCACCTCCTTTATCATTCTCATGTACATTATTGTAGACCTGGATGTAGGCTCCATTAACGCCTCCGTCACCGCCAACCCGCTGCTGATGAGCCATGGGGTGCGGAGCGGTATATTCAGCGTGGTATCGCTGATCCCCGCCATCAGTCTGCTGGTATGCACCATTCCCATGTTCTTCTACAACCTGACCGGCGACTTTAGGGAGAAAATGGAAACGGAGCTGGCTGCCCAGCGGGAGAAAAAAGGCATTACCATTACAGACTAAATTCACATAAGGACGAAAAAAATGACCACATACACCAAACGCTTACAAAAAGTGACCGCTGTTCTGTGCACCACTGCCCTGCTGGCCGGGTGCGCCGCCGGCACCTCCGACAACACAGAGCCTGCCGCAACCACCGCACAGGTCAAGGCCATCACCATTGAACCAACCGCTGCCTATCAGACAATGAACGGCTTTGGTGCTTCTGCCTGCTGGTGGAGCCAGGAGGTAGGCAATTGGGAGAACGCCAAGGATATTCTCTCCCTGCTGTATGACGAGAACAGCGGCATTGGGCTGAATATTTACCGCTACAACCTGGGCGCCGGATCCAAGGACGACGCCACCATCACCGACCCGGACCGCCGGGCAGAAGCCTTTATAGACAAGGACGGCAGCTACCACTGGGAGCGGGACGCAGCAGCGCAAAATGCCCTGGCCCTTGCAAAAAGTATGAACAAAGACCTGCGGGTGACCCTGTTCTCTAACAGCGCCCCGGTGTTTTACACCGCCAACGGCAAAGCCTACTGCGACTACCTGCCGGACGAGGAAAAATATGTAACCAACCTGGAGCCGGAACGGTACGCAGACTTTGCTAAGTACAGCATTGCCTGCGCCAAGCACTTTACGGAGGCCGGGTATCGGGTCACCGGCCTGTCTCCCATCAATGAGCCGGAATGGAGCTGGCGGGGTTATGAAGACGGCACCGCCAAGCAGGAGGGCTGCTACTACTCCAAGACCCAGTGCCGGGATCTGTACAAGGTATTTTTGAAGCAAATGGCGCAGGAAGACGCGCTAAAGGACTGCCAGCTGGAAGGCTGGGAAAGCGGTCACATCGGCACGGACACCTGTATGGCATACCTCCAGACTATGTTTGGCAAAAGCGGTGTCAACGGACTGAAAAACAACGCCCTTCGCAAGGGTATGCCCACGCTGGCACTTCATTCTTACTGGGCCAGCCCGGAGGAGAGGCAGACCTTCGCCGACGCCATAGCCACCACCTACGGCAGCAATTACAAGCTGGCGCTGACGGAATACTGCCAAATGACCGAGGACCAAAACAGCGGCGTGTACGACTTGATCCAAAAGAACGGTATGGACAGCGGCCTGGGCATGGAATACGGTCTGGCACTGGCCGGGATCATTCACCAGGATCTGACGGTGCTAAACGTGGTAGAATGGGACTGGTGGACCGCCTGCGCCTTTGGCGGCTACACCGACGGCCTGGTGTACCTGGACAAGGACAGCCATCAAGTCGATACCTCCAAGCGGCTGTGGGTACTGGGCAACTTCTCCAAATTCACCGACGAGGGTAGCGTACGCATTTCCATTTCCCTGCCGGAAGAACTGAGCGATGTGCAGTCTGTGGCATTCAAAAACCCCAACGGCACCGTTACCGCCGTGTTCATCAACAACACGGATAAGGCCCGTAGCACCACCCTGGCGCTGGACGGTTACACCCACCACACCACCTATGTAACCGACAAGGACAACGACTTGGCAAAGACAGACAGCGGCACCGCCGCCGATGCCTTTGCCCTCCCTGCCCGCTCCGTCACCACCCTGGTGTTGGAAAAATAAAAGCAAAGACACAGAGAACCTCGCTGATGAAGCGAGGCTCTTTTTTTGCGCGTATGTATGGAGAAGCAGGCGGCAGATTGCCGCCCCTACGAAAGCGTTATTATAACCAGATGACCGTAGGGGCGGATAGCATCCGCCCGCCCTGTGTGTCAACGATGCAGGATACAATACACATCGCACCGCGGCCGATATGGGCATTTGGGTGGCCTACAATCCATAAAAAAACCACCCACTGCAAGGCAATGGGTGGCGGTGGTGCAAAGCACCTTACTTTTTATTGATCTCTTTGGAATACTTGGCCAAATATACGGTGCGCATCAAGAAGCACTCCACCTTGGGCACATAATGGGGGCGATTGAAAATATCCGTGTCAATCACGGCCTCGCAGCCCTTATCCATAATGATCTCCAGCGCCTGCATATCCCCGTCGGAATTGCCGGTGATCATGGCGCCATTGCCCTGAATCAGGATTGCATTGCGGCTGTCCATGGCCTTAGCAATATCTTTGGCACAAGCGTCTGTATCACCGTCGATCCACGGGCGGTTTTTCACATCCACACCGGCGATCTGTGCAAAGTCGTCGATCATAGGAATCATATCTTCACCTGTGCAGGACACAGCGATCACATCCGGATCGGTCACATGCTTGATGATGGAGCAATCCTGGCTGTCATAAATGGCCTTATGGATCTTGGCGCACTTGGGTGCAATGCCGGTAATGCCCAGCCCGGTCTCCAAATCCACATCAATGGTCTCTCCGCCAACGGTCAAACTAAAGGTCTTGCCATTGCGAACGGAGGATCCCAGATCACAAATGCTCTCCGGCATAGCCACAGCGCCATTCTTTTTCAAGTAAAAGTTGCGCTTACCTTCGTCAGAATAAGTCTTTGCCCAGGAATGGCGCAGATAGTTGTCCTTGATCACCCGCTGGCAGCACTTCTCCAGTGCGTCTGCAATCTCAAAGGCCTGCTCATAGGTATCGCCCATGCACAGAGTGCCATGGTGCATCAACATAATGGCGCGGCAGCCCGGGTTCATCATAATGCACGTCTCTACCTTCTTGCGCAGAGAATTGGTGGTAGACATAGCATAATCGGCGCAGGGCACCTTAGAGCCCAGGACCGGCTGAAATTCCTTGTAAACATTGCGGATCTCCATGCCGGTAATGCTGACGATGGTGGCCGCCTTCTGGTGCGTGTGGATCACAAAATCCACGGTGGGATGGTGGCGATACGCCGCAGCGTGCACACCCTTCTCGGAAGAGGGCTTAATATCGCCCTCGTAGGAGCAGTCCTCAATATTAACCACAACCACCTCTTCCGGCGTCAGCGTTTCATACGCCCGACCGGAGGGTGTGATCACAAACTGGGTGTCAGAAATACGGGCGGATACATTGCCCCAGGTACGGGCGATCAGACCGCTTTCCACCAGCTTTTTGCCGGCCGCAACGACCAGCTTTTTTGCTTCTTCTAATTCGTAAGCCATGTGTTTTCCCCTTAAAATCGTATTTTTGCCCCGGGGGCAAAAGCACCAAAAGGACGGCCGGGCATCACTGCCCGGTACCGCCCTTGGTAAAAAATCTTACGCCTCGATGCAAACGCAGTTCTTGAACACATTCTCAAATCTGTTCAGGCAGTCGTCAATCATCTCTTCCGTATAAGCGGCGGAAGTGTACAGACGAGAACCGGCCAGAGTTACCAAGCCCTCTGCCATGTAAGCAGCGCCCATGTGCTCCATCTCGGACTGACGCTTGCCGGTCTCCTTCAAGGTGTGCGGAATGGTCCACGGATGCTTCCAGTCCACCTTAAAGTGCATGGTGCCAACGGTATCCAGGTGGCATACAGAACCCTGGTTGAAGCACACGAAAGGCAGGTCATACTTCTTGATCAGTGCCTGCAAGCCGTGTACCAGACGATCTGCCATCTTACCGGCTACCTGGCAGGCGTTACGCTTCTCGATCTCGCAAATGGCAGTGTAACCTGCGCAGCAGGAGATGGGGGTGGCAGCCATGGTGCCGCCGCACATTGCCTTATGAATCTTCTTGCCGGAGCCGTTGCCCTTATCCAGGCCGGCGCCTAAGTATTTCATAACCTCTCTGTGGCCGCCGATACCGCCTGCACCCGGGTAACCGCCGGCAATCACCTTACCGAAGATGGTGATGTCGGGATCAATGCCAAAGTAGCCCTGCGCACCGGACACGCCGATACGGAAGCCGGTCACAACCTCGTCGCAAACCAGCAGAGCGCCGTACTTGCGGCACAGTGCCTGTACGCCCTTGGGGAAGTCCTTGTCTACCGGACGGGTACCGGACTCCGGACCAATGGCCTCAATAAACACGGCAGCGGTGCCGCCGCGGAACTTATTCAGGATCAGCTTGCGCTCCAGGCTCTTCAGATCATTGGGGAAGAACTCCTGGGTGTGCTTGAATACGAACAGCGGTACACCGTGAGACTGCAAATTCATGGTACCGGGCACACGCATGCCCCATGCCAGCTGATCGGACCAGCCGTGATAAGCGCCGCCCATCTTGATGATGTTCTTATGGCCGGTAGCCAGACGAGCCACACGCACAGCGCACATGCAGGCCTCTGTACCGGAACCCAGCATACGGAACATCTCTACAGAAGGAACGCAGTCGGAGATCTTCTTGGCCAGCTTGTACTCATATTCATGGAACAGACCGGTGGAAGGACCGCAATCGTCCAGCAATTCCTTAACCTTCTCCTTCACCACATCGTCGTTGGAGCCCAGGATGGTGGGACCGCCGGCCTGCAGGAAGTCGTAATACTCGTTGCCATCAATATCATAGAGCTTAGCACCCTTGGCCTTGGTCATCACGATGGGGAAAGGATAGTTAAACGCCAGGTTGTGCTGCACACCGCCGGGAATGATCTCTTTCGCCTCGGTGATCATCGCCTTAGACTTCGCGCACTTCTTGTCGAAGTATTCTTCTTCATACTTCTTCAGTGCAGCCGGGCTGATGGAATAAATAGGCTTTTTGATGAGCGCGTCCAGCTGAGCGGTGACCTGCGCTGCATCAAGATACTCAGAAATTGCAAATCGGGTATCCATAATGGTCGTTCCTCCTTAAAATTCATGAGTCGTCGCTCACCCCAAGGGGCGTGAGCCATCGCTCACATAAAATACACCTTTAGTATATCACTTTTTAATGATTTGTCAAATAGATACTTGCAATAATTTGTTCAATTTTCCCGCATTTTTATTCAGATTTCTTGCAATAATGGATAAATAATGATAATATAAGAAAAGTGAATTGCGGTTCACGCTTTACAGAGAGGGAGTATTTGTACGGATTGCACAAAGGGCTTTTCCGTTCTTTGTGCAAGGCTACAAAATTTTTTGAAATGGTAAATAAACATCACAAGGACGCATTTGACCGCATTTCCGAGGAGCGACGGGAGCGCATACTGGAAGTGGGCACCGAGGAGTTTTCCTCCAAAGGGTACGAAAACGCCAACATCAATGTGATCGCCAAGAACGCAGGGATCAGCATTGGGCTAATGTACAAGTACTTTGCGACCAAAGAGGATCTGTTCATCACCTGCATTCAGCGGGGCATGCGTATTCTGACCCAGGTGATCGAGGAGATTATGGCCAGCGACGACAAGCTGCTGATCAAGGCAGAAAAGCTCATTCGCGCCACCTGCGTCCATTCCAAGCGAAATGCCAATTACATTCGGCTGTATAATGAGATCGCCTCGGAGAAGGACAGCGCGCGCACCCAAATGCTGGTGCGGGAGATTGAGAGCGAGACCAGCGGCATCTACACCACAGCCATCGCGCAGGCGCTGGCCAAGGGAGATGTGCGCCCGGATCTGGACCCCCGGCTCTTTGCCTTCTTTTTGGACAATCTGCTGATGTCCCTGCAATTCTCTTACACCTGCGATTACTACAAGGAGCGGTTCAAGTTCTACACCGGCGTAGATGTGGAGAAAATGGACGAGGAGCGGGTGATCGGTCAACTGCTGAAATTTGTGGAGAGCGCATTTACATTTGAAAAGAAGTGACGGTATTTACCGCGTACAACACCATGGGAGGATATTTTATGAGCAAATATGTAATCACCTACGATGTGGGCACCACCGGGGTCAAGACCTGTCTGATTGAAATCGGCGACACCATGCGCATCCTGGCCTCTGACACCGCAGGCTACGGTCTGTATGTGGATGACGAGACCGGCGTAAAGGGCGGCGCCGAGCAGGACGCCGATGAATGGTGGAGCGCCATGTGCAGCACCACCCGCAATGTGTTCAATAAGTGCGTAGGCGTGACCAAAGACCAGGTAGAGGGCATCAGCTTCTGCTCTGCCATGCAGGGTTTGGTCCTGGTAGACAAAGCGGGCAATTGCATTCGCCGCCCCATGACCTATATGGACCAGCGAGCCGGCGATGAGCTGAAGAAGGGCATTGCCCACGGCGTACAAATCGCCGGTGCGGAAGTGACCAAGCTGCTCAAGTACCTGCGCTATACCGGTGCCGTATCCTCCTCTGTTAAGGACCCCATTTGGAAGTACCGCTGGGTGCGGGAGCACGAGCCGGAAAACTTTAAGAAAGTCTATAAGTGGCTGGATGTGAAAGAGTATCTCATCTGCCGCCTGACCGGTGAATTCGTGATGACCCAGGATTCTGCATTCGGCACCCTGCTGTATGACACCCGCAAGGGCCACGAGGGCTGGTGCAAGCCCATTTGCGATATGGTAGGCGTGGATATGAAGCACCTGCCGGAAATCAAAAAGTGCACCGATAAAGTGGGCGAAGTCACTGCCAAGGCTGCCGAAGAGCTGGGTCTGGCTCAGGGCACCGCTGTGTACGGCGGCGGCGGCGACGCCTCTTTGATCGGCGTAGGCGCCGGAGCGGTAGAGATTGGCGACGCGCACATTTACAGCGGAACCTCCGGCTGGGTGGGCACCGTTGTGCCGGAGCAGATGGTTGATACCGGTGCGATGATGGCTGCCATTGTAGGCGCCAATCCGGAGACCTTTAACTACTTTGGTGAGCTGGAGACCTCCAACAAGTGCGTAGGCTGGGTCAAGGATCATTTGGCGCTGGACGAGATCGGCGTGTTCTTAAAGCGCTACGGCAACGCCACCGACAGCCTGGAGCAGGTAGAATTCAATATGTACGACTACCTGGAAGAAGTGATTGACACCATTCCCGCCGGTTCCAACGGCGTGATCTTTACCCCCTGGCTCCACGGCAACCGCTGTCCCTTTGAGGATCCCAATGCCGCCGGTATGTTCTTTAACATTCGGCTGAATGTAGGCAAAACAGAGCTGATCCGCGCCGTTGTGGAGGGCATCTGCTTCCACATGCGCTGGATGCTGGAACGCCAGGAGTTAAAGACCGCCAAGTATCAGAAGTCCAAGACCGTGCGCTTCTGCGGCGGCGGCGCTTTGGGCGAAACCACCTGCCAGATTTTGGCCGATATTCTCCAGCGTGATGTGGTGGTGGTAGAGTCCCCGCAAAACATCGGCGCCGTGGGTGCAGCCGCTTGTATCGCCGTAGGTATGGGCGCCATCCCCTCCATCTTTGATGTAAAGAAGCTGATCCCGGTAAAGACCACTTATAAACCCAACCCGGCCAACAAGGCAGTCTATGACCGCAACTTCAAAGTGTTTAAGAACCTGTACAAGGCCAACAAAGAGAACTTTGCCATTCTCAACGGCTAAGCCCTTACATAAAGGAACAGCCCCTGCACCCGGTGTGCAGGGGTTGTTTTTTATCACAAAGCAAAAGCGCCGCGGAAGAACCGCAGCGCTTTGTTTTTTTATTTGGCTTTACTCGCCCTTGGGTGCGTAGAAGTCTACCAGTGCAGCCAACTTGTTGTACTTCTCAATAGAGTTCTCCGCCGCAATGCTAAACAGCTGCTCCGCCTTGCCGGGGAAGGAACGCTTCAGCGCAGAGTAGCGGGTCTCGCCCTCGATGAACTGTACATAATCGGCGCTGGGTGCCTTGCTGTCCAGGGTAAAGGGATTTTTCCCTGCCTTGGCCAGATCCGGGTTAAAGCGGAACAGGTTCCAGTACCCGGCGGCAACCGCCTTCTTCTGCTCTGCCTGGTTAAAGGGCATCTTAATACCGTGGTTAATACAGGGGGCATAGCAGATGATGATGGACGGGCCGTCATAAGCCGCAGCCTCCTGGAACGCCTTTAAGCACTGATTGGCATTGGCACCCATAGCCACCTGAGCCACATACACATAACCATAGCTCATCGCAATCTGCGCCAGGTCTTTCTTCTTGACCACCTTACCGGAGGCAGCAAACTTGGCCACAGCGCCGGTCTGGGTGGCCTTAGAGGCCTGACCGCCGGTGTTGGAGTACACCTCCGTATCAAACACAACAATGTTCACATTCTCATTGGATGCGATCACATGATCCAGGCCGCCAAAGCCAATGTCGTAGGCCCAGCCGTCGCCGCCAAAAATAAACTGGTACTTCTTGGCCGCATAATCTGCGTCTTTCAGGAAATCGGCAGCCGCCGCCTTGGCGTCACCCTCCAGCGCTGCCGTCTGCAATGCAGCGATCAGTGCCTGGGCAGGCTCCGTATTGGTAGCAGCGTCCTCATAGGTATCCAGCCAAGCCTGGGCTTTGTCCGCCACCGGGGTATCCAGCAACTGCTGGGCGTCCATAGACAGCCGCTCGCGGATCTGCTTTTGTGCCAATAGCATACCGTAGCCGAACTCAGCGTTGTCCTCAAACAGAGAGTTGGACCAAGCGGGGCCGTGGCCGTTCTTGTCTACCGTGTAAGGCGTAGAGGGTGCGGAACCGCCCCAAATGGAGGAGCAGCCGGTGGCGTTGGCAATGTACATACGGTCGCCGTACAGCTGGGTGGCCAGCTTGGCATACGGAGTCTCGCCGCAGCCTGCGCAAGCGCCGGAGAACTCCAAATACGGCTTTCTGTACTGCACGCCGATGGTATTGTTGGTAAGCAGCTCCGGTTTTTCGGAGGTGTCCACCAGTGCATCATAGATCTTTTGCCGATCCAGCTCGCTGGCAATGGGTTTCATAGTCAGGGACTTGGTGGGACACACGTTGGCGCAGGAGGCGCAGCCGGTGCAGTCCAGTACGGAAACAATCAGGGCGTACTGATAATCCGCTCTCTTGTGCTTCACCATGGTGGTGCCCTCCGGCGCGGCAGCCGCTTCCTCTGCATTCATAGCAATGGGACGAATCACTGCATGAGGGCAGACCATGGCACACAGGTTACACTGGGCGCACTTGGTGCCGTCCCACTGGGGTACGGTAATGGCAATGCCCCGCTTCTCAAAGGCGGCAGAACCGGCAGGATATACGCCGTCCGCCCGATCAGCAAAGGCAGATACCGGCAGATCGTCGCCGTGCAGGCGGCCAACCGGATCCAGAATTTCCTTGACAAACTTCTTCATCTCCGGACGATCGGTGGGTACTTCCAGCCGGCGGGGTGCGTCTTCTGCAGTCTTCCAGCTGTCCGGCACATCCACCTTCACGATCTCCTGGGCGCCACGGTCAATGCCGGCAAAGTTGGCATTCACCACCGCCTCGCCTTTCTTGGAGAACTTCTTGACCACGGCGGCCTTCATCAGCTCAATGGCCTTCTCTACCGGCAAAGAACGCAGACTGCAAGATGGTGGAAGCACGACCGGGCAAGCCCACTTCCTCTGCGATCTTAATGCCGTTAATGATATAGAAATGGATGTTGTTCTCTGCAATATAGCGCTTCATGGACGCAGGCAGCTGGCTGTCCAGCTGATCCGGGGTCCAAATACAGTTAAGCAGAAAAGTGCCGCCGGGCACCAGATCCTGTACCATATCATACTTGGTCACATAGGACGGGCAGTGGCAGGCCACAAAGTTGGCCTTGTTGATTAAATAGGTAGAGGTAATGGGTGACGAACCAAAGCGCAGGTGGGACACGGTAATGCCGCCGGACTTCTTGGAGTCATAGAAGAAGTAGCCCTGGGCAAACATATCCGTATTGTCGCCGATAATCTTAATAGAGTCCTTGTTGGCGCCAACGGTGCCGTCGGAGCCCAGACCCCAAAACTTACAAGAAGTGGTGCCTGCCGGGGTGGTGTCCGGGTTCTCGGTCACCGGCAGGGACAAGTGGGTCACATCGTCCTCAATGGACAGAGTGAACTCCGGCTTGGGCTGGGGCGCAGCCATATTGTTGTACACAGCGATAATATGCGCCGGTACGGTGTCCTTAGATCCTAAGCCGAAACGACCGCCGTACACCGGCACATCGTTAAAGGCAGAGCCTTTCAGCGCAGCCACCACATCCAGGAACAGCGGCTCACCCAAGGAGCCGGGCTCCTTCGTTCTATCTAACACGGAAATGTGCTTCACCGTCTCCGGCAGGGCAGCCAGCAAATGCTTGGCGCTGAAGGGGCGATACAGGTGCACCTTGACCATGCCCACTTTTTCGCCGCGGGCGTTCAGAAAATCTACGGTTTCCTGAATGGTGTCGCACACAGAACCCATCGCCACAATCACACGGGCTGCGTCCGGCGCGCCGTAGTAGTTAAACAGCCGGTAATCCGTGCCCAGCTTCTCGTTGATGGTGTTCATATACATCTCAGTAGTGGCAACCGCGTCGTTATAGTAGCGGTTGCATGCCTCTCTGTGCTGGAAGAACACATCACTGTTCTCCGCAGAGCCGCGCAACACCGGCTTCTCCGGGTTCAGGGCGCGGGCGCGGAACGCCTGCACATCGTCCATATCCACCATAGACCGCAGGTCCTCATAGTCCCAGGTCTCAATCTTCTGCACCTCATGAGAGGTACGGAAGCCGTCAAAGAAATGCAAAAACGGCACACGGCTCTTTAAGGTAGACAGGTGAGCCACAGCGCCCAAATCCATTACCTCCTGCACATTGGCAGAGCAGAGCATGGCATAGCCGGTCTGGCGGCAGGCCATCACATCGGAATGGTCGCCAAAGATATTCAGCGCGTGGGTAGACACGCAGCGGGCAGACACATGAATGACGGACGGAATCAGTTCGCCGGCGATCTTGTACATATTGGGGATCATCAGCAGCAGACCCTGTGATGCGGTGTAAGTGGTAGTCAGCGCACCGGCAGACAAAGAACCGTGCACGGCGCCGGCGGCACCGGCCTCAGACTCCATCTCCGCCACCTTGACCGTTTGGCCAAACAGGTTCTTGACCCCGCGAGCGGCCATGGCGTCCGTCTCCTCCGCCATGGTGGATGAGGGGGTGATGGGATAAATGGCGGCAACTTCTGTAAATGCGTAGCTGACATGGGCAGCGGCGCTGTTACCATCCATGGTTTTTTTCTTTCTGTTCATGGAATTTCCTCCTGTATTCTATCTTACAGATAACAACCTCAGTTTGGGCGCAAGCCCACAACTATACCAATTATAGCACTCCGGCGTGCGAAATTCAACACAACAATTTAGTGTTTCTGTATAATAATAACAAAAAGCAGCGCATAGACACTGCTTTTTTGTCGATTATTTCGTTTTTTTCACCAATTGTCGCTTAGTCGTCGTTGCCCAGCAGATTCTCAATATTTTCAAAATGGAATTCGGCGGTGTCCGTGCCTTTCTTCACTGTGACTTTGGCGCTCTTTTTCGTATGTTCCAGCTCCACCTGCACCTTTACATCCCCCCGGTACTTTTTCTCCGTGGTGTAGGTAAAGGCGGGGCCGATCTCCAGGGTCACTTCTTTCTCGTCCACCTGCTTGCCGTTAATGGTAATGCGCAGCTTGTCCGTGCGGGTATCTGTGCCGGCAGGCAGAGTAACGGAAATGTGAATTTTTCGATTGGCGGCCACGGTGGTTGTGGTCTTTTTCGTGGTAGTTTCGTTCTTCTTGGTTGCCTTTTCCGGCTTGTCCTTGCCGGACTTGGCGGTGGTGCCGGTCTTGCCGTCCTTTGCAGCCGAACCGCCGTTGCCGGCGGATTTGCCGTCGGCAGCGCTCTCCCCTGCCGCCACGGTGTTGCCCTTGGCGTCCGTTTGGGGTATGGTAACCACCCGGGTTTGGGCTTTGCCGTCCTTATCCGTAACGGTCTTGCCGTTCTCATCGGTCACATCTACCACAGCTGTGACCTCCTGTTCTGTATATTGCTTTTTGCTGCAAGCAGCGAATGCCAGTACCATGCTGCAAGCCAGCAGCAATGCCATTGCTTTTTTCATTATAACAGCTCCTTTATATCCGTTCATCCGGTTGTAAAAACGCCTGCATCGCCGCGTCGCTGGGCATACGCCAGTCGCCCCGGGGGCTCAGCGACACAGAACCCACCTTGGGTGAATCTGGAATACAGGAACGCTTAAATTGACTGATAAAGAACCGGCGCAAAAACTCCGTCAGCCACCGGTCAATGGTGGGGCGATCGTACCGGCCGTCAAAGGCTTTCTCCGCCAGCAGGGCCAGCTTTTCCCGGTCAAAGCCGAAGCGCACAAAGTGATAGAGGAAAAAATCATGCAATTCATAGGGACCGATCTTCTCCTCCGTTTTTTGGGCAATCTTGCCATTGGCATCCGGAGGCAGCAGCTCCGGCGACACCGGCGTGTCCAGCACATCCCGCAAGATCTCTTCCGTGCGGCCACCTAACTCCCCGGCCACATAATCCACCAGGTATCGCACCAGCGTCTTGGGCACGGAGGCATTCACGCCGTACATACTCATGTGATCGCCGTTGTAGGTACACCAGCCCATGGCCAGCTCGCTCAGATCGCCGGTGCCCACCAGCAAACAGCCTTCTTTATTGGCCAGGTCAAAGAGGATTTGGGTGCGTTCTCTGGCCTGGGTGTTCTCATAAGTAATGTCATGCACCGACGGATCGTGACCAATGTCCGCCATGTGCTGCACACAAGCGTCTGCAATGGAGATCTCTCGCCGGGTGACCCCCAGCGCTTCCATAAGATCCAGCGCGTTGCGATAGGTGCGGTCCGTGGTGCCAAACCCGGGCATGGTCACACCCAGCACGGCGCTGGCCGGTTTACCCAACAGCTCCATGGCGCGCACAGCCACCAGCAGCGCCAAGGTGGAGTCCAAACCGCCGCTGATCCCCAGCACACAACCCTTGGAGCCTACATGCTCCAGCCGCCCGGCCAAGCCGCTGGCCTGGAGCAGGAAGATCTCCTTGCACCGCTCTCGGCGCTGGGCGTCCGCTGCCGGCACAAAGGGGTGAGGGTCCACCATGCGGTACGCCAAATCATTCTCTGCATTGGGCACCGGGCAAGACTGTACCGCCACGCCGGGCCGGTTCTCAAAGGACATATTTTGCCGCCGCTGGGCATTCAACTTCTCCACATCCACATCGGCAACGGTGAGCACGCTCTCCCGGGCAAACCGCTCCCCCTCTGCCAAAATGCCGCCGTTCTCCGCCACTAAGGTGGCGCCGCTGAACACCAGGTCCGTGGTGCTCTCATGCACCCCGGCGCCGGCATACACATACCCGGCCACGCAGCGGGCGGACTGGCCGGCCACCAGGTCCCGACGATAGGCCGCCTTGGACACATACTCGTCGCTGGCAGACAGATTGGCGATCAAATTGGCGCCTTGCAGCGCCAAAGCACCGCTGGGAGGCTGAGGCACCCACAGGTCCTCGCACAGTTCCACACCCAGCAGCACGCCGCTGCCCAGGTCAAACAGTTGACTGCCCATGGGAACGCCGTTCACCATCTGTACCGTATCGAAATCCGCGCCGGAGGCGAACCAGCGCTTTTCGTAAAACTCATTATAATTGGCCAGATGCATCTTGGGCACCATGCCCTGCACCTGCCCATCCCGGAGCAATAGGGCACAGTTATAAAGGCTATTCTTATAGGGCACCGGGGCGCCGACCAGCACCGCAATGTCCTTGCCCGCCGTATAGGCAGCCAGCCGCTGCACCGCCCGATCCGCCGCCTGCTGAAGCGCAGCGGTAAAGAACAGATCGGCGCAGGTGTAGCCGGTGACGGACAGCTCCGGGGTCACCAGCAGGCGTACCTGCTGCGCCACAGCCCGGTCGACTACTGTCTCCAGCTGCCCGGCGTTATAATCCGGGTCTGCCACGCGCAAACGGGGCGCTGCCGCCGCCACTCTGAAAAATCCGTAATTCATTTCATCTCTCCGCTCAGCATGGTAATTTTATAACCAAAGGTGGCTGTCTCCCCCGGCTGCAAAACGGTCACGCCCCGACGGTGTTCCAGGGTGCCATCCTCGTCCGTACAATGAGAAATGCCGCTCCATGGCTCCAATGCCACAAAGGGGGCGTCATTCTCTGCGGACCAAACCAGCAAGTTGGTCATATCTTGGTACTCCACTCGCACGCCGTAGCCCATCGGACCCAGCAAGGTAGCCGCTTTGGCTTCCACCTGATCAAAAATCAATGCATCGTCATAAAACAGATCGTGCCGCAGGGGCAGCTCCTGCCCATTCACCAGCACATTGTATCGACGCGCCGGATCCACGATCCCGGTTTGGTGATCCGGGCGCAAGGGCGCCTTAGTCACAGGGCGATCAAAGCGCACCTTGTAATCCTCAAACCGCTCCCCTGCTGCCAGCGGGCAGTTAAAAGCCGGATGGCCGCCGATCACAAAGGGCATAGGCTCCCCGCCGCTGTTAATAATATGATAAGTCACGGCAACGGTGCTGTCCACCAGCTCATAGCGGATCTCCAGCCGATAATCAAAGGGGTACGCCGCCAAGGTGTTGTCATCTGCCACTTGGGTAAAGGTGGCGCCGTTGCGGTGGTGCTCCGTCAGTGTAAAGGGGTTAATGCGGGCCACGCCGTGGCGCTTCATACGGCAGGGCTTGCCAAATGCGGTAGACGCCCCCTTGGGCAGCACCCCCACAATGGGAAAGCAAACCGGCGCCTGACCGGCCCAGTAAGCCGGGTCCCCCTGCCAAAGATATTCTCGGCCGTCCCGCACTAGGGAGCGGAGCATCGCCCCCGCGTCCGTAACGGTGACGGCACAGTGTTCATTTTTTAATGTCAGTTCCATAAGAACCCTCCAGTCCCCTTTATTATAGCTTATCCCTACCGGCATTGCAATAAAAATAGGCGGGGTTTTCAGAGTTTACAAAAAAGCCAAAATCTACCTGCAAAATGTTGCAAATCCCCTGCATATAGTATAGAATATGAGTAGCCTTGCGCAAATGCGACAGACAGAGGAGAACGGCAATGGATATTGATACCTTTATTCACGAAGCCATTTTTGGCGAGAAAGAACAGCACCGCATTTTTTACTACCTGATGTGGGAGAACCTGCAGGAGGTGGGCTATGTAATCACCGATGAGAGCGGCTACGAGATTGACAGTGTGTTCAAGGCGGTGGCACTGCAAAATCTGGTAGGCGAGTTTGCCTACCGGTTGTATGATACAGTCAACGAAACCGGATATGAGGATGTACTGGAGTACCTGGGCACCCTGGCTATCGGCGAGGACGATATTCTGCAATACTGCGAGAACGACCCGGAAATTCTGGTAGAGCCGGAGGATTTCGAGTTAACGGTAAAGAACGCGCTGGATACCATCACGGAGCGCACAGCGGACAAGCTGTTAGAGGAATTCTCTGCCGATGATCTGTTTGACTACCTGTTTACCGCCACTTATGACTTTGAGCAAGACTTTACCTACGAGTTTGAGGACACGGACGAATTTCAGGCCTTTGTGGACTCCAACGCAGACCAGCTGGACAACTATAAAGAGGAATACCCGGCTGTTATGCGCTGGGTGGAAGGCGGTATGGTCTGCTGAGCGAATGACAAATATCTATACAAAAAGGGACCTGGATTCAGGTCCCTTTTGCTTTGTATCGTCTGTTATTTATTGCTCTTGTTTCCATTGCCGACTTTGTTCCCGGCAGCGTGTAGCTGCTGGGCAATCTCGGCCAAGCCGGCAGACATGGCGGAGATCATGCGCACCGTCTCTTCCTTGGTATAATCATTACTGCAATAATCGTTGAGCGCACCGAAAAAGCCAAAAGCCAAAAAGCTCTTGCTCACGGAGGAGCGCTGACTGCGAAAATCCAAAAATTTGTTTTTGCCGATATGATCCGCAATCACATCCGTAATGGCAGCAATATCCAAATACGGCTCAATATTTCGGCTGCGAAACAAGATCCGATATTTTTTCTTGATCCGATTGGCGCTGACAAAAATCGTTAAGAAATACTGGTTAAAGGTGGCTGTGTCCGGCTTCTCCGCCTGGTCGATCACCTTTAATGCCTGCTGGGACAGCTCTTGCACAAAGTCAATTAAAATAGAATTGACCAAATTGAATTTATCGCTGTAATGCAGGTAAAACGTGTTTCGGTTGATCTGGGCTCGCTGGGTAATATCCGTAACGGATACCTTGTCAAAATCGCTCTCCTCCAGCAGTTCAAAGAAGGCGTCCCGAATGGCGCGCTCGGTCTTCACATACCGCAGATCGGTCTCTTTCATTACTTATATCCCCCGTCTCTAATGATCGTATGATGATTATACACCACCATACCAATAAAAGTCAAGTTGGGCGATCTGCTGATTAACTGGCAAGAATGCGGTCTGTTATTTGACCCAGCCTTTCTTAAACATCAGGTGGGCAGACAGCAGCGATACCACCACGCCCACAGGGATCAGTACGCCTACCGCCAAGTCGCCCTTAAAGAGCAACATCAAGCAAACGACGGCAACAGGCACAACAGTCAGCTTAAAGTGCTTGGCAAAATAGCTCATACCCAGCGCGCCGAACAGTGCGGGCACCACCTGCTTAAAAGCAGGGGCAAAAACAGAGTCATCATTTGTCAAGTACGGCAGCACCGGACTGAACAGCAGCACCCCTGCGGCAATCACCAGGGTGGTCACAATAGAGGATGTGGCGCAGGCAATGGTGGAGAGCACCTCGCCCTCAGCAACGCGCAGCTTGCCGGTATTGTCATAG
>OLOS01001228.1_pt1 | contig 22125 bp, 23 predicted proteins | sample 1672631 | NCBI WGS metagenome assembly OLOS01 (sample SAMEA3136707, study PRJEB25190) | human gut metagenome | biome: human gut; feature: human-associated habitat; material: faeces | place: Austria | collected 2013 | reverse complement strand
TCCATTAAAAGATAGATTGGTAACAGCGTTGGACATACACCAATATTTTATCAGCATAGTATAATCGTACATTGCCTGATTTGAAAGAGCAGCGATGTGTAATCTTAGGTATGACCAATCTCCTCGTTCTTCAACTTCTATCATACGTTTATAGATTTGTGGTTCAATGGTTGCTAAATCTTCAATTGTAATAATTATGGTCTTTTCCTTTAATCCGAACTCTTCACGGATTCTCATGACTTCATTAACAAATTCTGGTTGGGTATAAATGACCAACAAATTCTGAATTCTTGCCCAATGTTTGAAATAATCAAAATACTTTTGACTACTCCGTTTTAGGTTCTTTATGTTTGATTCTCCACGCCCTATATCAAAAAAAGCGGTAACTAATAATGTTTCCATATTATCTATCCCCTTATTACGTTTATTTGGTTTATAAAATACTTGCGTTCATTTTTATTTAACATTAGTAAAAAGTTGATTGCTCCCCCTACAAATGTACAAATTATTGCTTCTGATATAAATTGTGTCCACGAATATATTGCTGGCAATACATTATAGATACCTATAAAAGCTATAAGAGAAATTCCTAAAACAATCATATATCTAAAAATCAATGGATAAAATACCAATGGTTTTACTTTCAAGCATTTACTTGCATATATAGGTAAATATGTAAGGTTTATAACTGCTCCAACAATTTTGCTAACTCCCGCTACTGCATATACTCCAAGCGTTGTCTCTTTTATTAAAATTAAAACCAAGATGATATCAAAAAAACTCACAATTAACCATACAAGTGAATTTACCTTTAGTTTATTTGTCAACACAAAAACATTTGTTAATCCTGATGTCACTCCCGATACTACCATAGAAATACAACTCAAACACGTTAGTTGATAAATAAGAATAATGTTTTCATTTGGCACCATAAGTGTATAGAATACTTTACCAAATGTAACAATTCCGCAGAAAAGTACACTGGTAAATACACCAGTTAACTTCATATTAATTTTCAGTTCCTTGATAATACCATTGGGGTTTTCCTTTGCGTACAAAAAAGTTAACTGAGGGTTAAATAATGCACAAATCGATGAAACCAGTGTTGAAGCTAATGAAGGAATAGTATACGCAACAGATAAAGCTCCCAAGGCAGCACCACTCAAAAATATATTGGTGATAATTGTATCTAGCCCGTCTGATAGAATTGATGATAATTTTGTTATAGAGCTCCATATACCTGAACCCAACATTTCCTTTGTTTTGGTCAGAGAAAATGCCTGTATGGATAATCTCAGTTCAGGCACTAATTTGCGAGTTAATACTCCGTTCGCTATCATAATCACAAATGAGTAAATAAAAGATGCTGTTCCAACATAAGCGATGCTGATAGGAAAGATTCCAAATAGCAGTAACATTAATCCTGCTTTTATTAATATAGAAATCGTATTAATAATACTTGACATATATAACTTATTTGTTATATATGTACCAATTGTAAATATTGTCCCTATAACAGAAATGACAAAATTCAAAACAAGCCAAATAAAAAGATACCTAACCTGTACTACCAAGTGTAACGGAACGTTAAGAAAAACATCCATAAATACTGCAAAAAATATACCCAATATTAGAATAATAATGCAAATGGTGACATCAGCCCAAAACACCGAATTAAAATACTCATTTGCTATCTTTTTTTGGTTTCGATGTATCGCCAATGCAATAAAACGTGAAGATACAGAATTTAGTGCAATCGTTATTACTGTTGCATAATTAACAGTATTATTAGCAAGACTGACAAAGCCATATGCTTCAGACCCCACTCTATTAACTATATATGGCATCACAAGCAGATTGATACAGGCATTGACACCCAGTGTAATAAAACTTGCTACTAAATTTATTGATAAAGCTTTCCTGTTGTCCACATACATACCTCTACTTAAACTTATACTAACGTCTTCATACCCATTAATTCATTAACTAGTTCAACAAAACGCTCATAATATTGCTTTTCATCATTAAATTGCTTGGATTTTTCAAGTGCTCCATCTGATAGCTGTTTCAGTTTAATTTTATTATGGTATAACTTATCTATTGCAATTGCTAAATCTTTAGAATATTGTTCTCCTTGGGAAATGAGTTCCGCACAACTTTTATCTAATATATCCAAGAGTCCTCCACACGCTGATGCTAAGCATGGTATTCCCATCGTGATTGCTTCTAGAGCCGTCATTCCAAAGGCTTCACACCCTTGGCTAGGTATTGCCACGACATTAGAAGCACTATATAATTTTGGCATTTCTACCTGAGGAATATAACCACATTTTACAACTTTATCACCTAGCTGTTTTATGATTTTATCCATTTTCATTTCATATTGTTGTTCTTCCCTGGATGCGAACCACTGGCTACCTACAAGTAGTATTTTTAAGTTTATATCAGTTGGAAGTAAGGTAATTGCTTGAAGCAACTCTAAAGCTCCTTTCCATCTGTCAAATCGACCGCAAAACATAATGACAAATTCATCATCAGTTATACCATTCTGTTTCCGAAAGCTGTAGCCCTCCTCTTTTATTTGGTCAGATATGTAATATTTTTCTCGATTAATACAATTTTCTAATACTCGGATTTTTCCGCTATCTATTACTTGGGAAATATGCATTTTAAGATATTTACTTGCTGTCCATACAGCGGCAGCTTGCTGACCCAACTTTACAATCCGTTCTTTTGTCTTGTCATAATCTGTTTTAACTGTATCAAAGTCGTTATGTAAATGAAAAACAATTTTTGTATTTGGAAATCTCTTTTTCAATCCAAAAAAAATCTGCATATTATTTTCCACTACAATTAATTTATACTTTTTTCTAACTAGCAGAGGAATCACAACAGACATGTAGTCAAAATGTTTTTTTATTCCCAATATTCTACAAGTACGGTTGGTAATTGAAAACGTAGCTCTAATCGGAAAAATATGTTGGTAATTATTAATTTGAATTAATTTAGTATTGTGATAATTCTTTGTATTAAGTTCTGAATCAGCTAATGTATAAACATCAAAACAGAAGTGATTATATTTTTCATTTTCATTTATTAATAAGGTTGTCAAATGTTCGACAGCACCTCCTCTGACATCTGGTACGGGTTTTAAGCCCGCAGTAATTATCGCTATTGAATACATTGTTGTTTCTCCTTATTTCCTTACAGTTCTAGTTTAAAAATACTGTGTCATCAATATTTTAAAGTAGTCTTGTATTACCCAAATATTTATTATACTGAGACTACTTATAATTATAAACTTTAGAAAGGCTGTATATTTGTAAGTGAAAATCCAAGATTCTGCAAAAGCGGAATACATCAAAGGTACAGAAAGAGGTGCTAAAACATACATAGGCCGGATAACTAAATCATAATTTCCAATATTGCCACATACATATAGCATATATAGGATAAAGAAATTTTCTAATTGTTTATATGGCTTTCTTTTTTTTCGATTAACAAACATTATTAAAAGATATATTGCTATAAATAACAAATCTGCATATAAGTACCTCCTGCTATTTCTATACTGTGCATTCGATGAATACTGTAAATACAGTCTTCCTATAAGGTGCAAAAATTCATTTGATGACAAAGAAAAAACAACTGCTATTTGTTTAATTCCAAAAACCACGGCTACAACCATGGTGAGCTGTCTCCAATTCAACTTGTATCTTGATAGAATCATAAACGGAACCACAGCAATAATGGCTGGATGCATAAATAATGCAGCTAAAAGAATAGATAATGACAATAATATACTTTTCTTTTTTTCCAGATTTAGATACAAAGCTAAGGCTGCAAGGCATGCTGCATTTGCATTGCGCATTCCAGCTAGTGCATGCATATAGGGCATCAACATCCAAGTTAATAGTTGAGATGGCAGATATACGTTAAACCGTATCTTATAATTTCGATTCCAATCAACTGAAATATATCCAATAATTAAATAATCGATAAGAACCACTATAAATGGCATCAAATGATAATTTTCTACTTTAACACTTAAAAAACATAATAAGTTAAATAATAAATAGAAACGATTATGAGAATATTGATAAAATCCTTTGGTAAGAAGCTGAATGTAACCTATCTTTGATTCTTCTATCATTTTCATATAAGAGAAATGAATTGAAAGATCCCACATGGGTTGTGCATGATAGGCAATTACTGCCAATACAAATGAAAACATAAAAAAAATTAGATACTCTGTATATTTAGAACATTTAATTTTCGATGAGAATAAAATATAAAAAATAAATAGAATCACACCACAAATTGAAACAATCAGCATTTTACCCTCGTACAAATCAAAGTTTGCTTATCCTTTCGTGTTAATATTTAAATTATGCAGATACTAAGTATTAAATCTCATCTCCTGTTTTCCTCAATTATCTTAACCACCTTATCAATTATGCACAATTTACATAAAATCAGCTTCAATCTCTTGTTACTTTTCATCGCATCACTAAATGTAAACCTTTTACTAATTTCTCTAATTTGTTTACAAATTTTTTGTTTTTCTACTACGGGATTATTACCTACACGATAGCATAGTTGTAAGGCATAAATCATGCTACTGCAAATATAGCATGCCAACAGATTATCAGTTACTTTTTGTTGTAGAAGACTCTGTAATTCATTCGAATTTTTGATTATATCGGAATAATCACTATTTTTAGGTTTAGCAGTTATTGTATTATTGCTTTGAACATAGTAATATAACGGCTTTGAGACAAAAGATATTTTATTTGCTGCCAGTATCTGTTTGAAAGAAACAACAGTATCTTCATAACGCCTCCCTTTAGGAAACAGGATTGCTTCTCCAATTTCGGGTTGCATTATCTTTCTTTTTAGAAGTTTACACCAGGCTGTTGTTGGTAGTTGTTCCGTTAAAGCTTTGGTAAGAACATCAGAAGTACAGCAATCAAACATACGATATGCCTTTTTTCTTTTTTTATCAATTTCTTTATAATTCCAAAAATTGCATATCACCATATCACAATTATCCCGTTCCATGATGTCAATCATTACTTCATATGCATCTAATTCTAAAAAATCATCGCTATCCACAAAAGCCAAATATTCTCCATTGGAGTATCTAATCCCAAGATTTCTTGCTTCGGCTAGTCCCTCATTTATTTTAGGCGCTGTAATTCTGATACGTTTATCATTCCTAGCCCATTTTTTACATATTTCCCGGCTCCTATCAGTAGAACCATCATCTACTAGAATAATTTCCATATTTCGGTATGTTTGATTGCTTATACTTTCTATACATCTATCTAAGGTATTTTCAACATTATAGACTGGTACTATTACCGATAATAGTTTATTCATTTGTTTCTCCGTTAATTATTGTCATATAAAGGCTTTCTATTCGTTTGGCCATATTTTTGATATCCAGCTCACATGGATTTTCTTTACAATATTGAATCCTTTTCCAAGGTGTAATTGCAGTTTCAGCCCATTTTACCACAGAATCCTCTCCCGCAATAGGAAGAAACTCAATGCTATCAGGTGCAAAATACTTAGCAATATCTTTTGCCACACGCTCAGAAACTAAGCAATGCAGGCCTGAAGCCGCTGCTTCAGCTAAAGCGACAGGGTTCCCTTCTGATATTGATGGTAATAAGAACACATCTGCAGCTTGAAGTAGTTCATTAACATCATTACGTTGACCTAACATAAATACGTTATTTTCTAAGTCAAATTCTTTAATTTTATGATTGATTTCCTTGCGTAATGGTCCATCACCAACAAGAATTAATTTGGCATTATTTTTCAGTTTACAGATTTCCGAAAATACCTTTATAAGATACAGATGATTCTTATAATTAAGGAAACCTCCAACATGAATAACTACGAACTCATTTTCTTCAATTTTCAAATCTATCCGTCTTTTCGTACGGATAGTCGGGGAAAAAGATAACGCAGAAACATCTACTGCATTTAAAATCACATTATAATGTCTGTTTCCAAATAACCATCTACCTGCATTATCAGAACAGGCAATTCTAATATTTGAATATTTGTTTGTTCTTTTTTTTTCTATTTGATTTACCAGTGCTTTAAGCGGATTTTTAGTAAAAGCATTCATTGCTGACATATGGGAATGGGACACAAGAACTTTGACATCATACTTTTTTGCAATCCTTAAATAAATGCCACTAGTTGCATTCATATGGGAATGCACAACATCATAGCTACCATTCATGATGATTTTTTCAAATTCGTTTATGGTTCCCCAATAATTTTTCCCTTTAATAGGAATGTGATATATGTGAGTGCCTCTTTGAGTTATATCACTTTCAAAGATGCCCTCTTGATATCCATGACATACAAAATCAATATAATATCCTTTTTCTAAAAAAACCTTCCATAAATTAATAGCCACCGATTCTATTCCACCATATGAAATATGCGATGGCATTACAAAGAGAATTCTCATTACTTTCCTCCCCTTAAACGAAACAGAATGGAGACCAGGTTCGGATTTATACATAACCCTATTAGAAGAGCTTTCCTTGATATTGGCATATCCCATTTAAGCAAATCATTAAAGTACATGCGTAAATTTTTTAATAAATAGCACTGATCCTTGTTCCAATTTTCATATTGCCCTGAAACACCAAACTTTGCAGCCTTTCCTAACACTCCCATAAATGCTCGTTCATAATTCATCCGTGCGTAGTATTCATACTGTGGATACTTGCTTTGACATTGTATGACGATATTTTTCCAGATTTCTATAAGCTGTAAATCTGACAGTACTAATTTATTTCTTGTAATACTATCGTTGTTATAGTACCAAAAATACTTAATTTGATTTATATAAACTCCACGCTTACAGTTTTGAATTACACGAAAGTTAAAATCGATATCTTCAAAGCGCATTCCTTCCCAAAATCGAACGTTATTTAGGACCCGTGCACGAAAAAGTTTGTCGCATACGCAATAGTGAATGCCTTTGTTTGAAACGCGAAAAAATAGTTCAAATAAAGAGGACTGATTTAATACCTTTTCTTTATATTCTGGTTGATTATAGTTTTCACGACTGGATTTAGTGATTAACATTTCACTTACTGCATAATCTGCATTATGTTTAGTGATACTATTATATAGCATTTCATACATATCTGGTGCAATCCAATCATCTGAATCAACGAAACCAATATAACTCCCACGGGTAATACACAGTCCCGCGTTTCTTGCTGAGCTCAATCCACCGTTTTCTTTATGTATAACGCAAATTCGTTTATCCTTTTCCGCCCATTCATCACATATCTGTGGACAATTATCTGGAGATCCATCGTCTACTAGAATTAATTCAAAATCAGTAAAAGATTGGTTAAGAATTGACCTGATACAACGTTCAAGATAAGACTCTGTTTTATAAATCGGAACTATAATACTAATTTCAGGCATTCTGTTTCTCGACTTTCATCTTGTGAATTTCACTATACCAGCAATACCCCAGCGTACAACATTACAAATACTGCGGGGGACATTTTGTTTTAAATAATTGCGGTAGAATCCATACTGTTTCTTTATTAATTTATATTTATTACCAGTTGTCGAATTAGCCAATATTCTGTATTTTGCAAGTATCTCAGGATTTCCATAAGCTTTCCCTTGCAATTTCACAACATCTAGCCAGTATGCATAATCATCACGAAGGCTTTTTAATTCTTCTCGTAAATAAATTTTTCCATATATCGAGGAATCATAGAGTCCTGATAGGCATCCTATACGATTCATCACCATCATATCTTTAGTTGTGATTATCGGTTTGGATTTAACTGGTTTTAAGATTGGTTCGGAGTGAGTATTAATACGCATATAAGAACAGTAAACGCAGACCACATTTTTTTCTTTCATAAACGCTATTTGTTTTTCTAAAAATTCAGGCATCCATACATCATCAGAATCTAACAATGCAATATATCGTCCTTTTGCCCTTCGAATACCATTATTTCTTGCGGCGGCAGAACCGTTATTCTTTTGCCGGATTAATTGTATACGTGCATCTTTTTCTACATAATTTTGTACAATAGATGCGGAACTGTCCTTCGAGCCATCGTCAACAACAATCATTTCCCAATTAGAATAGGACTGTGCTATAACAGATTCGATTGTCTCAGCAATATAGTTTGATCCGTTATAACAGGGTGTTATAATTGATACCAACGTTTCTACCATACAAATCTCCTTAAAGTTTCATTTAGGATTACTATTAGTTAATTCTCTATTTTTTAAAGCTGTCGTTTGTCCTTTTTCTATACCCTTTGTGCTTTCTGGCATAAAAAGAATCTTTATTGTCAAAATTATTAATTTAATATCTAGCAATAATGAGTAGTTTTGTATGTACATAAGATCCAATTTTAATTTGTCATATGGTGTTGTATTATATTTGCCATAAATTTGTGCATAACCTGTGAGGCCAGCCTTTACCTTTAATCTATACTCAAATTCAGGTATTAACTCCTTATACTTTCTTGCTATTTCCGGCCGCTCTGGTCTGGGGCCAACAACGGACATATCTCCTTTTAGGATATTAATTATCTGGGGAAGTTCATCTAAACGTACCTTGCGAATGAGGGCCCCTATGGGAGTAATCCGCTGGTCCCCTTCCTGAGCAAGGCGGGCTACCCCATCCTTTTCTGCATCAATATACATACTTCGAAACTTATATACATAAAATTCTTTCCCGTCTGTAGTTAACCGTTTTTGTTTATAAATAATAGGTCCATTGTCGTAGCATTTAATCGCGATGCTAATAATTAACATAAATGGTAATGCTAAAACTAAAGATAGCATTGAAACGATTATATCCATAAATCGCTTTGCAAACTGCTGTTCAATATTAATCTTCCCGTTCCTTACTAACAATAGAGGGGTATCAAAAAGATTAATTTCTTCTGCACTACGTGTAAGAATATCTGAAATTTTGGGGGTAAGGTATATACGAACCGATTTACCATAACAATATTTTAGCAGTTCATTACGCAATATAGATGGGACATCACAAATAATAATTCCATCATATAAATTAATCTTTTCTTGTAATTTTCTTATACCGATATCTATATGAATAACTTCACAAATTTCGTACCGATCTTTTCTGCTACTCATTTTATCCATTAAAGATAATGATGGTCGATTTCCATAGATTAGTAACAATCTTCGAGGTGGAAATAACTTTTGAAAAATGTGGCTAGTTAAAATTGTCCAAACAAATATCACTACCAAATCACATATATATAAAAGTAAAAATGGTACTATATTTAAAAATCGTTTAGCTAATAGGGCTATTTGAAGGTATGTTATGGTGTTGACTAAGCTAACTGACAGGACTTGAGAATATATAACATTCCCTTTCTCCAAATATCCGACACGTAAACCTCCGTATATTCTTGAAAAAAATAGGAGCAACATGCCATAGACTGCTATCATGAGCCAATCACCTTTTCTAAAAAAGGGGTTTCCAGCTTTAGCAGAAAAATAATTAAGCCAAGTCCACGAATAAATTCCAATTTCTAGAGTAAGAATTGAGATTACTGCCAATAGCCGAATGATTCGTTTGTATTTATCATAGCATCTCATATACCTGTAACTCCTAACATTGCGTTCATTCCTTAATATTTTTAACTTTGCTCAATATGTGGCAACCCAAATTTACGTAATAATTTACATCCTCTATGAGACAGCGAGGAATACTTCTTATAATGCCTCTTATGCGAAATGGAATTTATCCGTGTGAACGAAAAAAACAGGGATGTGATGCCGAAGGATGCGGTGGTCCGAATTGTCACGACTGCCTTTTTATACAGAAAATCCAGTTTTAGGAGGAGGTGATAAAAATGTATTCTATTTATAATAAGTAACGAATATATTAATTACAAAGGAGAGATTTATTATGATTGTTAATAAAGAATTGTATAATCAATTAAAATTGTTGTTAGTGCAAGAGGACGGCAATGGCTTGGGACAAGCTCTATGCACATGCCAGGATGAACTTCTGCATGATATGACCCGCCTTTATATTAGACGGGATAAAAAGAAATTGGATTTAGAATTAAGCCTATTTAAACGCCTGCAAAAACTTCTGTCTAGTTCAATTACAGATATGGTATCGTATCAAATAGGAATTCTTATGGGCATTTACAAGGTGGTTAACCTTTTGAACAACACCTTGTCACATGATGAAGATTTTAATTTAAGGATGTCCGCATTGTATAAGAAATCAAAGGTTAAGGAAATTTTGGAATATCTGGAGAAGCATCCCAGCGCACAACATAAGGTGATTGCCCAGGAGGTGGGGGCTAAACCCAATCATTTAAGTCAGATAATGAGAGAATTAGAAGATACTGGCTGTGTTCTGCGGTACGCTGCTGGAAAACGGAGTTTCTATGAATTAAGTCTGGATGGACAGGCATTTATAAAAAGACAAAGAAATGATGATGATTTATTACCATATCCGGAAATAATATTGGAAAAGATGGGCGTGTCAGACAAATGGAAACTTCAAGATAAAAATTCGTTCTGTTCTGTAAAGCATCGTCAATATGATGGAAAAATACAAACTCCTGGATATTTGCCTGGTTGTATAAAGCCGGTCTACATGGCTGCTGAAAAGAAGGACTACATAAGGTATATATCTCACATGAAAAATCGAATGGAGGAAGTTAAAATTGGATGAGATAAAAAAGCTTATTTTACAATTGGATGAGCAGGATAGCCATTGACGGGAATATATAAAAGCAAGCGATGACAGCAAAATCGATGATGCCGTAAGATTCAGGCAAAATATTATAAAGCTGCTGTTTGAGTTGAGGAAGATATTAAAGCTGGATGACCAGTCAAAGGCTGATGAGGCCGCCTGTATAATTGGTGATGAAGAAATTGCAGATAGTTTTTTTAAACATGCTAAGAACACGTTGGTTAACTATTGGGCTATGTCACATATCCGGTTATTAGAAAAAAGGATTTGGCCTTATGTAAAACATTTTTCGAAACAGTAATGTCAAATTATGTGGTCCGTTGGAACATGGAACTATATAAGGATTTTGAAAAATATCACTTTAGTGATAGTGATGAAATGCAGGATGCTATGACATCCCTGGATGCTCTTACCGATTATTATGTAGAAAGGTCATTAACACATCAAAATATTGTCAATGACTTTGCAGAAGAAACGGATTTGTCCGAGGCATTATGCAATTATTATGCTGATTTGCTGGATAAATATTATACGGATATCAAGCTGAATATTATATTTAATAAGGTGGAAAAAATGTCCGAAAGAATAGAACGGATGGAAAAGGAAGATCATTAGAAGGCGCGACATTACGATTTAAGAAAAAGCTTTTGTGCAGAAGGACTGAAGAATGAATATTTTAAAAGTGTGGAATGTTGGACAGGGGGATTGCATTACGCTATATCCCGAATCAAGCTGTGTCCTGTCTTCGGAAAAATTACTTATTGATGCAGGACCAGGTGATGTAGATATTACGGAGCAATTTAATGATAATGATGTGATTCATATTTTTATTACACATTCCCATAAGGATCATATAGGGGGCCTGGCATTTTTTACAGGTGATAAAATGAAACAGGTGAAGGAAATTACGGTACCGTTTTATCAGAATGAAGTTGTATTACTTGCCAAGAGTCTTCTGGAGCTTAAGGGAACATCGCTTTCAGGGACTTCCGAAAGCGAAATCGCTGAAATCAGGGATATAGTGAGTGCCCAGATGGCAATTAAAAATGCCGGATTAAAAGGTGGACCAAAGCTGACATTTGCATATGAAGGGAAACCCATATGTGCCAATTTAGAGATATTTAATCCGCCGCTTAAAACAGATGTAATAGATTCCTTTGATGAAATAGATAATGAAGTAATAGATAACATATTTGAAGAAATCTTCCGGCAGGATTTTGCTGACACAATGCGGGTATATATCCAAGCAAAGAGAAGCGACCAGGAGAATGCCGATACGCCCATGCTGGACGAGATTATATTATATGATGCTAACAGCCATTATTATGCTTCAACACAGGGGATTCATCGCATGAAGGGAAATTACATTTTGAATTTCATTCAATCCAACTTAGGCCTGATACGTGAATTTAATTATTCACACGGCAAAAAACAGTTTTTAAAGTTGGTAACTAATTATAAGGAATATATACATAATACGTGCATTGTAATGAAAGCCAGCTATGCCCACTCAATCCTCTTAACTGGTGATACCAGTAAAAGTGTTTTAAAACGTTTGATGAATGAGAAAAAAGATATTGGGGCAGATTACCTAAAAATTCCACATCACGGAAGTAAGAATAATCTGAATCAGTCGCTTATCAGGTACATACATCCAGAATATGCTATTATCTCTCACGACAACAGGGTATTTGGAAAAGCAAAAGACCCGCATCCCAATATAGAGGTTTTGAAAAGGCTGAATAATGAGAATGTAAGCATGCTCTCAACAAATGATGTTTTAAAAAATGAAAAAGTAATATTAAAAGGTGCTGCCCCAAGGAAAGGGACAGCGATATCTATATAGAAATAGGAATAATCCCAAGAAGATGAGCATTCCCGGAAATTTCACCTCTTTATGGCTGCTTGATTCTAATTAAGCGGATATGGTAAGTGCATTGTAGGAACATTTAGACAAATACAGCCGCATGCTCAGAAGAGAGCAGCAGCATGTCAGTCCAGGAAGTTATTAATATTAAGGGTTATATTTCCCCGCTAAATTATAAATTAATATTTTCATTAATTCACTATTTCCTTTTATTTTAGAAATCTTTGTTGGAACATTACCATTAGAAGGATATTCTCTTGTAACGGGTATTTCACACACCTTCATTCCAATCTGGGATGCTCTAGTTGATAAATAGGCCAACAATTCATATGTAACAAAAATATCACGAAAAATCCCGACCCGCTTATTAAGTAAATACCGACGGGAGTAGCCGCGGTAAGCATTGGTTGTATCGGTAAACCAATGTCGCGCTGTTAATGAAATGATAGGAGCATGAATAAGCCTGACGGACAAGTAACGGCTTAAGGGGGTATTGATGGCCTTCCCACCTTTTATGAAACGTGAACCTTGGACAAAATCATATCCCAGTTCCAATTTCTCTATAAATGCCGGAATATCTTCAATACTGTCTTTATTATTCCCATCAATCGTAATAACGCCTTTGTATCCTCTCTTTAGTGCAAACCAGAACCCCATCCTCAGTTGCGCGCCTTGTTTTCCGGTGCTTGATTTTATAAGAAGGGTGTTGATTTTTAGGGCTTCCATCCCTTCAATACTACCATCTGTTGAACCTCCATCACATATAATGATATCGGCAATATCTGGTATTCCTGCGTTTACTGCCCGTTCTAATTCCTGCTGTATTCGTGTTCCCTCATTGATTATGGGAATACAAATACAATAATCACTTTTCCGCGGACTATATTTATAGGCTTTAAAGTCCGGAACACCAGATATATGCTCATACCTCATAGTAAATCTCCTTAACCTGTTCCATGATTTTATAAATATTATCAATTTCCAAACCTTTACCCATTTCAATGGATAGATATCCGTAATAGCCTCTGCATAATATATTTTTTAATGTTTGATGAATGTCCCGACACTCAATTGGGTTCAAATGAGGTTCACTAATATGTATATGATGAATCCAGTGCATATCCGCTTGTAAACAGTGTAAATCTTCCTTGTTGCAGATAACTGTTCCCAAATCCAGATTTACCCGGATACCTGGCGAATTGACTATTTTAGCAATTTCAATCGCTTCCTTTGTAGTATTAATATAATTCGTATGATAGATGGCTGGATTTGCTTCCAAAGATAAAACCGTACCATGTGCAGCAGCATATTCACCTAATTCACGAAAAAAAGAAATGGCTGAATCCGGATTTTCCCCCTCTATTAGATTTCTATTTTTTGGTGAACCGAATACTAAATTAGGACAATCTATGGCTGAGGCAAAATCTATAGCCTTTTTAGTGTACTTTTTTAGAACTTCCCTTTCCGCCGGACTTCTAAAAAGACATTCTGTGCGGCCATACCAGATAGACTGCATGGAGGAAATCGACAAATCGTAGGTTTGCCGAAGATTGTGGGCCCACTGAGAGGCAGCATTAGTATGTGAATATGGCTGTTCCTGAAATAGTCTTGTTGGGGCAATCTCTAGCCCCTTATATCCTAGGTCGTTCATCTTGTCGTACATGACAGCGTCATATGAAGCATCCCATGCAATATTTGAAATTGATAATTTTAACATGATTGTAACTCCGCTTCTACAAATTCTTTAATCTCTTTCATAATCTGCCCTTTTGGATATAGGTAACCATTCCTCCCCCCAAATTGTTCTGCATAAATACTAAGAAAATTATACTCAATAGGCATGTTGGAATTTATATTTACAAAGCTATCTCCAGATAGATATTGGTAAAGTTCCCCTGCTGAAATTGGTTCAGTAGCAACATTAAGAAGAGACACCCCAAAATCTAATGCTTTGCAAATATCCGTCCATAAATAAGTTAGATTATAGAATTGGTAACAGTTCCGGCTATCCGTAAAGTTCAGTGCCGTGAAGCCGCTGCTTTCAAACTGGTGTTTTAACTGGATATCTCCATTTTGATTCAAAGGACTGTATTTATAGAACCCGCTTTTCTGTATATGATAATATTCATTCAACCCTACAATCTGTTTTGACAATTCGGTCATTTTTGATGGGCTTAACATAGAAGGTACACGATGAATATAATCATATATAAAATTTTTTTTAATATTTTTCCCAAACAAAGCAGGAAGGCGGATAATCAGAGCATCTGGATAGCAATCTCTTATACTACATTCTAGTTTATAACGGTTAGCACCATATGGTTGAAGATTAGATATGTCGATTTCTGTTTTTTCGTTTACATTTTGTGGGGTATTGTAAACATCGATTGTAGAAATTAATACCAGTTTTTTAGGAGAAATCTGTTTTATGTGGTTCAATGCCTGCAATGTTGCTTCATAATCCTGTATTGGGTAGGCATTAGCAAGAAATTTCTCGGCACGAACTCCAGCATAAACCAACAATTCGGGTTTTGTACCATATGCGGATTCTATGTTTTTGCTATTATATTTTCCGCTAAATTGAAAGCTTTCTTTAAGATTTGATCCTACAAATCCTGTATAACCAACCAGTGCTGATTTCATGATACTTCTCCTATTTTAATTTTTCAATTGCTTCTATAATATATTTTTGTCTGTTAAAATTAAGCCGCAAAATAATTGACATATATTTAATTATAACTGTTAATATTACAACCAGACCCAGAAAACCCCCCGATAAAAAAAGCATAGTTGTTGTCCATCCGGCAACGGGCCTTCCGCTGCAGTAGATAAAAATAGCATATAATCCAATCACTACCACCATGACCATCATTAAAAATGAAAAAAACATAGAGCAGCGATAAGCTAAATCAGTATACATGATGAGTGCATCTATAGCAGTTTCACGTTGAGTATGCCGGGTTGTTCTGTCTAACTTTGTCATTAACTGGCCAGTATCAAAATAAATAACATCAGCTTTTAATCCACAGTTAGCATAGACAGCCTTTCTATAAGGAATTACCACACTCATTGATTTTACACGGTTAATTGCCCTTCTGGAAAGGATTCGAAAGGATTCTGTTCGAAGCATATACTGTGTTTTTGCTGCTTTATTGAATATAAAATAAAATAGGGAAGAACTTTTGTGAATCTGATTCTTTGGCGCTGCTGAAACAATATCATAACCTTTTAACGTATGATAATATACGTCCTGTATTAATTTATCAGAGCATACAAAATCAGAAGAATCAAATTCATAAACAAAATCTCCGATAGATAAATCAACCCCTGCATTCATCGATAATTCTAATCCTTGATAAAAACTCATATGCAAAATACTTATCATACCTTCACCATGGTTTTTAGCAAATTTCTTGATTTCATCAATACTATTGTCTGATGATGCATCATTAACACATATAATTTCGTATTTTTCAAAGGTCTTCTCCAAGCACTGATTTAATTGATTCAGGAATACAGTAATAGTCTTTTCCTGGTTGTAAACATAAACCACTGCGGATATAAAATTTTTTTCTTTATTAATCAACATTTTCCAACACCTCATCTAAATCGTATACCGTGTTAATCTTACCCGAAAGAACACTTATAAATCTGGGATATGTTGAATATTCTCGTATTACAGTTGGTCGTGAATCATCAATTTCAGAGGCTTTTAATATTGGTTTCATTGAGAATAAAGACTTAGAATATTCAAAGCCATACTCCTCTTTTAAATACTTTTTTGCCAAATTTGACATATACGGCCATGCCGACTCTGGTTTCGCCGGACAATTATTGCAATTGCCTAAGCGAAGCGGGGAACAGAATTTATTACAATATTTCTGGCACTTGAAAGTTGGTAAGGTTTCAAAGCTTGCTGTATGAGGCGTAAAGGTTACAGAGGTAAGAGAGTGAAAACCCGTTTTCCCGAAAGGCATAATAGAAAAAAAAGGACCATCCATAACAGTTATGCCTACATTTTTCAAATTTTCATTTACCTTGCATAATATAATTTCACATAACTCATACTTAATCTGAAATGGTTCATAGCCTAACATGGAAGTTATCTGGTTGGTTGATGCATAGGTTGCATTTAAAAGAAAATCTGTTTCATATATCATATTGTCACTCATGACTAATTGAAAATGTGAGTCCGATTTTTTAATATCTTTAATATATGCATTGTAAATAATTTCAACATTAGGATATTGTGCCAGTTCTCTGAGAAGATGATTTTTTAATATTTGTGCATCATAAGTATACTCCTTGGTTAGAAAAGCACCATCACACATTCCCTCATTAAAATATATGTTGGGGTTTATATCATTACATTGAATGGCCGCATTATGGCAAAAGAGCTTGAATTGTTCAGCATTTGTCCAGGAAAAGTCAGTTGAAGTGGCATATATCTGATTAAATTCTGTCAAGACGCAGAAACTGTAGTCTTCCATAAAGCGATTAAAATAATGTGCAGATTTAATTGCGGTTGAGATTGAGCGTGGATAATGATAGCCCATGTGGACACGCGCCTGGTTAATGTATGTTGCACGATGAAAAGGGAACGGCTCAGCCTCTAAAACTAATATTTTATCTTTTTCTGAATTTATTTTTAGTATATTTTGAGCCAGCTTATTTGCAGAATAAAGACCATATAAGCCTGCTCCAATAATAATTTTGTTATATATCATTGTGTACTCCTTAAAAGTATTTGTGAGTTTCAACATGGCATTTTTTACAAGATATTACCATAAAAACTTTTTTCTAAATAAATAGTAATAATATAGATACGTATACAAAAGGAATAATATGTACCATAGTTCTATCAAATGCAGCATTAGTTAGAATGAATGTACTTAATATGATGCTAAGCATAAATACCCACAATCCAAAATGTATCCAGCTAAGTACATGGTTCTTTCGATGTCGTATCCATAATATAAACTCTGAAATTGTGAAAACATATGCATGAGACAACCTTACTATACTGAATACTGAACCGGTCAGAATCATACTATTTGAATATATCCTACCTACTATAGACGAAAATTTTCTTTGCTCTCCAAAAATGTACCCCATGCTGAAAAAACCCTTTCCATGGGTGAAAATAGTATCTATTATATATTTGGCATATTCTTTGGGACAATTAATAAAACTGTTAATGGCAAATTCTTGTATGGTCTTTATACCGTAATGATCAATAATTGGCCATAACTGAGTTACACTCGATACTGTCTCCCCATCCCCGCCCACGGATAATAAGGTATGTATGTCTTTAACGATTGCATCATTGCTTCCGGCTGAATAAAATCCTTCTTTTATACTAACATACAAGAGTTGCTGAGGCATTACAGATGTTATGCTGAAAAGGCCCCACTGCTTTTCAAACAAAAACGAGTATATCGAAATTAACATGATTGTAAAGGCGGATGCCACAAATGGTAATACAATAAATTTACGCTGCTCAGTGATTAATATAAAACGAGTTCCTAGAAAAATAATATAATAGAACATAAAAAGCATAAAACTGGGACGTAATAAAGTAAGGAAAAATAAAAGTACAGATATCAACACACCATATCGCTGAGCGGGTTTATGTAAATAAAGGATGATTAGATATAAAAAGAGTACAGTACCAGAAATAGCAAGTGATTCAGTCAAAATAGCTTTATCCCAGGCGAATATTTGAGGATTACATCCATATAGAAGCATAAAAACAGTACATATACGTTTTGAATCAGAAAACAATCTTATAATTTTCCAAAATAAAATTAGAGATATGAGCGAACATAAACATTGCAACAAAGCTACCATATGTAAATAATTAATTGGGGATATATAACTGCACAAACGGATTATTAACGGATAAATAGGCGTTCTCATATTGGTGAATTTAAGGCGTAACATATCCTGAAAGGAGTAATCTATATATGTTTGAGAATCTCCAGCAGTTATAAATGATGGCATTGTGCTGTAATAGAGAAAACGGAACAAAACGATAATGATAATTAATTTTAAAAATAGGCCATTAAAATCACCTATTTTTTCTCCAAAAACATGTCTGATAAAACCAATAGAAAACAGTCTCACTCTATCAATTAGCTTTGTAAACCTGTCATTTCGTGCAGACAATATAAATTTCATATTAATCTTGTATGATAATTACATAAGTGAATTATCACACTTTCCTTTCTCTTATATTTTTTTGTATCGTGGTTTTAATACATTCAGATACTGTGGACTTTTAATGGTTTTCCTGTAGCTTTGACTACTCAATAGGAGTGTATTATCGTTGCTTTTATCTGAATTGTTTATCTGCCGGATGTTGCCGGGAGCCTTCTCTTGAGTACTTATTTCAATTAAGTCTACGATGATAATCGTTGGTGGATATCACGGTATCAGATTTTATGAAAGGGAGGTACAACCTCACGATTTACGTAGGCATTGACGTTGTCAAACTCAACCATTTTGCCGTAGCTATTAGCGCTGATGGCACACGAGTTGAAGCGGAGATGACAGATATCATGAAGTTCCATGATTCTGTAATCATGACCATTCCCGGTATCGGATATATCAACGGAGGAATGATTTTTGTTGAAATCGGTGATATTCCCCGGTTCTCCAACCTAAGTAAGCTGCTTGCTTTCGCCGGAATAGACACATCTGTGTATCAGTCCGGCAACTATCAGGCGCAATGCACCCGCATGTCTAAACGCGAATCCAGGGTGCTGTGTTATGCACTTATGAATGCTGCTCATAATGTTGTGAAAAACAACGCTACCTTCAAGGCGTATTATGATGCCAAGAGGACCAAAGGCCGGACTCACTACAACGCCCTGGGGCATTGTGACGGCAAACTCGTCAGAGTCATCTGGAAGATACTGACTGATGATGTGAAATTTAATCTCGAATAAGAGGTCTGTATACCAATATCGATAGATTTTGAAAATGCACCTTCAGGGGCTGAATTGAAATTTTAAATTTCATGTGAAACAGTAAATTCCACTTCACCTTTAAAAGTACATATTTTTAAAAGTTTTCGAGGGACAGATACCAGATTTCGTGCTATAATTAGGACAAATTTCCGGGAAACTTTCTGTTATTGGGTATGGTAAATAGACCTCTGGAATTCTGATGTGTAAGACTAAATTCCACAGATTGGCTTGAAAAAGATATTTACCAGCCTGGCGGTGGCTTCTCATGTGATTTTACTTTTTAAGCAGCTTTGGTGATAGTATCACTTCATCGGGTGGGATGAATTTAAGCTGCAAGGCCTCGAGTATATCGGGGGCGTATTTTTTTAGTGACAGCCTATATAGCGTTTCCCCGCCAAGGTTTTCCCGAGGAGCTGAATTGACATAATTCACCGCTTTCCTGATATCCCACTGTGTCAATGGCTCAAAAACGGTCCCCTTCGGGAGAATCATGCGATGTATGGTGTGGACATTTTTAATGCCGTCTTTCTGGTTGCTACGCATGGGCTTATAATAATAAATACTGGTTCGCTGTATACCATCCGAATCCGTCTCCAAGCAGTCTGGAGCCCCAAATTCCCTGCCCCGGTCGATTAGAATCAGGGGGAACACAGAGATGAACTCATAAGCCCCACCTAAAAATTTCTGTATCTGCTCGAATACAAGCCGGATAGCGCCGGGAGTACAGCGGTTCATGAGATGGGCAAGGAGGAGCTCTGTATTGGGAAAATATAGGGTAAGGATATATTTGAGAGAGCCTTTAGCAGGTAATACCGTATCCATCTCAACGAATTAAGAGCGGGAAAGCCCCAACGCTGAGAAATCGGTATAGGGTTCTTTCCTGAAAAATTTCCCGGTCTGTAATCTGTGTTTTATGGCTCTTACGCGGCTTATATTTCGCTTTCCGCTTCAGGTCTACATTGCGCGTGGGAAAATGGCCCTGTTCAATGTAGTTATAGAACGTCTTAACAGACATACCGAGTTCCGGATAGTTTGTGAAGATTATATAAGGAGACTGCCCCTGTTTGATTAAAGGGGCGACAATAGCATCAATGCGGTGCATTTCGAATCTTGATTTATTAGCACCAGACCGGGAAGAGGAACGGAGTTCCTCGTAATGGCGCTGGGTCGCATGGACATTGCAATCATACTTGGTTGGTATGGTGCACAGGCTTTTCTTACTGGAGCAGCCGTTATAGACAAAGGAAGTCCTGTCCAAACGGCTGCAGGATTTCTTCTCAAAACGGGAGCACACCATGTTACATTTATGGCATGAACGGCACAAGGTATCACAGATGATGATTTTCTCACAGGCCTTTGTCTTTTTGTAGCAGAACCTGTGGATACAAAAGTCATAAGAATTATTAAAGCTTCCCTTGCTCCAGGTGTTCTGAATCCTATGTAGCTTGATTTCCTCGGAGATGGTGGTCGGATTTTTGCATAGGAATCTGGATATGTCTTTCAGAGAGCGGCCCACATTTAAGGAGTGCTCTATGTAAAGACGGTCTCAAGAGTAAGATGCTTTTGATTGCCTGGGATTAACTTTGACATTACGTACCTCCTCGTATCACCGCCAGAGGTTACTGTAAAACTGCAATATGGTCAAGGTTTCTGTGAAGGATTTAATTCTACTTGTGTAAGACTAAATTCCACTTGGGGACGAGGGAGTGGAATTTAATTTTTCATTTCAGGGTAAATATATACTGCAATAAAGCTTATTCTTTTTTCTTCCCAAATACTATATACTAAAAGGAAAAGACAAAAGGGGGTGTCACCATGCCAGGAAAGAAAGCCGTTGCCGTTATCCTCAACACCAGACAGGAACAAATATTAAATGGTTCTAGCAAGGGTAGCCATATCCCTCTGCATCTGAAATAACGTTCGCCTATTGTCCTTATGGCTTCCCATCACATCAAAACTTCTTAGACGTCTCAAATCCAAAGAAGATGCCGTTATAGAATCCATCAAAGAATATCAGATGACTTATGCCCCAAAATACCGTATGCGCTGCATCCGCGCACATATGGATTATATTGCAGATGAAATCAATGATGTAGACTCTATCCTAGAAAATTTGATTTCTTCTGATACTGATTATAAAAATGTGGTTCAGTTACTCCTATACCATTCCGGGATAACATTTTAACGACCACATAGTTCCTTAGTTATAGACAGCTTAGTGAAATGCGCCATTTTCTGGCTAACCTTCACTTTCTTTTATGCTATATTCCTTTACTTAGATTTTATATATAACATGAGGGACTTTAGAAACAGTGCAAAACTTACATAAAAGAAAGGAATTATATAAATGCTACTCCGCATTTCTTCCGCATATGTTCCTACAAATATATATAAATAATTAAAGACTATCAACATTCCAACCCCCATATGAACCCAGAATAAAGAAGATTGTGATTTTATTTTAATAAATGTGTACACTATTTCCACTATGCCCCAGACGGCGCAGGATTATTATTTCACAC
>OLOS01001225.1_pt1 | contig 22143 bp, 16 predicted proteins | sample 1672631 | NCBI WGS metagenome assembly OLOS01 (sample SAMEA3136707, study PRJEB25190) | human gut metagenome | biome: human gut; feature: human-associated habitat; material: faeces | place: Austria | collected 2013 | reverse complement strand
TATGACAAGGATGAGTGGAATCCCACGGCGCCGGCGCCGGATTACCTGTTTGACAGGAATCCGTGGAACGATGTGGATTACATATGGAATAAAGAAGTGATTTTCGGCAATATACGCAGCATATTGAACCGGACAAAGGCAGGGGCAGATATGACCACCTTTGACGGATATATGCACTGGGCGCCTGATAAGGAGTGGGGCAGGGAGGCTGTGCTTAAGACCTTCGTGCGCCCGGAAGGGAACATGGAGCCGGTACCGTTTACCATGGAAGACAGGCAGATGGTTGAAGGTAATGTGGAACAGAATATACTGGCCGTTGCAAGGGCTAACCCTGATATCACATTCTATTGCTTTATCCCTCCCTACAGCATTGCGTACTGGGACAGCGAGCTTGTGGCAAAGGGGGATTTTGAACGCCAGCTTACGGCGCTCCGCCTGATGGCGGATATGCTCCTTACCTGTGACAATATCCGGCTGTTTGGGTTTGATGACCAGTTTGACATCATCTGCGACCTGGATAATTATATGGATGTCATCCATTACTCCGAGCAGGTGGGGGACCGGATACTGGAGTGGATGGCAGCAGGGGAGCACAGGCTGACCCGTGATAATGTGGACCGGTATTTTGAGACAATCAGGGATTTTTATGGGAGCTACGATTATGGCAGGATTTACGATTAATGGGAATGCAGGATGGGGCAGGATTACTTCAAAATAAAATTCTGAGTTTTTTTAAAAACTTTGACAATTTATGGTTGACATTCTGCCATATTTGTATTATACTACCAAAGGTATCGAGGCGTGGCTCAGTTTGGTAGAGCGCTGCGTTCGGGACGCAGAGGCCGCGTGTTCGAATCACGTCGCCTCGATTCACCTAAGGCCTGATGGTCAAGCGGCTAAGACGACGCCCTCTCACGGCGTAAACCCGGGTTCGATTCCCGGTCAGGTCATGATGAAGAGGCTGTTGCGTGAGCGACAGTCTTGTTTCATCTAAGGGACAGCATGACTGTCCGGATGCCACTGTAGCGCAGTTGGTAGCGCAACGCATTCGTAATGCGTGGGTCGCCGGTTCGAGTCCGGCCAGTGGCTTATCGAAAATCCCTTGAGAAATCAAGGGATTTTTTTTGATATATGCTGCCATTTATCGATTGGAATAGCAATAGACGATTGCTTGAAAGGAAAACATACATACGCTATAATAGATTCATTCCATGGAGGGAGGGTGAAAGTATGGATACAAAGGATGTATTAAAAAACATCCGTGTTAAAAACAAGCTGACCCAGGATGAAATGGCTGAAAGGTTATCTGTTACACGTCAGGCCGTTTCACGTTGGGAAAACGGTGACTCAACGCCGAATATAGAAACATTAAAACAGATTTCCATAGCATTTGATGTTTCTATCAATACATTACTGGGAAGTCCAAGAAAACTCATCTGCCAGTGTTGCGGTATGCCATTGGAAGATGATAGTGTTATCAGCCGGGAGACAGATAACAGCTTTAATGAGGACTATTGCAAATGGTGTTATACAGACGGACAGTTTGCATATGAGACTATGGACAGATTGCTTGAATTTTTGGTAAGCCATATGTCGGATGGCAATTTTACTCCAGAACAGGCAAGGGCATATTTTTCTGAACAACTTCCTAAATTGAAACACTGGAAATAATGTATCTTTGTTACACGGTAGACGTTTTGAGGCTTCGATTGCGTAACACAGTCATTGAAAACTGAATAACCGCTATCCTTACAGCAGCACTGCTGAGCAGGAAATCAAAAGAACCGTCTGGTCATGGGCGGTTCTTTTGATTTCCTGACATTTAAACGTTGATATGGGCGAATGGTCCATGTAACGGGCGGAAACAAAATAATGGCAGAAACCGTCACTATTCCATGTTATAATGGATTTGTACAGAAAGCAGCAATCCGGAAAAAAGCAGGTTGTTTATGGAAAAAAGCATGGATGGAACAGCCGGGTTCAAAACACCGATTGGAGGAAAAGGAATGGATGGAAAGGTAAGATGCGCCTGGGCGGGAGACTCCCAGATATACATTGATTATCATGATAATGAATGGGGACGCCCCGTACATGATGATGACAGGCTGTTCGAAATGCTGATATTAGAAACCATGCAGGCAGGGCTTTCATGGATAACGGTCCTGAAGAAAAGGGAGGCATTCCGCAAAGCTTTTGATGGATTCAAGCCAGAGCTGGTGGCCTGTTATGACGATAAGAAGATTGAGGAACTTATGGCAGATGAGGGCATCATAAGAAACCGCCTGAAAATCAACGCGGCCATAAGTAATGCCAGGGCATTCCTCGCAGTCCAGGCCCGGTACGGCAGTTTTGACCGGATGATATGGGGGTATGTGGACAATACGCCCATTGTGGGCCACTGTGAAAATATCAAGGATCTGCCAGCCACAACCGCGCTGTCAGACCGGATCAGCAAGGACCTGAAAAAACTTGGTTTTAAGTTTGTCGGTTCAACGACCATATATGCCTTTATGCAGGCCGTTGGAATGGTTAATGACCATGTCACAGGCTGTTTCCTCTATAATAACATCAAATAATGGGGATTTCGGGCCTGCAATGAATTGTTGCGTGACCAAATCCGGCATTCTGTGGTATGTTTAATCTATAAAACAGTGTGCCGGGAGGAATCGGGATGAGCAGCATAGGGAAAAATATCAGGAACCTGAGAAAACAGAAGAAGATGTCCCAGGAACAGCTTGCAGGGCTTTTGCATGTGACAAGGCAGGCTGTCTCCAACTGGGAGACCGGCAGAACCCAGCCGGATATTGAAACGCTGGAAGCCATTGCAGGCGCTTTTGACACGGATATCCTCATGGTCTTATACGGGCGCCGCCAAGAGGAGGCGGATGCAGAGACAAGACAGGCACGGAGAAAACAGTGTATCAGGAATGCCCTTTTGTGGGGGGCCTTAACGTTGACAGGGACCTTGATTTATGTATTCACAAAGGACTGGACGGAAAGGATGGCCCAGCACTATTATGACGGTCTGCCGCGCTTCCTGTCCGTTCTCATCCTGTGTCCGGCCTGTTTCTTTGCAGGAACGCTTACCTTCATGAATATAATGGGGTTGTTAGGGGATATCAGGATAAGACAGGCATGGGTGAGGAGGACGGTATTGGGGATATCCATCGGGATTCTGGTTTTTTATTTCATAGCGGCATCGGGCGTACTTCTGCCGCTGCTGTTGCCAGACGTGCATCTGTTTGATGAATTGTTCATGGGACTGAACCATATCAGCCTGCTTTTAGGTTACCGGCTGGCAAAGGTGCCGCCTTTGTTCTTTATTTCAGCAGCCGGCATATTTCTTGGAATGAAAGGGGATAAGGGATGACAATATTAGCATTGAGGATCAGGCTTCATGCACCATGGGTGCATTCGCTGAAGGAAAAAAGGATGGTTGTAAAAAGCCTGCTTGCAAAGCTGCAGAACAAATTCAATGTTTCTGCAGCAGAAGTGGGCGAGCAGGATATCCATCAGATCATCGTCATAGGACTGGCGGCCGTGGCTGCCCATCAGGCACAGGCAGACAGTATCCAGGAGGAGATTGAAACGTTTGTGGCACAGAACACGGAAGCTGAGATACTGGATATTGAAAGGGAAATTTACTAGGGCCTGATATAAGCATATCCCTGGGACTGCCGCGTCACAAGTTCCATGACTCCGGCAGGAACCGTGACAACAAAGGACTGTAGGTCCTCTTCTGTGAGATGGCTGGCCCTCATGGCATTCCTGCATGCGGCGAAGGTGACGCCTTCCCGGTGCAGGGATGCCATCTTTGCGGTAAGGCTTTGGTCCGATTCATTGCCGTTTCCCAAAATGGAGGAAGCGTACTTCTGCACGGCTTCGCCGTTGGCCAGGACCTCCACGGTCATGTGCCCGGATTCCGAAGCAGCAAGAAGGTTTTCCACGTTTCCTAAGAGCATCTGCCACCTGGCATTCTCATCAATATGGAAGATTACTTTATATTCCATCTTCATTACCTCCTTCTGATTTCATTCTTTTTCATTTTCATATCCATATGTAACATATTCCATCATCTGGTCCGTGGTCTCATCGTTGCGGATGAAATTCATCAGGATGCGGTATAATTTGCCGATGCGTTCATCCGCAGGCTCGCCGCCTATATCGGTATCTAACTGGGCCCGCATATCAAAGAGCGTGTCCTTCCTGGCAGGCATATCCAGTTTCATGGCTTTTGCAATGGTGCCGATGGCGCAATATGCTTCCAGGGGGGAGGTTATGGGCGCAGGCGGTTCAAAACGTGCTTTGATGTCCAGGGCCATTTTAATTATATAAGACATGTTCTAACACCTCGATTGATTGGTATTCCTTATCATACCACAAAAACGGATGTTTGTGTATAGTTCCTTTCACACCTGTTCCCGATGCCGGTATTCCTGCCTGCGTGTTAAAATTGTGTAAAAATTCCCCCGGAATACGCGGGTTTGTCAAAACACAATTGCTGGAACCATCTGCTTATGTTATACTGAATCTTGAGTCCGGGTGTATGACCTGGAAAAATGACGGTATACTTTAAACATAGGAGCAGAATACATGAAAAACCCAAGATTCAAAAATTATATTTACTGGGGGACAACGGCCCTGGCAGTGATTGCCCTCAGTGTGGCATTTGGATTTTTCCTGTCCCGGTTCGAACTGGTGTCCGGTGCGCTTGGAAAGATTGCATCTATCTTAATGCCCATCATATATGGGGCGGTGCTGGCATATCTGATGCTGCCCATCTACAATAAAACCAGGGCATACACAACCCTGAAGCTCAGCAAGGCAATCAAGGACCAGTCCATTGTGGACCGTCTTGCCAAGGCGGCCGGAACCCTGGTCAGCCTGGTTGTGCTGGTTGCCATTGTGGCAGGCCTGTTCCGGATGATCATTCCGGAGATTTACAACAGTATCATCCGGCTGCAGGAGAGCATTGGCGAGTACATCAACAACCTTACCATGTGGATGAACAAGATGTTTGAGGATAACCAGGATTTTGAAAAGTTTGTCATGCCCTATTATGAGCAGGGGGTATCTGAATTCCAGAAGTGGCTGACTGAAAAGCTGGTTCCCAACATGTCCATGATCATAGGACAGCTGTCCACCGGGCTTTTAAGTGTGGTTACCGTGGTTAAGAACATACTCATTGGCGTGATTGTCATGGTGTATTTCCTGAATATCAAGGATACCCTGGCAGCCCAGTCCAAGAAGATTGTATACAGCATACTCAAGCTTAAGGATGCCAACCGCCTTGTGAGCGAGGTGCGTTTTGCCCACGGCATATTCGGCGGATTCATCACGGGGAAGCTACTGGATTCCCTGATCATCGGAATCATGTGCTTTTTTGCCCTGCAGTTCATGGATATGCCCTATGTGCTGCTTATCAGTGTAATCATCGGCGTGACCAATGTCATACCGTTTTTCGGTCCCTTCATCGGCGCGGTTCCAAGCGCCTTCCTGATTTTGATGATCAGCCCCATGAAGTGCCTGTATTTCCTCATATTCATTCTGATATTACAACAGTTTGACGGCAATATCCTGGGCCCGAAGATCCTGGGGGATTCCACGGGCCTGCCCAGCTTCTGGGTCCTGTTTTCCATCCTGCTCTTCGGGGGGCTTCTCGGCTTTGTGGGAATGATCATCGGCGTGCCTGCATTTGCAGTCATATACAGGCTGGTATCCACCTATGTGAGCAATAACCTGAAAAAGAAGGATCTGTCCCCGCGGACAGAGGATTATATGGAACTGGACCATATCGATGAGGAAGAGAAGATATACGTTGACCGGGACGGGGCTGAGTAACAGCCGGACCGTCCGTGTCAGGTGCGGACTATCCTGAGGGCCTGCCCTCCTGCCATGGGTGCAGGCTCTTTTTGACGGGGAGGAGGAAAAACATATGAGCGACCTTGAGACAAGATATCTGGAGCGGCTGTCCGAGCTGTATCCTACCATTGCGGCTGCTTCCACGGAGGTAATCAACCTGGAGGCAATACTGAACCTTCCAAAGGGCACGGAACATTTCCTGACGGATATCCATGGGGAGTACGAGGCATTTTCCCATGTATTGAAAAATGGTTCCGGCGCAGTACGGCGCAAGGTCAACGATGTGTTCGGCAACACATTGAGCAGCCAGGACAAGCAGACCCTTGCGACCCTTATCTATTATCCAAGGGAGAAAATGGACCAGATTTTAAAGCAGGTACATAACAGGGAGGACTGGTACAAGATTACCCTGTACCGTCTGATTGAGGTGAGCAAGCGGGCGGCCAGCAAGTATACCCGCTCCAAAGTGCGCAAGGCCCTGCCGCCGGAGTTTGCCTATGTGATTGAGGAGCTGATTACGGAAAAGGTGGATGTGAGGGATAAGGAATCGTATTACAGCGCCATTGTCGCAACCATCATACGGGTGGGAAGGGCAAAGGAATTCATTGTGGCGCTCAGCGAACTGATTCAGCGGCTGATTGTGGACCATCTCCACATCCTGGGAGATATCTATGACAGGGGGCCTGGCCCGCATATCATCATGGATAAACTGATGTCCTACCACTCCCTGGATATCCAGTGGGGAAACCATGATGTGCTCTGGATGGGCGCCGCTGCGGGCCAGAAGGGGTGTATTGCCAATGTGATCCGTATCTGCGCAAGATACGGCAACCTGGATATCCTGGAGGAAGGCTATGGAATCAACCTGCTGCCCCTGGCCACATTTTCCCTGGACATGTACGGGGATGACCCCTGCGCCTGTTTTGCGCTTAAAGGGACCAATACATGCAGCCCCAGCGAGACGGAACTGAACATGAAGATGCACAAGGCCATCTCCATCATCCAGTTCAAGGTGGAGGGACAATTGGCAAAGGAGCATCCCGGGTTCCAGTTGGAAAACAGGAACCTGCTTCACCTGGTGGATTGCAAAACCGGCAGTATCTGCATCAACGGTACGGTATATGAAATGCTGGACAGCCATTTCCCCACCGTGGATCCTCAGGATCCTTACCGTCTGACGCCGGAGGAAGCGCTTATCATGGAACGTCTTGTCAATGCCTTCAGGAACTGTGAAAAACTGCAGCAGCACATGCGTTTCCTGCTGGCCAAGGGAAGCCTGTACAAGGTATATAACGGAAACCTTCTCTATCATGGCTGTATTCCGCTGAACGAGGACGGAAGTTTCAGGGAAGTGGAGATATATGGAAGGAAATGCAAGGGGAAAGCGCTTTATGAGTGTCTTGACAGCTATGTGCGGCAGGCCTTTGTGGCCATTGACTGCGAGGAAAGGAAAAAGGGCCGGGATATCTGCTGGTATATCTGGCTCCATGAAAATTCCCCTTTGTTTGGAAAGGATAAAATGGCTACCTTTGAGCGGTATTTCCTGGCGGACAAGGAGACACACAGGGAGAAGAAGAATCCTTATTACAGCCTGCTGGAGGAGGAAGATACGGCTCGGGGGATCCTCAGGGAATTCGGCCTGTCCGAGGAGGACGGGCATATCATCAACGGACATGTGCCGGTTAAGTCGAAGAATGGGGAAAATCCGGTCAAATGCAACGGCAAGGTCCTGGTCATTGACGGAGGATTCTCAAAGGCGTATCAGAAAGAAACAGGGATTGCAGGCTATACGCTGATTTATAATTCCTATGGACTGATCCTGGCTGCCCATGAACCCTTTGAGTCAACGGAGGCAGCCATTGAGAAGGAGAGCGATATCCATTCGGAGAGTATCATCATCAAGCGTGTCTCCAACCGTAAGCTTGTGGGCGATACGGATATCGGATGCCGGCTCAGGGCGAAAATCGTGGATTTGGAAATGCTCCTGGAGGCGTACCACACAGGCCGGATTGTTGAAAAATTCCCTGTCAGGGGAATCTGATATCCACCAGATCCGTCATTCCCAGGGCAGGGGACAGTTTAAGGAATGATATGAATGAATCTTAATGTGATGCTACAGCTTTTCTGCTGTGGCAATCACAATAAGTTGACTTTGTTTCTCCTTTGTGGTATAGTAAAACAACATGATGCACGTGCATCACAAGTCAAGGGCGACATGATGTATTAAAGTCACCCTTATTTTAATTGTAAGAGGAGGAAATATTCATGAAAAAAATCATGGCATTATCAATGGCAGCAGTTATGGCCCTTTCAATGGCGGGATGCGGCTCCAAACCAGCGGCAGATACCGCTGCCGCGACCGAGGCGTCTGCAGACACCACGGCTGCGCAGGCAGAGGATACCACGGCTGCTGAATCAGAGGCGGCTGCATCAGCATCTGGCAAGAAGTATGTGATCAACACAGATACCACCTTCGCACCGTTTGAGTTTGAGAATGATAAGGGCGAGATGGTGGGAATCGACCTGGATATCCTGAAGGCGGTTGCCGAGGACCAGGGCTTTGAGTATGAAGTCATCCCGGTTGGTTTTTCCGCAGCAGTAACAGCTCTGGAGGCCGGTGAGTGCGACGGTGTCATCGCAGGCATGTCCATTACCGACGAGAGGGCTGCAAAGTATGACTTTTCCGAGCCTTACTATGATTCAGGTGTTGGAATGGCGGTGCTTCAGGGTTCCGATATCACGTCCTATGACCAGTTAAAGGGGCAGAACGTTGCTGCTAAAATCGGTACGGAGGGCTGCACCTTTGCCGAATCCATCGCAGACCAGTATGGTTTTGAGGTAACCCAGTTTGAGAGTTCTTCCGATATGTACCAGGCAGTGCTTGGCGGGGAGGCAGTTGCCTGCTTTGAGGATTATCCTGTTATCGGATATGAGATTTCCAGAGGACTTGGACTGACCCTTCCCACACCTATGGAGAAAGGTTCCTCCTATGGGTTTGCAACCCTTAAGGGCGCCAATCCTGAACTGGTTGAGATGTTCAACAAGGGACTGGAGAACATCAAGGCCAGCGGCAAATACGATGAAATCTTAAGTACCTACATCGCGAAATAATTGATGGAATCATGTCTGCCGCCGCCAGGCGGCAGGAGGACGCCGGTTTCTGTCAGGGCACGCCGCTTAAGACGTGTCCTGGAAGCAGGGGCCGGCGCCTGAATGTGCGGAAAGGTTATGGATAAATTTAAAGCAGTTATTCAGAAAGCCGGGCTTAAGTGCTTTAAATTTGGCTATAACAATCCGGTGCGGGATGGGGATTGGTTTACAGGATTCCCGGGGCCGGAGCCTGCAGACAGCAGATTAAAAAAAGAAAAGGATGATAGTATGCAGATTATTAACGTTTTAACCCAGTATTACCCGTCATTTTTCAAAGCGCTTGGCGTTACGCTGCAGATGACGGTTATTTCGCTTTTTTTTGCCACGATTCTTGGCGTCATCTTCGGATTGTTCAAGGTATCTGATTTTAAGGCGCTGAAATTCATAGCCAATATTTACATTGACATCATAAGGGGGACGCCGCTGCTGGTACAGGTCTTCATCATGTACTATGGCGTGGGAAGCATGCTGCGCCCGTATGGGTTCCAGTGGAACATGATAGGAGGGGCATTCTCGGCAGGCTGCGTGACCCTGAGCCTGAATGCCGGCGCCTACATGGCGGAGATAATCAGAGGCGGTATTGAAGCCGTGGACAAAGGACAGATGGAGGCGGCCAGAAGCCTTGGCCTTTCCTATGGCAAGGCCATGCGCAAGGTAATCCTGCCCCAGGCGTTCCGTACCATGCTGCCTACAATCATCAACCAGTTCATCATTTCCTTAAAGGACACATCCTTAATATCGGTCATTGGACCAAGGGAGCTGACGCAGAACAGTAAGATCATAGCTGCCAACGCATCCTCCATGGTCATGCCTATATACCTGTCGGTGGCCATATTCTACCTGGTCATCTGCACCATCCTGTCCAGGGTGGCAAAATATGTGGAGAGGAGAGTGTCCTATGGAAAATAAGATTTCTGTAAAGCAGCTGAAGAAGAATTTTGGTGACCTGGAAGTCTTAAAGGACATCAGCATTGAGATAAGGGAAGGGGAGGTCGTGTGCATGATAGGGCCTTCCGGTTCCGGTAAAAGTACGTTCTTAAGGTGTTTAAACCGGCTTGAGAAAATAACGTCCGGGGAAGTGGTGGTGGATGGACACCCCATATCCGACCCCAATACCAATATCAATAAGGTGCGTGAGAACATCGGTATGGTGTTCCAGCATTTTAACCTGTTTCCCCATTTGACGGTCCGCGACAACATAACGCTGGCGCCTACCCAGCTGAAGCTTATGAACAAGGCTGAGGCGGATAAAAAGGCGCTGGAGCTTTTGGGACGGGTGGGACTGTCGGACAAGGCGGATGTGTACCCGGGACAGTTGTCCGGCGGACAGAAGCAGCGTGTGGCGATTGCCCGCGCCCTGGCCATGGACCCGGATATCATGCTGTTTGATGAACCCACCTCCGCCCTGGACCCTGAGATGGTTGGTGAGGTACTGGAGGTCATGAAGCAGCTGGCGGCGGATGGAATGACCATGGTTGTGGTGACCCATGAGATGGGATTTGCCAGGGAAGTGGCCGACCGTGTGATTTTCATGGATGACGGTTATATTGTGGAGCAGGGCACGCCGGAGGAAGTGTTCGGTAACCCCAGGGAAGAGCGTACCAGGAGTTTCCTGAATAAGGTATTATAGAAGACAGGAACCGGATTAGGTCTGGGGACAGAAGATGTGGACAGGTCTGGACGGGTTTGGAGCAGGATAAACTGGCTCCGGACCTGTTCCGGACAATTAGAAAATAAGAAAAATTTAGGAAAATTAGGAAAATTTAAAAATATACTTGAAATACTAGAAATATATGGTATAATATCCTTGTTGCGCAGATGTAGTTCATCGGTAGAACACCAGCTTCCCAAGCTGGGGAGGCGGGTTCGATTCCCGTCATCTGCTTAAAGGGTCTGAGAACAGACCTGAATGCAAAATAGCTTTCCGATATGGAAAGCTATTTTTGCGTTTATGCCCGGAAAGCGGGAACCATCATCGGCCCGTATATCATTTATGGCATAGGATGATTGGATGTTGGTATAGGGCTGTTCGGAAAAGGATAGCCCTGGGGAGGATATCCATACTGGAAAGGACAGCCATACCAAGGTGACCATCCGTACTGGGCAGGACAGCCAGAGTGGGCAGGACAGCCGCACCGGAGAGTGCAGCCATATTGAGCCGGACAGCCGCATCGAAGAGTGCAGCCATATTGAGCCGGACAGCCGCACCGGAGGGTGCACCCATACTGAGCCGGACCGCCGTGCCTAGAAGTGCAGCCGCACCAGGGAGTACAGCCACACCATGGAGCACAGTTGCCTTGAGCAGGGCAGCAGTACCGGGAAGGGCGGCAACCGGACGGATAACAGCAGGGATGGCAGCAGGGACAGCAGCAGGGCGGAACCGGCGGAGGGACCGGTGGATTAAACGGCTCCCACACGGCATAAAGGGTTACATCTGTTGCAGGCATCAGGAACGTATCCCCGTCCTGGTATACAGGCCCGGAACCGTCCGGGTCCATGGACCAGCCGGCAAACACATAACCGGATCTGGAAAGATTTCCTGTATTCCCAAGGACAATCACGGTATCGCCCGCCTCATAGGCTTCCGGTCCGGCCGGGATTGTGCCGCTTTCAGCCCCGTTTCCATCATACACCACCGTGTAGGGGACGGGAGGGACGGCTTCCCACAGCGCGTATAGGACCACATTGTTTTCAGGCATCAGGAAGGTGTCCCCTCCCTGATAGACGGTTCCGCTTCCATCGGGAGTGAGGGTCCAGCCAATGAACCTGTATCCCGCGCGCACCAGGTTCCCTGTGTTGCCCAGAACCGTCACAAGGCTGCCTGCATAATAGGGATTGCCGGGATCCATGGGAATACTGCCTCCGGTAGCGCCGTTCCCATCATATGTTACGGTATATTCGGGAAGGGGAGCGGCTGTCAGTTCCACCGGAATATGGATTGTGTGGGTACTCTCAGAATCCAAAGACACAATCCCGCTGTCCATAGGACCCTGGCGGAAGGCTGTCAGTATGCCGGAACCGCTTAAAACTGCATGGATACCCTGGCCGTCAGGAGAACTGGCAACTGCACCGGATCCAGAGGTGATGCTCCAGGTGTAGTTCCTGTAATCTGTAATGTTTTTTCCTGTTTCATATGGAATCTGGTATGCTTCGTCGAAATATTCCGTCCTGGAATAATTCTCTATGATACGGGAATCCACAGCCGTTATGCTCCCTGCGGCTATGATGGCGCCGTAGCTGCCCTGGGAATCGGCGCCGTAGGCATAGGTATAGCCGTCCGCCGTGCTGCTCCGGGCTGTCAGGCTGCCTCCGGTATAGATACCGCAGCGGCTGCCTTCACCGCGTATCTGGCTGTTTACGGCAGCCAGCTCCTCATTTTCCACATAAATCCCATAACTGCCGGCGGTGGGGCTGCCTGTGGCGGTAAGGGTTCCGTCCGTGACGCGGACCGGGCCGGAGGAAATGCTGCGCAGGCCGTAGATACCGCCGGACGCAGTGAGGGTCCCGCCGTTGATTTCATATCCATAAACCATGATGATACCGGCATATGCGCCGGGCTGGGCTGTTGCGGTAACATCTGCCAGGGGTCCCACGGCAATGCTGGCCTTATCGCCCTGGATCCCATGGGATATGTTCAGCCCGCCGCCAGTGCCTGAGAGGGAACCGTCCACAACCGCCGGGCCGCCAAGATAGACCCCCACCGCAGCGGTGCCGCTGACAGAGCTTCCGGCTGAGACCGACATGGCGGTGGCCATGGCGTGTCCGGCATCGCAGAAAACGCCGTAGGTACTATAAGAGTCCATGGCCCCTTCACCGGAAATCCGGCTGTTTTCCGTGACCACGATATTGCCGCCGCAGTAAACCCCGTATTTGGAGGCGCCGAGAATGGAAGTATTCATTCCTGTGGTTTTTCCGTAGATGGAACTGCCTCCGGTTACGGTGAGGGTGTTGGAGAGTCCTGCGCAGTAGATGCCGTCATTCAGGCCCACGGCTTCAACGGATGCGCCGCCGCTGACCGTGAGGCTGCCGTAGGAGCGGATACCGCTGGCGCGGCTTAGGACAGGCGTATCCTGGTTATCTGTCTGTATGGTTCCGGGTCCTGTGATTTCCAGGCTGCCGTTAGGGATTGAAATCATTTTTGCACGGACAGGCTGTGTGTTCTGAAGCTGGATGGACACGGCGCTGACGGAAGGGGCGGTAATCAGGGTATCCGGCCCGATGGTGTCGGAAGAGACGGTGCTGCCGCCGTCCAGCGAATAGTATCCTCCGTCGTAGATGATCAGGGAATTACCGATGGTTAAGTTTCCCTGGATGGGATTGGCATAAGGCATGTTGCTCATGGTTTTACCTCCTTTTACCCTAAGGTATGTCCGTGGATGGACATTGGTGAAAATGGGTCTGTTATCGGCACCGGCGCGGGTATGTACCGCCCTCAAAGACTGGATGGAGAAAAATTCTCCGCCCAAAACTTGCCAAAACAAACTAAATATGTTTTAATACTATAAGATGAAACGTACGTATGTACTTATTGGATATGGAGGATTGCAATGGCAAAGGAACAGTATAATGCGGACAGTATTACGGTATTGGAAGGATTGGAAGCAGTACGTAAGCGTCCGGGCATGTATATAGGAGGTGTTGGCTCAAAGGGCTTGAACCATCTGATTTATGAAATCGTGGACAACGCGGTGGACGAGCATCTGGCCGGTTACTGCAGCAGTGTCTGGGTAACACTGGAGGCAGATGGTTCCTGCACGGTGCGGGATAATGGGCGGGGCATCCCGGTGGGGATGCACAAAAAGGGGCTTTCAGCTGCCAGGATTGTACTTTCCACCCTGCATGCAGGCGGTAAATTCGATAATGACGCTTATAAGACCAGCGGAGGACTTCACGGTGTGGGCTCCTCCGTAGTTAATGCCCTGTCAGAGCACATGGACGTAAAGGTGTACAGGGACGGTTATATCTACCATGACGAATACGAAAAGGGAAAGCCCATCATCAAACTTGAGAATGGGCTGCTTCCCGTTGTGGGCAAGACCAGGGAGACAGGCACCCGGATTAATTTCCTTCCGGACGGGGATATTTTTGAGAAGACCAGGTTCAAGGCCGAATGGCTGAAAAGCCGCCTTCATGAGACTGCCTACCTGAATCCCATGCTGACCATCTGCTATGAGAATAAGCGGGCGGGCGAGAATGAGAAGATCACCTACCATGAGCCGGAGGGCATCATTGCCTATGTAAAGGAACTGAATACGGGTAAGGCTGCGGTACATGACCCCATTTATTTTAAGGGCACGGTGGACAGGATTGAGGTGGAAGCGGCCATCCAGTTTGTGGATACCTTTGAGGAGAATATCCTGGGCTTCTGCAACAACATCTTCACACAGGAAGGCGGTACCCATCTGGCTGGGTTTAAGACCAAGTTCACCGCATTAATCAACAGCTATGCCAGGGAGCTTGGGATATTAAAAGAAAAAGATACCAACTTTACGGGAGCGGACACCCGCAACGGCATGACGGCAGTGGTGGCAATCAAGCACCCGGACCCCATATTCGAGGGACAGACAAAGACCAAGATGGCCAGTGCGGACGCTACCAAGGCCGTGTTCACCGTAACAGGGGACGAACTGCAGCTGTATTTTGACCGCAACGTGGAAGTCCTTAAGGGCGTGATTGCCTGTGCGGAAAAGTCTGCCAGGATACGCCGCGCCGAGGAAAAGGCCAAGACCAACATGCTGACCAAATCCAAGTTCTCATTTGACAGCAACGGCAAGCTGGCAAACTGTGAGAGCAGGGACGCGGATAAATGCGAGATTTTCATCGTAGAGGGAGATTCTGCCGGAGGTTCTGCAAAAACAGCCAGGAACCGCCGGTATCAGGCCATCCTGCCCATCAGGGGAAAAATCCTCAACGTGGAAAAAGCCTCCATGGATAAGGTCCTTGCCAATGCGGAAATCAAGACCATGATCAATACCTTCGGCTGCGGGTTCTCAGAGGGCTATGGCAATGACTTTGACATCACGAAGCTGCGTTACAATAAAATCATACTGATGACGGATGCCGATGTGGACGGAAGCCATATTGACACCCTTCTCCTTACATTTTTATACAGGTTCATGCCGGAACTGATTTATGACGGTCACGTATATATTGCCATGCCGCCCCTGTTCAAGGTGATTCCCAAGCGGGGCGAGGAGCAGTACCTGTATGACGAGAAAGAACTGGAACGCTACCGCAAGACCCACACCGGGGATTTCACCCTCCAGCGGTACAAGGGTCTTGGTGAAATGGACGCGGAGCAGCTGTGGGAAACCACCCTGGACCCGGAACGCCGGGTATTGAAGCGGGTGGAGATTGAGGACGCCAGGATGGCTTCTGAGATAACGGAGATGCTCATGGGAAGCGAAGTGGCTCCCCGCCGTACCTTCATCTACGAGCACGCGGACGAGGCAGAGATTGATGCGTAAAGCATTCCAAGCGCATAGGACAAGGAGAAGACAATAACATGGCTGAAAAGATAATAAGGACAGAATATAGCGAGGAAATGCAGAAGAGCTACATGAATTACTCCATGAGCGTCATTACTGCAAGGGCCATACCGGATGCCAGGGATGGATTAAAGCCGGTACAGCGCCGGGTCCTCTACGATATGAGCGAGCTGCGCCTGGACCACGATAAGCCCCACAGGAAGTCGGCGCGTATCGTGGGCGATACCATGGGTAAATATCATCCCCACGGCGACAGCTCCATTTACGAGACACTGGTTGTCATGAGCCAGGAGTTCAAAAAGGGAATGGCATTGGTGGACGGACACGGTAACTTCGGTTCCATTGAAGGGGACGGGGCTGCTGCCATGAGGTACACGGAGGCGCGTCTGGAGAAATTTGCCCAGGAAGTGTATCTGAAGGACCTGGATAAGACCGTGAACTTCATACCCAACTACGATGAGACGGAAAAGGAGCCGGAGGTCCTTCCGGTCAGGGTGCCCAACCTTCTGATTAACGGGGCGGAAGGCATCGCGGTGGGCATGAGCACCAGCATCCCGCCCCATAACCTGGGGGAGGTGGTGGATGCGGTCAGGGCGTACATCGATGACCCGGATATTTCCACGGAACAGCTCATGGAATACATGCCCGGGCCGGACTTCCCAACAGGCGGGATCATTGCCAATAAAAGCGAGCTTCCGGTCATCTATGAGACCGGGGCAGGAAAAATCAAGCTGCGCGGTAAGTTCGAGGTGGAGCTTGGAAAGCGCAAGGCGGACAAGGATAAGCTTGTCATCACCGAGATTCCCTATACCATGATAGGGGCCGGAATCAATAAGTTCCTGGTGGACATCGCAGACCTTGTGGAGAGCAAGAAGCTGACCGACGTGGTGGATATCTCCAACCAGTCCAACAAGGAAGGCATCCGCATCGTGCTGGAGCTGCGCAAGGACGCGGACATTGAAAAGATTAAGAACATCCTTTATAAGAAGACTAAGTTTGAGGATACCTTCGGGGTCAACATGCTGGCCATTGCAGGCGGGCGTCCGGAGACACTGAGCCTCAAGGGAATCCTGCGCAATTTCCTGGATTTCCAGTATGAGAACACGGAGCGCAAGTACAATGTCCTGCTCCAGAAGGAGATGGATAAGAAGGAAGTGCAGGAGGGCCTGATTACGGCATGCGACTGCATTGACCTGATCATTGCCATCCTCAGGGGTTCCAGGAACCTGAAGGACGCCAAGGCATGCCTGACAAACGGCGATGTGTCCAACATCCGGTTTAAGGTGCAGGGATTTGAGGAGGATGCGAAGAAACTGCATTTCACGGAGCGCCAGGCTTCCGCCATCCTGGAGATGCGGCTCTACAAGTTAATCGGCTTGGAGATCCTGGCCCTGGAGAAGGAACACAAAGAAACCTTAAGGAAGATTGCTGGATATAAGAAGATCCTTGGCAGCAGGGGAGAGATGAACCGGGTCATCAAGGATGACCTGGCCGCCATCAAGGAGGAATTCTCCGTTCCAAGGCGCACCCTTATTGAGGATGGCCCGGAAGCCGTGTACGATGAGAGCGCGGTCCAGGTCCAGGAAGTGGTCTTTGTCCTTGACCGGTTCGGATACTGCAAACTCCTTGACAAGTCCACTTATGAGAGGAACCAGGAAACCGTGGATACGGAGCAGGTCCATGTAGTCCGCTGCCTGAACACGGACAAAATCTGCCTGTTTGCCGCCAGCGGAAACCTGTATCAGATCAAGGTCATGGATGTGCCTGCCGGCAAGCTGAGGGACAAGGGCGTGCCCATTGAGAACCTGAGCAAGTATGACGGCGCCAAGGACTCCATTGTCTATCTTACATGCGCCCAGGATTTAAAAGGCGCTACCCTTGTGTTTGCAACTAAGATGGCCATGGTGAAACAGGTCCCGGCAGAAGAGTTTGAAACCAATAACCGGATGGTTGCGGCCACCAAGCTGCAGGAGGGCGACCAGGTCATATCCATCCTCCCGGTGGAGGGACAGGAGGAAGTGGTGCTGCAGACCACAAGCGGCGTGTTCCTGCGGTTCCCGCTGGAGGAGATATCCGTCTTAAAGAAGGCGTCCAGGGGCGTGAGGGGCATTAAGCTGGCCAAGAATGAGGAACTGGAGAAATTATACCTGATTGGGGATAACCCTGTCATTGATTATAAGGGCAAGGAAGTCCACATGAACCGGCTGAAGCTGGCCAAGAGGGATGGAAAAGGGAGCAAGGTGCGCCTGTAGGCATTTTCCTATCCCTTGTATTGGCCTGTCCGCATACAAATGGCAGGACGTGTCCGCATACAGGATACAAATGTGCGCAAAAGACGAATTTCCTGTTGCATTTTTACTGGATTTGGTATAGGATAGGGAAAGATTCCCCGATACAGGAATAATTCCCCCACAGATTAAGGAAGGGTTCCTCCACTGGCGGATGAAAAATGGACAATGAGGAGAATGAAGGGACTATGGAAAAGAAATTAAGAGTCGGCGTATTAGGTGCAACGGGTATGGTTGGCCAGCGGTTTATTTCCCTGCTGGAGAACCACCCATGGTATGAGGTGGTGACAGTGGCCGCCAGCCCGCGTTCCGCAGGCAGGACCTATGAGGATGCGGTGGGAGACCGCTGGAAGATGGCCACCCCCATGCCGGAGGCTGTGAGGCAGCTGGTTGTCATGAATGTGAACGAGGTAGAGAAGGTTGCGGCAGGCGTGGACTTCGTGTTCAGCGCAGTGGATATGACCAAAGATGAAATCAAGGCCATCGAAGAGGCATATGCAAAGACCGAGACCCCGGTTGTTTCCAACAACAGCGCCCACCGCTGGACCCCGGATGTCCCCATGGTGGTGCCGGAAATCAACCCGGAACATTTTGACGTGATTCCTTTCCAGAAAAAGCGCCTTGGCACAAAGCGCGGTTTCATTGCGGTGAAGCCCAACTGCTCCATCCAGAGCTATGCACCGGCCCTGACCGCGTGGAAGGAATTTGAACCATATGAGGTGGTTGCAACTACATACCAGGCCATCTCCGGCGCAGGCAAGACCTTTAAGGACTGGCCTGAGATGGAGGGCAATATCATTCCCTACATCGGCGGGGAGGAAGAGAAGAGCGAACAGGAGCCGCTGCGCCTGTGGGGCAAGGTGGAGGACGGCGTGATTGTAAAGGCTGAAAGCCCTGTCATCACCTGCCAGTGCATCCGTGTTCCTGTGCTGAACGGACATACGGCGGCGGCATTTGTCAAGTTCAGGAAGAAAGTGACAAAGGAACAGCTGATTGATAAGCTGGTAAGCTTTAAGGGACTTCCCCAGGAACTTGGACTTCCCAGCGCCCCAAAGCAGTTCATCCAGTATCTGAATGAGGATAACCGTCCCCAGGTAACGGCGGACGTGGATTTTGAGAATGGAATGGGTATCTCCATTGGCCGTTTAAGGGAAGACAAGGTATATGACTACAAGTTCGTGGGCCTGTCCCACAACACGGTCCGCGGGGCGGCCGGAGGCGCTGTGCTCTGTGCGGAACTGCTGACTGCAAAGGGCTATATCCAGGCAAAATAATTACCAGGAGGAGGAACATATGGCAATCGCAAAGGAACTATTCGGGACAATGCCGGACGGCACTGAGGTTTACAAGTACACGCTGGTGAATAAGAACAAGGTATCGGCTTCCTTCATTACCCTTGGAGGCGTGTGGGTGTCCATGATGGTGCCGGACAGGGATGGAAGACTGGGGGATGTGGTACTGGGATATGATGATTTGGACAGCTACAGGAAGAACCCGCCCCATTTCGGCGCACCGGTAGGGCGCAATGCCAACCGCATCGGAGGCGCTGTTGTTACCATTGACGGCAAGGATTATCCCCTGGCTGCCAATGACGGACCCAATAACCTGCACAGCGGCCCGGACCTATATCATGACAGGGTGTGGGCGTGCAATGCCTCTGAGACAGAGAAGGGCAGCAGGCTGGATTTCTATCTGGACAGCCCGGACGGGGACCAGGGGTATCCGGGCAATGCAAAGATTACCGTGAGCTATACCTTGACGGATGACAACAGTCTTGTACTGGATTATCATATGGTGTGCGATGCCGACACGGTGGCCAACTTTACCAACCATAGCTATTTTAACATGGCGGGCCATGACAGCGGGGATGTGCTGGGCCAGGAGGTATGGCTGAATGCCAGCCATTACACGCCTGCGGACCAGGTGTCCATTCCAACCGGGGAGATTGTCCCGGTAGCCGGCACACCCATGGATTTTACGCAGATGAAGCCCATTGGACGGGATATTGGCCAGGATTTCGAGGCCCTGGTGTTCGGAAAAGGTTATGACCACAACTGGGTGCTGGACCACCCGGAAGGCGAGCTGGCCCTGGCTGCAAAGGCCATGGATCCTGCCAGCGGACGCGTGATGGAGTGTTATACGGACCTTCCGGGCATCCAGTTCTATACAGCCAATTTCCTGAATGATGAACTGCCGGGAAAGGGCAATGCCCACTATGATTACCGCCATGCATTCTGTTTCGAGACACAGTACTACCCGGACGCAGTGCATAAGCCGGAATTTCCTTCCCCTATCTTAAAGGCGGGGCAGGAATATAAGACCACTACAATCTATAAATTCCTGACCGTATAAGACAATGGCAGGGGCGCTGATGGATGATCCGGCGCCCCTGTATTTATTACAAATATGTAACTAAAGTATGAATTAATTCCTCCCATCATTGCCACGGACCGGATTTAATGGTATACTATACGAATACGCGCTGTGACGGGCACTGGAAAATCTGCCCATTTTGCGCCGCGTATAGCAGAGAAAGCAAAAGAGGGATTGGATGTCAAAGTCATTATACATAGCGGAAAAACCCAGTGTGGCGCAGCAGTTTGCAGAAGCCCTTAAGATAAAGGGCAGGCGTCAGGATGGGTATATTGAATCGGATACAGCGGTTGTCACATGGTGTGTGGGCCATCTGGTGACCATGAGTTATCCGGAAGCCTATGACACGAAATACAAGCGCTGGAGCTTTCAGACCCTGCCGTTCCTTCCCAAGGAATTCAAGTACGAGGTCATTGGAAATGTTGCAAAGCAGTTTGAAATTGTCAAGGGTCTCTTAAACCGCCCGGATGTGGATACAATCTATGTGTGCACGGACTCGGGGCGCGAGGGGGAATATATATACCGGCTGGTTGCCCAGCTGGCTGATGTGAAGGATAAGAAGCAGAAGCGGGTGTGGATTGATTCCCAGACAGAGGAAGAAATATTAAGGGGAATCCGGGAGGCTAAGGATGAAGCCGAATATGATAACCTGTCGGCCTCGGCCTACTTAAGGGCAAAGGAAGATTACCTGATGGGAATCAATTTTTCCAGGGCCCTTACACTGAAGTACGGTCCGGCCCTTTCCAATTACCTGGGGACCAGGTTCACGGTCCTGTCCGTGGGCCGCGTCATGACCTGCGTGCTGGGCATGGTGGTGCGCAGGGAACGGGAAATCCGCAATTTCGTAAAGACTCCTTTTTACCGTGTCATCGGAAACTTTGAGTCACCGGGAAAGGATGGGGCGCCTGTCCCATTTGACGCGGAGTGGAAGGCAGTGGAAGGTTCCAGGTATTTCGGCACCCCACATCTGTACAAGGATAATGGATTCAAGGACAGGGAGCACGCAGAAGAACTGATTGCCATGTTAAGGGAAGAACCGCCCATGGAAGCAGTGGTGGTTTCCAAGGAGAAGAAGAAGGAGACAAAGAACCCGCCCCTTCTCTACAACCTGGCAGAGCTGCAGAACGATTGTTCCAAGATGTTTAAGATCAGCCCGGATGAGACCCTTAAGGTGGTCCAGGAGCTTTATGAGAAGAAGATGGTCACCTATCCAAGAACCGATGCCAGGGTGCTGTCCACCGCTGTCTCCAAGGAGATATATAAGAACATCGGCGGCCTTAAGAATTACGGCCCCATGGCGGAATTTGCCCAGGAAATCCTGGATGGCGGTTCATTTAAGGGAATAGCCAAAACCAGGTATGTGAATGACAAACAGATTACGGACCACTACGCCATCGTGCCCACGGGACAGGGAGCCGGGTCGGCAAGGAACCTGCCGCCGCTTTCAGAAAAAGTATATCAGGTCATATGCAGAAGGTTCTTAAGCATCTTTTATCCGGCTGCCGTCTACCAGAAGTACAGCCTGGAGCTGGAGCGGATGAAGGAACATTTCTTTGCCAGCTTCAAGGTACTGGCCGAGCCTGGATACCTGAAGGTGGCGGATGTGAACCTGGCTAAGAAGACCGGCGTGGAGGAAACCTTTGAGGAGGGCCAGTCCGGCAAGGCCGGGGACGATGCCCAGAACCAGGAAAACACCGGGGAGGCGGAGGTACAGTCTCCAAAAGTTGACAGGACAGTATTGCTGCAAATGCTTGCAGATCTGAAAAAAAATGATATACTTACTCTTGTGGATCTGAATATAAAAGAAGGGGAGACATCCCCGCCCAAGCGGTACACCTCTGGTTCCATCATCCTGGCCATGGAGAATGCGGGCCAGCTCATAGAGGATGAGGAACTGCGCGCCCAGATTAAGGGAAGCGGTATCGGGACCAGCGCAACCAGGGCCGAGATACTGAAAAAGCTGTACCACGGCGGCAACGGCC
>OLOS01001224.1_pt1 | contig 22172 bp, 23 predicted proteins | sample 1672631 | NCBI WGS metagenome assembly OLOS01 (sample SAMEA3136707, study PRJEB25190) | human gut metagenome | biome: human gut; feature: human-associated habitat; material: faeces | place: Austria | collected 2013 | reverse complement strand
CCGCCTTGCTTGATGTCGCAGCACCTCCTACACGGCGTCGGCGCGCAGGGCCTCTACCACGTTGTCGGCGCGGCAGCGGTGCATGCCGTAGGCCACCGACGCACCCACGGCGACCACGGTCATGGCGGCGGCCAGGGCACCGCAGAGGATGCGTGTATTTTGCTTCATAATAAAATCACTCCTGCTGAAATGGGTGGTGTGTTTTTTGAGTACAGCCTTAGTATAGCCGCTGCAAATGGCAGAACCTTGTTGAACAGGTGTGAAATTGTGGGAGAAACTGTGTGTGAATTCTTAAACCGCCGCGCTTGACAAACGCCCGCCGTCGTGTATAATGGAAACTGGACATAAAAACAGGGGCGCTGAGGGGCATCCTCGGCTGAGATCGAAACAAACCGCAGTTTCGGGTCGCCTTGAACCTGATCCGGGTAATGCCGGCGTAGGAAGTTTGACCCACCAGTCATAACGCTTTTGCGCCTGCAATGTATGTTGTGGGCGCTTTCTTGTTTTTATGTTACATTTTTTTGAGGAGTGGAATCCATGTCCAAAACCTATTCCAAGACCCGCACTCTCGTTGAGTGCGCCCTGATGATCGCCCTGGGCACTGTGTTGGCGAACATCAAAATTTTCGAGATGCCCAACGGCGGCTCCATTACGCTGCTGAGTATGCTGCCCTTTATCCTGATTTCCTTCCGCCACGGCGTGAAATGGGGCCTGTTCACCGGCTTCGTCAACAGCCTGCTGCAGATGCTGCTGGGCTTTTACGCACCCCCGGCACCCGGCATCCTGCCGCTGGTGGGCATGATTTTGCTGGACTACGTGCTGGCCTTCACCCTGCTGGGGCTGGCCTGTGTCATCGCAAAGCCGTTCCAGAATCGCCTCGTCGGCGTGGCCGTCGGCACGGCGGTCGTCTGCTTCATCCGCTTTATGTGCAGCTTCCTGTCCGGCGTGCTGATCTGGGGCAACCTGAGCGACGGTCTGCCCGCTTGGACGTACAGCCTGACCTACAACGGCAGCTACATGCTGCCGGAGACCATCCTGACGACGATTGCGGCCGTGCTGATCTACAAGGCAGCCCCCCAGCTGTTCGCAGAGCAGGAAAAGTAAGATACGATAAAAAATTCCCGGCACGCAAAATCCTGCGTACCGGGATTTTTTATACCTGTTTACGGTATCAATAACTCATGATGTCCTTCACGACGCCGGACATGGAGAAGAGCTTGGCGGAAATGTGGTCAAGGTAGACAATGCCGAGCTTGTGGCCGGTCTCCTCGTTGTAGAGGTCGGCCAGCTGGGGCATGGTCTGGAAGGCCGCGGCCTGCGCCTCGGGGCTGTTGTCAAAGTTTGCGGTGCCCTGAATGCGCATCCACTCGCCGCGGTCATTGGCGGCGCAGATTTCCAGGTTCGTGTTGTCCAGCAGCTGCTTGTAGGCGGCCTTGTGCTTGCCCAGGCCGATGCACAGGTGGTCGTTGTACCACATGGCAAAGCCGATGGGCCGTACACGGGGCAGATACCCCTCGACGGTGGCAAGGTAGAATGTAGGATTCTCTTTCAGGAATTCCATGATCTCTTCATTCGGTTTCATGCTGATCCCTCCCGCAGTTTTACAGTGCAGCCAGCGCGTTTTTGATGCGCGCAGCGGCTTCCTTAGTGCGCTCGGCATCGCCGAACGCCGTTAAACGGAAATAGCCCTTGCCGCAGGGGCCGAAGCCCTCGCCGGGGGTGCCCACCACGTGGGCGTTTTCCAGCAGCCAGTCAAAGAACTCCCAGCTGCCCATGTTGTTGGGGCAGCGCAGCCAGATGTAGGGGCTGTTCTTGCCGCCGCAGTACCAGATGCCCGCCTCGTCCAGCGCAGCCGCAATGACGGCGGCGTTGGCGCGGTAGTAGTCGAGGTTCTGCTGGATCTCCTTCATGCCTTCCTCGGTAAAGACGGCCTCGGCACCGCGCTGTACAACGTAGGCAACGCCGTTGAACTTGGTGGTCTGGCGGCGCAGCCACATCTTGTTCAGCTTGCCGTTGGCCAGCGCCTTGGGCACGACCGTGTAGCCGCAGCGCGTGCCGGTGAAGCCCGCAATCTTGGAGAAGCTGCATACCTCGATGGCGACTTCCTTCGCGCCTTCGACCTCGTAGATGCTGCGGGCGAGGCCCTGCTCGGAGACAAAGCACTCGTAGGCGGCATCAAACAGGATGACCGCGTCGTTAGTCTTGGCCCAGGCGACCCAGGCTTTCAGCTGTTCGACGGAGTAGGTCGCGCCGGTGGGGTTGTTGGGGCTGCAAATGTAGACGATATCCGCATGGGGCGCTTCGTCGGGCATCGGCAGGAAGTTGTTCTCCGCTGTGGCGGGCAGGTACAAAATCTTGCGGCCGGCCATGACGTTGTCGTCCACGTAGACTGGGTAGACCGGGTCGGGAACGAGAATCGTGTTGTCCTGGCTGAACAGATCCAGCAGGTTGCCCAGATCGCTTTTGGCACCGTCAGAAATGAAGATTTCCGCCATATCCAGCGCAACGCCGTGACCGGTGTAATAGTTCTGGATGGCGCTGCGCAGGAACTCATAGCCCTGCTCGCTGGGGATATAGCCGTGGAAGGTGCCCTTGTGGCCCTGCTCCTCGACGGCTTTGTGCATGGCCTCGGTCACAGACGCCGCCAGCGGTAGGGTGACGTCGCCGATGCCCAGACGGATGATGTCGGCGTCCGGGTTTGCCTTCTGGTAGTCGGCCACCTTGTGGGCGATGGTGCTGAAGAGATAGCTCTCGTTCAGTTCTGCGTAATGCGGATTCAGCTGCATGATAGTCCCCCTCTTATTTATACCTTTATATAGTTTAACTTTACCACAATTCGGGCGAGTGTGCAATAGGGTTTTTACGCGGTGCGGTAGGGGCCGGGCATGCCCGGCCCTTGCGTGTGGGGCAGACGAGCGTCTATGGAAAGGCGGCGGGCCGCACATGTGCGGCCCCTGCATGGAGTCCTGTCGGTTTAACTGTTCTCGTTGTCGTACAGCGTTTTGCACTTCTCGTCAATTTCCTTGGCGGGCAGGGATACCGCCATGGCGATTGCGGCGTTGCGGCATTCCTCTGGGGTAAAGCCCATGTCCGCCAGGGGGAAATGCTGTAAAATTGTCTCGACCAGGTCGTCGTAATACCGGGCGTAGAGCACGCCGCGGTCAGTGATATAGATTTTGCCGTACCGCCGCCGCACAATGACCCCCTGCTTCATCAGGCTGGTCAAAATGCTGGTCACGCTGGGCTTGGTTACGCCCATGACCTGCGCGAGGGCCAGCGGGGAAACCTCCGTGTTTTGCTGCGCCAGATGGTGGATGGCCAGCAGATACCGCAGGTTGGAATCGGTCAGGGTCATGGCATCTCTCTCCTTTACGCCAAAAAGGGGCGCAGGCCACGAACGGACCCGCGCCCCTTTTCAGGCACTATTGTGTTTAGTTGCTGTGGCAGGCACCGCCGCAGGTTTTGCAGTTCCCTGTGCATCCGCCGTGACCGCCGCATCCGCCGCCCCCGCAGGAGCCATCGCAGCAGCCAAGGCCTCCGGTCTTGTGTTCATGATACAGAAGCCAGCCGGTACCGCCGAAGACGATGATCGAGACGATGATCGTGGACAGGTTAAAGTTGGTGGCCAGAAATTCCATCATAAGAAATCGCTCCTTTCCGGAAGCATTATACACTCAAAATTATTTGGAAGCAACAGCTTTCTTGGAGTTGAACTGAACCTCGTTGACGCCCTCGTACTTGTTGGGGCGGAACAGCAGGTAGATCGTCATGGCAATGATGGCGACTGCCACGATGGTGAAGAAGTTGAAGCTGACCTCACCGGTGATCAGACCGCCGATCTGGTAGACGACCAGAGAAGCGCAGTAGGCAAACAGGCACATATAGCCGATGGCGATGGCAGTCCACTTGCCGTTGTTCATCTCGCGCTTGATGGCGCCCATAGCAGCGAAGCAGGGAGCGCACAGCAGGTTGAAGATCATGAAGCTGTAAGCGGAGAGGGCGGTGAAGCTGGCAGCAACCTCGGGCCAGATCTCGTCGCCGTTGTCAGACAGCTCGTCAGCATAGTGATACAGAACACCGAAGGTACCGACAACATTCTCCTTGGCAATCAGGCCGGAGATGGACGCGACAGTTGCACGCCAGTTGCCGAAGCCCTGCGGGATGAAGATCCAGGAAATTGCGCTTGCAACGATAGCCAGGATGGAGTTGTCCTGATCCTCGACCATCGTGAACGCGCCGTTCTCGAAGCCGAAGCCCTGCAGGAACCACAGGATGATGGTGGCAGCCAGAATGACGGTGCCGGCACGCTTGATGAAGGACCAGCCGCGCTCCCAAGTAGCGCGCAGGACGTTGCCCCATGCGGGCACATGGTAAGTGGGCAGCTCCATAACGAACGGAGCGGGATCACCGGCGAACAACTTCGTCTTTTTCAGGATGATGCCGGAGATGATGATGGCTGCAAAGCCGATGAAGTAAGCAGAGGTGGCGACCCAGCTGCTGCCGCCGAACAGAGCACCTGCGATCAGGCCGATGATGGGCATCTTGGCACCGCAGGGAATGAAGCAGGTGGTCATGATCGTCATACGGCGGTCACGCTCGTTCTCGATGGTACGGGAAGCCATAACACCGGGAACGCCGCAGCCGGTACCGACCAGAATGGGGATGAAGCTCTTGCCGGACAGACCGAAGCGGCGGAAGATACGGTCCATGATGAAGGCGACACGGGCCATGTAGCCGACATCCTCGAGGATGGACAGCAGGAAGAACAGAACGAGCATCTGGGGAACGAAGCCCAGAACAGCGCCGACACCGGCGACGATGCCGTCCATGATCAGGCCGTACAGCCAGCCAGCCACGCCGATGGACTCCAGCAGGCCGCCCAGAGCGTTGGGGACGATCTCGCCGAACAGAACATCGTTGGTCCAGTCGGTGGCAAAGGTGCCGATGCCGATGCCGCCGTCCGCAACGGAGGTGCCCATCGCGATGGCGTACATCAGCCACATGATGGCTGCGAAAATCGGCAGCGCCAGAATACGGTTCGTGACGATCTGGTCGATCTTATCGGAGGCGGTCAGGTTCTCGGTGCGGGGCTTCTTCTTGACGGCCTTGTCAACAACACCGTTAATGTAAGCGTAGCGCTGGTTGGTGATGATGCTCTCGGCGTCATCATCCATCTCCTTCTCGCAGTCAGCGATGTGTGCGTCGAGGTGGTCCAGCAGCTCCTTGCTCAGGTTCAGCTCGGCCTGCACCTTGTCGTCACGCTCGAACAGCTTGACGGCGTACCAACGCAGGAAGCGGTCATCGACCTTGCCCTGGATGGACTCCTCAATGTGGGCGATGGCGTGCTCAACACTGCCGGTAAAGACGTGAGGCAGCTCACCGGCCTTGCCCTTCTTGGCGGCGGCAACGGCCAGTTCGGCGGCCTTCTCGCTGCCCTCGTTCTTCAGGGCGGAGATTTCGACGGCCTCGCAGCCCAGCTCCTTGGACAGCTTGTTCAGGTCGATCTTGTCGCCGTTCTTGCGGACCAGGTCGATCATGTTGACTGCCATGACAACGGGGATGCCCAGCTCGATCAGCTGGGTGGTCAGATAGAGGTTGCGCTCGATGTTGGTGCCATCGATGATATTCAGGATGGCGTCGGGCTTCTCGTTGACCAGGTAGCCGCGGGCGACGACCTCTTCCAGCGTGTAGGGAGACAGAGAGTAGATACCGGGCAGGTCCTGGATCACGACGTCGTCGTGGCCCTTCAGCTTGCCTTCCTTCTTCTCAACGGTAACGCCGGGCCAGTTGCCGACATACTGGTTAGAACCGGTCAGGCTGTTGAACAGGGTGGTTTTACCGCAGTTCGGGTTGCCTGCCAGAGCAATTTTAATTGCCATTGATTATACCCCTTTCTGAAATTTACTCAACCTCGATCATTTCAGCATCAGCCTTGCGGACGCTGAGCTCGTAGTTACGGACGGTCAGTTCCATCGGGTCGCCCAGGGGGGCTACCTTGCGGACGTAGACCTTGGTGCCCTTGGTCAGGCCCATGTCCATGATGCGGCGCTTGACAGGGCCTTCGCCATGCAGCTTGGCAACGGTGACGGTCTCGCCGACCTGTACATCTTTCAGAGTCTTCATACTTTGTTCCTCCTCTTAAGGTACAATAAATCAAACAGCCTGTGGCTGAGATTCCCTTTTTATCAGCCGACAATAATACGCATGGCCAGCGTCTTATCCAGCGCAATACGGGCTTCCTTGACCTGGATGATGAGGTTGCCACTGATCTCGTTGACAACGGTAACGGTCTCGCCCACAACAAAACCCAGCTCGGCCAGATGCTGGCGGACTTCGTCCTTGCCGGTGATTTTCTGGATGGTAACGGTATCGCCTGCTTTAGACATCGTCAAAGGCATTCCATACACTCCCCTTTTTTGCAAGTCTGCAACACATTAGCCTATGCTAACATATTGGATGAAAGCACGCGGTTAGAACGTTCTAACCGCTTACGTCGGTAGTTTACCACCACTAACTCCCGGTGTCAAGATGTGAGTTAGGCACGGCGAACACTTTTGGAAGATTGCACAGTTATCCATAACTAACCTTTGTAAAATTTGAATAAATCGTAAATGCTTGGCGGCGGGTGTTGCCGTGTACATCACTTATAGAGTCGTAGGGGGCGGGCATGCCCGACCCGCAGCGTTTACGGCGGCAGCCCCATTATCCAACGGATTTGCAGGGAAGGGTCTTGACCGCTTGACGCCGCCCCCCTACAATACAAAACAGGGCAAGGTACTCCCCTGCCCTGTGCGTATTTATTGCGCCTTCTTCTGTTTCCTTGTCTCCACCAGATGCCGTATCGCCAGCACAGGATGGTGGAACAGCATCCGCGGGCCGCTCCAACGCATGACCTGGCGGATGCGCTCCCGCATTTCGGGCTTATAGCAATGGGTCTTGCAGACGCTGCAAAACGTCTTGGTCGCCATGTGCGGGCAGTGGTCCACCCGCGCATCGGCGTAGTCCCGCAGGGCCGCGCAGTCGGGGCAGAGCTGGCCTTTCGGCGTGCCGTGGTTGCCGCGGCAGTACAGCCCGATCATCAGGCCGACCGTTTCTTTCTCCTGCCGGCGTTTTTTCTCCGGGGTGTCGGGAACACCGCCCCCTACAACGTTCTTGTCGGCCATCAGCTCATTCTCCCATTCTCGACCGAATAGGTCGTGTCGGCAATACGCATCGTCGATGCCCGGTGGGATACCAGCACGACGGTCTTGTTTGCGCGTTCCTCGGCTAGGCTGTGCAGGATGACCGCCTCGTTCAGGCTGTCGAGATTGCTTGTCGGTTCGTCCAGCAGAATGAACGGTGCGTCATGCAAAAATGCCCGTGCCACGCCAAGGCGCTGCCGCTCACCGCCCGAGAGGGTATCGCCCAGCTCACCGACGGGAGTGTCGTAGCCCTGGGGCAGTGTCATGATAAAGTCGTGGATGGACGCCTTTTTGCAGGCCTCCACGACCTGCTCATGGGTCGCGTCCCGGTTAGCGATTTTGACATTTTCCTCAATACTGTCATGGAACAGCACGGTATCCTGCTCGACAAAGCTCTCCGCTGCGCGCAGCGACGCCGTGTTGATCCCCTTGATGTTCTCGCCGGAAATCTCCACCCTGCCCAAATCGGTATCCCAGAACCGCATGAGCAGTTTGAGCAGCGTGGATTTGCCGCTGCCGCTGCGGCCGGTGATGCCCACGACTTGGTTCTGCGGGATGTGCAGCGTGACTTCCTTTAAGATTTCGCTGTCGCCGTAGCCGAAGGTCACGCGGCGGGCGTCGGCACCACTGAACACAATGTCCTTGCCGCCGACGACTTCTTTCACGGCAGGCTGCTCATCGAGAATGTCCAACACGCGGTTGCCTGCGGCAAAGGTGTTTTGCAGCCCGGTACCGAGGTTTGCCAGCGCAATGACCGGGCCAAAGCTGCTCATGAGCGCCACGGTGCAGACCAGCGCACCGTCAAAACCGATGGCCCCCGACGCGCACAAGGACCCCGTCAGCGCCAGCATACCGCCGTCCAGCAGTAGGATGATGGCCCCGGTTACGGCTTGTGCCGTGCCGCCAGCCTCTTTCAGGCGGCGCTCCTGCCCGGCCAGCGCGTCGGTGCGCTGGTTGATCTGCGCTAAGCGGTGCGCACCGTCGTTGTATTGCAGGCTTTCCCGCACGCCGCGCAAGCTGTCCAGCACAAAACCGTTCAGAGCGCCGAACTCCGCGCGAAAATTCTCGCCAGACTTGCGCGAACCCTTGGCGGCGGCCACTGGGACACCGATGCCGATAATGGCGTAGGCCAGGGCGGCGTACAGCCCCAGCAGCGGCGCATAACTGCCCATAAAGCACGCCATAACGATGCTTACGATGACCGCAATGCAGATGGGCGAGATCGTGTGGGCGTAGAAAACTTCCAGCAGTTCAATGTCGGCGGTCAGCACGGCAATCAGGTCGCCCTTGTCGCGGCCTTCCAGCTTTGCGGGGGCCAGCTGGCGCAGCACGCCAAAGACCTTGTCGCGGATGAGGGCCAGCAGCTTGAAGGCAATAAAATGGTTGCAGCCCTGCTCGGCGTAGTGCAGCACGCCGCGGGCTACGGCCAAAATCGGCAGCAAAATACATACGGTGCCAAGGGCAATAGGCGCGGCGGCCAACAGCGTGTCCAGCAGCGCATAGACGCCCAGAACCGGGATAAAGATAGCGCAAAGAAAGCCCGCCACACCAAGCAGAACGGCGCATACCATGACCGGGGCCAGCGGCTTGACCAGCCCCACAAGGCGGCACATGACGTTGAAATTGCCGCGCGTGCGTTTGTTTTCCATCACTGCGCCCCCTTTCCGTAGTTTTCCAGTGCCTGCTGGCGGTTCCACAGGTCGGCGTACAGCCCGCCCTGGGCCAGCAGTGCTTCGTGTGTGCCCTGTCCGGCCAAGTGCCCATGATCCAGCACGTAAATATTGTCCGCTTTCGTGACGTTGGCCAGGCGATGGGAAATCAAAATGACCGTCTTGCGCCCGGCCAGACGATGGATGCCCGCCATGATATCGTTCTCGCTCTCTACGTCGATATTGGACGTGGCCTCGTCAAAGATATAGATGGGGCTGTCATGCAGCAGGGCGCGGGCCAGCGCCAGACGCTGCCGCTGGCCGCCGGACAGGTTGCTGCCGCCTTCGGCCAGCTGGGTGTTCAGGCCATCCTCGCTGCGCAGGAAATCTGCGAGGTTGACCTGTTCCAACGCGCCCCACAGTGCGCCGTCGTCGGCGTCGGGTGCGGCCATCCGCAGGTTGTCTGCCACCGTACCCTTGAACAGGTGGCTACCCAGGCTGACGAGGGTCACGTTTTTCAAAAGGTTTGCTTCGTTGACGGCGGAAAGCTCCTGCCCGCCGATGGTTACGCTGCCGGTGTAGCCAGCTGCGCGGCCGGTCAGTACAGCAGCAATCGTCGATTTGCCGCAGCCGCTCTCGCCCACCAGCGCCGTAAAGCTGCCCTGGGGAAAGTTGAGATTCAAGCCGTGCAGCGTCTCTTTTTCGGCGGTGTAGCCAAAGTGCAGGTCACGGCAGGCAATGGTGCAGTCCGTGCCGATCTCGGCTGTCCTGGCATTGCCCTCGGGCAGATCCAGCAGCTTAAAAATTTTATCGCTGGCGGCCATGCCATTCATGGCGACGTGGAAATACGACCCCAGCGCGCGCATGGGCAGGAAGAAATCCGCTGACAACAGCAAAATGCAGAGCGCGCCCTGCAAACCCACGCGGCCCGCGGCAAACTCTTTAGCCGCTACGGCAATGCCCAGCGCCGCGCCGCCGTAGGCGATGACGTCCATAACGATGATGGAGTTCAGCTGCATCGTCAGGACTTTCATCGTCACCTTGCGGAAATGCTCGGCCTCGCGGTTCATGGCCGCATGGCGGGCTTCGTCTGCCTGGTAGATTTTGAGTGTGGTCAACCCTTGAAGGTTTTCCAGAAAGCTGTCACCCAGCGCGGCGTACTGGCCCCAGTATTTGCCCAGCAGTTTTTTGGCAAATTTCTGCACAGCCACGATGGAAACCGGAATCAGCGGCACGCAGATCATCAAAATGACCGCTGCCCGCAGGCTGACCGGGGCCAGCGCGATAAACAGTGTGAGGGGCGCGAGCATGGCGTAGAAAAACTGCGGAAGGTACGCGCCGAAGTAGGTCTCGAGCTGTTCGACGCCCTCGCCCGCCAGCTGCAGGACCTCGGCGGTGGGCACGGCCTGGGTGTAGCTGCCGCCCAGGCGCAGCAGTTTTTCATAGATGGCGGCGCGCAGCGTCTTTTTCACGGTGCGGCTGGCGTTGTAGCTGGCCGAAGCCGCGCCCCGGGTGCAGAAGAACCGCACGACGAGCGCACCCAGCAGCACAAGCAGCGCGGCGGACAGACTGCCCTGGCCGTACACAAGCCCCGCCAAAAACGCAGACACGGCAAAGATCATGGCAATATTGGCCAACAGCGCCACCCATTGCAGCGCCACATTCCGCGCGATATACCGTTTGGAATCGCCCATCATGGCGATCAGGCGTTTGTTTATCATCATAGTTTGTGGTTCCTTTTAGTAGAGTTGTAGGAGACAGACATATCCGGCCCGCGCATCTGCCGCAACCCGAAACGCTGTGGGCCGCCGCAAGGTTGAGAACCGGGCAGGCCCGGCCCCTACGGACAGGACATACCCAATGTGTTTACTCTTTCTCCGTCGTGTGTAGGGGCAGATAACCGGCATCGCGGATGGCCTGACGGATGGCGTCTTCGTCGGCGTCGGCCTTGGTCCAGACCGTCACCTTCTGGGCGCTCAGGTCTGCCTCGGCCAGGGTGTCCGTCATGGCGTTCAGGGCGTTCTCCACATGGCGCTGGCAGTTCTGGCAGGTCATGCCGTCCACACCCATGACCAGACGGTGCGGGTAATGGCTTTTGTTGGTGTCGGCGGCCTTGACCTTCCTGGCGGGGGCGTCATGCTCACCGCAGCAGCCGCCGCCATGGTTCAGGTGATGTACATAGTTGTAGATGCCGTAGACAACAGCTACGACCAGGATCAAAACAATAATAACGTTTGCCATACGATAACCTCCAGGTTAGTGTTTTCTAATCGAACTTAGGATATCCTAACTTTGCAAGATTGTCAAGTAGGAACTTTTTGGATACCGCAAGCAAAGGCTTCCCCCTTGGGGAAAGCTGCCCGCGAAGCGGGCTGATGAGGGGCGGCCTTGCCAGACCTCTCTTTGAAGGAAGATATTGCGGGTAAGCTGAGGGCCGGGCATACCCGCCCCCTACATGGGCGGCGTTATTGCCTATGAACGGGTTGCTATGGCAAATGTGCCCCTCATCCGGCCTTCGGCCGCCTTCTCCCAAGGGTGAAGGCTTTACATAAAAAAGAAGAGGGGCATTGCTGCCCCTCCCAGGTATGATGGATATGGAGAATATCACGCGTTGGCAAGGGCGGTGCCCAAGGCTGCGCAGGCAGTCTCGGCGTCGCCGTCGGGGGCACCGTTGGCCATGACAGGCTCAACGACCATGCGGGCACCGGCAGCCTCGGCATCCTCGGCCCAGGTGCGGATCCACTCGCCGTCGCCCCAGCCGTAGGAGCCGAACAGGCCGACAGGCTTGCCACTCAAGGAGCCGCGCAGATCCTGATACATCGGCTCAAACTCGCTCTCTTCCAGCTGCTCAGCGCCCATGGCGGGACAGCCCAGCGCAAAGCCGGTGTAGTCGCCGGCGGAGGCAGCATTGAACTCAGATGCGGTGAACTTGTCAACAGCTGCGCCGGCAGCGGTTGCTGCATTAGCGACCAAATCAGCCATGGCCTCGGTGTTGCCGGTGCCGCTCCAATAGATAACTGCGATCTTGCTCATAGTAAACTACTCCTTTGTACATTCTTTATGGTGCATCGTCAGGCGGCCACAGTCAGCCGCCGGATCGGGGTGCCGTTGTAATAGCAGCGGGCGTAGATGCGCTCGCATTTTTTGTAGCGGTCAAACTCTGCCTGGGCGGTGGTGGGGTCGGTGTAGACCTTCCAGTAGCCGCAGGCCGTAAAGTTTTTGCCGCGATTCTCGATAAAACCGATGACATCCGCCAGCGGGTAGCCTAAGAAAACGCCGATCTCGTGCGGGAATTCCCCCTCGCAGCACAGCCGGTCGGCCAGCTGATTCAGCAGGGCGTCCGCAGTGCCGAGGGCGTACCCCTCCCCTGCCAGAAAGTCCAGCGTGCGGGGGTCTGCCAGCAGTCTTGCCACCCGCGCGGGGCGGTAAACATAGACCAGCACGGCCCCGGTACGCGGACACTGCTTGAGCACCCGCACTGTGACGCCGCGGGGCGCGAGCGCTGCGTGCCAGGCGGCTGCCATGTCGGCGGCGTCCTGCCCGGGCGCGGGCTGGTAGCGGAAGAGGCTGGCGGGGTTGAGCCCGGCCAGCGTGGGGGCACACAGGGGCGCCAAATCGCAGGCGAAGCTGCGCGGGCTGGGGGTAACGCGGGTACGTTCTGCCATGAGACGGCTCCTTATCCTCTGCAATAGTTAGCTTATGCTAACCGAAGCTTCCATAAAACCGCACAGCACGGGGAGAGAACCGCACTGTGCGGGCTATGGTTCCTAAAGGGGGACTCACTGCGGTTAGCCTTAACTAACGCTAACAATATAGCATGATATCCCACAGTTGTCAAGCGTTTTTTGCAAGGTTTTCCAGGTGCGTATTATGTAAACCCATTCAGCACCACCTTCAGTTCGGCCCAGATATCCTCCTGCTTGACGCTGTAATCCAGGCCGTCCGTGTGTGGGCGGCAATAAACCTGATACAAAATGCCATCCTGCGCAAAATAGGCGCTGGACTGCACATAGGGCATCGAGTTCGGGTTGCTGGTGCAGTGCGGAATCAGCGCAGTGTTGCCGTTTGCCATTGGGTAGCTTTCGCATTCCCAGGTCAGCCCGGCGCTCTTTTGGCGGTAGAGCTGGGCCACGGTCTCCGGCGCGGCGTCGCCCAGATAGACGACAGCCATCATTTCCACATCGTAGATGCCATGGCGTGCGCCGGTGCGCAGGTAGAGCTTGTCCGGCGTTTCACCGCGCCCAACGGGGATAAGCCCGGCCGGGTATTCCTGCGCTTTCGGCGTGTAGGGGCGGCCGTCGTATTCTTCGGGTATCTCGATCATGCCCGACGGATACAGCGAGACGGCGGCAAAATTGTTGGCTTCGGTATCCAGCAGCGCGTTCTGTGCCAGCGGCAGGTCGGTCGCAGCGGTCAGTTCGCCCCAACTGTCGTAGCCGCGCACTGCGCGGGAATAGCGGTTCATCTCGTCCTCATCAGGAAGGTGCAAAAATCCGTTGATGCCGCAGTGCATCGGCAACCAGCCATCGGCGGAAACCTCGCCGTTGTGGTTTGCCGTCAGCCCCGCCAGTAAGTCACTATCCAGCGTAAAATACTGCCGCTCATACGTTATGGCATACCCGGTGTTCGCCTCGGGCGCGAAGGAGGGGCGCGGGTTCTCCCGCAGGTTCGTAAATCCTGCTGTGCCCGCCAGTACCCCGGCTGCAATCAACAGCGGCGCAGCCAGGCAGAGGGCGATACGCCGCCAGGGCCATGCCGGGCGGGCGTTTGGCAGAGTCTCGGCCACGGCGGGCCAGAGATCGACCTCGGCCGGGTGCAGGCCGTCAGTCAGCTTCGTGCGCAAAAATTCTTCATCGCGGTCATTCGTCATGGTGCTCCCCCTCTCTCAATCGTGAGGCCAGCTGTTTTTTGGCCCGGTGATAGCGTGTGCGCAGGTAGGCGGCGGGCCGCCCATGGATGCGTGCCAGCGCGGCATAGTCCAGGCCGTCCAGCACGCGCTCCAACACCAGCGCCCGGTCGAGTGGCGGCAGAGCGGCCAGCGCGGTACGCAGTTCGTCGCTGATGCCGGGGTCCTGTTCCCGCGGTTCCGGCGTTGGGTAGTTGGCCGCGCGGCGGGCTGCCCGCAGCATATCCAGCGCGGTGCGGTAGGCGATGCGGTAGAGCCACGCGCATTCGTTGTCGGTGCCGTCGCCCCGCAGGGTGCGGCGCTGCTGCCATGCCTTGATGAAGGTTTTCTGCACGGCGTCCTGGGCATCGGCTTCACACCCCAGCAGGCCGGTACAGTAGCGCAGCAGGGCGGCAGTGTGGGCATGTACGAGTTTTTCCAGGTCCTGTTCAGTCTGCATAGGCTCGACCTCCTTTCACCCTTATAACGCCGATGGAGGCGGAAATATATCAAAAAAAGAGCCCCGAAGGGCTCGAAAATTTTGGCGCTTTGGCTTCTCCCGAGGGAGAAGCTGTCCGCGAAGCGGACTGATGAGGGGCGCGTTTCCTTATGGGGCGGCAAGGCAAAGCCGCCCCTCATCCGGCCTTCGGCCACCTTCCCCCAAGGGGGAAGGCTTCCCGCACTTTCTTGTAAACCAAATCCCCTGCCAGCGGCAAAGCCAGGCCAACCACAGTATACGCCAGCCACCAGAGGCCGCCGGTGAAATAGGTGGGGAACGCGGCCAGCAGGTACGGCTCGCCGCCGGTGGCCAGCAGCCCAAGCCAGGTCACGAGTTTGAAGCTCAAGAAATGCAAAATAACAATGGGCATTGTGGCGCGGCCCAGGTAGGCCAGCACGGCGCTGAATTTCGGCCACGCCGCCGCCAGACACGCGGCCTGCCGCACCAGCACCCAGCCCGCCAGACTGGCGGCCAGCAGAAAGATCGGCCCGGGGTAGCCGTTGCCCGCCAGGCCAACGGAGCCAAACTGCCCCAGCACGGCCAGCAGCACAAACGCGGCAGCAGCCAGCCCGGCGCGGTGCAGCGGTTTGACGTCGCTGCGGGCGGTGCAGCGCAGCACAGTCCCCAGGTAGAACAGGCTGTAACAGCTGGCCGCAATGCCCAGCCCCCAGACGTTCCACCCGGCCAGACCGCAGCGCCAGCCCACCCAGAGCAGCACGCCGGAGACAAGCCCCTGGGCAATCAGTGTATCACCGCCGCGCAGCAGCTTCTGCAGCAAAAATTCCACGACAGCGTACAAAATCGAAATCTGGAACAGCGCCTGGATGAACCACAGCGCCCCGCCCAGCTGGGTGCCGCCGTCAAACACGCACCAGTGCGCCGTGCGGCCGATGACGTCTTTCAGCGTTGTGGGCGTGGTGACGATATTGCCGGGCAGCGCCAGAATGCGCTCATCCCCGGTTAAAATATTCAGGCGCAGGAACAGGTTGTTCAGCACCGTGAACGCCGTGTTGGCCAGCACAAAGGGCAGCCAGAGCGTGACCACCTTGCGCTTGGCAAAATGTACCAGCCCGCCCCGCAGGCTGAAAAGCCACCCGCTGAGCATAAAAAACAGTGCCATGTGGAAAAGATAGATAAAACCGGTGCCGGGAAAGCCCGAGTGCCCCAGCACCATAAGCACGATGCCGATGCCGCGCATACTATCTAATACAGGGTCGCGCTGCTTTGCCATAAGTACCAACCTCGCTTTTACAAAAATACCGCCCACGGTTGGGCGGCAAGGGTCACTGCGCGTTTTTAGCGCGGCATTTGGGGCAGATATACCGGATCGTCAGCGTGTAACCGCGTACCTCGGTGCCGATGGCGGACTCAATATCGCGGATCAGCCCCACCACCGGCAGGTCGGCCAGGTCGCCGCAGCTTTCGCACAGCAGGTGGCCGTGGGGGCTGGGGTTGGCGTCGTAGCGGTCGGGGCCGTCCGGCATTTCCAGATGGCCGATCTCGCCGTCCAACTCCATAAGCTTTAGGTTGCGGTACACGGTGCCGCGGGCAATGTGCGGCATGGCCTGCCGCGCGTGGCTGAAAATTTCGTCAGCGGTCATATGCTCGGGGCATTTTTCACGCATAATGTCCAGTATCAGGGCGCGTTGGCGGGTCATGGGCAGACCTCCTTTAAGGATTTAAGATTAACTCCTATTCAGATGGTACACTATTTTGGATGATTTGTCAACGTTTTGGGCAAAATACACAAGAGTTGTTTCCGATATTTGACTTGACATACGCACTTCTTATGGTATAATAGAAGAAAATTAAGAACCAATCCTAATTTAAAACGGAGGTATTCACTATGGAACTCAGAGGCAGCAAGACCGAGAAAAACCTGTGGGAGGCTTTCGCAGGTGAGAGCCAGGCCCGCAACAAGTACACCTACTTTGCATCCAAAGCCAAGAAGGAAGGCTACGAGCAGATCAGCGCCATCTTTACCGAGACCGCCAACAACGAGAAAGAGCACGCCAAAATTTGGTTCAAACTCCTGATGGAGAACGGCGAGATCCCCGACACGCTGACCTGCCTGAAGATGGCCGCCGCGGGCGAGAACGAGGAGCATACCTCGATGTACCCGCGCATGGCCGCCGAGGCGAAGGAGGAGGGCTTCAACCAGGTTGCAGCCCTGTTCACGATGGTCGCCGCCATCGAGAAGGACCACGAAGAGCGCTACAAGGCCCTGGCCGCCAACATCGAAGCTGGCAAGGTCTACGCCCGCGAGACCGAGCAGGTCTGGCAGTGCCGCAACTGCGGTTTTGTCTATATCGGCCAGCACGCGCCGGTCAAGTGCCCGGTCTGCGCCCATCCGCAGAGCTATTTTGAGCTGAAGAGCAGCAACTACTAAGAGAGCAGAAAAGAGAAGCGCGGTTTCCAAAATGGGAAAGTGCTTCTCTTTTTCTATGGAAGGGCTTTTATGAGCGATACGGCTGGGAGTTTTTGTGCATGGTGCAGGGCGACGGTGAGGATGAGATGACCCATATGTCTATCCACCGATAAGCAAAACCGGGAAGCGTCAAAACGGCGCTTCCCGGTTTTATTTTCAGCGTTCTTCCAGCGGGACGTAGTCACGCGGCTGCATGATGCTCTGGTAGGCGGGGCGGATGATTTTGTCCATGTTGACCAGCTCCTCCATGCGGTGGGCGGACCAGCCGACGATACGCGCAATGGCAAAGATCGGCGTGTACAGCTCCACCGGAATGCCCAGCATATCATAGACAAAGCCGGAGTAGAAGTCTACATTCGTCGAAACGCCCTTGTAGATGTGGCGCTTTTCGGCAATGACCTTGGGGGCCAGCCGCTCGATGGTGTTGTAATACTCAAAGTCACGGCTGCGGCCCTTAGCATCGGCCAGCTGGTGGACAAAGTTCTTGAACACCACAGCGCGCGGGTCACTGAGTGAGTAGACCGCGTGGCCCATGCCGTAGATCAGGCCCTTCTGGTCAAAGGCCTGCCGATCCACGATGCGGCCGAGGTAGTCAGCCATGGCGGCCTCGTCCAGCGGGTCGGCGACATGGGCGCGGATGTCGTCCATCATCTTCATGACCTTGATGTTCGCGCCGCCGTGCTTGGGGCCTTTCAGGCTGGAAAGCGCCGCCGCAATGACCGAGTAGGTGTCCGACCCGGAGGACGTGACGACGCGGGTCGTGAAGGTGGAGTTGTTGCCACCGCCGTGCTCCATGTGCAAAAGCAGCGCGATATCGAGAACGTGGGCCTCAAGGTCGGTGTATTTCTGGTCGGGGCGCAGCATTTTCAGCAGGTTTTCCGCAGTGGACAGGTTCGGATCCGGGCGGTGGATGTACATACTGCCGCCGCACTCATAATAATTGTAGGCGTGGTAGCCGTAGACGGCCAGCATAGGAAATACGCTGATGAGCTTGATGCACTGTTCCAGCTGGGTCTGCAGGTCGGTCTTGCCGATGTCGTCGTCATAGCTGGCCAGCGTCAGCACGCTGCGGGTCAGGGAGTTCATCAGGTCATGGCTGGGGGCTTTCATGATGACATCGCGCACAAAGTTTGTCGGCAGGGCGCGGCATTTCGACAGGCAGGCCGTGAAGGTTTCCAGCTGCTCCTGGTTCGGCAGGTCGCCCAACAGCAGCAGGTAGGCTGCACCCTCAAAGGCGTAGCGCTTGCCGCGCAGACCACGGATCAGGTCATAGACGTTGTAGCCGCGGTACCAGAGCTTGCCATCGCAGGGAATCTTCTGGCCGTCGCGTTCCTCAAAAGCATCGATGCGGGAGATGTTGGTGATACCGGCCAGCACACCCCTACCGTTTTTGTCGCGCAGACCGCGCTTGATATCATACTGGGCAAACAGTGCAGGGTCAATGCGGTTGTTGGTGACACATTCCTCGGTGAAGATGCGGGCTTCCTTTTCGATGGCTGCGTAATCGCTCATGGCAGATGACCTCCCTTTTCTTTTTTGTCCGCGGCGGGTAAACAAATCGTAGTAGATGTAGGATTCTTTACAAATCGTATAAGAATAATTATACGGAAAATCGAACGATCTGTCAAATGGATAAATTGTGAACAAACCACACGGTAGGGGCCGGGTATGCCCGGCCCGCGGCATAATGGAAAACGGACGTTTACGGGATGGTTGAGGGCGGGGCATGCCCCGCCCCTACCGGGATACAAAAAAAGGAGAGGTCAACCCTCTCCCAATGCATCTCATTCCGCTACCAGCACCGTCACGCTCGTGGGGGCCAGCTCCAACGCATCACGGAAACGGGGGCCAAAGGGTGTTACCCCGGCGTGGACGCCGTCGCTGAGCTTGCGCCAGGTACCGGCGGGCAGGCTGGCCCACTGGCGGGTGCGCTCGGGATTGTAGTAGACAGCCAGCTGGCCTGCTGTGGCCGTGCCGTCGTTCTCCGGCACAAAGCCGATGAGCCAGCCGGGCAGCATCAGAATAAACGGCTCTGGCTCCCCTGCCGCGCCGCTCAAACGCGGGTAGGCGCGGCGGATGGCCAGCATCCCGCGGTAAAACGCCGTCAGGGCGGCAAATTCCGGCCTGTGGGCGCGGGTCCAGTCTAACTTGTTCGTGTCCAGCGGGCCTTTGTAGCTGTTGTGGTCGCCATGCTTGGTACGGCCCCATTCCTCGCCCGCCTGCATGAAGGGCAGGCCCTGACAGGTCAGGTAGATGCCCGCCGCCATGCGGTTTTGCGCCAGCAGGTCGGCGTCGGGCCAGTCGTAGTCGCCGCGTCGGGCCACGGCGGCCAGCTTGTCCCAAAGCGTGTAGTTGTCGTGGGCCGAGATGTACTGCACCACCTGCCCCGCCTTGCGCGGCCAGAAGCCGTGGGCACCGTTGCGCCATGCGCTGATCAGGTGCAACACATCGTAGCCGTGCTGGGGCGCGCCGTTGACATAGCCTGCATTGGCCGCGTCAAAGACGTTGCCCTTGATGCAGTCCCGCGTATCATCGCAGAAAAATCCGATGCGGTCACTCAGAGCATCCAGCGCACGCTTGTCGGCAGGGCGTGCACCGCCCTCAATGTTCGTGCCGCCGCCCATCCAGGGTTCGCCGTACATCAGGATGTTCTCGCCGCCGGGCAGGCTGTCCAGCGCAGCGCGGATGGCGTTCATTGTGTCCACATCTTCCAGCGCCATCAAATCAAATCGGAAACCGTCAATGTGGTAGGTCGTGGCCCAGTACAGCACCGATTCCACGATGTATTTGCGCACCATCGGGCGCTCGCTGGCCAGGTCGCAGCCGCAGCCGGAACCGTTCGTCGTCATGCCGTTGGGCCAGCGGCGGTTCCAGTAGCCGGGCACGGTGCGCTCCAAGTTGCTCTCGCCGTGGTAGGTGTGGTTGTAGACAACATCCATCACGACGCCCAGCCCCGCGCGGTGCAGCGCGGCTACCATGGCGCGGCACTCCCGCACACGCACCTCTCCGTGGAAGGCGTCAGTGGCAAAGCTGCCCTCGGGCACGTTGTAGTTCAGCGGGTCATAGCCCCAGCTGTAGCCGCCGTCGGGGCGGGCCTCATCCACGGTGGCGTAGTCATAGATGGGCTGCAGCTGCACATGGCTGACGCCGAGATTTTTTAAATAGTTCAAGCAGGTTGGGTGTTCGCCGTCACCGTCCAGCGTCGTGTCATCGGGGGTGAAGCCCATGAATTTGCCGCGCCATGTCGGTTTTACGCCGCTGTGTTCGTCGGCGGAAAAATCGGCAACATGCACCTCCCACACGCTGCGCGCGTGGGCAGGGATGTCGGGGCGGGTGTCCTGCTCCCATCCCTCTGGCGCGGCCTTGGCAAGGTCCACGACCATGCCGCGCACGCCGTTGGCCCCGGCGCTGCGGGCGTAGGGGTCCACGACCTCATGCATGCGGCCATCCGGAAAATAGATGCGGTAGATGTAGTAGACGCCGTGCAGATTGCCCGGCAGTGTGATAGCCCACACCCCGGCGTCGCCGCGGCGCATCTCGTGTACGCCCAGCGTTTCTGCGCCGGGTTCATCGTCGGTGCCGGTGGCAAACAGGCAGACCACGACCCCGCAGGCAGTGGGGGCCCACAGCTTGAAAGTGGTATCCTCCGCCGTTGGATTTGCGCCCAGGTCACTGCCGTGGTAATAGGGCAGTTCGCACGCCTGATGCCAGTTCATGGGTGATCGCTCCTTACAAATAATATAATTTATTGTAGCAGGTGGAGCGACACATTGCAAGGGAAACGTTTCAATTCCACCAAAAAACACCGCGCTGCCTTTTCAACAGCGCGGTGCAAAGCTTCATGCGGGGTTCAAATTCAGATGGCGTAACCCTTGGCCTTGATGACGTCCACGACCTGGGCAACGTACTTTTCGCAAGTCTCGTGCTCGGGGGCTTCGACCATCACGCGAACCAGCGGCTCGGTGCCGGACTCACGGACCAGAATACGGCCGGTGTTGCCCAAGGCCTCGGCCACGGCCTTGACGGCCGCCTGGACGTCTGCGTCGCCCTGTGCAGCTTTTTTGTCGGTGACATGGACATTTTCCAGAACCTGCGGGTAAATCTTCAGCGGGGCGGCCAGTTCGCTCATTGGCTTCTTCTTCGCCAGCATGACCTCCATCATCTTCAGGCTCGTCAGGATACCGTCACCGGTGCTGGCGTACTTGGAGAAGATGATGTGGCCGCTCTGCTCGCCGCCGATGCGGCAGCCGTTTTTCGCCATATACTCATACACATACTTGTCGCCCACAGCGGTCTTGGCGTAGTCGATGCCCTGCGCATCAAAAGCCTTGTACAGGCCGAAGTTGGACATAACGGTGGTGACGACCGTGTTGGTGATGAGCTTGCCGCGCTCCTTCATATAGCAGCCGTAGATGTACAGGATATGGTCGCCGGTGACGACGTTGCCCTTCTCATCCACGCAGAGGCAGCGGTCGGCGTCGCCGTCGTAGGCAAAGCCGATGTCAAGGTGGTTCTCAACGACGAACTTCTGCAAGCCCTCAATGTGGGTGGAACCGGCGTTGAGATTGATATTCAGGCCGTTGGGCTTGTTGTTGATGACGTAAGTGTCCGCGCCGAGGGCGTCAAACACGCTCTTGGCAATGTTCCAGCTGGAGCCGTTGGCGCAGTCCAGGCCGACCTTGACACCGCGGAAGGAGTAGATGCCCAGGGAAATCAGGTAGCCCATGTAACGGTTGCGGCCTGCCACATAGTCCACCGTGCAGCCGATCTTGTCGCGGCTGGCGAAAGGCAGCTCGGGCCAATCCTGGTCGAAAACGTGCAGGTGCCCGTCGAGGTAAGCCTCGACCAGGAGCAACGTCTCTTCGTCCATTTTCTCGCCGTAGCAGTCAATGAGCTTGATGCCGTTGTCATAGTAAGGGTTGTGGCTGGCGGAGATCATGATACCGCAGTCGAAGTCGTCTACACGGGCAATGTAGGCTACGCTGGGGGTGGTGGTGACGTGCAGCAAGTAGGCGTCCGCGCCGCTGGCGGTCAGGCCCGCGACGAGGCTGTACTCAAACATATAGGAGCTGCGGCGGGTATCCTTGCCGATGACGATGCGCGGGGCGGTCGCCTCGCCGTTGCGCTGGCGCAGCATACCGTAATACCAGCCAAGGAAGCGGCCTACCTTGTAGGCGTGGTCGGCGGTCAGGTTGACACCGGCCTCGCCGCGGAAGCCGTCAGTACCGAAATATTTTCCCATTCTATTCACACGTTCCTTTCGGATTGTAGTTGGTGCATATTCAAAGGTAGCTTTATTATAGCACTTGTTGGCCGGTTTGTCTATTTTTTATTGGTCAGCATTTCCAGAAGCGCCGTGCAGCCGTCCAGTACATCCCGCCAGGTGGCCGCAAAATCCCCGGTGTACCAGGGGTCGGCCACGTCGCCGGGGCGGTCAGTGCAGTCCAGCAGGCGGTGGATTTTGCCCGCCGGGTCTCCGCCGCAGAGGCGGGTCATATTGCGGATGTTGGCACTGTCCATGCCGATGAGC
>OLOS01001219.1_pt1 | contig 22214 bp, 27 predicted proteins | sample 1672631 | NCBI WGS metagenome assembly OLOS01 (sample SAMEA3136707, study PRJEB25190) | human gut metagenome | biome: human gut; feature: human-associated habitat; material: faeces | place: Austria | collected 2013 | reverse complement strand
AGAGCCTGCTGATACCTGATTTATTCACTTTGAAACTTATTATACGAGGAGGCTTTATATATGGACAGGAAACTCAAGATCGCGGTGATTTTCGGCGGCTGCTCGAGCGAGTATCCAGTGTCGCTGGAGTCGGCGCACTCGGTCATCGTGAATCTCGACCGCGACAAATACGAGCTCGTGCTGCTCGGCATCACCAAGGGCGGCGAGTGGTTCCGCTACTACGGCGGCCCGGAGGCGCTGGAGGACGACAGCTGGAGCGCCGACCGCACAAAGTGCGTGCCCGCCGTCATCTCGCCGGACCGCGACCTGCACGGCATCGTGGAGTTTCGCATGAACGGCGTGCGCACGACGAGGCTGGACGCGGCCTTTCCCGTGCTGCACGGGCGCTTTGGCGAGGACGGCACCGTCCAGGGCCTCTGCGAGCTGGCGGGCATACCCGTCATCGGCTGCGGCACGCTCGCCTCTGCGCTCTGCATGGACAAGGACCGCGCCCACAAGCTGGCCTCGCTCGCCGGGGTGGACGTGCCGAGGTCCGTCGCCTTCTCCGGCCTGCCATCTAACGCCGAGCTGGAGCGGCTCACGGCGGAGCTGGCCATGCCGGTGTTCGTAAAGCCCGTGCGCGCGGGCTCGTCCTTCGGCATCACCAGGGTCGAGAACGCCGCAAACCTCCGCGCCGCTGTCAAGGAGGCGCTCAAGTTCGACCGCGAGGTAATAATCGAGGAGGCCATCCCCGGTTTTGAGGTCGGCTGCGCCGTCATGGGCAATGGCGAGCTTATCACCGGGCGGGCGGACGAGATTGAGATACAGGGCGCGCTCTTTGACTACGTCGAGAAGTACAACCTCATCACCTCCAAGATACACATGCCCTCGCGCGTGGACTCGGAGACGGAGCAGCGCATTCAGGAGACGGCCAAGCGCATCTACCGCGCCCTCGGCTGCCGCTGCTTTGCAAGGGTGGACATGTTCCTCGAGCCCGGCGGGCGGCTGGTGTTCAACGAGGTCAACACCATACCCGGTTTCACGTCGCACAGCCGCTTTCCCAACATGATGCGCGGCATCGGCTACGACTTCCCCGCCCTGCTTGACGAGCTCGTGGCCTACGGGCTGGAGGGCTGAACCATGCGCGGCGGGATACACAACGGTCTGCTCATCCTCGTGAACGCGGAGCACCCGATCCAGCACATGGAGCGCCCCGCCCTCGCCCCGGCGGTGCCGGGCAGCGACATACTGCTCGATACCCGCGCGGCGGCGATGCTCTCCGGGCTCATCTCCCGCATCGGCGCGGCGGGTGAGATAGTCCCCGTCAGCGGCTGGCGCTCTGAGGCCGAGCAGCGGGAGATCTGGGACGGCTCCATGAGCGAGAGCGGCGAGGAGTTCACGCGCAAATACGTCGCCCTCCCCGGCTGCAGCGAGCACCAGACCGGCCTCGCCATCGATCTGGCACTCCGGGCCGACAACATCGACTTCATCCGGCCCGAGTTCCCCTACGACGGCGTCTGCGGCCGCTTCCGCGCCCTTGCGGCGGACTACGGCTTTGTCGAGCGCTATCAGAGCGGCAAGGAGGGAGTAACCGGCATTGCCGCCGAGCCCTGGCACTTCCGCTACGTCGGCCGCCCGCACGCGCGGATAATGTGCGAGATGGGCCTCTGCCTTGAGGAATACGTCGAATATCTGCGCGCCTACCCCTACCCCGAGCGGCTGCTCGAGGTGCGCGGCGAGGTCTACGAGGCCGAGGTCGGCTTTGCGGGGGCGCGCGATGCGCTCGGGCTGCCCGATGCGCCGTATCAGGTCTCGGGCAACAATGTGGACGGCTACATCTACACGCTTTGGAGAAAACCGGCATGAAAACAGCAAGGAAACTCGTCGGCATCGAATATTTCCGCGTTGCGGCGGCGTTTTTGGTGGTGGCCATACACTGCTCGCCGCTGCTGACTTACAGCGAGACGGCGGACTTCATCTTCACCCGTGTGCTCACGCGGGCGGCGGTGCCGTTTTTCTTCATGGTCACCGGCTATTTTGTCATCGGCAAGCCGGAAAAGACGCGGAAATTCCTCAAAAAGACCGGCGTCATATACCTGGTCAGCATTTTGCTCTATCTGCCGCTGAACCTCTACGCGGGCAATTTCAAGGGTCTCACGCCCGGAGCGGCGCTGACGCAGCTGCTCTTTGAGGGCACCTTTTATCACCTCTGGTACCTGCCCGCCGCGCTGCTCGGCGTACTCGCCGCCTCGCTGCTCGCTCGCTCGAGGGCGGGGCTCGGCATCGCGGGCGCGCTGTATCTGCTCGGGCTGCTGGGCGACAGCTACTGGGGGCTCGTGAGCGGAGTGCCGGTGGTCTTCGATGTCTACAACGTCATTTTCAGCGTCGCGGGCTATACGCGCAACGGGTTGTTCTTTGCGCCTCTCTTTTTGCTGCTGGGCGCGGCGATGCGTGGGGACAGACTTCCCGGCAGGGGCGTCTCGGCGGCGGGACTTGCCGCGGCATTTGCGCTCATGCTCGCGGAGGCGCTGCTTTTGCGGCGGCTCGGCTGGCAGAGGCACGACAGCATGTACGTTTTCCTGCCCGCCGTCATGTATTTCCTCTTTGCGCTGCTGCTCATCCCGCGCGGGAGGGCCGCGGGCTGGATGGCGCCGTTTTCGCTGCTTGTCTACATCCTTCACCCCTGGGTGATAGTGCTCGTGCGCGGCGCGGCGCGCGTGGCCGGGCTGTGGGGGCCGCTGGTGGAAAACAGCGTGGGGCACTATCTTGCGGTCTGCCTCGGCACGGCGGCGGCTGCGGCGGTGATACTGCTCGTCTGGCGGCGAATCAGGCCGGTCAGGCCGGACGACCGGGGCCGCGCCTGGGTCGAGGTGGACTCCGGGGCACTCCGGCAAAACGCGGAGGCCCTGCGCTCCATCCTCCCCGTCGGCTGCGAGCTCATGGCCGTGCTCAAGTGCGAGGCCTACGGTCACGGCGCGGTGAAAGCCGCGCGGCTGCTCAACGGCTGCGGGGTGAGGGCCTTTGCCGTGGCCTGCGCCGCCGAGGGCGTGCAGCTCCGGCGAGCCGGGGTCAGTGGCGTCATACTCGTGCTCGGCTGGACCGCGCCCGAGAGCTTTGAGTGCCTCGCGCGATATCGTCTCACGCAGACGGTGACGGAGCCGGACTACGCGCGCGCCCTCTCCGCCTTCGTGTGGAACATCGACGTTCACATCAAGATAGACACCGGAATGCACCGCCTCGGCGCCGACCCGGGCGACATCGCGGGCATTGAGGAGATATTCTCCCTCCCCCATCTGCGCGTGACGGGCATGTTCACGCACCTGTGCGTATCGGACAGCCTCTCGGCCGAGAGCCGGAGCTTTACCGAGGGGCAGGTCGGGCGCTTCTTTGCGCTGGCCGATGCGCTCAGGCGGGACGGCTATGACCCGGGAAAACTGCACACGCAGAGCAGCTACGGCCTGCTCAACTACCCCGACGCGCGCTGCGCCTATGCGAGGGTCGGCATAGCCCTCTACGGCGTCACAAGCTCCGCCGGGAACGACGTCGGCGTTTGGCCGGGGCTTGTCCCGACGCTGAGTTTAAAGGCCCGGGTTGAACAAGTGCGCTCCCTGCCCGCGGGCTCTGGCCTCGGCTACGGCCTTGCCTACACCACGGCCCGAGCGAGCCGCATTGCCGTGCTGCCCATAGGCTACGGCGACGGCTTTCCGCGCGGGTGCGAGGGCGCTGAGGTACTTGTAAACGGGCGTCGCGCGCCGGTGATAGGCCGCGTGTGCATGGACCAGCTCTTTGTGGATGTCACGGACTGCGGCGAGGTGAGGCCCGGCGACACGGTGGTGCTCATCGGCCCCGGCCTCCCCTGTGAGGAGCTTGCCGGGCACTGCGGGACCATTTCAAACGAGATACTCAGCCGCCTCGGCAAACGTCTGCCGAGAGTGTGGCAATAAGCTGTTGACCGGCCGGACTTTCTGTGGTAATATGCGCCTACAACATGTTTTCTGGAGGTTTGGCCATGACCGAGCTGTTTATCGCGGCCAATGTGCTGATGCTGGCCTGTCTCGCAGAGTCCGTTTTCGGCAGGAATCTGCTGCTGAGGACGATATGTGGCGGGCTGACTTCGGTGCTTTCGGGCGCGAGCGCCGGGCTGCTGGTGTATCTTTATGGCATAAGCGGAGGCCCTGACGCAGGCAGAAGTTTTTTGCAGCTCTATCTGCCGGTTGCGGCGTACGCCCTCATCTTCATCAGCGGAGCCTTTCTGCTGCTCAAGAGCGCGGCGCTGCGCGAGGCGGAGCGATATAAGTGAAAAATGCGGGACCGGCCCGGTGGAATCTCCACCGGGCCGGTTTGCTTACAGGATTATGCATATGAGGCCGCCGCTGCCCTCGTTCACTATGCGCTGCATGGTGCAGCGCAGTTTGTTCTGCACGCTGGGCGGCATGCGCTTGATCTTGGACTCGAGCCCCTCCTCCGCGATGTCGTAGAGCGACTTGCCGAAGATGTTCGACTCCCAGATACGGCTCACGTCGCCGTCGAAGCCCTGGAGCAGGAAGCCCATTATCTCCTCGGACGCCTTCTCTCCGCCGAGGGCTGGCGTGACCTCCGTCTCGATGTTCGTCATCATCATGTGTATGCTCGGCGCGCTGGCCTTGAGCCGCACGCTGTAACGGCCGCCGCTGCGCACGATCTGCGGCTCCTCCAGCTTGAGCTCGTCGGGCCGGGGCATGACTACGCCGTAGCCCTTCTCGCGCACGTCGCGCAGGGCCTCGCTGACGTGGTCGTAGTCGGCCTTGATGTCCTTTATATGCGTCAGCAGCGTCATGAGGTCGCCGTCGTCGCGTATCTCGAAGCCGGACTGCTCGCTTATCGTCTCATAGTAGAGGCTGCGCGGAAGCTCGATCTCCGCCGTGACCTTGCCGGTGCCCATATCAACCTTCTTGACGCCCGCTGCGCTCACGTCCTCTCGCGAGCCTAGGGCGTCCATGATGCCGAAGGCGTCCCGCACGCGGCTCATGTTCTGCACGGCCTCGGAGATGCCCTCGAAGATGCCCGCCTTGAGCGGCGCATCCGCGGGCAGCGCGTCCAGCCAGGACGGCAGGTATATGCCGAGCTCCGCTATCGGGAACTCATAGAGCGCGAACTTGAGTATCTCCTCGATGTCCTCGCCGGAGAGGTCTAGGCAGTTCACGCAGACGCAGGTGACGCCGTATTTTTCGGCCAGCTCAGTCCGGAGCGCCTGCGCGGCCTCGGAATAGGGCTCCGCGCTGTTCAAGATGAGCACGAAGGGCTTTCCTATCGCCTTGAGCTCCGACACCACGCGCTCCTCGGCGGGGACGTAGCCCTCGCGCGGGATGCCGCAGATGCTGCCGTCCGTCGTCATGACGATGCCTATGGTGGAGTGCTCCGCGATGACCCGGCGGGTACCCTCCTCGGCGGCGCGGCTCATGCTGACCTCCTCGTCGAACCAGGGCGTGGCTACCATGCGCTCCGCTCCGTCCTCGAACTGGCCCGAGGCGCCGTCCACCATATAGCCCACGCAGTCCACCAGGCGCACCGAAAACGATACCCCGCCCTCGAGCGTCACGTCCACCGCGTCCTCCGGCACGAATTTCGGCTCCGCCGTCATTATCGTCCGGCCCGAGCCGGACTGCGGCAGCTCATCCTTAGCCCGCTCCCGGGCGTACACGTCCTCTATGTTCGGTATCACCAGCGTCTCCATGAACCGCCGGATGAACGTGGACTTCCCCGTCCGCACCGGGCCGACCATCCCGAGGTATATGTCCCCGCCGGTCCGCTGGGCTATGTCCTGATAAATGGAAGTGTTTGTCATGTTCCGCCCTCTTTTCCCGTGAACTCTTGTTAGAGACTATGAGGACGGGTCAAAGAATATGACCGGACAGGTAAAACCCATCCGGTCATGCTCAGCTTATTTTATTGTGCCAGCGGCAGCCTTATCTCGGCCTTGAAGAGGTCGCCGTCGGTGCTGATGGAGAACTTGCCGTGCTGGAGCTCCGTGAGGCTGCGGGCGATGTTCAGGCCCAGGCCGCTGCCCTCGGTGCTGCGGGAGGCGTCGCCTCGGACAAAGCGCTCCATGAGCTCCTCCGCGCTGATATTGAGCGCCGCGCGGGAGATGTTCTTCATCGAGATGACCGCCTCGCTCCCTTCGACGTGCACGTCAACGTAGACGCGGGTCTCTGGCAGGGCGTATTTGACGACGTTGTTGAAGAGGTTGTCTATGACCCGCCACAGCAGCCGCCCGTCGGCCATTATCACGGGCACGGGCTCGGGGATGTTGATGACGGTGTTGAGCCGCCCGGCCTCGAGCTTGGCGCTGTACTCTCCGTAGGACTGGTTTATTATCTCCTGCGTGTTCGTGGGCGCGAGGTTCACGCTCATATTGCCGGTGGAGGCTTTCGACGCCTCGACGAGGTCCTCGGTCAGCTTCTTGAGACGGTGGGACTGGCGGTCGAGCACCGCGAGGTACTCGGTGCGTTCCTCTTCCGTCTTGGCCTTTTGCAGGAGGTCGACGTAGTTGATTATGGACGTGAGCGGGGTCTTGATGTCGTGCGAGACGTTGGTTATGAGCTCGGTCTTGAGCCGCTCGGACTTCATGCGCTGAGCGACCTCTTTGGAGAGGCCGTCGCCGATGCTGTTGAGGTTCTCGGCGTGGGACCTGAACTCCCAGTACATGTGCGTGGTGTCTATCTTCTCGTTGAACTTGCCCTCGGCCAGCTGCTGACCGGCCTTTTTGAGGCTCTTCATCTGCCACGCGCCGAAAATGGCGGCGGCGTAGATAACGGCAAGGAACAGGATGAGGGAATACAGCCAAAAGAGTCTTCCGCTCAGAGTCAAAATAACCATTAGGAATAACAGTATATAAAGCCCCAGCATGATCAGCGCCGTGCGCCAGACGATGGGTATCATGCGGCCCACGCGGCCGAACCAGTGCCAGACGGCCTTGACGACGCGCCAGATGAGGCGCAGTACGCGGTAGATGACGGTGTTCCGCCACCATTTGCCGCACTTGACGCGTGTGGCGAAGCTAAGCAGCAGCGCGAGGATGAGGCCGAAGGCCAAACCGCCGAGCGCAAGCGCCAGCAGCACGAGCTGGATGTATATCGAATAGTTATATGCATTAGCATCAAACAAATATCTCGTGCAAAATGTGAAAATGAATATGCAGGCAATGACCACGGCGGCGGCGTAGATGTCTAGCGGGATACGGTCCACCGGATTAAGCCGCGGCTCGGTCTCGCCCTTCCTGTGCCCGGCGGCGCAGAACAGGAAGATGAGGCAGGCCAGCATCAGCGCGATGAACACTATGCCCACCGGCACGCAGGCGGAGTAGAGTCTCACCGCAAACAGTACGAGGTCATACACAAACTGCCCGCCGGCGAGGTCAACGTCGATGTATTTGAGCGTACCGCGCAGGTTGTCGGCCTCTGCCAAGCCCCCGTAGGCACAGAGTATAAAGCAGGCGGCGCAGGCTAAAAAGCACAGCGCGAACACATACAGCAGCACGATTGCGCCGACCTTGGCCCAGGTGCTGTGCGTGAGCTTCACGCGCTCTTTAGGCACGGGTTTGGTATTGGGCTCGGTGTCGAGCCCGGTCTCGGCCCCGGTCTCAACGGGGTTCACTTCATCTGGATTCATTTTTTGCCCTCCATCTTGTAGCCCTGGCCCCAGACGACCTTTATGTAGCGCGGCTCGCTGGGGTTGATCTCGATCTTCTCCCTGAGGTGGCGGATATGGACCGCGACGGCGCTCTCCGAGCCGTAGGCGTTCTCGTTCCACACCAGCTCGTAGATCTGCGTGGACGAAAAGACGCGGTTCGGGTTGCGCATCAGCAGGTGGAGGATGTTGTACTCTATGGGCGTGAGCTGCACCGGCTCGCCGTCCACGGTGACGGATTTCTCGGCGTCGTTGAGCTCCACGCCGCCGATGGTGATGGTGTCCTTCGGCTGCTCGCGCTTTTGCTGGCCGCCCAGGCGCGTATAGCGCCGCAGCTGGCTCCGCACGCGGGCCTGCACCTCGATGGGGTCGAAGGGCTTTGTCACGTAGTCGTCCGCGCCCACGTTGAGTCCGAGCACCTTGTCGGAGCTCTCGCTCTTGGCCGTGAGCAGGATGACGGGGATGTTGTACTCCTCCCTCAGCTTGGCTGTCGCCGCGATGCCGTCCATTTCCGGCATCATGACGTCCATGAGCACGAGGTCGATGTCGTGCTCCTTCACGCAGTCGAGCGCCTGCTTGCCCGTGAACGCGGTATATATCTTGTAGTCCTCGTTCGACAGGTAGATCTTCAGCGCCGACACGATATCGACGTCGTCATCGCATATCAGTATGTTAGCCATATCCTCACCTCACGCCATTATTGTACCCCGGGGGCGATTTAAGATAAAAGAGGGCAATTCTTTAAATTCTCATTAAGAAAGCCCGCTTCAACTGCGGGCCTTTTGATTATACATAGAATTTTTCCGGCTGGCAATGCCTTTCGGAGATGCGCACGTCGAGGTCCGGGAAGTCCTCGTTGAGCCAGCGCTTCAAGACGGGGACGACGACGTTCTCGGTGGAGAAGTGTCCGGCGTCGATGAGGTTTATGCCCTCCTCATTGGCCTGGATGAACTGGTGGTGCTTGACGTCGGCGGTGACGAAGGTATCGCAGCCCTGGGCGAGGGCCAGCGGCAGGTCGCCCGCGCCGGAGCCTCCGCAGATGCCGAAGCGGCGCACGGGCTTGCCCGGTCCGGCGTAGCGCAGGCCGTTTGCGCCGAGGCTGTCCTTGACGTGGCGCAGGAAGGACGCGAACTCCATCGCCTCGGGCAGCTCGCAGACGCGGCTGATGCCGTCGTCCGTGTTGAGTATACCGATGACGCGGCCGCCGAGCGCCGCCGCGAGCGCGTCGTTCACGCCGCCCTGGGCGGCGTCGAGGTTCGTGTGCATGCAGATGGCGGACATGCCGCCCTCGATTATGGCCACGAACTTGCGCGCGGTGGCGTCGCCGTCCGTCACGGACTTGAGGCCCTCAAAGGTCAGCGGATGGTGCGAGACTATGAGCTGGGCGCCCATGTCCTTTGCCTCGGCGATGACCTCATCGGTGATGTCGAGCGCGGTGAGCACGCGGCTCACTTCCCTGTCGGCGCGCCCTGCGAGGTGGCCGACGTTATCGAAGTCCATCTTCAGCGCGACGGGCGCGCGGAGGGCCAGTTTTTCAAATATTTCGCTTACTTTTGCCATTTACGGCTCCTTTCTAACCGCAAGCAGGCGCTTGAGCGTCCGGCGCAGCTCAAAGGTGTCGCGCCGCTTCTTCTGCGAGCTCTCTATGCCGTCGATAGCGCGCTGCACGCTGGCTATCCTCGCGTCCAGCCAGCGCGGGAGCAGCGGGTCGCCCGCCGAGCCGAGCGCGTCCTCGGCGAAGAGCGCGCCCTCGCCCCCGGCTCGGGCGGATATGATAACATACAGCCTCTCGCCCTCGGCTGCGAGGACGGCGGCGTCTATCGCGTACCCCGCCACGCGCAGCCAGATGCAGAGTTCGTCTATCTTGGTCTGAGGCTGGAGCACAAGGTGCGTGCCGGAGAGCGTCCAGGGGGCACGTCTGAGTATGCCCTCGATGGTCTCGCCGCCCATGCCGGCGATGATGACCGTGTCCGCCTCCTCCGCGCCGGAGAAGGCCAGGCCGTCGCAGAGCTCAAAGCGTATGGCGTCCTCCAGGCCGTATTCCGCGGCGGTGGCCCGGGCGCTGGAGAGCGGGCCGGGGCGGATATCCGTGGCGGCGACGCGCGCGGCCTTTTCGTTTTGCAGCAGCCAGACGGCGAGGCGGCCGTGGTCCGTGCCCACGTCCACGGCAAAGCGGCTCTCCCCCGCAAGGCGGGCGGCCGCGAGAAGTCTCGGTGTGAGTTTTACCTTGTCCATTGGATATTAAAAAAGCCGGCCTCAGCCGGCTTTTCCTTTCAGCACATTGCGAGATACGCCTTGAGGTCGGCGAGGAACTGGTCGGGGTCCACCTCGTGAGCGTAGCAGGCCTGCTCGAGCGTCTCGCCGCTGGAGAGGGCGCAGCCCAGGCAGTGCATCCCGATGCTCTGGAACGCAGGCATGGCCTCGGGGGCGTTCTCGAGAATCTCGGAAATCAGGGTGTTCTTGGTGATCTCAAACATCGTTTTCCCTCCGTATGATGTTAAAAAATTAAAACGATTGGGACGCCTGAAGGCGACCCAATCGTTTCTACGGCAGTACGCTTATTCAGGCGCGATCCTGCTGCTCGCGAATCTTAGCAAAGCACTCGCTGCAGTACACAGGACGGTCGGACTTGGGCTCGAAAGGAACCTTCGCCTCGCCGCCGCACATGGCGCAGACAGCGGTGAAGAACTCGCGGGGGCCACGGGCCGCATTCTTGCGGGCGTCGCGGCAGGGCTTGCAGCGCTGAGGCTCGTTCTGGAATCCACGCTCAGCGTAGAACTCCTGCTCGCCGGCGGAGAACACGAACTCCTGACCGCACTCTTTGCATACCAAGACTTTGTCTTCGAACATGTTTTACCCTCTCTTTTGATGATGATCGCCTTTCGGCTTTATTGCGCTCAGCTCCTGCTGATATCGCCAAGGAATGGTTGTCTCGCCAGTTTGCGGCGGATACGCTGCACGGCGTTGTCAACAGCCTTTTCCGTGCGCCCCACGGCTTCGGCTATCTGACGGTAGGAAAGCCCGTCGAGGAAGTAGAAAAGGACCTCTGTCTCGAATACGGACAAGCACCGTGAAAATGTGGAATAAAACTCTTTTTCGCTCTCTCTGGCAAGAACCTGTTCCTCAGGGGTGCGCCTGAAAATTTCCGGCTGGGTCGCTGGGCCGACTTGGGATTCTTCTGAGAGGATGATATATTCCAATGACACGCCGTCGTTCAGCGGGCCATGTTTCTTTCGTGACGCGGCCTTTACGGCCTCGAGCACGCGGTTGCGTATGCAGGTCTCTGCAAATGTCTTGAAAGACGCTCCCGACGCCTCGTCATAGCGCCGGATGGCGGAAAGCAGCCCGAGCATGCCCTCTTGGATGAGGTCCTCGCTGTCCCCTCCCGCGAGAAAATACGGGCGGGCGCACACGCGGACCATGCGGCCGTAGCGCTCTATGAGCTCCTCCTCCGCGCCCGCATCTCCATTTGAGGCGAGACGCCACAGATCTATGTCTGTATATAAAGTATAATCAGTCATATCACAATCTGCTTTATGATTATATTACAAACTTCTGGAAAGTCAAGACAAATTGTCGATTTTATGCTCGATTATCGCAAAATTTTTATATGATATTCATTTACAGGCTGAGCTGCTCCTGCTCCTGGGCGGGAAAATCGAGGCCGAGGTGCTCGTAGGCGCGGCGCGTTGCGCAGCGGCCGCGGGGCGTGCGGGTCAGGTAGCCCTGCTGGAGGAGGTACGGCTCGTACACGTCCTCGATGGTCACGGACTCCTCGTTTATCGTGGCCGCGAGGGTCTCGAGGCCGACGGGGCCGCCGCCGTAGAACTCTATTATGCTGCGGAGCATGCGGCGGTCGAGGGCGTCCAGGCCCTGCTTGTCCACCTCAAGGCGCAGCAGCGCGTCGTTGGCCACCTCGCGCGTGATGACGCCGCCGGCGTTCACCTGCGCAAAGTCGCGCACGCGGCGGAGCATGCGGTTCGCGATGCGCGGTGTGCCGCGGGAGCGGGAGGCGATCTCGTCCGCGCCGTCCGGCTCTATCTCGACGCCCAGTATGCCCGCGCTGCGGGTTATGATGCTGCGCAGCTCGTCAATCGTGTAGAGCTCCAGCCGGAGCGTCACGCCGAAGCGGTCGCGCAGAGGCGCCGTGAGCTGGCCGGAGCGCGTGGTCGCTCCGATGAGCGTGAAGTGCGGCAAGTCCAGCCTTATAGAGTTGGCCGAGGGGCCCTTGCCGATTATTATGTCGATGGCGTAGTCCTCCATCGCAGGGTAGAGTATCTCCTCGACAGTGCGGTCCAGGCGGTGTATTTCGTCCACGAAGAGGATGTCGTTCTCCTGCAGGTTTGTCAGCAGCGCGGCCAGGTCGCCCGCCTTGGCTATGGAGGGGCCGGAGGTCATGCGCATGTTGACGCCCATTTCGTTTGCTATTACCGCCGCGAGCGTGGTCTTGCCGAGGCCCGGGGGGCCGTGGAGCAGGACGTGGTCGAGCGGTTCGCCGCGTATCTTGGCGGCCTTTATGAACACGCTGAGATTTTCCTTGACCTTCTGCTGGCCTATGTATTCCCTGAGCGTCCTCGGACGCAGCGAGACCTCCGCCGAGTCCTCGGGCAATATCGTTGTCGAGGTTATATACCTCTCCTCATTCTCGTCGGAAAAGCTGATGCTCAAGCGCGTTCACCTCACTTCATCATGTTCTTGAGCGCCGCTTTGATTATCTCCTCGGTGGTCAGCGCGGAGACGTCCACGCCCTTGAGGGCGAGATTTATCTCCGCCGGGCCGTAGCCGAGGACGCCGAGCGCGGCGGAGGCGTCGGCGAGCTTGCCCTCCCCCACCGGCACGGTCACGCCGGGCTTGACGGGCAGCTCAAAGCCCGCGCTCTCCTTGGCGAGTTTGTCCTTGAGCTCGAGGATGACGCGCTGGGCGATCTTTTTGCCTATGCCGGGCGCCACGGTCAGGGCCTTCTCGTCGCCCGAGAGGATGGCCATGGACAGCGCCTCCGGCGTGTGCGCCGAGAGTATGGAGAGCGCCGCCTTGGGCCCGACGCCAGAGACGCCGATGAGCAGGTCGAAGCTGCGCTTCTCGCTCTTTGAGGCAAAGCCGAAGAGCTCGAAGGCGTCCTCCCTCACGCTCTCGGAGATGTAGAGCTTGGCGCGCTCGCCGTTTTTGAGCTGGGCGAGGGTGTTCAGGCTCACGTTCACGAGGTAACCCACGCCGCTGCAGTCTATGACGGCCATGCCCTGGCCGAGTTCCGCGACTTTTCCGTCTAGATGGTAGAACATACACTGCCTCCTGTCTTGTCCGCCATGAGCGAGGTGGAGCTGCGCGCGTGGCAGAGCGCTATGGCCACCGCATCAGCCGCGTCGTCCGGCTTCGGGGCCGTTTTCAGAGAGAGTATGCGCTTTACCATGTCGATGACCTGGCGTTTTTCCGCGCGGCCATAGCCAACGACGGCCTGCTTCACCTGGAGGGGCGTATACTCGTACACCGGCACACCGGAGTGGTAGCAGGCGAGCAGTATGACTCCCCTGCCCTGGGCCACGGAGATGCCGGTAGTTATATTCGTGTTGAAGAAGAGTTCCTCTATCGCCGCGACGTCGGGCTTGAAGGTGCGGATGACCTCGCACATGTCCGCATAGATGCGGTCCAGCCGGCTGGATAGACTAGTCCCCGCCGGGGTGTTTATGACGCCGCAGCGGACGTAATTCTGTTTGCCCCGTTCGGAGTCTATGACGCCGAAGCCCACGATGGCGATGCCGGGGTCTATACCTAAAATGCGCATTTGCCGCCCCGCTTTCATCCTGATATTGTACCACAGCGCGCCGGCTTTCGCAAGGTCACTCGCAGCGGCGCAGGACCTCGCCCAGCTCGGCCCAGGAGCTGACTTTCAGGTGCTCGCACCGGGGCGGGTGCGGGCACTCGGGCTTGTAGGTGCACTTGAGCGGGCACTTGAACCAGATGGGGTACAGTCCGGAGCGCGCGGCTCCCTCGACGTCGCACTCCACGTCGTCCCCGGCGAACCAGCAATCCTCCGGCTCCAGCCCCGCGAGGCCGAGGGCGCGGCGGAAGATGTGCTCCGAGGGCTTTCTGAACACGCACTCGCTGGAGGCGACGATGAACTCGAAGTTATGGAAGGGCAGGCACTCGTTTATGCGCCGTATCAGCGTGGCGCCGGAGAACGAGAGGTTGCTTATGACGCCCGTGCGGATGTCCAGCTCCCGGCAGAGAGCCAGGAAGTCCTCTATGCCCTCCATGGGGAAGATAGGCTCCGTGGCGCACCAGCGGATGTACTCGAGCTCCTGCATCGACACGTCGAAGCCGAGGCCCAGCGCGTCGAAGATGCTCTCGTCGAGCTTCAATCCGTCCGTCTCGAGCTCCAGGGGCCGCATCTTTTTGAAGAGGTCGGCGTATATTTCGCGGCTGTACTCGTGCAGCTGCGCGGCGGTTATGCCGCGGGGATTGCGCACGGCGTGCTCCATGGCGGCGCGCCAGCCGCGCTCGTAGTTCTGCTCCGGCTCATAGCAGAGGGTGTGGCCGTAGTCGAATATCATCATCTTGGGCTTTTTCATGTTTCTGCCCCCTTCCGTGCGTTCATTTTACCATGCCGCGGGCTTGTGCGCAACGCAAAACCGGCGCGGAGACCCGCGCCGGTTTTGTTTGATGTTCCTCTCTCTTATGCCCTCGGATGTGCCTTGTTGTAGACGTCCTTGAGCTGCTTTTTTACAATGTGGGAATAGACCTGGGTGGAGGAGATATCCGCGTGGCCCAACATCTCCTGGATGGAGCGCAGGTCCGCGCCGTTTTCCAGCAGGTGCGCCGCAAAGCTGTGGCGCAGGGTGTGCGGAGTTATGTCCTTCTCGATGCCCGCCTTTTTCTGATAGGTCTTGATTATCTTCCAGAAGCCCTGGCGGCTCATGCGCTCGCCGCTGATGTTCACGAACAAGGACTGCTCGTCCGGGGAGGCGATCATCTGCGGGCGGATGAATTCGACATATTCCGAAAGGGCCTTGATAGCCGCCGGATAAAGTGGTATCATCCTTTCCTTGTCCTTACTGCGGCAGCGGATGAAGCCGGCGGGGATGTTCACGTCCGATACGTCCAGGGAGATCAGCTCGCTGACGCGGATGCCCGTTGCATACAGCAGCTCCAGCATGGCGCGGTCGCGGTAGCCCTTCATGTCCGTGCACTCTGGCTGCTCGAGCAGGAGCTCGACCTCCTTGCTGGTGAGTATCTGCGGCAGCTTCTGCACGGCCTTTTCGGGCACGAGCCCGGCGGCCGGGTTGTGGTCAACTACGCCCTGCGAGAGCAGCAGCGAGTAAAAGCTCTTGAGCGAGGCGATGCAGCGGCTGACGGTGGCGGGGGACTTGCCGTTGTGCCTGAGCCAGGCGATGTAGGCCGCGAGCTCTTCATCGTCGAGCGAGTCCAGGCCCGGCAGGTCGTGCGCGGCGACATAGTCGCTCAGCTGTCTGACGTCCCTCATGTAGGAGGCAAGCGTGTTGGCCGATGCCTTCTTTACATCTGTCAGGTATTGTTCAAATTTTTCAAGACAGACGACATCCTGCAAAACACGTCTCCCCCCTTTTCCCCTATCTCTAAATAAGCAGCCGCACGAGCGGCGGAACGGCAAAGCACTCTATCGCCGCCGCGGCCAGAAGCATTACGGCCACGGCCAGGGCCCGGTCCTCCCCGCGCCGGTAGCGCGGCGGCAGGGGCCGGCGGACATAGTGCGAAACGAGCCGCGCAGAAAACAGCTCGCCGCCGTAGGCGACAATAAACAGGCTCGGCACAGTCAGCAGTGCGGGCAGGCCCAGCACGACCAGCACGAGCGCGATGCCCTGCTCCGGATAAGCCGAAGCGACAAAGGCGGCCGTGCACGAGAGGGCGAAGCCCCTGAAGGCGAGCGTCGCCGGTATGAGCAGCACCCCGGCAAGCGAGGTGGAAAAAAGCAATACGATAAGGTGGTACTTGGCGCAGGAAAAGAGCAGGGAAAAATAGGAATCGGAGCCGTATACGCTTCCGTCCCAGGGCAGGACGCCCTCGGCCGCGGAAAGCTCCCCGGAGCCGAGCAGCGAGCCGCCGACGGCGCCGGCTATGAAGGCCGCCGAGATGATGAGCAGGGTGAACGCCTCTCCGCCCTGACGCATCAACCGGGCCGTATCTATATGTGGAAGGCGGCGCCCCGGCGTCACCGTAGCTCACCCTGCCAGCGCAGGGGGATAATGCCGCAATTTACATAATTCAAGTAGGGACAATATAATACAAATTCCATCCGTAATCAAGTCCTTTGTCAAAATAAGTGCATTTTTGTGAATTATGCCTATGTATTATGTTAACAGTATTATGTCAACTGCGTCTACTACCTCTCGGTGAAAGGCTTGAAAACTCAGGCATAGTCACAACATTTAGTGAGCTGCATTTGGGTGCATAACAACATCTTGGTAATCATTTTGCAATTATGTCTACCTGGTCAATATATTACTCTCTGTAATATTGCTACCTTCTGCGGGCGCGTTTTTTACGTTTGCCGCCTCCGCGGTTCAAGCACAGCGCACCGCCGAAGGCTCCGCCCGCAACCGCGGCTATCACATGGCGCAGGCAGTCGGCGGATATCGCCCCCTCCCCCTGTGCCATCAGCGAGACCACGACGACGGCCGCTGCGAGGGCTGCTCCGGCTGTCAGGCCCGAAGGCAGCGGAGCTGAGCCGCGGCGCTTTGCGGCGCCTGCCCCGCCTGCGGTCGAGCCAAGGAACAGGCAGGCAATCACCAGTTCCCCGGCCAGTGAATATGGCAATATCTGTCTCTCCAGCAGTACCGCCGTAATATACAGCAGCAACGCCGAGGCTACGGCGCCCAGGACCGGGCCTAGCACATACCATCTCAGGCGCGACCTCTTCTTCCCTTTCCGTTCCACACTTGTCTGCATAAAAAATTCCCCCCGACGCGGATGTTTTGTACATCCTATTGCGTCAGGGGGGATTTAATGACTTGGCGCGGACTTATTCGCCCTTGCCCTCGTCTATTTTGTTTTCCTCGCCGGAAGTCTTGGCAGCGTTCTTCTTGCTCTTGGCGGCCTTGGCGGCAGCCTCCTGAGCGGCGCGCTGCTTCTCCTCGCGGACGTTGGAGGAGATGGCCCACTTGGTGACCTGCATGCGGACACGGTCCTCGCCGGTCTCGAAGGTGATGGTGTCCTCGGTGACCTGGACGACTTTGCCCATTATGCCGCCGATGGTGACGATCTCATCGCCGATGCTGATGTTGTTGCGCATCTCGGTGAGCTTCTTTTTCCTCTTGTTCTCCGGACGGATGAGGAAGAAGTAAAATACGACGAAGATGATGACCAGGAACAGGATCGACGACATTCCGCCGAGCCCGCCGGTAGCAGCCGCGTCTGCTGACAGGACATTGTAGAACATTTGAAAACCTCCAACCTGAGAAAATGTACAGCGTGTAAATTATAACCTCATATTTTCCTAAATGCAAGAAAATTATATCCGCGTATCCAAAATCTTTGAGTATCTCTCACGGAACGCGGCGTAGCGCCCCTCGTCGAGGGCGGCGCGGATGCGGCGCATGAGGTCGTTGTAGAACCAGAGATTGTGCGTGACGGCAAAGCGCATGGCCAGCATCTCCTCGGCCTTGAAGAGGTGGCGGACATAGGCGCGGGAGTAACGGCGGCACACGGGGCAGTCGCAGCCGGGGGCGATAGGGCCCTCGTCACGCTCGTATTTGGCGTTTTTGATGTTGATTATGCCCTCCCAGGTGAAGAGGTGTCCGTGCCGGCCGTTTCGCGCGGGCATTACGCAGTCGAAGAAGTCCACGCCGCGCCAGACGGACTCTATGATGTTCCCCGGTGTGCCGACGCCCATGAGATAGCGCGGGCGGTCCTTGGGCATGTACTCCTCGACGGCCGAGATGGTGTCGTACATCTCCTCCGCCGTCTCGCCCACGGCGAGGCCTCCTATGGCGTAGCCGGGCAGGTCCAGGTCGGCTATGCGCTTCATGTGGTCTATGCGTATGTCGTGGAACGCCGCGCCCTGGTTGATGCCGAAGAGCACCTGGCCGGGGTTCACGGCGTCGGGCTCGGAATTGTACTGCGCCAGCGCCTTTTTGCAGCGCTCCAGCCAGCGGACCGTGCGGTCGCAGCTCTGGCGGACGTACTCATACGGCGAGGGGATCTTGATGCACTCGTCAAAGGCCATGGCGATGTCGGAGCCGAGGTTGGACTGTATCCTCATGCTCTCCTCCGGGCCCATGAAGATGTGGCGGCCGTCGACGTGGCAGTTGAAGCGCACGCCGTCCTCCCCTATCTTGCGCAGCTCCGCAAGGGAGAAGATCTGGAACCCGCCGCTGTCCGTGAGGATGGGCCCGTCCCAGGTCATGAACTTGTGCAGCCCGCCGAGCGACTTTATGAGCTCGTCCCCCGGGCGGACGTGGAGGTGGTAGGTGTTTGAAAGCTCTATCTGGCAGCCGATCTCCCTGAGGTCTTTTGCCGAGAGCGCGCCCTTTATCGCGCCCTGGGTGCCGACGTTCATGAACACCGGCGTCTGGACCGTGCCGTGCGGGCAGGTGAATTCGCCGCGCCGCGCGTGGCCCTCTGTCTTTATGAGTTTGAACATTTAAAGCCCCCTGTTGCGCCAGTTCGCGCTCTTTGAATATTATCCCGGCATAGCCTGATTGTCAACCGCGTTTTGGCTCTTGATAAGCGCAGACCGACTGTGATATTATATAGGGAAATATCAAGATTCGCAATGGGGTGTGGTAGTCTTGAAGATACAGGAGTCAGCGGAAAATTACCTTGAAGCCATACTTGTCATCTACAACAGGCAGGGCAACGTCCGTTCCATAGACATTGCAAACGAGCTCTCCTTCTCCAAGCCGAGCGTCAGCGTGGCGATGAAGAACCTGAGAACCAACGGCTATATAGATGTCGACAAGGACGGCTTCATCACTCTGCTCGACAAGGGCCGGGAGATTGCCGAAAAGATCTACGAGCGGCACACGCTCATCTCCGGCTGGCTGACCGCCATGGGCGTGAGCCCGGAGGTCGCCGCCGAGGACGCCTGCCGCATCGAGCACGTCATCAGCGCCGAGACCTTTGAGGCCCTCAAGGCCCACGTCTCCGGCAAAACGGGAGAAAAATAAGGAGAGGGGCTCCCCTCTCCTTTTTCAATTCTCCAGCCAGGGCTTCAGGCGGCGGAAATACAGCCTGTCGCCGATCATGAAGCAGATGACGAGCAGCGCCAGGCCTCCGAAAATGAGCGTCATGAAGCTCGCGACCCAGTTGTAGAAGAAGCCGGGCAGGTCATTGCCCCAGATGAGCTGCGGGATGACCTCGAACATCCAGAGCAGCAGTTTTCCAATAATGACGAACACGACGGCGGAAACGAGCAGCGAGAGCCCCCTGTCCTTGCCGCTGCAGTCCGGCTTTTTGAGCCAGTTTTTCATCCTGTCGTCATACAGGACGTAGCCGAGGACAAGGCTCGCAACGGCGGCGATGACATAGGGCCAGGGGCCGGAACGGATCAGCAAACTCAGCAGCTTGCCCGAGACATAAAACAGGCAAACTGCAATGAAAAGCGGGATGACTCTGTCCTTTTCCACACGCACACCCCCTTGTTTTATCCAATTTCAGTATATCATCCGCGCATTGTCCGTGTCAACAACGTCAAAGGCCGGAGGCGGACAACCCGCCCCCGGCCTCTTATTTTGTTTTGCGCTCAAGCCAGGGCCTTGCCCAGGGCTTCGCAGGCGGCCTTAGCCGCGGTGTCGGGCGCGTCGGCGCAGATAACGCCCTCACGCTCGAGGTGCGCGCCATAGGACTTCGCCGTGGCCTCCCAGGAGCGCATCCACTCGCCGTCTCCCCAGCCGTAGGAGCCGAAGAGAGCTATCTTTTTGCCCTTCAGCGCCGGCTTGCAGGCCGAGAACATGGGCTCGAACTCGTCCTCCTCCAGCTGCTCCGAGCCCATCGCCGGGCAGCCGAAGGCGGCGGCGTCATATGCGGACAGCTTGTCCGGCCCGAACTCGGCGGCGGTAAGCAGCTCTACCTCCGCGCCCGCGGAGCGTGCGCCCGCGGCGACGCTCTTTGCCATGGCCTCGGTGTTGCCCGTGCCGCTCCAGTATACTACTGCTATCTTGCTCATTTTTTATTACCTCTTTTCTGCTCAGGCGCAGACAGTCAGCTGCTGCACCGTTTTTCCTCTGCTCCAGAGCCTGGTGTATATGTCCCGGCAGCGGCGGAAGCGCTCGAACTGTCTCGCCGCGCTCTGCTCGTCGCCGTAGACCTGCCACCAGCCCGTGAGCTTGCTGTTGCGTCCCCGGTTTTTGATGTAGCCGAGCACGTCGCAGAGCGGATAGCCCAGGAACAGGCCGATCTCGTGCGGGAACTCGGCTCCCTCGCAGAAGCGCTCACGCAGCCGGGAGAGGGCGTATTCCGGCTCCGCCGAGGCGTAGCCGCACCGGGCCAGCAGCTCAGCCGCGCCCTCCGAAGTCAGGTCGCGCTCGAGCTGCGAGCGGCGGTACATGTACACCAGCGCGCGGCGGCCGTTATAGCGCAGCAGCGTTATGGAGATGCCCTTTCCGCTCAGCCGGCGGTCCCATTGACCTATCTGTCTGAGCAGCTCCCCCGTCTCCTGAGTGTCCACGCAAAAGAGCGTGCCGGTCTTGAGGCTTGCCAGCGTAGGGGCTCCCTGCTCGATCATGTACTTCTCCAGCGGCGCCATGTCGTCCTCAGGCCGTGGCGCCGTGTTCGATGAGGGCCGAGCGCAGCGCCGTGCTGCTGCTGGTGTGCACGCGCGCGACAGGCACGCTGTTCCTCCTGGCCTCCTGGATGACGCTGAGGGCCATCTTGTGCGAGACGGTGCTGATGAAGAGAATCAGCAGGTCCGGCGTGCCGACCTTTTTCTTCAGTGAACCGCTCTGCTTTGTATAGACCTTGGCCTTGCAGCCGTGCTCGCGGCAGATGCTCTCGTACTGCCCTGCCATGCACTCGTTGCCGCCTACGATAACTACGCTCATGCTCATCACCTTTCTTTTGCAGTTAGTTTTATCTAACTAACGGTTTAAAATATATCGGCTTTCGCCGTTCAAGTTGTGTGAGTTAGTTTACTCTAACTTCTGAGGATATTCTACTACCATCGCGCGCAAAGGTCAAGTATTTTTTGCGCCGGGCGCTAATTTCCGCCCGGCGCAGACGGTGTGGTCATTTCAGGGCGGCGAGGATGTACTTTTCGTTCTCGCGCAGGCGGTCCTCGGTGGGGTTAAGTTCGATGGCCTTTCGCACGGCGGCAAGCGCCTCGGCATAGCGGCCGGTGTAGTAGAGGCCCAGAGAGAGGTAGTCATAGGGCAGGCTGCCCCAGGATTCGGCCTCACAGATATAGGTACGCGGGCGCTCAGTTATCCTCAGCGCGGTGCGGCACATGTGGACGAGGCCGTCCCACTCCTTTTCCGCGTACAGCAGCTTTGCCATGTCGAGATACGGCTCGCGCAGGTGCGGGGCCTCGCCGATAGCGCGCCAGAGCCAGCGCTTGGCCTCCCCCGCCCTGCCCAGGGCGTTCTGGCAGCGGGCTATGTAGCGCATGGAGGCGCAGCGCTCATCGGCCCAGGTGGCGCTCGGCATGGAGAGGTGGTGCTCAAGGGTGCGGATGGCGTCCTCCCAGCGGCGGTAGAAGTAGTATTCCCGGCCCAGGTAGTGCATGTTCCGGTCGTCGTCCGGGCACTCGGCGACCGACATCTCCAGCAGCGGAAGATACTGGCTGCGCGGCTTGGTGTCGTCCGCGCGGTGGTCGAGCTGGATACCCTCTATGTAGATCTGGCGCGTCGGCTCCGGCACAGTGCGCTCTAGCACCTCGTGGACAGGGTGGGTCCAGCGGTAGCCGTGGCGGGAATGCATGTTGTTGAGCCAGAAGACGAATCCCTCGGAGCCGTCCGGGTTGAAGTTCCAGGTGTAGCGATAGGCGGCGCGGGTGGTGTCCGGCTTCCAGGCCGCCTCCAGCAGCGCGCGCCAGCCGGGGTGAAAGAGCTCGTCGATGTCTGTGCAGACGCAGACGTCAGCGTCCTCCGGTACCATCTCCAGCGAGCGGTTCCGCGCCGTGTCAAAGCGCCAGGGCTTGAACACCTCCACCTCCACGATGGCGCCCTCGCCGCGGAGCAGCTCCACCGTACCGTCCTCGGAGCCGGTGTCGAGGACGTAGACGCCGTCGGCCTCCGACATCGACTTCATCCAGCGCAGGGCGAATTTGCTCTCGTTTTTGCATATGGCGTAGACGTAAACTTTCATTTGCCCCTCCTGCTTTTAAAAGGAGGACGGCGCTGCGGCCGTCCTCTCAGACTTGGTTATTCGGACAGGATACCGGCGCTGCGCAAATTCGCGAGCAGCTCGTTGAACTGAGTCACGATGTCGCCGGTGCCGGTGGCGTCGGAGACCGCTGCCGCAGCTCTGAGCACAGCTCCGCCCGCAGGGCCGGTGGGTCCGGTCGGGCCGGTCGGTCCGGTGGGTCCCTCTGCGCCGGTGGCTCCGGTGTCACCCGTCGGGCCGGTGGGACCGGTGGGGCCTTCAGCGCCGGTGTCGCCGGTGGG
>OLOS01001211.1_pt1 | contig 22320 bp, 19 predicted proteins | sample 1672631 | NCBI WGS metagenome assembly OLOS01 (sample SAMEA3136707, study PRJEB25190) | human gut metagenome | biome: human gut; feature: human-associated habitat; material: faeces | place: Austria | collected 2013 | reverse complement strand
AAGAGGACAGCCAGGGAGAGGATGGCTGGAATGAAGAAGAGGGCAGCCAGGGAGAGGATGGCTGGAATGAAGAAGAGGGCAGCCGGGAACAGGATGGCTGGGATGAAGAAGAGGGCAGCCAGGAACAGACTGACTGGGATGGTGTGAAGGCCGTCCAGGAACAGGACGGCTGGGACGGATCAGAGGACAGCCAGAACCGGGATAGCTGGGATGAACCGGAGGACGCCCGGTCTGGAAACCGGCTTACAGAAAACGAGGAAGACAGATCATGAAAACAAAGGACTTACTCACCATATGTATCCAGAACCTGACCCGCCACAAGAGCAGGACCTTTCTCACTGTATTGGGAGTCATCATAGGCTGCTGCTCCGTGGTCATCATGATATCCATTGGAATCGGAATGAAGGAGGCGCAGAAGAGCATGCTGGCCCAGATGGGGGACCTTACCATCATCAACGTATATCCGGCGGGTAAAGGGGGCCGTTCGGCAAAGCTGGATAACAAGGCAATCCGGCGTTTAAAGGAAATGGAGTCGGTGGAAGCAGCCACTCCAAAACTAACAGCGGAAAATATACCCCTGACCCTGTATGCGGGTAGGAACCGGCGTTACAGATCCACTTACGCCACCATTGTGGGCATTGACGTGAAGGCGGCTGAATCAATGGGATATAAGCTGACAGAAGGGGCGTGGGACAAGGCGGGAAGGGACGGTGTCTTTGTGGGGGAGAATTTTGCCTATATGTTTGAGGACACCAAGAGGCCCCCTGGCAGGAATACGGTTGATATGTACAGCGGATATGATAACCTGGATGAAAGGGGAATGCCCGTGAAGCCCCAGCCATATTTTGACCCTTTGAAAACATCCTATACACTGGATATCAGCAGCGATAAGGAGGATGATAAGAAAATCACGCGCCAGCTGGAAGCCGCGGGTAGAATGAAGGAGGATTTCGGAAAAGGGGAGGAGACATCCATGGGACTTGTCATGGACCTGGAAATGCTTAAGACCTTACTGGACCAGCAGGCTAAGCTGAGCGGTAAGAAGCCAGAGTGGAAAAAAGGGTATTCAGGCGCTTTGGTGAAGGTTAAGGATATGAATCAGGTGGCAGAGGTGGAGATGGAAATAAAACGCATGGGATTTAGGACCAGCTCCATGGAAACCATCCGCAAGCCCATGGAACAGGAGGCCAGGCAGAAGCAGATGATGCTGGGCGGCCTGGGAGCTATTTCCCTGTTCGTGGCAGCCCTGGGAATCACCAACACCATGATCATGTCCATATCTGAGCGGACCAGGGAAATCGGTGTCATGAAGTCTTTGGGGTGTTTTGTCAGGGACATAAGGAAGATATTCCTGCTGGAAGCAGGCTTTATCGGGTTTTTAGGAGGAGTGACAGGGACTGTATTCAGTTATGCCATATCTTTCATCATGAATATGACATCGGGAGGCATGTCATCCTCAGCCATGGACATGGGACTTGTCATGGACGCGGGCATGGCGGGCGCCCCCTCCAGGCTGTCCGTGATACCTTGGTGGCTGTCCCTGTTTGCAATCCTGTTTGCCATTGCGGTCGGCGTGGGGGCAGGTTATTACCCGGCCGGCAAAGCAGTAAGGATTTCAGCGCTGGAGGCAATCAAACATGACTGACAGGAGGGAACGGCTGGACAGAAGGAATGGAAACAGCTGTATATATCTGACTGTTTTGGTGGAAGAGACAGGGCATCTGAGATATAATAGAAAATAGTTTTACCATGCTGGGATATCTATGGCAGGGATATGGAACAAAAACATGCAATCATGAAGAGAGGTGTCAGGTTGGACAAGCGGAAGATTTTATTTGCAGATGACGATCCGGAGATACGCGAGGTAGTGAGGATCCTGCTGGAGAGCGAGGGATACCAGGTTGTGGAGGCAGAGAACGGGGAGCAGGCGGCGTCCATGGCAGACGATACATTCGACCTGATCATACTGGATGTGATGATGCCGGGACGTAATGGATTCTCAGCCTGCGCAGAGATACGCAGAAGGTTAAACACCCCCATCCTGTTCCTTACGGCCCGCACCCAGGATTCTGACAAGACCATGGGATTCGGGGCAGGCGGTGATGACTATCTTTCCAAACCATTTTCCTATGCGGAGCTGGCGGCCAGGGTAAAGGCCATGATACGCCGGTATCATATATATAAAGGAAAGGAGGAGGACGGAGAGGAATCCATAGCTGTTAAGGATCTGGTGATTCAGAAATCATTTAACGAGGTCATGAAAAATGGCGGGGAGATTCTTCTCACGGACCTGGAATACCGCATCCTTTTACTGCTGGCGTCCAACCGGGGCAAACTGTTTACCATTGAGAACATCTATGAGAGCGTCTGGGGGGAAGCCTATTATTACAGCGCCAATAATACGGTGATGGTCCATATCAGGAATCTTCGAAAGAAACTTGAGGCAGATCCGAAGAATCCCAAATATATTGTCAATGTATGGGGAAAGGGGTACCGCATTGAGTAAAAGAAGAAGTTTCAGCAGGCTGGGGACAGAGCTTACCATGGCGGCAGTGGCGTCGGCCCTTGTTTCACTGGCCCTGTATATGGCCCTTAATACAGTGCTGTTTGGCATACTGGACCGGGTTTGTTTCAGTGAAACCAGAATGATCATGAGGGAGCAGGCATGTGTGGGACGGCTCCAGGCATATGTGACAGGGAATGGACTGTCCACAGATGATAGTAAGATGCTGGACAAGTGGGCGTCAGGCGAGAAGAACCTTCTCATTACCATCTATAAAGACGGCAGGTTCCGTTACAGCAATGACGCCAAGGTGATGGTGATGGTCCCGGAAATGAATGAATGGGAAGATACTTCATGGCTCTATGAGGTGCAATTTGCAGACGGGACAGCCCAGGCAGGAGTAAGCTATTATGTGGAGTACGGCTACTATGCTGCTGCCAGTGTGCTGGGCGGCGTGATATCCATGACAGCGTTTGCCCTGATACTGGTCACGCTGATCCGCGGGAAAATCAGGTACATAGATTTGATGGAACAGGAGATACAGATACTGAAAGGAGGGGACCTGGATTACCGGATTACGGTGAAGGGAAAGGATGAGCTTGCCTCCCTGGCATCGGAAATCGATGCCATGCGCTGTGCCATCAAGGAACGGCAGCAGAAGGAGGAGGAAGCGGGAAAGGCGAACCGCGAACTTGTCACCGCCATGTCCCATGATTTGCGCACCCCCCTTACTTCCCTGTTAGGTTATGTGGACATACTCCAGATGGGAAAGGAGGGGGATGGCGGGCAGCAGAAAAAGTATCTGAATTCCATCCGGGAAAAGGCATACCAGATTAAGGAGCTTTCCGATAAATTGTTTGAGTATTTCATTGTGTACGGAAGGGAACGGGAGGAGCTTGAGGAAGAAGAGGTCAATGGAGCTGAATTCCTGGGCCAGATTGTGGAAGAGAGTCTTTTTGACATGGAGAGCGAGGGCTTTGACATCAGGCGCAGTTCCGATGAAATCAATTGCAGGCTTTTGGCGGACATCAATCTGTGCCGCCGGGTATTCGGAAATATTTTTTCCAATCTGTTAAAATACGCGGACAGGAACCGCCCGGTAACCGTATCCTATGAACAGCGGGAAGATTGTCTTATCATATGTTTCGGCAACTATGTGGCAGGGGATGCAGATGTAAAGGAAAGCACAGGAATCGGCCTTAAGACCTGCGCAAAAATCATCGAGGACCATGGCGGGAGTTTTTATATCGGACAGGAGGACGGCTTTTTCCTGACACGGATAAGCTTTCCCCTCATCATTTCCTGATGCCTTGTTTTCCTGAAAATCCGTGCACAGTCATCACTGCCAAAAGGGGCCGGAAAAATGAAGTTTGATTAACTCCGTTTTTCCGGCCCCTTGGCGTTGCTGATGTTCCGTTTCGTCCGTATCACATGATTCCGGTGTGGTTACTTAACTGTTCCTACAATCCTTATGTTCCCGCCCTCGTTAAACATCCCGCTGCAATTATACTGCCAGATGCCTTTTGATAAGGCAATCTCCTTTGCTGCATCCGCAGAACCGATTGTAATCCTCTGTTCTTTATTATTGGGGTCGAATAAAAATAAATCAACGGACCCGCCTTTAATGGTGGATGTGATATTTAAGGTTAAGACCTGATTGTCTTCAGCTTGGAATGAACCTGACTCAGATATATTAAAGGCATTTTTATTGCTTAGATTCATGACGGTATTTCCATCGGTAACAACATTGCCGATTATTTCGTGAGGGCGGCTGCCGTTGGAAACTAAATGGACCGTATCCTTCGTCCCATCCCATGTTACGGTATATCCAAGATATTCAAGTAATTCACCGACAGGCATGTAAAGGCTTGGATCCGTCTCATTATCCGCTGTAACCGCAACTAAAGGTTTGGTGAGCGGGACAGCAGCCCCGTCCAGTGTTACCTTGGCAGTACTTAAATCTGCTGACTTAATGCCGTTTGCCGCAAAAGCAGTGGTTATTCCCACGGTCCCAATGATAAATCCTATTGCCAGACTCTTAATATCTAATTTTTTCATATCCAATCCTGCCCTCACTCCGCATACGGCAGATCCACAACCGTATAGGGATGCCCCATGGCAGGCAGTATTTTATCAATCAAATCCCTGGTGCGCAGCAAAATGCTGGACGTATTCATACAGGGATGGCAGCCAAAGAATTCGCTGTCCAGCACGTCCTTGTCAATCAGCAGCCGTACCCGGTTTTCCTTATCGTTCATCAGGCCCAGAACCGTGACGGAGCCAGGTGTAAGGTCCATGAACTGTTCCATGAAATCAGGTTCCCCAAAGGAAAGGCGGGCGCTTCCAATCTGTTTGGAAAGCACTGCGGTCTTGAACTTTTTATTCCCGGGCATGAGAAGCAGGTAGAAATCGGTTTTCTGCGCATTGCGCAGGAACAGGTTCTTGCAGATTTCAGCGCCCAGAAGCTGGTCCACTTTGAGACATGCTTCAATGGTGGGAAGGGCGTCATGGTCCACCCTGGTATAAGGCACACCAAGGGAATCCAGCAGGTCATATGCACGGATTTCTTTCTCCAGACGGCCTGTAAGGTCAGCCGGGCGGCCCTGGTATAATGTATGGTCAATGTGGTAAAGCGGAAGGGATTCCGCGGCTTTATTCGTATCTGTCATTTCTGCACCTCTTATTATATGGATTAATTGATGATTGGTTATTTCAGTTGAATGTAAGGACGCAAAAATCAGTATCATTATAGCACCGGAGAAAGTGGATGTCCATAAAAAACAGAGGAAAAAACAGTGTATTTCCAATTGTTCTTGCAGTCAGGCGGCATATCTGCTATAATGAATACAGTTGAATGTGAACGCGATAACATAAAACGCAGGAGGAGGTATTTTAACATGGACATCATCAGTACAGAGAAGGCGCCCGGAGCAATCGGACCATATTCCCAGGGCTTTGAGGTGAACGGCCTGGTTTATACATCGGGCCAGATTCCCGTGGATCCGGCTGACGGCACCATCCCTCAGGGAATCGAGGCGCAGGCAGGACAGAGCTGCAGGAACGTGGGCGCTATCCTGGAAGCAGCGGGCAGCGGGTTTGACAAGGTATTCAAGACCACCTGTTTCCTGGCGGACATGGATGACTTCGCAGTATTTAACCAGGTGTATGCATCCTATTTTGTGTCCAAGCCGGCCAGGAGCTGTGTGGCTGTGAAGACATTGCCCAAGGGTGTGCTCTGCGAGATTGAAGCCATTGCAGTAAAGTAATGTCAAATAAAATGGGGTGTTGCAGGATGGCAGCCTCCACCGCGGAATCAGTACCTGCTAAACAGCAGATCATGCGCAGTGTGGAAGGGCCGCCTTTTGCAACACCCTATTTTGGCATATGGATACTATGCAGGGGTCAGTTATTTGTGATAATAATCGTAGCACAGGCCGTAGGGCCGGCATTTCTGCCATTGTCCCTTGCCGCGTTCGCCTACGAACACACCTTTTTGGGCTACCAGCCTGCCGCGCAGATAAACCTGCTCAGGACGGCCCTGAATCTCGAATCCTTCAAATGGCTCATAATCAATTCCATGAAGGCTGTCCTTGTTGGTGATGACGCCTTTCCAGTCTGGGTCGAAGATGACAATGTCCGCGTCAGCCCCCACCCGCAGCTCGCCTTTGCCGGGAAGCCCCACCACCTTGGCGGGATTGGTTGCAAATAATTCCACGAATTTCTGCCGTGTGATTTTTCCCGTGCACACACCATAGGTCCACAGCAGGGCCAGACGGTCCTGGACGCCGGGGCAGCCATTGGGGACATTGGAGAAATTGGTTCCCTTTTTCTTGGCCCCCTCGTAACCGCCGTCCAGGGCACAATGGTCAGAACCCACGGCGGTAAGCCAGCCTTCCCGCACGGCATGCCACATGGCATCCACGTGCTCCTGGGGCCTGAGCGGCGGCGAGCATATGTACTTGGCGCCCTCAAAGCCAGGCTTGTCAAGATAATCAGTGGTAAGGGTCAGATAATGGGTACAGGTTTCTCCAAAGATGGGCCAGCCCTGGCTGTGTGCCTCACGGATTGCTTCCATGGCTTCCTTGGCGCTTACATGGACCACGAAAAGCGGACAGTCAGCCGCCTTGGCCAGTGCGATTGCACGGCCGGTTGCCTCTTCCTCCGCAATGGGGGGACGGGCATGATAGTGGTAGACCGGGGCGGTCTTGCCCTGGCTTAAATAATGGTTCGTCAGGATGGTGATGATATCTGCATTTTCCGCATGGACCATCATGGTGACACCTGCCTCTTTGGCGCGCATCATGGCATTTAGGATTGCCTCGTCATCGCAGTAAAAAGAAGTGCCTTTGTATGCCATGAACAGTTTCAGTGTGGCCACGCCCACCTCGGGCAGATGCCTGACTTCCTCAAAAACAGATTCCTTGGGGTCCATGATGACTGCATGAAATGCAAAATCCACAGAGGAGATATGTTCCGCCTTGGCGGCCTGACGGCGGATGGCATCTAAAAGGGGCACATCCTTTTCCTGCGGCGCAAAGTCCACAATGGTTGTGGTCCCTCCCACGGCCGCTGCCTCGGCGGTCTCAAAAAGCCGTCCACCAAAGGAGCCGTAGTGGACATGTTCGTCCACGCCTCCCGGCAGTATGTATCTGCCTGTGGCATCCACAATCCGGTCCGCATCCACCTTCAGATTGAATCCAATCTGTCGGATGGTTTCTCCTTCAATGTAGAGGTCGCCTGTGAATTCGCTGGTAGCTGTGACAATGGTTCCATTTTTAATCAGAAGGCTCATGTTAACTCCTTTCATGGATGCATGATACGCCAGGAATCAATCATTACTGGTCCAAGGACCTTTCGTGTTTGGTGTATACGCTGGAATCGATTCCCTCCAGATACCTGACAACCTCGTCAACAGGAACCACGTCCGCGAATTTTGCCTCCATATCAAACAGGTTCCACTCAATGACGCCGGGAACACGGTCGCCCACAGTGCCTTCCGGTACAATGGTCTTAAATCCATAGCCGGTGGAATCCATGACCGTATGGCGTACACAGGCACAGGAGGTTGCTCCCATGACAATCAGGGTGTCCACGCCCAGGAAGTTAAGTGTCTGGGCAAGGTGGGTCCCGAAGAAATTAGAGGCGTATTTCTTATGGATGACAGGCTCCTCGGGAAGCGGTTTCAGTTTAGGGTCGATTTCCAGCCATTCGGAGTTGATGTCCAGGGCGCTCATGGGGATTTTCTCATCCCAGCGGGGAAGGTCCCACTGCTGCTTGCCGATATATCCCGTGGTTGTATGGAAAATGGGTACACCAGACTTACGTCCGGCTTCCAGCACCTTCAGGGCATTGGCACAGACCTCTTCGGAGTGGTCGCAGGTAAATGGATGGCCTTCACTCATCCATGCCCTTGCCATGTCCACGGTGGTGATGGCGGGAGCCTTTCCAAAACCCATCTTGCGCATGAAACCACGCTCTTTATAGATTTTACGTGCCTCAGCAAATGCCTTTTTAAGAAGTTCCTCATCAAACTCATAATGGTCCACAAACTTATAATCCTTGTTTTCTGCCATGAAGTATGTACTCCTTTCCTTTTGAACGCATATTATTGACACTTATTTTTTAGCCTATGGCTTTTAACCTATGACTGGTGCGAAGCCTGTTCCGGACCAGGCGCACAAAAAGTAAAAATAACTAATTATACCCGTAATATAATTGTATTTTTGTGCATATCGCTGTCATGCCTATAGTATAACAATGTCAGATTCATTTGGAAAGGGATTCAGGCCTTTTGTCAGACTGTGTACCGTGACAGCTGTCTGTCATGTAAAAACAGGAATATCATAAGGAGGAGATTACCATGACTGAGAAAAAACTGTCCACCCTGGGCTATCTTATGGACAGGCTGGGCCTTTCCACGGCAGGCCTGGCGCGCAGGCTTCATGTGGATGCCAGCCTGGTCAGCAAATGGCGCAGCGGAAACCGCCGCCTGAATGTAAAGTCCGTGTATTTTGAGGATATCTGTGAAATGCTTCTGGAGCAGGACAGGACAGCCCTGTGCGATGCCCTGCGCTCCCTGATCCCACTGGAGGAAGAGGCGGCGCCAATGGATGAGGCCGTCCTTTTAAGGCGGGTCCTGACTGACCGTCATTTTACGGTACCCAGGGCATTTACCCTGCGGACAGAGGCAGTGTGCACGGCGGAGATAGCTGTCTACACCAGCACGGAAGGAAGGCGGCAGGCAATATCCGACCTTTTGGATGTGGCCGAGGCCATGGAACATCCGGGGGAAATGCTATATGTGGATTCGGAACAGAGCCGTTGGCTGCTGGAGGATATGGATTATGCCAGGACCTGGGTCAGGCGGATGCTTAAGCTTTTAGACCGGGGATTCACCTTCCGGGCCGCGTTGCATTTTTCCGTTTCCGTTGACGGGTTCGTATCGTTTTTCCAGCTGTGCAGCCCTCTTATGTTCCATCGCAACGCACACTGGTATTATCATCAGTATTATGACGAAAATATATACTGGTTTTCCTTTTTCATCCTGGAACATGCAATGAGTGTCACCGGGATGTCAATGGCCACGGACCAGACCTCCACCACGGTCTATACGGACGCATATTCCATCCTCCAGCACAGGAACGTGTTCCATATGGTGCTGGCCAGCTGCCGCCCCATGTTCACGGAGCTTACCATTGATATGGAACATGAATCAATCAGCGGCCTGGACGGCCTTGCCCGGGAAGGGGAAAAGCTTTTATCCTATCTTCCCGCGCCTGCATTCATGACAGTGGGGGAAAACCTGATGGATGACATCCTTCAGGAAAATGGGGTATCAGGGCTTGCCGCACTGCGGTGCAGGCAGGTGAACCGGTTCCTGCGCCGGATGACGGAAGGGCAATTGACGGGATGCCAGCCGGCGGGTGGGAGTCTGCCGGGAGGCCAGCCGCCGGGAGGAGATCCAGAGGAAAACTATCTGCCGGGAACCGGGGAGGAAATCATCCAGATTCTGCAGCTGGATGAGATGAAATGCCGTATCCGCACACGTTTTGTAAGCACCAGCCTGTCGCTTATCTGCGGCCGCCAGGTGGTTATTTCCCCGTTTCACTATGCCAGGGGACTGGAGGAATTAGCTGGGCGCATGGAACAATTTCCCTCCTACCGGCTGTTTCTTGCAGACAGGACGGACGATATCTGCCTGCCGGATATAAACTGCTGGTGCCACGGTACCTCATGGATGGTCCAGATGGATGCACAGGGGTTCAGGGTCTGCCGGGAGTCCACACTATCCGGTGCAGCCTATATCACCCTGGAACAGGCATGGCGCAGGGTCCCTCCTGCCCGCAAGGACAGGGATGCGGTGCTGTCTGTCCTTCGGTCATTGATTGCCTACATTAAGGATTGCATTTTATAATGCATACTGTTATAATAAGTAGTAATCAATACTACATGTTAAAAGCATGGATAAGAAACCGGAGGACTTTTGTATGACCTACAAAATTATTGGAGACAGCTGTCTTGATCTGACAGATGAGTTAAAGAAGGATTCCAGATTCCAGATGATACCGCTTACACTGCAGGTCGGTAATGCAACCGTGGTGGATGATGAGACATTTGACCAGAAGAAATTCATAGATATGGTAAAGGCCTGCCCGGAATGCCCGAAGACAGCATGCCCTTCGCCGGAGACATTTAAGGAAGCGTATGAGGCGGCGGATGCAGAGGGAGTATTTGTAATCACCCTGTCAGGACATCTGAGTGGCAGTTATAATTCAGCGGCGCTGGCCAAGAAGCTGTATGAGGAAGAGCAGGCGGAAAAGGGCGAACAGGCCCAGAAAAAGCAGGTAGCAGTCATCGACTCATTATCCGCGTCCTCAGGCGAGCTTAATATTGGTCTGTTCATCCAGAACCTGTGTGAAGCCGGGCTGGAATTTGACCAGGTCCTTGAGAAAGCCCTTGCGTTCAGGGACAGAATGCATACTTACTTTGTCCTGGAGAGCCTGGATACACTGCGCAAGAACGGAAGGCTTTCAGGGCTGCAGGCATTTTTTGCAACCGCACTTAATATCAAGCCGGTCATGGGCGCCGATGCAGGCGTCATCATTAAGCTGGACCAGGCCAGGGGAATCAACAAGGCGCTCCAGCGCATGTGCGATATCGCGGTAAAAGAAGCAGGAGATACAAAGGATAAGGTGGCGGTGGTCTGCCATGTGAACAACGCGGAGCGGGCAGAGTATACAAGGACAGAGCTGATGAAGAGAGGGCAGTTTAAAGACGTCCTGGTTACAACCGCGGCCGGAGTAGCCACTGTATATGCCAATGACGGAGGAATCATCCTGGCAATTTGACATAAGAGGTTTTGAATGAACAGAAGGAACATAATGCTGACAGCCGTGATTATCCTTGGAATCATGCTGGCAGGAATAACCGGATATCTTGTGTGGAGCGCCACCCATAACAGATACGTGAAGGCGGAGGATATAGGCTCCTTCAAGGACAGCGCACCGGATATGGAAATGTCCGGCGGATCAGGGAATCCGGTTCAGGCGGAAGGCAGGCCGGAGGATGGAGACAGCCTGCATGGAAACCGGGGCGGGAACGAACCCTGGGACAGCGACGGGCCATGGGACCCTGCATCTGAGGGACAGCTGGCAAAAGCAGGGGACGGCCAGGGGTCTGGAACGGATGGGGCTTCCCTGGAAGATGGTCTGGGAACAGCCGCAAACGGACAGGACCAGGACATGGACAATGGGGAGCCTGGTGTGGATGGGGCAGAGGACCCTGTCATCCACTTTGTGTTCGCAGGGGACATACTTTTATCAGACCATGTACTGGGCGCCTATGATAAGGCCGGGAATATAAGCGGTGTGGTGGATGGGACGTTCCGTTCCATCATTGACAGCAGCGATGTATTCATGGTAAATGAGGAATTTCCATTCAGCAACAGGGGAGCGGCAGCGGCGGATAAACAGTTCACCTTCCGCCTGCCTCCTGAGAAGGCATCCATATTCCAGGAGCTGGGAATCGACATCGTGACCCTTGCCAACAACCATGCCCTGGATTTTGGGACAGATGCCCTGCTGGACACATGTGATACACTGGATCAGGCCGGAATATTCAGGGTAGGCGCAGGCGCCAACCTGGATGAGGCAAAAAAGCCGGTCATCATAGAAATAAAAGGAAAGAAAATCGGCTTTCTGGGAGCATCCAGGGTAATCCCCGTGGGTTCGTGGAATGCCACTGCCAATGGCCCGGGTATGCTGACCACCTATGACCCGGCCCTGCTGCTGGAAGAGATAAAGAAAGCCAAAGAAGCATGCGATTTTGTTATCGTATATGTGCACTGGGGAATTGAGCGGGATGAACGCCCCCAGGAGTACCAGAGGACCATGGGGAAACAGTATATTGACGCGGGGGCCGACATGGTAATCGGCAGCCACCCCCATGTGCTTCAGGGAATGGAATATTATAAAGGGAAGCCCATTATATACAGTCTTGGTAATTTCATATTCGGCAGCAGCATTCCCAGGACAGCGCTCCTTAAGGCTGACTGGGACGGGGAGGCGCTCTCACTTGAGATGGTGCCAGGTACTTCCTCCGGCGGATATACGCGCGCCATAACCGAAGATGCAAAAAAGCAGGAGTTTTACCAGTATATGACCAGCATATCTTATGATGTCATGGTTAATGAGGAGATAAGGGCATTGTCTGAAGAATAGGCCGGGAAGCATCATTCCCGAAGCAGTCCGGGGCGGGCGGGTAGCCATGTCCCCGGACTGCTGATTGTATTGGAGTACAATGTGTCCGGTGATATTTGCGTTGGAGCGCAATATGTCCGATGTTGTTTGCGCTGGAGTGCAGTGTGCCCGGTGTTGTTTGAGCTGAAGCGCAATGCGCCCGGCTGCCGATTGTCCTGACCCGTTATGTGGACTGGATGTCCCTGCTGGTATATATGTGTCACACATCCTGAAATTAAGAAAATACTGGCCTCGGATGATTCCTGATAAATATGGAATGATCCGGGCCTTTTTATTTTGTACGATTCCAGGATTCCAGGCTTGATGGCCGGAGATTCCCCACTCCTCTTTCTGAAACTATTCTTTCAATTTCATTAAATCCATAGACAGAATCCCTGCATATGATTACAATGGAAAGGCTGGTCTGGAATCAGCATTATTTTCGTGGATGTGAAACTTTTTCACATGTTTTTCCGTCTAATAGAGTAAAGTGATTAACCCAGTACTGCGTTGCGCAAATAACTGTGAATAGGGTGCCTGATATCTGTATCGGCGGCAGCGTGCCTCATATCAGTATCGTTATGCCAAGGCGGCATTAGGTTATACAGGAGATAAATATAGATGATTTATAACACAAAGAAAAAGGCAAATAAAGCTGCCCATACAAAATCCTTATACAAGAAGAAACCTGCCGGCTTCAAACCGCGCAGGCAGCCCAGCAGAACACGCCGTGCCCAAATCCGCAGGGAAGGCGTCCACTCAACCCTGCAGTTTGGAGGAAAGCTTACCATGGTCCTGGTGGCCGTGTTCTGTGTGGCACAACTATTTTACTACGGAAAGAACTTGTCCGCCGGGGACCATGGTTTCTTTTCCTCTGCCTGGACAGCCGTAATCGGGGCAGGCATGAACGGGGGAGAGGGAAATGGAGGAATTATTGGAGGAAACGGAACTGCCGGGCCAGGTGGAAGCGGTGAGGATGGAAACGGTAATTCCGGCGGCGGTATAGGAACCAGTCAATCGGATACGGACAGCGGTGACGCAGAAGGGACGGGTACGGACCGTACAGATACGGACAAAAACCGCACAGATGCGGATCAGGCAAATTCAAATAGCACGGACGCAAATAGTACAGACATAAATAATACGGATACAAACAATACGGATACAAATAATACAGGTATAAATAATACAGGTATAAATAATACAGGTTCAAATAGTACAGATCACAATAGTGTGAATCCCAATAGTACGGATCCCAATAGTACGAATCCTAATAGTGCGAATCCCAATAACGGCAATTCCGAGGCAAAAGCTGAACTCACAGGCCCTGGCCGGAATCAAAACCTTCCGCCTTTCACGGGGGCTGTCTCAGGCGCTGCGCCGGGAACTGCTGTTTCAGATGGCGCTGAGAAAGTCACGGCGCCGGACCTTAAGACCATTGAGCCGCTGGGAGGATCCGGCAATGAATATGGACCAGCTGTGGCGGCAGGTCCATCAGCCGCCGCACCATCGGCAGAAAGCGTTGATTCCTCAGGAAAACTGTCCTCAATCCCAGGGCCTGTGGATGCGTCAAAACCCATGATTGCATTTACCTTTGATGACGGTCCTTTCACAAAGGTGGATCAGAGGATCCTGGACGTATTGGATGCCTATGGAGGCAGGGCCACCTTCTTTATTGTTGGAAGCCGTGTCAATGATTATAAAGATACCCTGAAACGCATCCACAACTCCGGGTCCGAAATCGGAAACCATACATATAACCATAAAAACCTGGAAAATCTTGCTCCGGAGGAAGTCATTTCCCAGGTAGAGATGACCAATGACGCAGTGGAGGCAGTGACCGGCTTCCGGCCCAAACTGGTACGGGTGCCTTACGGCGCCTTTAAGGGACAGGTATCAGGGCTTGTATCCTATCCCATGATTCAGTGGAATATTGATACGGAAGACTGGTCCAGTAAGGATAAGGACGCCATTCTTTCCACCTTGTTATCCCAGGCAAAGGATGGGAGCATCATACTGATGCATGACCTTTATCCATCCACGGCGGAAGCCTTTGAGGCAGCGGTCCCACAACTGGTTGCCCAGGGTTACCAGCTTGTTACGGTCAGCGAGATGTATGCTGCCAAAGGTGTCCCCTTGGAAGCAGGCCAGGTATATTTTAATATCCGAAAATAGGAATTATATGGAAAACAGGAGGCCCCTTCAGGCCTCCTGTCCATTTTCATGCATCTGGCATGATTTATTCCTGTCCGTCTAAAAACTGTTCCCCATAACCATAATGCTCAACCACATAATCAATATCCTTATCGCCCCTGCCGCTTAAGCATACCAGGATGGAACCCTGCCTCATCTCTTTTGCCCTGCGCATGGCGTAGGCAACGGCATGGGAGCTTTCAATGGCCGGGATGATTCCTTCGTACCGGGATAATTTGAAAAATGCTTCCATGGCTTCCTCATCGCTGACAGTCTCGTATCTGACCCGTCCAAGGTCATGGAGGAACGCGTGTTCCGGTCCCACGGATGGGTAATCCAGGCCGCTGGCAATGGAATAAACCGGAGCCGGTTCACCATTTTCATCTTTTAACATGATGCTTTCAAAGCCGTGCATGATGCCCTTCTCGCCGAATTTCATGGAAGCTGCATGGTCGCCCAGCTTTTCACCTCTTCCAAGAGGTTCAATTCCGGTAATGTCTACCGGGTCATCTAAAAACGGGATGAACATGCCGATGGAGTTGCTGCCTCCTCCCACGCAGGCGCACACTTCATCCGGAAACATGCCTGTCATCTCGTAGAACTGGTCCCTGGCCTCATATCCCACAACCGACTGGAAATCCCGCACCATCAGTGGGAATGGATGCGGGCCTAAAGCGGAACCGATGCAGTAGATGGAGTCCTTGTAGTTTTTGGCATAGGATTCAAATGCAGAATCCACTGCTTCCTTTAAGGTCTTAAGGCCATGGGTGACCGGTACGACCTTTGCCCCCAGGATCTTCATCCTGGTAACATTGGGGGCCTGCTTTGCAATGTCAACTTCACCCATGTGTATCTCGCATTCCAGGCCAAAGAAGGCGGCGGCCGTTGCCAGGGCCACGCCGTGCTGTCCCGCGCCTGTTTCTGCAATCAGACGCTTCTTGCCCATGAACTTGGCGAGGAGGCCCTCGCCCATGCAGTGGTTCAGCTTATGGGCGCCGGTATGGTTTAAATCCTCCCGCTTCAGGTAAATCTGGCAGTTCCCAATCTTCTTGGACAGACGCTCACAGTGGTAAACCGGCGTGGGCCTGCCCTGGAACTCCTTGCGTATCCTGCGCAGTTCATTGATGAACTGGGAAGAGTGGCAGATGGTCTGGTAGGCGTCTGCGATTTCCTCAAAAGCAGGAACCAGCTCATCGGTCAGGTAAGCGCCGCCGTAAGGGCCAAAACGGCCGTCCTTATCGGGATAGTTCTTTAAATATGTCCTGTAATCCATATCCTTCTCCTTTAACGTATCGTGATGTTATCCATTATAGCTTTATTTGGGGCACATTTCAATCGCATTTCAGCTTGAAAACAGCTGGTGTCAGTAGTATCCTGTATCTATAGACATAAAAAGCCGGAATTCCAGTATGGTTCAGCTGATCTGGGCCAGGGCGTGCTTTACCCTAAGTGGGTACCTTTGGTGGATTCCTGTGGATCCCTTAGGGCAGAAGGCGGGAATGTATGTTCAGACACTCCCTGGATGCTTCATCCAGCCATATGGATAAAGGCAGAGTATACGGAGGTATATGCCATGAAAAAATTGGGATTGGTGGGTGGGATGGGACCGGAATCCACGGTTCCCTATTACAGGGGGATCATCTATGGGGTCCGTGAGAGGATGGGAGAAAATGTACTGCCTTTTCTTTCACTGGAAAGTGTGAATGTATTTGACATCCAGAGGTTCTGCAACGAAGGGCGCTACGAGGAGCTGACCGCTTACCTGCTGGCCGCAGTCAGGAACCTTGCGGCGGCCGGGGCGGAGGTCGGCGCACTGTCCGCCAACACGCCCCATATCGTATTTGACCAGCTGAAGAAGCAGACGCCCATCCCTCTGGTAAGTATCATCGAAGCTGCCTGTGGGGAAGCAAACAGGCGGGGACTGACAAGACTGGGGCTGATGGGGACAATATTTACCATGAAAGGCAGCTTTTTTCAAAGGCCCTTTGAAGAAAGCGGCATCCAGGTCATAAGTCCCCGGGAAGATGAGATGGAATATATCAATGAGAAAATATACACGGAACTGGAATTTGCGGATGTCAGGGAAGAGACACAGGAAGGGCTTGTGAGGATTATAAGGAGGATGGTGGAGGAAGATGGCATACAGGCCGTCATTCTGGGCTGCACCGAACTGCCGCTGGCCCTCAACGACCGGATTTCTCCGGTGCCATGTCTGGATACCATGAAGATACATGTGCAGGCGCTGGTAGAAGAGATAATCAGTGGGTAGGAACCGGGAGACAGCCGGAAGGGAAGTAAAGGGCATACGTGCAGTACTTCCCGGCGGATGGAAGCAATAATCTCTTTTTAATCAATAAGGGGGTAACTATGAAAAGAATCATCCTAACCGCATTATTATCAATCAGTATGAGTTTTACCGCATTTGCCGGACAGTGGCAAAAGGACGCCAATGGCTGGTGGTATCAATATGATGATGGCTCTTATCCATATGATGAATGGATTCTAATACAATCCGAATGCTACTATTTTGATCATAATGGATATATGCTTTCTGACACAATAACCCCGGATGGATACCAGGTGGACAAGGATGGAAAATGTAATGCCGGGCCTAAAGCAGTCAGTAATAATGGCATCCGGTGCTGGAATGAAAACGCATCCATAGCGATTGAAGGCGAACCGGTTCCTCTCTATGAAAGTGAATACCATCATGGTAAACTGTGTTATATTTTAGATGACAGTGTAGGCACATTCCGCTTACCCAGTTCAAAATGTAATATTAATCCTGCCGGTCATGAGATATGGCTTCGCGGCATAATATATCCGGATGGTCAAATCATGTCCTTGAAGGAAACCGTGGTTTATCCACTTGAATACGATCGGGATTACAATATGGATTTTACCGGGGAAGGCCTATCTGCTTATGAGCTGTCACAATTTTGCAACGATCATGATGTTAACATTTGGATTGAAATAGTGGATAAAGAAACTGAAATCCCTATGGGATATTGCAGTCAGCGGGTTGTTCTTAGATACGCTTCCCCGGCAAGTATCCCTACAGGTGAGATTGGGTGAACCAGGCGCCGCCCTCAGTGCTAAAGCGTCTGTATCTCTGTACAGCAATAGCTCTGTACAGCAATAGGTTGGGAATATCTTTCAAACGAAGAACAGTGTGCCTGGCTGATATAATATCCATACGCCATGCACACTGTTTTATTATTTTTAATTTGAAAATACCAATATCTATAGCCTGCGCGCAATCGCCTTTATAAAGTCCTCGCTGTTCAGTACAACCGGATTTGGATTGGTTGTGATCAGGGCCAGGTCCTTGGTCATCTCGCCTTCCTCAATGGTATCCAAGGTGGCCTTCTCCAGCCTGTCTGCAAATTCCATCAGTTCCTTATTGCCGTCCAGTTCGCCGCGCTTACGAAGGGCGCCTGTCCATGCGAAGATGGTGGCAACGGAGTTGGTGGAGGTTTCCTCGCCCTTTAAGTGCTTATAGTAATGACGCTGTACGGTGCCGTGGGCGGCCTCATACTCGAAGTTGCCGTCCGGTGACACCAGGACAGAGGTCATCATGGCCAGGGAACCGAAGGCAGAGGAAATCATATCGCTCATCACATCACCGTCATAGTTCTTGCAGGCCCAGATATAGCCGCCCTCGGACTTCATGACACGGGCAACCGCATCATCAATCAGGGTGTAGAAATAAGTGATTCCGGCGTCCTCGAATTTCTTTGTGTATTCCGCATCAAAAATATCCTGGAAAATATCCTTGAAGGTATGGTCATACTTTTTGGAAATGGTATCCTTGGTGGCAAACCACAGGTCCTGTCTGGTATCAAGGGCATAGTTGAAACAGCTTCTGGCAAAGCTTTCAATGGATCTGTTCACATTGTGCATGCCCTGTACGATTCCCGGGCAGTTAAAGCTGTGGATCAGTTCACGGCTCTCCGTTCCGTCCTCAGCCGTGTATACCAGCTCTACCTTCCCGGGTCCCGGAATCTTCATCTCAGACGCCTTATAGACATCGCCGTAAGCGTGTCTTGCAATGGTGATGGGCTTTTTCCAGCACTTTACGCATGGCTCAATCCCCTTCACCACAATGGGGGCGCGGAACACGGTGCCGTCCAGGATGGCACGGATGGTGGCGTTTGGACTTTTCCACATTTCCTTCAGATGATATTCCTCCACACGGGCAGCGTTGGGGGTGATGGTGGCGCACTTGACGGCCACACCGTACTTCTTGGTGGCGTTGGCAGAATCGATGGTTACCTGGTCATCGGTTTCATCCCTGTATTCCAGGCCAAGGTCGTAGTACTCTGTCTTCAGATCTATGTACGGCAGAAGCAGGTTGTCCTTAATCATCTGCCAGAGAATCCTTGTCATCTCATCGCCGTCCATCTCTACGATGGGGGTGGTCATCTTAATTTTGTCCATACTATGTCCTCCTGATTTTTCGCATTATGTTATAGTATACGACGAATTGCTTTTCAGCACAAGGGTTTCATTCCCTAAAAATTGGGATTCATAGAGGAAAATGCTTTCCCTGCCACGTATCCCTTTCCTTAAAACGCCGGTGAAGGCTGTTCAGCACAAGGCGCTTATTCCCGCTCCACAGCGGGGAAACCAAAAGCTTTTTGGGACCGTCCCCCGTAATCCGGTGGATGGTCATGTCAGGGGGGAGCAGTTCCACACAGTCAATCACAAGGTCAAGGTATTCCTCCATGGACAGCACCGGAAAGGGGGTATCCCGGTAAATCCTGGCCAGGTCCGTGCCGTTCAGGATGTGGAGCAGCTGAAGCTTGATGCCATCCGCCACACCCTTCGCCAGATACCTTACCGTCTCAAGCATCATTTCCCTGGTTTCACCAGGAAGTCCCAGGATAACGTGGACAATGACCGTAATCCCTGCCTCCTTAAGCCGGAGAAGGGCGGATTGGAAGACAGGCAGGGGATAGCCCCTGCGGATAAAACGGGCCGTGGATTCGTGGATGGTCTGCAGTCCAAGTTCCACCCACACCGGTTTTATTGAATTAAGTTCCCGCAGCAGATCCACCACTTCAGGCCCCAGGCAGTCCGGCCTGGTTGCAACGGACAGGGCAGCTATGTCAGGGTGGCGGATAGCGTCTGTGAATATGGCCCTGAGATGGGGGAGCGGGGCGTAGGTGTTGGTATAGGACTGGAAATAGGCGATATAGGAACCAGGGCCGGACATTTTCCTTTGCACCTGCAGCTTGGCAGCTTCAATCTGTTCATGGACAGAATCCATCACAGGTGCGGCAAAGTCCCCGGAGCCTCCTGCGCTGCAGAAGATACATGGGCCGCTGCCAAGGGTCCCGTCACGGCCCGGGCAGGTCATGCCGCCGTTTAAGGAAAGCTTATACACTTTTTGACCAAATTGTTTTTTTAACTCATAGTCCAGGGAATGATAGGGTTTACCGTTCCAGTCCATATCAGGGGCACCGCCTTTTTAGATTTTTCATTTTTGGATTATAGCAGGAAACCGGGGGCATTTCCATAAAAATTGATACAAAGACATAAAATATTCTATTGTGGGCACAGGCCATGCTGTGATAAACTAATCCCAGACAGGGGTGCCCGCCCCTGATTTTGTGTATGATAAAGGAGAGGTAAGGCATGAAGGTAAATGAGACCATTCAGATGATGGAAAGTGAAGGCGCTAAAACACTTCTGGCTAAGTTATACGGAGAGGATGCCGTGGCAGGGAACGTGGCGCGGTATCAGGAACTGCTGAAAGGATATGAGAAGACCTTTGGGGACAGCGGGGACGTGCTCTTATTTTCCTCACCGGGACGCACGGAAATCAGCGGAAACCATACGGACCACAATCACGGCAAGGTGCTGGCGGGAAGCATTAACCTGGATTGCGTGGGCGTTGCCGCAAAAAACAGCTCCAGCCATGTACATATTGTAAGTGAGACATACAACCAGGACTTTACAATCGATCTGAACCATCTGGAACCCAGTGAGAAAAAGGCGGGGACCGTGGACCTGGTAAAGGGCCTTTTAAAGGGATTCGAGGAGTCCGGGTATTCGGTGGGCGGATTTAATGCATATATAACAAGCAATGTCATCAGCGCGGCAGGCGTCAGTTCATCCGCATCCTTTGAGATGCTCCTGTGTTCCATGCTGAATACATTTTTCAATGAGGGCCGTATGGATACCGTGGCCTATGCCCATATTGGCAAATACTCCGAGAATAACTACTGGGACAAGGCCTCAGGCCTTCTGGACCAGATGGCCTGCGCGGTGGGCGGGCTGATTACCATTGACTTCGTGGAACCCAGCGCACCGGCAGTGGAGAAGATAGATTTTGACTTTGGCTCACAGAACCACAGCCTGATCATCGTACAGACAGGAAAAGGCCATGCGGACCTGAGCGCCGATTATTCATCCGTCCCCAATGAGATGAAGAAGGTGGCCCAGTTCTTTGGCAAGGAAGTTCTGTCACAGGTGACAGAGGAGGAGGTAATCAGTAACCTGGCAGAAGTGCGCCAGTTTGCAGGCGACCGTTCCGTGCTGCGCGCCCTGCATTTCTTTGAGGAGAACAAGAGGGTGGAAGCAGAGGTGGCTGCCTTAAAGGAGAACCGTTTTGAAGACTTCTTAGCCAATATCACAGCTTCCGGCAATTCCTCCTGGAAATGGCTTCAGAACTGCTTTACCAACAGCAATTATCAGGAACAGGGAATCACCGTGACCCTGGCCCTCACGGAACTGTTCATTGCCGGGAAGCAGAAAGGCGCCTGCCGTGTCCACGGAGGCGGGTTCGCCGGTGTCATCATGGCCATGCTGCCCAACGAACTGGTGGATGAATACATCACCTACATTGAAAACTGCACAGGCAAGGGAAGCGCCTTCAGGATGAGCATCCGTCCCTACGGAGCCATCTGTGTCAACGGGTACATAAAATAAAACAGGGCAGTACTGCCTGCGTGTTTTGTCGATGAAAGGGCGGTAAATATTGTGAAATCCAGTGGTCATCAAGGGGACATTGCGGTATAATGGGACTCAGAAATGAGATAGGGAGGAGAATCAGTATGATAGGTGAGGAAACATTGAAACTCCTGAAAGAGGCATTGGCTGAGAGCCGTTATACGGTAGCTGTCTGCGGTTCCGGAATGCTGGAGGAAGGCGGTATCTTAGGACTTAAACAGGAGGGACGTGCCTATGAGATTGAGCAGGAATATGGGCAGTCCCCGGAGGAGCTGTTCCACATATCCTGTTTTTCCAGGAGACCGGAACTGTTCTATGATTTTTACAGGCGTGAGATACTGGAGAAGATACCAAGGATGACCCCGTCCGTGGAGGCGCTAACAGAGATGGAAAGGCGCGGTATGCTCCAGTGCATGGTAACCACCAGCATTTACGACCTGCCAAGGTCCGCTGAGACAAAGAATGTGATATACCTCCACGGCGGGATATATGAAAATACATGCACCCACTGTGGAAAGCATTACTCCATGGACTACATAAGGAATTCCAGGCACGTCCCCCTGTGTGAGGACTGCGGCCACATCATCCGCCCAGGCACGTTCCTGTACGGGGAAATGGTGGACAGCCAGATGGTAAGCCGCACCACCCAGGAGATATCCAAAGCCGATGTACTCCTTGTTCTTGGAACAAGCCTGCGCTCCGATGTATACAGTCATTACATCCGGTATTTCCAGGGAAAGAAGATGATAATCATCCACAGGGCGCCCAGGCCTTTGGATGAGAAGGCGGATATGGTGATATATGATCTGCCCCAGAATGTGCTGCCGTTGTTGGTGGGGGATGGGGGTTTATGATTTTTGAAGAGGGACGCAACCTCTGATTCTGATGCATCCCCGGAGGCAGGGGTGGGAGGCGGACGGGGTGGCGGGG
>OLOS01001207.1_pt1 | contig 22347 bp, 19 predicted proteins | sample 1672631 | NCBI WGS metagenome assembly OLOS01 (sample SAMEA3136707, study PRJEB25190) | human gut metagenome | biome: human gut; feature: human-associated habitat; material: faeces | place: Austria | collected 2013 | reverse complement strand
AATTCATTCCCGCCATCTGCCCTAAGGAATCCATCAGAGGCACCACCTTAGGACTAAGCACGCCCCACTTTGCGGCATATTAGGATAAAAAGACAAAAAAACACCCGCAGGACATGGATTGCTTTGAATCCCCTGTCCGCGGGTGTCCCTGCGTCACCGCATCTGTATCATATTATCCTTAATCTTAAATGTGCCGAAGCTGCGGATGAAGCTGGATATACGGCTGAATCCATACTGCTTGACATCGAAGGACGGGAATGCCTTTTTAAGCTCGTCATGGACAATGCTCAGGTTGTCCACATGTCCCTTATTCTCCCGTATCATACGGATGATTTCCTTTTCAATCTCAGCCTTGGAGATGCTGGCGCTTTTCTCCTGAACAAAGTAACCGCCGTGGAGTTTCACCACCTGGAAATCATTGTTGTCCAAGCTTTCCAGGAAGGTGGAAAGCTTGGAATAACCGTAGTTGCGCACGTCAAAATCCGAGAAACGCTTGGTCAGGAAATTGCCTACGCGGGCCAGGATGATGGGCTGGTTCTGGCTGTTATTCTCTATCAGCAGCTTGGTGATGGCTTTCTGTATCTCATCGATACTTGTAATGGTCTTCTGGTTCTCAATCACGGTGGCCTCAGGCGCATCATCGGAAGAGATGATTTCCAGAAGCTTGAAGGTGTCACAGGCAGCCCTGAACGGCTTGGGGGTCTTCTGTTCGCCGATTCCCATTACAAACATCCCGGCCTCCCTGAGGCGCTGTGCAAGCTTGGTAAAGTCCGAGTCACTGGATACCAGGCAGAAGCCGTCCACATTGCCGGAATAGAGGATGTCCATGGCATCGATGATCATGGCTGAATCCGTGGCATTCTTTCCCGTGGTATAGCTGTACTGCTGGATGGGATTCACGGACCAGTCCAGTAAAACGTTCTTCCAGCTGCGTTTCTCATTGTCCGTCCAGTCCCCGTATATTCGCTTGTAGGTGGCGATTCCCTGGTCTGAGACCTCGTCCAGGATATACTTGATATACTTAGGTGATACGTTGTCCGCATCAATTAATACTGCAAATCTTCTTTCACTCTGCTCCATAGATATGTTCACTTTCTTATTTATTTCTTAACATATCCAGTTTAACACATCACGGGAGGGGCTTCAAGGAGAAGTGAGCGACAAACGTATATATTTTGTACATGCTCAGCTCAAATAGGTCTTCATGCTCTTTAACGCGTTCTTTTCCAGGCGGCTGACCTGGGCCTGGCTGATGTGGATTTCCTCGGCCACCTCAGTCTGGGTCTTTCCTTCGAAAAAACGCATATCGATGATATGGCGTTCCCGCTCCGGCAGGCGTTTCATGGCTTCCACCAATGACAGGTCCTCCACCCAGTTTTCCTCCAGGTTTTTCTTGTCACTGATCTGATCCATTACATAAAGCGGGTCCCCGCCGTCCGTGTACACAGGCTCGTAGAGGCTGACGGGTGTCTGTATGGCATCCAATGCATAGGTGATATCTTCTTTGGATACACCGATTTCCTGGGCTATTTCCACGAGGGTGGGTTCCTTGGAATTGACCCTGGTCAGCTGCTCCCTTGCGTAGAGGGCTTTGTAGGCCGTGTCCCTTAAGGAACGGCTTACGCGGATGGAGTTGTTGTCACGCAGATATCGGCGGACCTCGCCCAGTATCATTGGGACTGCATAAGTAGAAAACTTGACATTCTGGGTGATATCAAAATTGTCAATGGCTTTGATAAGGCCGATGCAGCCAATCTGAAACAGGTCGTCTATGTTCTCCTGGCTGTTTGAAAAACGCTGTATCACGCTGAGTACCAGGCGCAGGTTCCCTTTGATGTACTGCTCCCTGGCATCTTTATCCCCGTTCAGTATCCTCTTGAATAGTTCCTCTTTTTCTTCATTACTCAGTAAAGGCAGCTTGGCGGTATTGACTCCGCAAATCTCAACTTTGTAGCCCGACATAATCCTTACCTCCGTTATATTGCCATACATCCTGACATAAAAAAATGGCAGGACTGCACTGGATGAATCTGCTATAACGAAATGATGTACTGATTCGGATGGTTTTATACGATTTGGGGGCAGAAAAAGATTTCCATTTTTTGTATTTCGAGATTTTAAAACTATTATTGCTGATTTCCTCGTTGAATTTATATCCAATCAGAATACAGATGGTCATATATTCCTATTTAGGGGGATAAAGAGGTATATGGTAGATACTGTGAATACAGGGAGGGAACTGAGAGATATCCCTCCTTCCGCGGTCCACAAAAGAGAGGGACTTGATGTTTGCAATCAAGTCCCTCTCTTTTTGACTGGTAGTATATATCTTATAACTTCATTTAAATCTGCTGTTCCCTGTCCTTATTGCAGCATGTCAGATAAATCTTGATGCATTCTGGTGTGGAATTCATGGCATATCTTGCCATATCCCTGGGTAGGACCGTCATACCGTCACAGGCCCATTTGACATACATATTAGAAGCACCATGAGCATTAAAAGCCAGGGCATACAGACATTCATCTGTAAGCACATGTTCTCCAAAATGGTTGGATATATAGTCTTTATAGTAATTATAGGTCTGGTTGTATATTGCTTCCAGAAGACAGTTCTGGCCTTCCAGATGGCATGCCTGAGTAAAAAAAGGCTGATTTAGTTTGGCATTTTCATAGATGCTTAAAAGATAGGTGTAAAAACCACTGGATTCAATTATTTTCTTTTCGCCTCTCAGTGTTCTGAGGAAAATCCAGAATATCAAATCATTTTTATCTAAAAAATGGTTGTAGAATGTCTGGCGCCCTGTGCCGACATGTTTGACAATGTCGGTAACGGTTACTTTGCTTAATGGTTTTTCATTACTCAATTCAATGATTGCATCAGCAAATAATTTTTTTACATCAATAGCCATAAAAATCCCCTTTGTGTAAGTTGTTATTGTACCCATAAAGATAAAATAATCATTCGGAATCGTCATGAAATTCAAGATTAGTAAATCAGAATAAACGGGTTTTAAGATACTCTTACCCACCATGATAATCTATATTTAGAAAATGTCAATATGTGCATTATTACATATTAGTAAAGGTGATTTTGGGTGCAGGGAGGGGGATTAAACGACAATAAATTCACAATAATGATAAAAATATTAATATTTTAGTACATGAAAATAGATTTCCAGTCCAAAGTACAGTCAAAATAGAATGTCCATATTTAGACAAATATATAAAAAAGTCCATATTTGTACACTATTAACTGATTATAAATTTAAATAATGCTATTTTTAGTATATAATTCAATTAATAAAAAATTAACAAGGCGAGATATACGAAATTATAATGGAATAATGGATAAAAATATAGTTTTTCAGTAAAACAGGAGGGAGATAATGGGGAAGCTAGTAGTTGAAATTGACAAAAGACAGGTAGAAAAGTACCGAAAACAGGGACTATGGGGGGATGCAACCTTACTGGACTACTGGTTATTGTCAGTTAAATCATATGCTGACAAAACCATGGTCGTAGATGACCAGGATTCGTCCTATACATACCGTGAACTGGACAGGGCGTCTGATTGTCTGGCCGTCTATTTAAAGGAAGAATGTAATCTGGAAGAAGGGGATATTGTCTCTGTCCAGCTGCCTAACTGGGCTGAGTTCACCCTGATCCTGATTGCCTGCCTGAAAATTGGTGTTGTGGTCAATCCATTATTGACAGGATTCAGGGAAAGCGAACTGATTCACCGGTTATCAAAATGTTCTGCCAAAGTCATGTTTGTTCCGGGGGAATTCAGAAATTGCAATCATGTGGTGCTGGCTGAAAAAGTTGCTGAAAGTGTTCCCAGCCTGCAGAAGATTGTGATTGTGGACAAACATTCTCCTTACAATGGACAAGGTAAGGGATGGGACCATCTTTCAGATATTCTGGAGAACGGAGGTCTGGTTAAGGAATACTGTCAGGGCAAAGCAGAGGATGTGGCAATTGTATTATTTACATCAGGTACGGAGAGTGTTGGAAAGGGTGTCATGCTGACCCACAATAATCTCATTGCCAATATGAAGGGCTATATTTCCATGACTGATCTGCACAGCTTTGATTCCATGATAATGCCTGTTCCACTGGCTCATGCCACAGGGTTGATGTACGGAGTCATAGTTCCGTTCATCAATGGAATGACCAGTGTTCTTTTGGAACGGTATACAGTGGACCGGTGTCTTGATATGATTCAGCAGGAAAAGTGCACTGTGATAGAAGGGCCAACAGTAATTGCTTATGATGTAATACGCCGGATTGAAGAGCGCCCTGAAGTAGATATCTCATCACTCAGGTTCTTTTACTGCGGTGGAGCGCCTGTGCCGCGTACCCTGGTGGAAAAAGCTTTAAAAAAGGGAATCAAGGTATTGGGGGTTTACGGCTCCACAGAGAGCGCTCCCCACTGCGTTGTATCCCCTTGGTTCCCTACTGAAAAGGTACTGACAACGGATGGACTTCCCGTTCCTGGTACAGAAGTAAAGGTGGTGGATGAACGGGGAGACACGGTAGGACCTTGGATTGAGGGGGAGGAATTATCAAGAGGCCCCGGCGTTTTCATGGGATATATTGATGAGCCGGAAATGACGAAAACAGCAATTGATAAAGATGGATGGTACCATAGCGGGGATTTATGCATCATGGATGATGACGGTTTCATACGTATCACAGGACGGAAGAAGAACATCATCATAAGAGGTGGGGAGAATATCAGCAGTGTGGAAATAGAAGGTATCCTTATGCTTCATGAGAATATCATTGAGGCAGCTGTGGTGTCTTATCCTGATGAACGCATGGGAGAAAAGGCCTGTGCGTACCTGGTATTGAAGGATAAGGGTCAGACCATGAGTCTGGCAGAGGTTCAGGCCCATATGGAAAAGAATGGAACAGCAAAGTACAAATGGCCGGAGAGGATAGAGCTGATTGACCATCTGCCCAGAACAGAAACCGGAAAGGTACAGAAGTTCAAACTTAGGGAGGATATCAGACGGAAAATAAAATGTCAAGCAAAGGGGATGGAGGTGAAATGATTCCGGAAAGGCAGAATTATACAACAGCCTGTATGGTAAGCCGCTGCCCGGCAATGAACAATGACCGTCCGGTATTTTTCCGGTGCGGAATCTGTGGCAGCATCAGTATAGTGTATGGGGATTGTTCTCTTACTGAATTCAAGTGTGGGTGTAATGGAACACGCCAGCGCTTGGAGACGCCTGGTTCAGAAGAGAAGGATGGAATCCATGCGCTGTCCTATGTATTTTTTGGGGGAGCGGAACATAATGCAGTGCAGATTTCAGTTGGGGACGGAAACCATCCTATGACAGAGGAACATCGTATCCAATGGATTTATCTGCTTACCTATGAAGGCGGGCAGCTAAAATACCTGGATACATCCTTAAAGGCGCGGACTACGTTTGCCATGGCTGGAATGGATGCCTATTCATACTGTAATCGCCATATATGCCATATGGGACATAAACACTGCCAGTTTCAGTGCAAGAGAGGCTGGGAAATTTACGCATACTGCAGCCTGCATGGTCTAAGCCGTCTGATATTATGACCATGCGGGGTTAACAGGAGAAGGAGGGTGAGAATCCATGAAGAAACTTTACACCCCGGGTACGATAGGAACCCTTGAGATTAAAAACAGGATAGTTATGGCTCCTATGGTAGACGGATATAGTGAAAAGGGGGCGCCTACTGAACGAAGCCTGGAATATTACCGGGTCAGGGCGGCCGGGGGAGTAGGTCTTATTATTGTTGGTAATATACATGTAGATCCTGCCCATAGGCATGTGATGCCTGGATTTAATTTATATGAGGATAGTTTTACAGAAAAACTTCGTCCCCTAGTGAATGTAATCCACGAGGGTGGGGCAAAAGCCTTTGCCCAGCTGATTCATCAGGGAAGATATGCAAAAACCCGTGATTACATAGACGGGGTACAGGCAGTAGCGCCTTCTGCCATTTTCACGCGCATGACGGGAGAAACACCCAGGGAGCTCACTGTCGGGGAAATCCTGTACTTGGAGAATGCCTTTGCAGAGGCTGCCAGACGGGCAGTAGAGGCAGGGTTTGATGGTATAGAGATATGTGCCAATTCAGGATATCTCTTTGGACAATTCCTATCACCCCTGACTAATATACGGGCAGACCAGTATGGGGGGAATCTGGAGAACCGTACACGTTTTCTTGCAGAAACCATTGCAGCTGTACGGGAAAAGGTGGGTAAGGATGTTCCTGTTACTGTACGTATTGGGGGCAGTGACTTTGTTGCAGGAAGCAACACCAACAAAGAGGCATGTCAGATATCAGTCATGATGGAACAGGCGGGAGTGGACGCAATCAGTGTTACAGGAGGATGGCATGAAAGCGGCGTGCCGCAGGTGACCATGGATTTGCCTCATGGTATATACAGCTATCTGGGAAGGAACATACGCAGGTATGTCAATGTTCCGGTCATGATGAGTAACCGTATGGATGTGAAGACGGCAGAAGAGTTGATTGAACGGAAAGATGTGGATTTTGCAGTATTTGGCCGGCCTATGCTGGCAGACCCGGAATTTCCGCGCAAGGCTTCGGAGGGGAGACTGGAAGATATCAGGCCCTGCCTGGGATGCAATCAGGGATGTCTGGACCACTCCATGAGCGGGAAAAGTATTCAGTGCCTATGTAATGCGGAGTGTGGCCGGGAAAGCAGTCTGATGGATGACGAAGGACGGCTTCCCACTGAGAAAAAAGCGGGACATGTAAAGAAAATCCTTGTCATTGGAGCTGGTGTGGCGGGAATGGAGTTTTCCAGAACAGCAGCTATGAGGGGACACTCCGTGGTTATATGGGAAAAGGAAACCTGTTGCGGAGGGCAGTTAAACCTGGCTGCGGCTCCTCCGGCCCGGCATGATTTCATATATCTGACAGAATACCTAAGGACAGCCTGTATAAAAGCAGGCGTAGAATTCTGCTTTGGGAAACAGGCAGATGCTCAGTCCATTTTAAAAGAGGTAAAGCAGAATCACTTTGATCATGTGGTAATAGCCACGGGAGCGGCGCCTCAAGTTCCCAGGATTCCTTCAGATGCAGGAGCTTATGTTGTGCAGGCATGGGACGTGCTTAAGGGGAATGTACAGACCGGTACAGAGGTAGTGGTCGTTGGCGGCGGGGCAGTGGGGATTGAGACTGCCATCCTTTTAGGTGAAGATGGAACCTTGACTCCCGAGGCTCTTAGGTTTCTTACTTTATATCAGGCAGAATCACAGGAAACCTTGTGTGGGATGCTTAACAGCGGCAGCAGGAACATAACTATTGTGGAGATGCTTGATAAAGCCGGAAAGGATATAGGAAAGACTACCCGATGGATCATGATGGACCGTCTGAGAAAACTGGGAATCAGAATCTATACCAGTACATGTCTGGAAGAGATAAAAAAAGACAGGGTAGTGGTGAATGGTCCTGATGGAATAAGGGAACTTCCTGCTGATACTGTAGTTCTGGCCATTGGTTCAAAATCAGAGAGCGGCCTGTATGGGCAGATAAAAAATGAATTTCATGAGGTTTCTGTTATCGGTGATGCCGTTACGCCCAGAAAAGCCATGGATGCTGTCAGGGAGGCGTACGACTTGGGGATTTCAATTGGCTAAAATTGAATCCTCCGGCAGATGTGTTACAGAACGGAACCCTATAATAAAAGGAATGCATAATTATGACAGAAAATGTTTTTTCCGGTTTGACAATACTTGATCATACGCGCTATCTGTTGGGCGGTTATGCGACTCAGGTTTTTGCAGACCTTGGTGCAGAGGTTATTAAAATTGAAGAAATATCAAAAGGAGATTTATGCCGGGATGATATCCCAAGGATAAACGGAGTCAGTCATTACTTCTCAGCGCTGAACCGGAATAAAAAGAGCCTTTCCCTTAATCTGAAAGACCAGGGGGGAAGGGAAGCCTATATCAAATTATTAGAGAGGGCGGATGTGGTCATTGAAAATTTCCGGCCCGGAGTCATGAAGCGTCTGGAACTTGATTATAGCATTGAAAAAAAAATCAAACCCGATATCATACACTGTTCATTGACTGGTTTTGGGCAGGATGACCCCAGAAGCTTAAAAGCTTTTCATGATATAAATTTTCAGGCTCTCAGCGGATATCTATCCCTGAACGGAGGGAAGACAAGTCCTATTCACTTTGTGGATATTTCCACAGCCATGGTAGCGGTGCAAAGTATTATGGCGGCCCTGCTACAGCGTAAGGAGACCGGTCAGGGAGCGTTTTGCGACATCAGGATGTTTGATTCCTTTGTGTGGTGGAATTCCATCCTGGATGCCAGGTATCAGTTTTCTGGAAATAAGTTGACAGAGGACACTTTGGACTTCCCGGTCCTGGCATACAATGTGTATGAAACAGCAGACCATGGAAGCATATCCGTGGGTATGCTGGAAGATAAATTCTGGAATCAGTTTCTTTCGCTGAACGGTCTTGATGAATTGAAACCTTTTAAGTTAAGCCGTCCTAAAGAAGCCCCAAAAGCATTTGATACATTGAAGAAACTTTTTAAAAGCCGGACCATGGACCAGTGGAAGAAATGGCTTAAGGATAAAGACATCTGCGCCATGTGGGTCATGGACAAAAAAGAGGCAGTAAACTACATAATATCAAAGGATACAGGCCTGATGGAATATTGTGATTTTCCATGTACGGGGGAGACTCTTCAGACTAGGATACCACAGCTTATAAGTTCCATCCCTGTTTCCCTGAAAACTGCAATACCAGCCCCAAAACTAGGTGAGCACAATCACAAGATCCTTAAAAGCTTGGGGTACTCGGAAGTGGAAATAATAAAAATGTCTGAAACAGGAGCTTGTGGAACGCTCTGGCCCTGTATATCAGCAGATAAAAAGGAGGAAGAAAAAGAATGTTAAACAATCAGAGAATCAGTGAGAAAGAACTCTATGACCTGAGAATGAAAATTCGAAATGTGGTTGAAAACGATTTGGAAGCCCTTTCGGCAGAAATGGAAAAAAGTAACGTTTATCCGCCTGAGATGTGGGAAATTGGAAAGAAAAATGATATGTTCCGCCTTTCTCTTCCAACGGAGTACGGCGGTATGGGATTATGTCTGGAACAATATTTTACAGTTCTTGAAGAAATTGGAAGAGGAAATCAGGCTATCCGAATGTTTTTCCATGTGGCCAATGGACTTAGCTGGGAAATCATGGCAGAGCATGGCAGGGAAGAGATGAAGCAGGAGTATCTTCCTAAGATGGGAACCGGAGATTATTTTGTAGCATTTGCCCTGACTGAGCCTGACTGTGGTTCTGGCGTTGATATCCGCAGCACTGCTGTGAAAAAGGGGGATAAGTGGGTTCTCAATGGACGTAAGACATTGATCTCCTTTACAGATATCTGTGATGCATACTATATCATTGCTGTATCAGATGAAGCTAAACGCAAAAAAGGCGGACATACTGCCTTTTATGTCCCGGCGGGAACTCCTGGAATGAGGATTGAAAATATGCCTCATATGATGGGATGCAGGGGGACCGGGCATGGGGATGTGGTAATGGAAGACATGGAGATTCCTGATGAATACCGCCTGGGGAAAGAAGGCGAAGGGCTGACAGTATTCCTTCATGCACTTGCCATATCACGCGCTTCCATAGGTGTCTGCCTTCTGGGACTTTCACAGCGTATGTTGGAATTAGCCATTGCCAGGGCAAAGGACAGGGTGACATTTGGAAAATCGTTGATTCAGCGTCAGGCAGTCCAGCAGATGCTGGCAGATATGGCCACACAGGTTCACGCACTGCGTCTGCTGGTACGTGACTGTGCCCAGAAAGCGGACAGGGGAGAGGACATTGAGATGATTTCCTCCATGCTCAAGCTTCACGGGATTGATACGGTCCGCACTGTATCGGATGGATGTCTTGAGATTTTTGGTGGTATTGGATATTTTGAAGATAATCCATACGGTCCGGTGGAACGCCTTTACCGCGACGCCCGCGCCATGTGGTTTGAGGAAGGTCCACGGACAGTACAGCGCCTTACATTGGTCCGTAGGGTGATTGATGCGGATGGGGAGATTAGGACATCCAATTATTGCTGACGAAATTAAGCTGACAAAGAGAGGTATCCAGACTATGAAACCATTAGAAGGCATAAAAGTGATTGAACTTGCAGAATATGTTGCTGTTCCGGGAGCCCCCCGGCTTCTGGCGGACTGGGGGGCAACCGTATACAAGATTGAGAGGCCCCAGGGAGATCCCAGCAGACACTTGGGTCCGTCTTTCAAAATGATTGATTTTATGAAAGAGGATTATAATCATTGCGTGGATATGATGGTAGGAGGAAACCGCCAGTATATCTGCCTGGATTTGAAAAAACCGGATGGGATGGAGGCTCTTCACAAGCTGTTAGAGACAGCGGATGTGTTCGCCACCAGCTGGCGCCAAAAGGCACTGGACAAGCTGCACCTGGATTATGATTCCTTAAAAGAAAAATATCCCGGGCTTATCTATGCCCAGGTTACGGGCTATGGAGACTATGGACCGGAAAAAGACAGTCCGGGCTATGATACCATATGCTATGCGGCAAGGGGCGGATGGTTCCGCTCCCTGCCCCAGGAAGGCGATGCTCCTATGAACTGGCCTAATGCCCTTGGTGACCTTCCGACATCAGTGGCCCTGGCTGCGGGAATCTGCGGAGCGTTGGTTAAAAAAGCAAAAACAGGACTGGGTGACCGTGTATTCATCAGTTTGTACCACACGGCGCTGTATTTCCTGACCGTGGGTATTGTGACCAGCACATATGACAACCACTATCCCAGTTCCAGAAAGAATCCTCCAAGCCCATTGAATAACACCTATCCTACCATGGATGGAGGATGGATTTATCTTTGTATGCCGGTATATGATGCCGAATTTAACAAATGTATGGATTTGATTGGGCGGAATGACCTGATAGATTCTCCTGAATACAGCAATTATAGTAAGGTGCTGGCAGAGGGTCGTGTTGCGGAAGTGGTAAATATTATTGAAGAAGGCTTTATGGAAAAGGATGCAGATGAATGGGTACGCATTTTCAAGGAAAAAGATATCCCGGCAGGAAAATGTTTTACTGTGGATGATATACTGGAAGATCCTCAGGCATGGGAAAATGATTTCCTCAGGAAAATCCACTATGATAATGGCGTTGACGGTATTGTAACAGATACGCCGGTACGGTTCCAGAGCATGGGACTTCCGCCGCTGGAGCAGTCAAAACCAATCGGTTATCATACAGAAGAGGTCTTAAGCCAGTACGGTTATACTAAAGAGCAGCTGGATGAGATGAAAAAAAACGGTGTAATCACAGTAAATAAACGTAACTGTGAATGATTAAGTGAAAACTTGTGAGGTGAACGGATATGACAATGATTTATACGGAAGACCAACTGGCCATCAGGGATTTGGTCCGTGACTTTATGGCAAGGAGAGTGAAACCCCACCTGAGAGAGCTGGATGATAAAGGGGAATTTCCACAGGATATATACAGAGAGGCGTTTGAAATGGGGCTTCACTGCCTTCAGATACCGGAGGAGTTTGGGGGGGCAGGTCTTGATTATGTGACTATGGCAGTGGCCTTGGAAGAAATGGGAAGGTGCGATCCTGGTTTTGCCATTACCATGCTCAGCACATCCATGACCCTTAAATGTATCCTTCTGGGCGGCAATGAGGAACAGAAGCAAAGGGCGGCTGATATCCTTATTCCAGGCGCACATGGCAGTTTCAGCATGACAGAGCCAAATGCGGGTTCTGATACACTCAGCCTCCGTACCACAGCCAGGAAGGATGGCGATGATTACATTTTAAACGGTACTAAGTGTTTTGCAACCAATGGGGCATACAGCGATTTATATGTGATTATTGCAACTGTGGACAGGTCCCTGGGATCAAAGGGAACGGTTGCATTTATGGTAGAAGGAAAAACACCTGGTCTCAGTGTGGGCAAGCATGAGAATAAGATGGGACTTCGTCTTTCCAATACCTGCAATCTGTTCCTGGAGGATGTGAGGGTGCCTGCTGCCAACATGCTTGGTTCTGTGGGGGATGGTATTAAGATTGCCCTGGGCGGTTTAGATACAGGACGTATCTATAATGCAGCGGTAGCAGTGGGAATTGCCCAGAATGCATTGGAAGAAAGCGTGGCTTATGCAAAAACCAGGGAGCAGTTTGGTAAACCCATCATAGAAAACCAGGCGATTAAGATGATGTTGGCAGATATGCAGATTGGCACAGAGGCAGGACGGCAGTTGGTATTCGGTGCCATGCGTCTTTTGGATGCAGGGGTGAAGAAAGTCAGCATGGAAGCATCCTGTGCAAAAACTTTTTGTAGCGATAACGCGGTGAAGGTGACAACAGACGCGGTACAGATATTTGGGGGTTATGGTTACAGCAAAGAGTATCCGGTGGAGAAGATGATGCGCGATTCAAAGATATTCCAGATATTTGAAGGAACGAATCAGATTCAGCGTCTGGTGGTGTCCAGGGAACTGGCCAAACTTTACTAAGTTTCTTTCTTGATTAAACAATAGGAGGGTTTCAATATGGCAATGAAGAGACCATATGGTGGGGAGCAGCCATATATAAAAGTGGGGATGTTTAAAGTACGTATTCCGTTTATTCATTGTAATCCTACATTTCCTGAGGCAATTCAGGGTATGTGTAATGGCGTGCTGTGTTTTGGGGCAATAGCAACCGTCATGCTATGTACAGGAGTAAGTGAGGAGGCTGCCTATGGGGCCGCTTTTCTCAGCACCTTTCTCTATATCATCAATTCCCTGGCAGGGGATCCGACTGTCTGTGGCTGGATTATGCCGGCAGTACCGCTTGTTGTTGCATTCTGCCAGGGCTATCCGCCGGAACAGCAGGTTCAGGCTATGGCTGCGCTGCAGTTGATGCTGGCGGCAATCTTCCTGTTCTTAGGAGGAACCGGACTTGCAAAGAAGGTAATTACCTTTGTTCCCCCAAGCATCAAGGGCGGGATTGTCCTGGGGGCTGCCATTGCTTCGATTTTTGGCGAGTACAAAACCGGTGGACGTGTGGGGACCTACCCCATTACAATCATGGTTTCGACCGTCGCAATGATCTTCCTTCTGTACAGCCCGGTTTTCAAAGGGTGGGTTAAGAAAGGGAATCCTGTGGCAAAGATGCTGGCCAGCCTGGGGCTGGTGCCGGCAGTCATACTTGCCATGATTCTGGCGGCTATCACAGGAGAGAGCCCCATGGAGTTTTCCATATTCCCAATCATTACCCTTCCTAATTTTGCTACGATGTTTAGGGAATTATCACCATTCTCTGTAGGATTTCCAAGTCCGGCCATATTGATATCCGCTATTCCCACTGCATTTGCCATTTATATTGTTGCATTTGGGGATACCCTGGTACTGAAGGAAATCGTCAGGGACGGAACAGCATCCAGAAAAGATGAGTATTGCGAACTGAATGTAAACCGTGTAAGTATCACTGCTGGTTTGAGAAACCTGATTCTGGGCTGCATCTGTCCTTTTGGACCACTTGCATCTCCGCTGGGAGCAGCCTTTACCATCTCCATGCTGCAGGGGTATGAGGACCGTGGGGAAAAAGGATTCTATAGTGTACACGGCGGCGCCATGTCAGGTAACTATATGCCATTCATTACCATGATTTTCACACCGATTGTAAGCCTTGTGCGTCCAATCGCACCTATCTGTATGAGCCTTTGCCTTGTCTCACAAGGCTTCACCTGCACCGCCAGCGGTATTGGCCTGTGCAGGGAAAAAACTGATTTGGCCATTGCCGGGGCAATTGCGGCAGTTATGGTTGCCAGAGGCGCTGCATGGGGATTTGCAGTGGGCATTGTATGCTACATATTTATTGCATCCAGGGATAAGCGTAAGGACGATCTGGCATATAACAGATCCGTTATTGCAGCTGAGGATGAAGAAGAGCGTAAGGCGCGGGAATTAAGGGAAAAAGAGCGTAATGCAGCCGCATAGGCAGGAGTGGGCTGTCACTATATAATATTGAAAATGAGGGATGAATCATGAATATTTTAGTATGTATCAAGCAGGTGCCGGATACTACGGAAATAAAAATAGACCCGGTTACCAATACATTGATTCGGGACGGTGTTCCCAGTATCGTTAATCCATATGACGGATATGCACTGGAAGCAGCCGCGCGCATCAAGGACGCGAATCCGGATACAAAGATAGTAGTTGTGTCCATGGGCCCTAATCAGGCAATAAAGGCATTAAAGGAATGTCTTGCAATTGCAGCGGATAAGGCATATCTTGTATCGGACCGGGCGTTTGGCGGCTCTGATACGCTGGCTACCAGTTATATTCTGTCGAATACCATTAAAAAGCTTGAAGAAACAGAGGGAAGATTTGACGCGGTTTTCTGTGGCAAGCAGGCTATCGATGGAGACACGGCCCAGGTTGGACCTGAGATTGCAGAGCATTTGGGACTGCCGCAGGTAACCTATGCACTGGAAGCAGAAACAGATGGGGATTCCTTCCGGGTCCTGAAAGAAGGGGCGGATTACAATATGATGATAGGAATTGCCATGCCCTGCCTTATTACGTTTACGAAACCAGGCTTTGAACCACGCTTTCCTTCCATTAAAAGGAAGATGGCGGCCAACCGCGCCGTTATTCCTGTATTGACTGCGGCTGATCTGCCGGATATTGATCTTACGCGTGCAGGGCTTAAAGGTTCGCCTACCAAGGTAAAGAAATCCTTCTGCCCGGAGCAGAAAAAGGGCGGAATTATCATTATGGAGGACAGTGAACATGCATCGGCAGCAAAGCTGGTTAAGATGCTTAGCGCTGCCTGCCTGATATAAGAAGGAGGGGAGACCGCAGATGGACGCAAAGACAAAGGATTTATGGGTATTTATTGAAACAAAGGAGGACGGAACCCCTAGAAAGGTGGGACTGGAACTGTTGAATCCGGGCCGTGACCTGGCTTACAAGCAGGGAGGGAAGCTGGTAGCTGTCGTAATCGGATACCATACAGATGAGTCAGTTAAGGCAGCAGGGGAATATGGAGCAGATGAAATCATTGTTGTGGATGCAGAGGAGTTTAAAGAATATTCCACTGATGCATATACAGCAGCCCTGACATTTCTCATAGAGAAATATGGTCCTACTACCATGCTTATTGGTGCAACACCCACGGGCCGTGACCTGGGACCAAGGCTTTCATGCCGGTTAAAGACAGGCTTGACTGCTGACTGCACCAGACTGGATGTGGACATGGAAACCGGCAATATGGCATGGACACGCCCTGCTTTTGGCGGAAACCTGATGGCAACCATTCTCTGTCCGGATTGCAGGCCGCAGTTAGGTACGGTGCGCCCTGGTGTCTTTAAAAAACCTACAGCTGGAATATCAAGAGCAGGCATTATTAAAGAGGAGTATTCCTTCCCCAAGGAAAAAATACGTACAAAAATTCTGGAAGTGATTCAGGAAGCAGCCAGTGAGCTGGTTGATTTGGAAGGGGCAGAAATCATTGTGTCCGGTGGACGTGGAGTAGGGGGACCGGATGGTTTTAAGCTGATTGGTACCCTTGCGGATTCACTGGGAGCTACTGTGGGCGCATCCAGGGCCGCAGTGGATGCGGGCTGGATTAGCCATTCCCACCAGGTGGGTCAGACAGGTAAGACCGTTGCTCCTAAGATTTATATTGCCTGTGGTATATCAGGAGCTATACAGCACTTAGCAGGTATGAGCGGTGCTGACTGTATTATTGCCATTAATAAGGATTCAGATGCGCCTATATTTGGGATTGCAGACTATGGCATAATAGGTAACCTGTTTGAGGTTGTGCCTGCCATGGTGGAGGAAATCAAAAAGGCCAAAGGGTAATAAGGAAAGAGTGCCGTTCATATATTATAAAAAACATATATGAGGTTTCCATGCAGACCATAACACAATACACGTTGACGGACCAGATGGATTACCAGGGGACCCCGGTCTTGAACTGTCAGATCCGCTATCCACGGTTTGACACTGCCTGCGGCCAGGATGCCCAATGGCAGGTGAATGAATTCTATCGTTCCATGTCAGAGGAAAAGGGGGCGTACTGCCGCAGCAGCCTGTATCCTGAGGCGGTCAGCGGATTAGAATACAGCCGCGCCGGGAATTTCCCCTTTTTCCCTTATGAGTTTGATGTGGGTTATAACGTGACCTTTAATGAGGAATGTTTTGCCAGCCTGTATTTTGACCAGTATGAGTTCACAGGAGGCGCACACGGCTCGACCATACGCACCTCCCAGACCTGGGATCTTAAAACCGGCAGGCAGCTTACGCTGGGTGATTTTTATCCGGATGACCCAGACTACATTAAAGAGATTCAGGAATGGATTGAGTATGAGATTGCCGGGAGGTTAAAGGCAGGGCCTTCCACGTACTTTGATGATTACCCCGAGCTGCTGCGAAGCACATTCCAGGCAGGGAATTTCTATCTTACGCCGGAGGGGATAGTGATTTATTACCAGCAATATGACATAGCCCCTTATTCCAGCGGCATAACGGAATTCCTCCTGCCCTTTTCAGGGACAGACTCATAAAAAGGCTTTAGACAGGGAAACAGCGCCGGGATTGAATTCCTGGCGCTGTTTCCCTGTCTAAAGCCTTTTATGACGTACTGTTACGCATGTATCCTTCTGGTATCCTACCTTTCTGGTATCTACCCTTCCGGCATCCTACTGCGCGTTCTTCCGGTATAATATCAATAATCCCTTCAGCAGAAGCGCATCATCCACGATGATCCTGTGGCGGCACAGGGGAGTGATGAACTTGGCCAGACCGCCTGTGGCGATAATCGTTGGCTCCTCGCCCAATTCCAGGGCCATGCGGTCCAGGATGCCGTCTATCATGTCCACGTTGCCGTAGATAATGCCGGACCTCATACAGTCAATGGTATTCTTGCCGATGACGTGGCCTGGTACCTCCAGGCTGATGTAGGGAAGCTGGGCCGTCTTGCTGCTCAGGGAATTAAGGGATACCTTGAGGCCGGGAAGGATGACGCCGCCAATATAATTGCCCTTCTTGTCCACCGTGCACAGGGTGGTTGCAGTGCCCATGTCAATGACCACCAGCGGAAGGGGATGCTCATGGCTGGCAGCCACCGCGTCCACAATCTGGTCGCTTCCAACGGTCTTTGGGTTGTCCATGATGATGTTCATGCCGGTCTTCATGCCGGACCCCACAAGAAGGGGAGAGATGCCGGTGACCTTTGTGACGGCGCTCATGATGGTGGAGTTAAGGGGAGGGACCACGGATGACAGGATGGCTCCCTCAATGGAACCGATATCAATCTGGTTCATCTCCAGGATGTTCTTAAAGCTTACTGCGTATTCCGTATCCGTGCGGCCCTGGTCCGTGGTGACACGCTCTATAAAATAGGTCCTTTCTTCATCAATACCACCGATAACCGTGTTGGTATTGCCCATGTCAATGGCTAAAATCATGCGGGGGAACTCCTTTCCATTGGAAAAAATATATGATATACTTTACCATGGATTGTATCATAGAACAATCTGAAAAACAACAGTCTTGGTCCCAAGGGAGGAAGTTATGTTAAAAGGAAAAACCGTACTTCTCGGAGTAACAGGCAGCATTGCCGCATATAAAATAGCCAGCCTTGCCAGCATGCTGGTAAAGCAGGGGGTGAAGGTGCATGTCCTCATGACAAGGAATGCCACGAATTTCATCAACCCCATAACATTTGAGAGCCTTACCGGCAATAAGTGTCTGGTGGACACCTTTGACCGGAACTTTGAATTCAGCGTGGAGCACGTGGCCCTTGCAAAGCAGGCGGATGTGGTCATGGTCGCCCCTGCCTCGGCCAATGTCATCGGCAAGATTGCCCACGGCATTGCGGACGATATGCTGACCACGACCATCATGGCCTGCAGGTGCAGGAAGATCATTGCCCCGGCCATGAATACCAACATGTATGAGAACCCGATCCTCCAGGATAACCTGGACATCTGCAGCAGGTACGGCATGGAGGTCATTGCCCCGGCCTGCGGTTATCTGGCCTGCGGGGATACGGGGGCAGGTAAGATGCCGGAGCCTGAGGTGCTGTTCCAGTATATATTGAGGGAGGCCGGATACCCCAAGGACCTGGCAGGAAAGAAGATCCTTGTAACCGCCGGGCCGACCAGGGAATCCATTGACCCGGTGCGTTTCATTACCAACCATTCCACCGGTAAGATGGGATATGCAATTGCGAAAGCGGCAGCATACCGCGGCGCGGATGTCACGCTGGTAAGCGGGCCGGTGGACCTTGCCCCGCCCATGTTCGTGGAGGTGGTGCAGGTTAAGAGCGCCCGGCAGATGTATGAGGCTGTCACAGGGCGAAGCAGCGGACAGGACATAATCATAAAGGCGGCGGCCGTGGCGGATTACCGTCCCGCAGCCGTTGGAACGGAGAAGATTAAAAAGTCTGACAGCGACCTTTCCATTGCCCTGGAGCGCACGGATGACATCCTTGGCTGGCTGGGCAGCCACCGGGAAGAGGGCCAGTTCCTGTGCGGCTTTTCCATGGAAACCCAGAACATGCTGGAAAATTCCAGGGCAAAGCTTAATCGGAAGAACATCGATATGATCGTGGCCAACAACCTGAAGGTTAAGGGCGCGGGATTCGGGACAGATACCAACGTGGTGACCATCATTACCAGGGACCGTGAGAAGGAGCTTCCCCTGATGGGCAAGGATGAGGTGGCGGATGCGCTGCTGACCGAAATCATGGCCTGCCGGGAACCGGGCCGTATCTGATGGTTCCCGGGTCTGGATGGAGTATGACAAAAAGACAGGAGCTGTGTCCATGAAACGTAAATTCCGCTTGCTGGAACATTTCAACAATATGAAAATAGGCAGGAAAATCATGTCCGCTTTTGTCCTGGCTTCCATCGTGCCTATCCTGACCATTCAGTTTATTGGCTATAATATGAATGCCAATTCCTTGAAACGCAAGATTGACACGCTGATGGTGGACAACCTGACCCAGCTTTCGGAACGGGTGGATCTGACCATGGATATATACTCCAACCTGGTTTATCAGATTTATGTGGATGATAAGATCATAGAAAATGTCAACATCCTTCTGGACGGGAATGGGGAGGGCCGGGAGGTGGCCTTCCATTCCATCTACAACCGTCTGCAGCAGGCGGAAAAGTCCGTCAAGGGCATCCGCAGCATCAGTGTAATCTGCGCCAACGGGCAGTCTGTCACCTATGATGCCGGCACGGGTTCTTCCATCGAGAACCTGTGGGATGATTACAGGGACCTGCGGGAGATAGAGCCTTACCAGGCAGTGCAGGGGCTGCCCGGCATGCTGGTGACGCCTACCACCAGACATAAGGGATATGATGGGGATGCGTATTATTTCCATATTTCCAAGTGCATGTATGATTATAATAACCTGGACAGGGGAACCATTGCCACCATTGTCATGAGTGTGGATGAGGGGGTGCTGCGGGACATATGCGCGGTTGCCATTGCAGAGGATGAGGCTGAGTACAACATTAATTTCATTACGGATACCGATGGGTTCGTCATATCCTACCCCAATCCCTTCTATACCGGAATCAACATGAATCCAAGGCTGACGGTTCAGGAATTCGTCCAGGTCACCGGCCTGCTGAAAGGGCAGAACACAGCGGTCAACAAGTATGTCAACCAGAACCGCGGATGGGTCTATTATAATGTCTACAACAAGGATTACATGATGCGGGATATCAGGAATAACCAGATCATGTTCATCCTTATCAGCCTGGCGGCCATCCTGTTTTCCAGCATCCTCATCAGCTATATCGTGCGCAGGATTGGCAGCTCGGTGGCCCTGATCACAGACGGCATTGACCAGGTAAAAGAAGGCAACCTGAACGTATCCGTTGCGCTGGAGAGCAGGGATGAGCTTGGACAGATTGCCAGCAATTTCAACGACATGACAGGGAAGGTCAGGAATCTGGTTGCCGAGGTATCGGAGGCAAAGGATAAGCAGAAAAATGCGGAGATCCGCGCCCTGGAAGCCCAGATTAACCCGCATTTCCTGTATAATACCCTGGACTCCATCAACTGGATGGCAATTGAAAAGGAAGAATACGAAATCAGCCGCATGCTGCGCAACCTGGGGGTCATACTGCGCTACAGCGTGAACCGCAGCAACCAGATGGTCAGCGTCACGGAGGTGGCTGACTGGCTGGAGAAGTACATAAGCCTCCAGCAGATGCGGTTTAACCAGTCCTTCCGGTTTGAGCTGAATGTGGCGGAGGCAGCCGGGAAGGTCAGGTTATATAAGCTGCTGCTGCAGCCATTTGTGGAAAACGCCATTATCCATGGGTTTAAGGATACGGAGAAGGGCGGTGTGCTGCGGGTGGATATATTCCTGTCCGAGACAGGGGAGCGGCTTAACATCATCATAGAGGACAACGGGAAAGGGATGCCCCGGGACATGGCGGAGTCCTTTAATGTGCGCGAACAGGCAGTGAAGGATGAGGGCGGAAGCATTGGACTGCACAATGCATTTGCAAGGATGGACATGTATTATGGCAGGGAAGCCGTGTGGAATGTGAACAGCATCGAAGGCATGGGGACGGTCGTTACCCTGACATTGCCTGTGGAAACAGATTTCTGACAGAGGAAATGCTTACTGTAAGGCTGTACGATGGACCGGGAGGGTGTTATGAGGATACTGATTGTAGAAGATGAAGTGATGATAAGGGAGGGCCTGGCAAAGCTTATTAAATTCCATACCGGGCACACGGTAATCGGCGAGGCTTCCAATGGACAGGAGGGCTTGAACCTGGCAGTCAGGTTCAAACCGGAACTGGTCATCACGGATATCCGCATGCCGGTCATGGACGGACTTCAGATGATAGAAAAGTTCCATGAGATGAACCTGAACATCCGGGCTGTGATACTAAGCGGTTATTCTGAATTTGAGTATGCAAGGAAGGCAATCTACTACGGGGTGGAGGACTATCTGTTAAAGCCCCTGGCAGCCGAGGACATCGTGGATGTGCTGGAGCGCATCGAGAAGAAGATGGAGGAGGAGGAACAGAAAAATGCAGGCACGCCCGGGCAGTGCATAAAGGAACTGGTATACGGCGGTCCCCTGACAGAGGAGGAGGACCGGCGTATCCGGTCCATCTGCGGCTTTGGCATGACCAGTCATTATAAGCTGTATCTGGGATATACAGGGGAGGCCCCCATTGGCTATGAGGAAGAGATAAAGGAGAAATGGGAGCAGATAAAAGACCAGCTGCCTTCCATTACCATGCATGTGGCGTCTGATAAGGTGCGGCGGCAGATCATATGCCTGGCGGCGCTTCAGGAGGGAACGGATGGGGAAGGGGACCTTGTCCCGTGCCCGCTCAGGCAGGCAGTGGAGCGCAGGATTGTGCGGCCGTACAAGCAGAGAAGCGGGCGGGCTGTCTGGGCGGAGGTATCCGCAGGCAGATGGGAGGACATACCGGCAGCGGCCAGGGATGCGGAGGCCCTGTTAAAGGAAGCCATGCCCGTGACGGATGGCGGGCTTCTCACAAGGGAGCGCATGGACCGGATCCAGTGGAAGGAGTTCCATTTCCCGGCGGATATCAGTATGGATATAAAGAACGCCCTGTGCCGCGGATTGCCGGAGGATGTGGGGAAATCAGGGGAACTGTTCATCCGGTATATGGAGGACGGGCCATACAAGGAGCAGGAAATCCGACAGGCGTATCTGAAGGCGGTTTACCTGCTGTTAGACACAATCCGGGAAATCGACGGCACGACCTATACGCAGATGCAGAATGCGGACCTTCTGTCCAAATGTACGGAAGCAGTCACCCTCCGGGAAATGGAGCAGAGCTACCGGGATGGCCTGGCCCTCCTGTGCAGTCCGCGGCGCATGAAAGAGGATATCAGCAATTACACCATCAAGCGGGCCATCAACTACATCAGGGAGCATTACAAAGAAGGGATATCCCTGGAGGAAGTGGCTGGAAGGCTGGGAATCACGCCGGAGTATCTGAGCACCCTGTTTAACCGGGAGATGGGGGAAAACTTTTCCACGTTCCTGAGAAAGTTCCGTATCAGCCATGCCAAGCGGCTGTTAAAGGGCACGGATATGAAGGTGTATGAAATCGCGGAGGAAGTAGGATATACGGATCCCAAATATTTTGCCAGGGTATTCAAAGAGGAATTAGGCATATCACCGGGAGATTACAGGCAGCAGTGACAGGAGGAAGGATACATGAAGGATGGTGTGGGAAAATGGAGGGCCGCGGACGGATTGGTACCGGCCATTTTAGT
>OLOS01001190.1_pt1 | contig 22591 bp, 20 predicted proteins | sample 1672631 | NCBI WGS metagenome assembly OLOS01 (sample SAMEA3136707, study PRJEB25190) | human gut metagenome | biome: human gut; feature: human-associated habitat; material: faeces | place: Austria | collected 2013 | reverse complement strand
GCTCGGTGGAGAGCACGACGCCGCCCATGAGCGGCACGCAGCCGCCGACGAGGCCCGTGCCCGCGCCGCGGACCGTCACCGGCACGCGGTTCTCGTTGCAGATGCGCATGACGGCCGAGACCTCCTCGGTGCTCTCCACAAGGCAGACGGCCTCGGGCGGGTATTTGCCGTAGATGGGCATCTCGTCGTGGGAATACTGCTCCTTGACCGCGGCGCCGGAGAAGAACCGCCCCGGCCCCACGGCCCGCCGCAGCTCCTCCGCGACGCCCTCCGTGAGTTTGTTGTACGCAGGCATATGCTTTGCCTCCTTTTCAGGCGATTATAAAAATGCGGGCCATTCCCATACGGGACGGCCCGCGAACACTTGTTACAGCGCCCCCATGAGCAAGGGAAAGGCATATTCCCTGTGTCCAAGCCTTTCAGCTATGGTGGGCTCGCCGTTACAGGCGGAGACAACTTTTTCGAACAACAGCTGTCCCGCCTCCTCTATACTCATATAACCGCGAACGATATCAGTAAGGTCGGCGTCAATATTTGCCCCAAGAAGCTTCATGGCATCGGGCGAACCTGTGAGTTTGACGGCGGGGGCTATTGGATTGCCCACCGGAGTGCCCCTGCCGGTGCTGTACAGCAGCACGTTTGCCCCTGAACACACAAGGCCCATGAGCGACAGCGGGTCAAGACCGGGATTATCAACCACGTAAAGACCCTTTCCCGTCGGATATTCGCCGAAATCCAACGCGCCTTCTATTGGAGCATTTCCGCCTTTTTTGACGTTTCCAAGCGCCTTTTCCTTGAGAGTACTTATGCCGCCGGCAATATTTCCCGGGGCGGGATTGCTCTCTTCTATGCTGCGCCCCATTATTTTTGCGCGGTCATACATGCTCATCATCATGCTTATTATCTTATCGGCGGTTTTCCTGTCCCTTGACATGCGTGTCAGCACGCCTTCGCCGCCGTACCAGCCGACTGTCTCGCCAAGAAGCGAAGTACCTCCGTTTTTTACTATAATGTCGGAGGCATACCCAATGGCAGGATTGGAAGCTGCAGCAGTGGTCCAATCTGAGGCGCCGCACTTTACGCCAAGACATATGTCGGAAACGCCTGCCTCTACGCGCTCTTGGCTTTTGAGCAGCTCCCTCATGGAAAGCACCAGCTTTTCAAGCTCGTTGTATGCTTTTTCAGTGGAGCCGTAGTCCTGAGAGCGCACAAAAGCGCTGGGCTTCTCATCCTCAACCAGCTTGAAAAGCTGTTCAGCGTCTATGCTCTCGCAGCCAAGGCCAACGAAGATGACCGCACCGACGTTGGGGTTTCTTGCGATCCCGAGCAAAATAGCCTTTATACGCTCAACTTCATTGGGAAGTATAACACAGCCGGAAGGGTTGGTAATGGCCACCACGTCTCTGAACTTGCATTCGATATCGGAGACGATCTTATTTGCGCACACTGCGGTCGAGAGGACTGCAACGTAATTTCTGAAGCCAACGAGGCCGTTCTTCCTCCGGTATCCATACAGCTTCGGCGTGTTGCTGAGCTTGAGACTGTCGTCCAACTCGACAAGGTGCTCCGGGTCAAATTCGTAAAGATAGTTTTCCTTCCAGTTCGATATGGGGTCGCTCAGATTGTGAGTATGTACATAATTGCCCGCTTCAATGTCACAGACAGCTGTACCTATTGAGTGCCCGTATTTGACAACCGTTTCGCCGCACTTGATGGGTCTGACGGCAAATTTGTGCCCCTGGGGAAGCGACTGCACTATTTTCACCTCGGGGCCTTCGCCGTTTATAATAACGCTGTCGCCTGCATTCATGGCTTCGAGTGCGACCGCCACATTGTCGCAGGCATCAAATTGCAGAGCTTTTTTTGTCATGAGAGATCCTCTTACCTTTCAGAAACTATGCCGTCATTACATCTGATGGCATCGCGGAAGGACAGGGACATATGGCCGGCATTGTCTCTAATGAGAATGTTTTTGCGCCATTTCGGGTCATTCATGACCGGATAGTCGGTACGGTAAAATACCCCCCGACTCTCTGTGCGCAGCTCGGAAGCCTTTATCTGCATGTCTGCGACAAGCAGCATGTGCCTCAGATGTATGAGTTCAGCGGCCTCCTCCAGGCTTGATGCGCGCGCATTCTCAAGTTCGGATCTCAGGCGCTGAACTTCAAGGCCTGCGGCTGCGATGCTCTCAGCACTTCTTTGGATACCGAGATACTCGTGAAGGCATTCACCGAGCTTGCGCCTCAATCCAGATGCTGAAAACGTTGGTTCGCTCCCGGAGATCCCATGGAAGCTGAGCTCAGCCTTTGCCCAGGCGCGCTCTGCATCCTCCATCTGAACAGAGCCAAGCCTGCTTGCATAAGCTGCGGCACTGTCCCCGGCAATATGTCCAAAAACAACAGTTTCGGCTCCGGCGCTGCCCCCGAGGCGATTTGCGCCATGAAGACCTCCTGTGACCTCGCCGCAGGCGAAAAGACCGGCAACATCCGTGGAGCAATCCGTACCTATTACCACTCCTCCGAGATTAGTGTGCGCCGCAGGCATCATCTCCGGCATGTCTCTACATAGGTCTATTCCGGCATCTGCCGCCGCCCTCGTGAAGATGGCGTGGTCGTTGTACAGAAAATCCCTGTCCATCATCGTCAAATCATAATATATTCCGCCATGCGGAGTGCCTCGGCCGGCTCGTACCTCGCTGAGCATGGCGCGGGCAAGACTGCCTTTCTGCGCGTTTTCACGGGTCAACCCGTAGTCGGCCAGGAAATCGCGGCCCTCTCCATTTCTGAGAATTGCCCCATGCCTTAGCAGAGTGGTTGCGATGACTTTGCCGGAGAGCTTTTCGGGCCAGACAAAGCAGCAAGGCTCAAATTGCTGAAACTCCATGTCAACAAGTCTGGCCCCGGCTTCATATGCCATGGCGTAGCCGTCGCCAATGAGCGCCCTCGGGTATGTAGAAAAGCTCTGCATAGCACCGCAGCCGCCCAACGCAAGAACTACGGCGCCGGCATAATAGCACACCAGCTTTTGTTCCCGCTTATCTAATCCGTAGGCGCCAACAGCTCTTCCGTCAGAAACAAGCAGACCAAGTATGTCCACGGGGGAATCATGTTTCACACCGAGCTTTCTGCAGAGAGAACTAAGCACGCGCATCTCGGCTGTACCGCTTGAATTTCCGGCCTTGATGAGCCGGGGATACGCTGTTCCCAAAGTATGAATAGGCAAATACCTGCCCAGCGCATCCCTTTCAAACTCCACGCCGATGCTCTCAAGATATTTTACTTCACCGAGAACCTTGTCGGAGAGCACGCGCGCAAGGCGGCTGTCATTGACGCCATATCCGCTTATTTCAAGATCTTTGAAATACAGCTCAGCAGAGTCTTGCGGCATTACCGGGGCATTGAAGCCCATTATTTCTGGGGAAGCGCTAACGGACTTGCTGACAACGACGACGGAGGCTCCGAGTTCAGAGGCGGCGACTGCGGCACGCAGGCCTGATACGCCGCCACCCAGGACCAGGACATCGGTAAATTCGGTTCTATGCTCCAAGTGATATCCCTCCATACACACTTACAGGTCGCAGACCAGACCGGCAGATGCCTATCCTGGCGGTCATAAATAGCGGAGATGCCGCTCAAAGAGCCCTGATCGCCTGTTTCATTGCTTCTATTCCAAAACCTAAATGCTCCATTTGCTCTTCGAAGGAGCCGAAACCGGGGAAGATGTCCGGTATACCAAGACGTTTTACCCTGCAAGGCACACCGCTTTCTGCTATCGTCTCGCATACCGCGCCGCCGAGCCCGCCTATGATAAACGCGTCCTCAACGGTTATGAGCCTGCCGGTCTTGGCGGCAGCACGGAGCAAAAGTTCTGAGTCGAGCGGCTTGAGAGTATGCATGTCGATAACGCCGACATCGAGGCCTTCGGCCCTCAGCTGCTTTGCCGCTTCGACGGCGTAGGCGAGCATTATGCCGCAGGCGACAATATATCCGTAGCTGCCCTCCATGAGCTCAATGCCCTTGCCAAAGCGGAATTCATAATCACCCTTATAGACCTCGGGCTCGTTTCTGCCATTTGCAAGGCGGATGTATACGGGTCCATCAAAGTCTGCGGCCGCTTCAAAGGCCTTGACAGCCTGGGACGGATCTCCCGGCACGCAGAGAGTCATCCTTGGAAAGGTGCGCAGGATCGCCAGATCTTCCATGGCGTAATGTGTTGAGCCGCATGGACCCTGCGAAAGACCGGTGTTGTTGCCTATGATCTTGACATTGGCGTTCTGATAGCAAATATTTGTGCGTATGCCTTCTCCGGCCCTGAGAGTATTAAATACCGACATGCCGTAGACAAACGGCAGGTAACCCTCAAGCGCCATACCAGCTGCCAGATCCATGGCAGCCATTTCTGCAATGCCTGTATTGTAATACTGCTTGGGGAATTTCTTTATAAACTCCGGCATTCCGGCCCGCGCGACATCGGCGGAGATAAGCCTGAACTCCGGACGTTCGACAGCCATTTTCTGCATAGCCGCATCTATTGCAGGACGGGCATGTCCCAACTTTTCACCAAATGCATAAGTCTCTATCATCTCAATAGCCTCCTTACCTGTATCTGGTCTGCCTGACCTCGGCCAGCGCCTGCTCAAGCAGGGCGGGGTCTGTCAGCATGCCGTGGTGCCAGGAGGGCGAGCCTTCCATGAAGGAAACGCCATAGCCCTTTACCGTGTGGCCGATTATAACGGTGGGGATATCACTGTCAGCCTCAGGGATGTTGTCCAGGGCGTCAACTACTTGCTCCATGCAGTTGCCGTTGATCTCTACCACATTCCAGCCGAATGCCTCGAATTTTTTGCCGAGCGGTTCCAGCTTCAGTCCTCCGTAGTATTCCTCGGTGGGGGAGCTCAGGCTGACCATGTTTCGGTCGATCAAAGCGACCAGATTGCCGAGCTTATAGTGGGAGGCAAGCATTGCCCCTTCCCAAACTGCGCCCTCATTGCACTCTCCGTCTCCGAGTAGCGTAAAGACGTGATGCATATCGCCGCGCTCTTTGGCGGCCAGCGCCAGTCCGGAGCAGAGAGTCAGCCCGTGCCCGAGCGAGCCGGAAGAGACCTCCATACCGGGGTTCTGATTCTTGCATGGGTGCATGCCATAACGGCTGCCCCAGGCGCCGTAGGTTTCAAAGATCTCATCTATGCTTCCATAGCCGGCCATGGCCATTGCAATGTACAGACACCCGGCGCCGTGCCCCTTTGAGAGAACGAAACGGTCCCTCTCCGGCCATTTCCCGTCGTAATCGAGATTCTTTTTCATCTTGTACATATAGAGCGCGGTCATCATGTCGGCCATTGAAAGGTCGCCGCCAAGATGTATGACCGTCTTTGCCGAGAGCTTGAGCACCAGTTCCCTCATCTCGAGAGCTTGATCCTTGAGCCTCTCGATGGTCTGTTTATCAGCCATAGGTATCTTTCCTCCCTGATCTTTATTTCCGAGGCTTTGCGCCCCTTGTTCTAATTATTTATTCAGCAATGCGCATGCCAACTTAAAAATGCCGCAATGAACCTCCATATGCTGAACCAGAGGCAAAACTGCGGCAAAGTGTTTCAAAACTACGTATCATTTTTTTACTGTAAATGTTTCAATGTCAAAATGCACCCGATTGCAAAGGCCATTCCAGAAAGCATGTCGGCGCCGGAACTGCCGCCGACGAGCAGGAGAGACCGCATTTTACTCATGGCCTGTTGTGTTCCGAGAGGCTCAAGACATTCTCTCAACATGGAAAAATCACCGCCCCCGGCAGAAGCCAGAAGATATGCTGCACTTATAACGCCTGTACGCCGGGCAGCCTGTTTGGTGATCTCCAAAGACAGCTCGGACAGTATCGGCAGCTCGAGTCCCCAGGTTTTGAGGGAGTAATTCAAAGCAAAGAGCATGCCGGTGAGAAAGTCGTCAAAGGAAGGGGTCAGCCCGCGGCCAAGGCCGATCAGACCAGAGAGCGCCTCAGGCAGAGCAGGGGAGTCGTTTTTCGCTATGGCGCTGCGAAACAGCAGCATGTGACCAAGGCCTGCTCTGGCAAAATCGTCTGTCAGCTTGTCCCGCTGCACCTCAGCTCCCGGTGGGATACAGTAAGGCAGCAGACTTGCTCGTTCACTCTCCACGAGAACGGAAAGGGAAATGCGGTACAGTTTGTACAGGCTCTCCTTTGACGGCATATATGGGACGGAACGATAAGGCCTTCCCGGCGAGACCAAAACCTGCAAGCTGTATCCGATGCCTCTGAGTCCCTCAGACGAAAGAACGGCTTTGCTCCCAGGCACCAGGCCAAGCTCCCGTCCCGAGCCGGAAAAAGCTCTCACGGCGATCCCGAAGGGAAGCGAGCCATACTGCGAATCGTGTATAAGCACGATGCCGCACGGCCCGTTGAAATACACGCCTTCACTGAAAGCTCCGACAAGCTCAAGCTCTTCGCCTGAATAAAAGCGGCGCAATAGCTTCTCATCGTAGACTACGCCGTCAAACAGCATTTGCATCCTCCATGGCCTTAAGCCGTCTGTGCAGCGTGGGACGACTAATTCCGAGCTTCTTTGCCGCGGCTGTCTTATTCCCGCCGCATTCTCTGAGCACCTGGCGGATAAGTTCAGACTCGGCTGAGCTGATCAGTCCTGTTTCAGGCCCTGACACGTCAGGGACGGGAGGCTCCTGCTTGATATGGAGGGCCTCCATTGCTTCATGACCAGAAACAGTTCCGCCGGAGTTTGTAACGACCAACCGCTCGATCACGTTTTTCAATTCCCGAACGTTTCCCGGCCAATTGTAGTTTTTGAGTATTTCCAGGCTTTCGTCATTGTATTCGATAGGTCTCCTGTTGTTCTGGGCAGAGTATTTTTTGCTGAAAAGGTCAATGAGCGCACCTATGTTCTCCCTGCACTGCCGAAGCGGAGGCAGTTTCAGAGAGAGCACATCAAGCCTGTAATAAAAGTCACTGCGGAAGGTGCCCGCCTCTACCATCTGTCTGAGGTCCCGGTTTGACGCTGCAATTACTCTTATGTCTATAGGGATGACCTTGTCGTCGCCAACGCGCATGATCTCGTGTTCCTCCAGCACTCGCAGAAGCCGGGCCTGCATGTCGAGGCTGGTCTCTCCGATTTCATCGAGAAAAATGGTGCCCTTATGGGCAAGCTCAAAAAGTCCTATTTTGCCTCCTCGCTTCGCACCGGTGAATGCGCCTTCAACATAGCCGAACAGCTCGGACTCAAGCAGGTTGGCGGGGATCGTGGCGCAGTTGACTGCGACAAAAGCCTCATTTCTCCGAGAACTGAAATTGTGTATGCTCTGCGCGAACATCTCTTTGCCTGTACCGGTCTCACCGCTTATAAGGACGGAGGAGTTCACTATTGCGTATTGCTTTGCGATGCGGACGGTTTCGCTCAGAGCGGGGCTTTCCGCGCAGATGTTCTCGAACGTGTTTTTGGCCACCAGTCCCTTGTTTGCCAGCTTCTGGCGTATTTTTCTCTCTATCTTGTGGACGTACTCCACCTCCTGCATGACCATCACTATGTTGTCCGTCTGCCCTTCAATGGGCAGGAAAGAAGCGGAAAACTTGTAGCCGTTGAACTCGTAAAGCTCATCGTAGACTGGCCGACTGGAGAGCAGGGCTTTGTCGAGCTGGGAGCGCATCTCCGGCAGGGGGAGCTCGGCAAGGCGGCCGCCGCTGCCTATGAGCTTGACGGCGCGCAGGTTCGCGTGGCTCACGGCACCGGTTCCGTCAACGACGGCGACACCCTCGCCTATGGTGTTGAGCGCTGCCTCGAAGAGTCTGTCCCAGTGCCTGTCGCGCTCCATGGCGGACAGGAGGCTCTTGGCGTCGGTTATGGCGGTTATTATCTCGTATTCGCTGGTCTTGAGGCAGTAGTCGTGCAGTCCGTAGGCCCTGGCCGCTCGGACCGTGTCGTAGCCGCCGATGACTGCCTTTATGCCGGCGTTCCTAATGGCCGGCATTATGGCCGCGAAGTCCGCCCAGCGCACGACCTCGTAGTAGTGTATCTTCGCGCCTATGGGCCTTTCGAGCTCACGGGTCATCTGTATCATGGTGGGGTTGCCGATAACGGCGAACTCCCCCCAGTCGTTGGCCGCGTTAGCAAGCAGGGCGGCAATGTTGTTGCCTGTAAACGGTATCATAGTGACGGGTATGCCTATACCCGCCTCGCGCAGGAAGCGGGCGTGGCCGCCGCGGGCTATCATAATCCGCGCGCCCTCCGACTCGCACTTTCTGGCAATGTCGAGGCTCTCCTCGTATGTGTGGGTGAGGATGACCTCTATCTCATCCTCGGCCCCGGCATGCTTTGCGGCGTCCTTCGCCATGCTTATCATGTCGTCGCTGTTGACCAAAAGAGCAATATCTTTCATTCAATTCTCCATTTCCGCCGGCTGACCCGGCTGATGCGCCGCCGCGCAAAAATTTGTGGTGTTATTGTAACATATTTTAACGCTTGTAACACTTGTTTTCACGGGCGGCAAACCGCACCGGTCTATAGACAGGTGCGGTTTTTGGAGAGAGGGGTCATTCGCCCTTTTCTGCGGCCTCGATATTGGCGACTTCCTGGAAATTGGTGACCTCAATCATTGTCCCGAGTTTTTTGTTGGTGTCGAAGAACCCCCACTTCAGGGCGGGGTGCCTGGAATTGGGGCCGGTCTGCACCAGGTGCACGCCGTTGCTGCTCAAATGCTTCACAAAGGCGTCAAAGTTGTCCGTGTCGAACGCCACGTGGTGTATGCCCTCGCCGTGCTCGTCCAAGAAGTCGGTGAGCGCGGAGCGGTCGTTGTAGGGCTGCAATATCTCAAACTCGATCCCGTTCATGTTGTAGAGCGCCGCGCGCTGATAGAAATCCCGCTCCTCGCCCAGGTAGTATTTCGGCCCCGGCGCGGACGGGGACTTTTCGATGACCCTGTCGGGCTCCGCGCCGAGCAGCAGCTTGAACTGCCGCATGGTCTCGTCAAGGTCCCTCACTACAAGGCCCACCTGCACGAGCTTGGGTTTGGAAAAGCTGTCGTTCATAATAATCACTCCATGAGCCAAATCATTTTCCACACTTTGGGCTTGCCGTCCTCGTCCAGATCCATCCCGGACAGGCCCTCCATGTTCTTGTTCCAGGCGTCGAGGATGTCGCGGTGCTGCTCATAGACCTCGGCCTTGCGTTCGGGGCCCAGGTATTCGTAGTAGCCGATGGTGTCCTCGCCGTTTGCCCAGATGGAATAGTTGCGCATGCCGGCAGCGCGCATCAGCTCTTCCATCTGCCTGCACATGGCGTTGTGCTTTGCTGCGTATTCCTCAAGTTTCCCGGGGTTCACATGCCCCTTCCAGCAGAATCGTTCCATTATAACTGCACCTCGTCACGGTAATCTGAGTACCTTCGAAGTCAGAAGGTCGTATATCGCGGGCACGTCGTTTTCCTGCCTCAGCCGCCTGAACTCATCTCGGGGCAGCTCCCGCGCTGTTTCCCACAGCCCGAGAGTGCGGCGGACGGAGACCTTTGTGGCCTCGATGCCGTCCATCCTGGGCGGCCAGATATCTAGCACGTAGTACCCGTCGTAGCCAACGTCCTGAAGCTGCATGAAAAACTCAAGCGTGCGCCAGAGGCTTATGCTGCCTATCAGGAAGTCGTCGTCGGTCTTGCCGTAGCAGTCGCTGAGGTGGACGTGGAACAGGCGCTTGTACCGGTTTATGAGCGCAACGCTCTCAGCGGGATTTTCGCCGGCTACGAGGGCGTGGCCGTAGTCAAGAATGATGCCCAGATTAGGCAGAGCGACCTCGTTGCAGATGGTGAGGGCCTTGGGCGCGGTGGACACATACTGGTATATGTGAGGATCCGCGGGCTTGTACTCGATGGTGACGTTCACATCCGCGCGATGAGAGGCGATCTCGCGCAGGCCGTCGATGAGATAGCCGTAGCGAAGCGCGTAATCATCCTCGAACGGGTAGTCGTAACCGTCGTGTGCGAGCCAGAGCATGACGTCGACGCCGCCGATCTCGCTGCAGAAGTCCATGGCCGCCTTGCCTTTTTCTATGAACTCGCGCCGCAGCGCAGAATCACGGCTTGTCAGCGTGCCCTTTGCGTAACGAGGCTGTGAATATGTGTCCAGGACAACGGTGCCGGGGGATATGCCGTACTGAGCCATGTACGAGCGCAGCTGCACAGGGTCCGTGTCGGGCGAATAGGTGACGGGTATGGCGTCCACGTATTCGATGTCCCGGAGGATCTCCATCTGACGCTCGAAGGGCACGTCGGCTTTGTAGTTTTTCATGAACCTGTCGTTGCAGGAGGAGAAGGCCGAGCGCGAGGCCTCGATTTTCATCATGTTTGCAGACTCCTTTCGCTCCGATGAGGGCCCGCGCCGGAAGGCGCGGGCCCTTGCGGCACTCAGCCCTTCATTTCGATTATCTTGTTGAGCATCTCGACCGCCTCGGGGTTGCCGAGCGCCTCGATTTTCTCGGTCCAGTACTGGCCGAAGATCTCAACTATCTCGGCCTTGGACGCCTCGTCGAACTCCGTGAAGACGGCGCCCTCGGCTTCGAGCTTTTCGATGTAGTCCTGCTCGTTGGCCTCGCACTGAACGCGCTCTTCCGCGGTGACCTCCTCCAGGGCGGTCATCATGATCTCACGGTACTCCTCGGGCAGGCTGGCCATGAACTCCTTGTTTGCGACGATGCAGTTGACGCTCAGGAGGTGGCGGGTGCCGCAGATGTACTTGCCCAGGCGGTGGAAGCCGCCCTCGTAGATGTTCTGCAGCGGGACCTCAACGGCATTGATGATGCCGGTGTCCATGGAGGTGTAGGCCTCAGAGAAGGCCATGGTGACATAGCTGAAGCCCATGAGGCTGAGCAGGTCGGTGTAGGTGTCGATCTCGGGGGAGCGGATGAGCACGCCCTTGCAGTCGTCAAGCGAGGTTATTTCCTTTTCCGAGCATACGTAGCGGAAGCCGCAGTAGAAATAGTTGAGTATCTCGAGGTTGCTCTTCTCAGAGACGAGGGCGTTATACCACTGGCCGACCTCGCCGTCGAGGATCTCGGTGGCCTCCTCGTAGCTGTCGTAGAGCATGGGCAGCGAGAGCAGGGCGGACTCGGGGACGTAGGTGGCGATGTAAGAGGGCTCGGTGATGGTCATGTTGTAGACGCCGTTCTGGACGCCTTCAAGCAGTTCGGTGTAGGAGCCGAGGGCACCGGAGTCTGTGTAGTCGAAGGTGATTTTGCCGTCGGACCGCTCCTCGACAAGCTCGATCCACTTTGCGGCGTAGACGCTCTCAATGTTCGCCGTGCCGTTCGGGGTCGCGAAGACTATGGTGATAGGCTCAAGCTCGGCGTCTCCTCCGTCGGAAGCGGCCGCCGGGCTGTCCTCAGCCGGGGCTTCCTGACCGCAGGCGCAGAGCGTGAGGGCCAGTGCAAAGACGATACACAGGGCCAGCAGTTTTTTCATTTTGGTTTCCTCCCATATTTCATTTTGATTTTTATCTAAACTGCCAAAGCGCGGGGCAGTTTACGCACCGTAGAGCATCCCGGGGATGAAGCTGGCTATGTCGGGGATGAGCATGAGCAGTATGACGACGACTATCAGGGCCAGCATAAACGGTATGATGGGCTTTACCATGCGGCTGATGGGCGTGCCGTCGATGCCCGAGATGATGAAGAGCATGGAGCCGACGGGCGGCGTCATGCCGCCGGACATGATGACTATCATAAAGATCATCGAAAACTGCAGCACGTCTATGTTCATGGCCTGTACGACGGGCAGGAAAATGGGCGTGAGCAGGAGCATGGTAGCCGTGCCGTCCACAAAGCAGCCAGCGATGATGCAGATGATGGATACGAAGGCCAGCACGCCGAACTGACTGTGGATATTGTTTGTAACGAAGTCCGCAATGGCCCCGGTCACACCCTCACGCGCGAGCATGTAGCTGAAGATGGAGGAGATGGCGATAAGCGAGATGGGACCGACAGCCGCTATGATGCCGTCGCGCAGGGAATCCCAGATCTCCCTGACCTTCAGCCTGCGGGCGATGAGGCCGTAGGCAATGCCGTACAGCGTGGCGATAACGCCGCACTCAGTTGCGGTGAAGAAGCCGCCGAGTATGCCGCCGATGATTATGATGGGCATGAGCAGCGCCCAGATGGCCCTGATGAAGGTCTTGCCGACGTGTTTGAGGCCCTGGAAGGGGATCTTGGGAATGTTGCGCTTCTTGGCGTAAATGACGCCGGTGACCATGTAGCATATGCCCAGCAGCACGCCCGGGAGTATTCCGGCGGCGAACAGCTTGCCGATGTCCAGACCGGTGGCGTTGGCGTAGACTATCATGATTATGCTCGGTGGTATGATGGGGCCTATGCCGGCGGCCGAGACCACGATGGCCGAGGCCCAGCCGTCCTCGTAGCCTCCCTTCTTGAGGGCGCGCAGGCAGATGGCGCCGAGCGCGGAGGCATCGGCATTGGAGGAGCCGGAGATGCCTGCCATGAGTATGCCTGCCAGCTCGACAGTGCAGGCCAGGCCCCCACGCACCCATCCAATCACAGAGTTTGCGAAGTCAACGATGGCCTCCGTTATACCTGTTCGCTCCATGACCTGGCCGGCGAGCATGAAGAAGGGGATGGCGATGAGTGAGAAGCTGTCCACAGCCGTGTACATCTTCTGACCCATGACAAGGCTGGGAATGCTTCCGTCCTGCAGCAGCCATATGACCGGCGGCAGGCCAAGGCAGAGCAGTATGGGCGCGCCCAGGATGAGCAGCGCGGCAAATATTCCTATGCATATCCAAAGAATCATCCGCTACGCCTCCTTTTCCTTGCTGCCCCGCCGCAGTTCTTTGAGCAGGGAGATTATCTGGTCCAGCTGAACTATAAACATCAACACGCAGCAGGCGCACTGTGCGCTGTAGAGCGCGTTCTTGGGTATGGCGACGCCGGAAAAGACGAGCCCCACGGACACCTTGCACAGCTCCAACGAAAAGATGAACCAGCAGATGCAGAAAAATATGCCTATTACCCGGAAAGCAATGCGCAGCCAGATGTGCGCCCTGTCCTTGAAAAGATTTTGCACCATATCGAAGGACATAAGAATGTTCCTGTTAAACAGGACAGGTATGCCAAGCATCGTCATCCAGCAGAAAAGCGCCCTCGAAATCTGCTCGGTCCAGCCTATGGGATCCTGCAATATTCTCCGCCAGAATACCTGGGCCACGACGAGCAGTACTGAGATGGCGAACAAAAGCGTTACGACGAACTCGACAAACCGCATTAGCATGCTCACAGCCTTGTTCAATTTCAACCTCTCCTTCTGTAAAACTGTGCAGAATTCGCAGATATATCTCATGCCGCGGTCAGGCTCACCTCTGCACGGGGCGGCGCAACCTGCGGACCGGTTACTTCAGGATGTTTTTGAATACGATATTTTTAGTCTGGGTCATGGCCAGAAGAGTCTGGGTCTGGCCCTCGCGGCCTAGTCCGCTGTCCTTGTTGGCGCCGTATGGCGTTAGCAGGTTGCGATATAGGCTTTGCCCGTTTATTACGACGGAGCCGGCCTCAAAACGCAGCGCAGCCTTCAGGCCGAGGCTCAGATCCTTGGTGAAGATGCAGGAGCCGAGGCCGTATTTCGTGTCGTTTGCAATATCCATTGCGTCGTCGAAGTCATCAAACGTTATTATTGGAAAGACTGGACCGAAGACCTCGACATCGTGGGCGATGTCCATACTGGCGTCGACCCCGTCGAGGACCGTCGGACCGTAAAACGCACCGTGCCGCTCGTTGCCGCAGACCAGCTTTGCGCCCTGCTCGATGGCCCGGTTCACCTGGGCCTCTACCCGCTTGGCGGCGCTTTCACTTATGAGGGTGCCCATGGTCGTCTCCGGGGCCAGAGGGTCGCCCAGCTTTACGGCGCTTATCTTATCAAGCAGCTTTTTCAGGAATTCATCATGTACACTGCGGTGGACTATGAACCGTTTCGGTACCGAGCATATCTGCCCGGCCATGTAGAAGGCGCGACAGGCCGTGGCCTCTGCGACGGCGCAATCTATATCCGCGTCAGCGCAAACTATCATCGGGGCGTTTCCGCCGAGCTCGAGGCTCTGGTATTTGAGGTTGCGTCCGCAGTTTTCCGCCACGCGCTTACCGGCAGCGGTGCTTCCGGTGAAGTTAACACCTGCTATGCGGTCGTCCGCGGTCAGCCATTCGCCGACGGTCTCACCGCGACCCGTTACGCACTGATAGGCATAGCCAGGGAAGCCTGCCTCATACATCAGCTCGGATAACATGAGAACGGTCAGGGGATCGTCACTTGCCGGCTTTGCGATGCAGCAGTTGCCGCTGAGCAGTGCGGGCGCTACCTTCTTTGCAAAGAGCGTGAGCGGGGCATTGAAGGGAATTATGCCGACAATGGTGCCGATCGGCTCTCGTATGGAGACGTCAAAATCATTTTCCATCCCGGCCTGAACGCCGAAGGGTATGACAATGCCGGTCAAATTATTGCGAGCTGCTGAGATGAAACCCTCGATATGGGCCTTGAAGCCGCTGAAGTCATTGTATGATTCCTTATAAGGCTTTCCCATTTCAAGGCACTGCATCATAGCCAGCCTCTTGTGATTCTCTTCCTCCATCACAAGGTCGATAAAGTTTTGCATCATGGCCATGCGCTTGTGCAGCGGGACGGCAGCCCAGGCCTTTTCTCCAGCTACGGCCACGGAAATGGCTGATTCCACATCCTCTTTGGTGGCGGAGGGAACAGTGTCGATGACCTCGTTTGTAGCTGGATTCAGTACCTCAATGCTCTCTCCATTTGAGGCGGAGGCGGGTCTGCCGTTAATGTACATTTTCATGGTGTAGTCTCCTCCTGTGTTGTTTTGTTCTTGTCAAGCACGTACGCATGGGTTTTCCTTGCTACGCCGAGCTCTTCATTCGCTGCGATTACCTCTACAACTACCGGCGAATCCGCTGCGGAGATCATACCGTTCCCGCGGCAGCGCGCGTTTGCATCCTCATCCAGCCGTATTCCCATGTGCCCCAGGCCGGAGCAGACTTTTGAGCGGACTGCTGAGGAGTTTTCGCCGATCCCTCCCGTGAACACCAGCTTGTCCAGGCCTCCGAGTTCCGCATAGTAGGCTCCAATGTACCTGATTATTGAAGCCGCGAACATGTCGATTGCGAGTGCAGCACGGGAGTTGCCTGCGTCCGCGGCCTCCTGAACGGCACGGAGGTCGCCGCTTACGCCGGATACGCCTAGCAGGCCGCCGCGCTTTGAAAGCCCGTCGAGTATCTCTGCTTCTGTCAGTCCTTCGTTCATCAGGTAGGGTATTATGTAGGGGTCCGCATCACCGCAGCGCTGCGCATGGGGCAGCCCGGTTTGGAGGGAGAAGCCGAAGCTGCAGTCTACGCTTTTTCCGTCCAGGATGGCACAAACTGAGCAGCTTCCGCCGAGATGACAGGATATGAGCCTGTCTGCCTTTGCCTCCTGCGCAATATAGGCGTGCGACGCTCCATGGTAGCCCATACGTACGATGTCATAGCGCTCATACCACTCGTATGGCACAGGGTAGATCCTCCGCTCGAAGGGTATCGTCGTATGAAAGGCCGTTTCAAACACGCCGATCATGCTTGCGTCAGGCATGATATGCCTGAACTGGCCGATGGCTTCCAGATACGGGCCGTTGTGGGCAGGCGCCACAAACAGACGATCGCGCATGCCGCTCAGCACGGCCTCATCGAGCTCATGAACGCCGTAAAACCCTTTGGCAAGCACAGTTTTGAATCCAACGGCGCCGACCTCGCCAGCGGATGTGAGAACGCCGTGCTCCTTAGATGTCATGTCAGACAGGAACATTTTTATGCCGGTAGAGTAGTCAGGTACGCAGAGCCCCTCCTTGCGTGAGGAATAGCCGTCTGAGAATCTGCGGTACTGATATATCGCGTCATCAAGACTGCCGACACGCTCTACCCTGGCTTCACATAGCACACGTTCCTCCGGCATATCAAAAAGTTTAAACTTAAGAGAAGTGCTCCCGACATTGCTTACAAGGACTTTCATATTTACCCTCCATTATTCATTAAAATTAAACAGCATAAGCCGTGCCAACTTTTTTACCGATTTACAGTCTTATTTCCCCAAAAAAACAGCGCCGGAGTGTGCCACATGCTGCTTCTGTTATGGCACACTGTCCGGCGCATTTTACAGTTGCGTAAAATAATTTAACGGTGTTTTACTTTTCGAGTGCTTCACCTCTGCTTTCTGCCTGTGGCGGGGGGGATATTTGCCATATCCCTGTATTTTGCCACAGTTCTTCGCGCAATGTCATAGCCACGGCTGGAGAGAAGCTGACATATTGCGCTGTCACTTAAAGGCCGCTTGGGGTCTTCCCCGGAAATAATGGAGAGAATGACCTGCAAGATCTCACCTGAAGTCTCTCCGCAGACTTCTCTTGCAAAGAAGCTGGACATTGGGAAAACCCCACGACAGCAGGATATGTATTTGTCTTTGACCGTGCGCGACACCGTGGAAGGATGAACACCCATCCTTCGGGCCACATCGGTCATCGAACAGGGGCGGATGGGGAAGCTGCTGCTTTCAAAAAACTCCCTCTGCTCCTCGGCTATGGCGCCGGCGCAGCTGAGCAGAGTATCGCGCCTGCGTTTTACGCAGCTGAGCGCCCACTGAGCCTGGGACAGTTTTTCACGGAGATAATTGCGCTCTTCATCAGATATATCGTTGCGGCTGAGCATGTTGGCGTAATAGCTGTTTACCCCATATGATGGCATATACATATCCATATAAAGGAGCCGAAGCTGGCCGTTTTCAAAGCAGATCTCCACGTCAGGTATGACCCATACAGTACATTCTCCGCCGTCAAAGCCGTTCGACGGTATGGGGTTGAGTGAGGAAATTGTCTGCTTTGCATCCATCACGTCGAGCTCAGATATGTTGAGTGCTTTGGATATATGATGAATATGGTTTTTCGCCAGGTGTTCCAGGTAGTTTGTGCAAATTATTTCTGCTGTACTGCCCTCAAGTCCCCGCCTGCGGAGCTGTATGCACAGGCATTCGCCCAGGCTGCGGGCTCCCACTCCCGCCGGCTCCATGCTCTGTAATACTGTGAGCGCCTCCGTGAGTATGGCTTCAGAGAGCTCTATATCGGATGAGAGGTAGCCCCTCTCATCAAGATTTATTATCAGGAACCTGACGGCCCGCTCAAGCTCTTGAGACAAATGCATGGAGATAAGCTGCTCATCTAGTGCCGACCTAAGAGTCTGCTTGGAGCGCTCAGGGATGGGCAGCCCAATACTATTGCCGTTTTTTATACGGGCCTTGCCCGCGTACGGCCTCATTATGGCGGAGCTGGGCTCCACTGCAGGAGGCGTGGCCTCGAGGAGGGGATTTTCCATGCTCAGCTGCATGAGACAGGCGTCGAGTTCCTCCAGCCCCATCTGAAGAAAGTTCATGGATTGATACATTCTCTGCCCTATCACGAGCTTTGTTTCATGTTTAAGCGAGAGTTCCATAATGCACACCTCTACAAACGAAAACTCCCGCGCCGCATGTGTAACGGGACGGGCGATAATGAAATTATATCACGTAAAAGTAACTGGATTTTAATTTTTCTTGCATAAATCCATCATTCCTACCTTTTGACTAAAAACTTGGCATGTTTTTTGCTACTTAACAACAATGAACTCCCCACTTTTTGGCGGGGAGTTCATTGTTGTTAAAGCTAAGACAAGAAAAATGCAGCTAATTATTCCCATATTTGTCAAGGAAGGCGTACGCCGCACTGATATAATGGTCGGCACTGTACCTGGCGGCTCCGGCGCCGATCTGGCCGCCGGTTTTGTTGACTATGCCGCCGTGGCAGAGCGGCGTGATGCCGGTTTCAACGACTTTGAAAATATCTATACCGAGACCAGGCCCCTGGAAATCGAGCAGAGGAATGGGGAAATTATTATTTATGCCTGCGCAGATGCAGCGCAGTTCCTCGCTCTGGGCCTTGGCCTCGCGCCATCCTCCGTTGCGCAGCCGCAGGACAGTGGGGGCGGCGGCCGCCGAGAAGGCGCCCATTCCATAGGATTCGGTTGCGGTCGAGTCGCCCATGTAGGGAACGGCATCGTCAAGAGTCCACTGAGTTGAGAACAGGGTGCCGACAAAGCGCGGGGCAGAGGTTTTGAACCACTGCTCGCCGAGCCCCGCGACCTTGATGCCGGTTTCAACACCGTTCTGAGCTATCGAAGTCACGATGGAGCAGTATTCCTTTCCCTTGATGCAGCGCATGGAGGCTAGGGAACAGCTCATGCCAAGCGGATGGAACCAGCGCTCGTTACCGACGAACATTTCGGTAACGCGCTTGATCGTGGGAATATCAAGGTCCTCGTCGCTGAGCAGCATGGGAACTATTTCGCTCACGAGCATATTGCCGCAGGCGGCCTGCCTTGTATGGCTCTCGTCTCCCATCAGCATGCCCTTGGCAAGTATGTTTCTGACGTTTATACCGCCGTTTTTCTTGAGCACGTGATCTACCGCGGGGGCAAAGAAATCCTCGATCTCCAACAGATTGCGCTCTATTTCAGGATTCCACATGGCCCAGGCGCCAAGTCCGTTGCGCCCTTCAAAGGGTATACAGTAGGCCCTGTTGCCATGGACTACGTCTTCAACTATATTGACGACCATGTTATGCGTTACAATACCAGCAGCCGCGCCGATGGCAAAGTGGTCGTTGCATGAAGCAAGCTCGATTTCGCCGGCCTCTACCATTGCAGCAGCCTCTTCCACTGTTTTGGCGAGCCCGGCGTGGATCGCGCCGTAGCAGACGCCGCGCTTCTGAACGCCTATCATGTCTTTCCAGGCAATGGGAGGGCCAGAGTGCATTATCATATTTTCCTTAAAGCCGGGTATAGCTTTTATGGCCTTTTCCAACCCGACCCAGTGCCCCTCTGCGGCGTTGAGCATTTGGATCGCCTCGGCGTTGGATTTTGCGATCTTTTCTTTGAGCTCAGGGCTCATTCCTGCGATCATGCGGCATAGCTTGGCATCCACCGGCGGCCGCCATGCAAGCTGTATTGTTTTTGCTCCCTGCTCCCTGACCCCGTCTGCAAAAGGCTTTACACCTATGTTTATAACGGCAGGACTTTGGCTGAAGAGTTTGTACTCCATAATTTTACCTCCCCTCAGGAAACTATCAGACCGGCCAGCAGTGCGGCCTTGGCATTGCTGGGCTGGATCAAGACACCGTATTCGCGCAGCCTGCGCTCCTGCTCTGCCACGTTCTGCGGGTCCAGATCGGTGCCGCAGAGAGATGCAATCAGGCAGATGTGCCGGCCCTCATCTCTTCCAATGCGCCGCACCTCCTTCAACGCGTCTTCAATGGCCCCGACGGGGTCGGGATGTATTGCATAGCCATACAGCAGATCAAAGAGTATGACGCCGGTCTCCGGGTCGTGCGCCTCCTGGATCAACCGGTCAACAAGAATGGAGGGGTCCATCACAGGATGGGGTTTGCCCTTCGTAAAGACCTCGTCACCCATGTCGACCAGCGAATTACCTAGGCTTACGTACCTGTCTTCCAGCAGCTGAGCTCCACCGAAGCTGATGTTGGAATGAAGCCCGGGGACGAAGCTGTTTAGCAGAGTGACTGCTTCCTCGCTATGGGTACCGCCGCAAAAGAGGCCGCGCAGGTATTTCTGGCCAGGTGCAAGTTTGCTGCGCTCTTCTTCTGCGATACGGGAAAGCTCAGCTTTTGCAGCAGCCACACTGTCACCGCAGTCCGGCTCCTTGCCGTTGTGCAGGCAGACGGCCATGACCGCGGCTTCTTCAAGCGTCTGAGGCGCATAGGCGCCGGCAGCGCGTATCTCCCGCGCATCGCCTCCGAGGAAGAATATGACGCAGGGCTTGTCCTTCGGCAGGCTGGCGTAGATCTTTCGCGCCGTCTCTGGGTGAGGCGGCTTGGAGACGAGCACGAGCACATCGGTACCGGGGTCTGAGGAGAAGTAATCTATTGCCTGCATGAACATTATGCCGCCGACCTTCTCCGACAGATCGTGACCGCCTACGCCTATCGCCTCGGAAATGCCGGCACCGAGTTGGTGTATGATCACTGCAACCTCCTGAAGCCCGCTGCCGGAGGCTGCGACGATTCCTATCCTGCCTGAACGTACCTTGCTCATGAGCCCGACGGAAAGCCCGTTGATTACCGCAGTGCCGGCTCCGGGCCCCATGACAAAGAGGCCCTTCCTGTGTGCTGCGAGCTTCAGCTGCAGCTCCTCGTCTTCGCTCATGTCGCTGAAAATGAAGAGGTTCATGTCGTTGGCAATTGCCGCTGCGGCCTCTGCAGCAGCGTACTCGCCCGGAAGCGAGATGATGCACAAATTGGCTTCCGGCATGGCCTCCTTTGCACTCGAGACAGTTCTGTATTCCACCTCCGCCGCGGGACTGTCTGAAGCCTTGCTATTGCCGGAGGCCAACTCTCTTACGCGGCTTTCGGCGGCCTTTATTATGTTCTCGTCTTCGCAGTCCAGGGAGACTATGAGATCATTAGGCCCTGCGTTTGCCGCCGATGCGGTAAGGCCTCCAAATTCGCCCACGACGGTTTTGTTCATGTCTGTAGCCATGACAGCAACTGCCTTGTGTACTCCCGGGAGCTTCATGAGTTCCCTCGATACGGACAAAATCAGTATTGAGTCCATATAGCAGTTTGGCATTACTGTGGTTTTTATCAAAGAAAAACGCTTCCTTTCCTTTGGAGTAACGCAATGTTCGACCGCGTCGACTAATAAAAAAGCAAGGTCCGTGCCAAGTTTTTGCCCGGCACGGGCCTTGCTATGTCAAATACGGCGTATCAAACTTTTTCAATATAATGAACGCAGTTTCAAAATTTAACTTTTTCGCTTTCCCGAGGCATATTTGCCCTTGCTGTCAAGTCTGCGCTTGCACCTGGGACAGACGTTCAGCTTGAACAGCTTATAGAACAGAGGCTTGCCGCAAAACGGGCAGCGCCCCCAGACTACAGCTGTTATAATGCCCGCAGCAAAGAGAAGGGCAGTAACGATCTCGGCGAATATATACACAGCGCTTCCTTCCTCGAGGAAGAAAAAGCCGAACAAACCGACGGCAAGACCGAGCATAAGTGAGCCGAGCGTAAAAGCCTTAGCTGTACCAAGTTTCATTCGTTTCACCTCAACAAAGTTTTGGCTCATTATAACCGTGAAATGCATGAATAGCAAGGAAAAATGTTTCCCGCCCGTGTACAGCAGGCAAGTGATCCAGCCGATTTCCCTCAAAAGGCGGAGCGAAAAGGCCCCCGTTAGGGGGCCTTTTTATGCCGCCTGGTGAATTATACTATCAAGTGCAACACTTTAGGGGGATAAAAAGAAGTTCATACAGAACCCTGGTAGAATGAAGTTACCACACCACCAAACCACCGGAGGGAACTGTATGAACTACCGTCATCTTAGCATAGAAGAGCGCAGCTGTATACGGAAATATTATGTGGATGGTCTGAGTTACTACCTGGTAAAGGGCAACCTGAAAGTGCTGCGCCGGAAGGGAAAAAGTCATGGAGTAAAAGAAACACGAGGGAAATACAGCAAGGGGAAATCGATTCGTAAGCGGGACAAGTCAGTATACAGCCGTCAGGAAGCCGGGCACTGGGAGGCGGATACGGTAGTGAGTGGCCAAGGTAAAAGTAAGGCCTGTTTTGCCACCTTGGCAGAGCGCAAAACCCGGTTTTACATTGCTGTGAAACTTCCTGACAAAAAAGCGGGAACCATGGAAAACGCCATTGTTTCGGCGCTGTCTGCCTTCCCCTGCGTGTGCGCCGATACGCTGGGCGGTGGTCGTTGGCCTGTCCTGCCTTTCGACCCCATTTCTTTGGTGCTTGCCCAAAGAAACGGCGCACACGTACCAAGCGAAAAAAATTGACACGCGGGCGCGGCGATGCTAAATTATTGCTGAAAAGGAGGTGCTCTCTATGTACGAAAACAACGATCGCGGCGGGCAGGTCCCGGGGCAGAACGAAGCGGTGGTGAGCCTCGTGCTCGGAATCATCGCCGTCGTGCTCTGGTTCTTCGGTTACTCCAGCATCGTCTCCGTCGTGCTCGGCGTCGTCGGCCTTGTATACGCCTCCAAGGCCAAACAGCTCGGCTTCAACGGCGGCATACGCACGGCCGGATTCGTGCTCTCGATAATCGGCATCATCGGCGGGGCCTTTGTGTTCATCGCCTGCATCGCCTGCGTCGGCGCCATCGGCGCGCTCAGCGCCTTTTCCTACTGCTGACGCGCCCTCACCTGCCAGCTTCAGTGTAACGGCCCCGCGCCGTTACACTGATTTTTTAAGGAGGCTCCATGCTCCCCTTCGTCACCATCCTCGGCCGCAGCCTGCCCATGTACGGGCTGCTCGGCCTGCTCGGCTTCCTGCTCGGGCTGCTCTTCGTCATCCTCCGCGTGCCGCGCTTCTCGCTCTCGCGGGACGACGCGGCGTACATCTATGTCTTTGCCGCCCTCGGCGCCCTCGCCGGGGCCAAGCTGCTCTACCTGCTCACCGTGCTGCCCCGGCTCGCGGAGCTCGTGCGCTCCGGCGCGGGGGCG